>JAABUZ0100000164.1_pt1 | contig 170455 bp, 150 predicted proteins | sample 5562091 | NCBI WGS metagenome assembly JAABUZ01 (sample SAMN12813069, study PRJNA571459) | rock metagenome | isolation source: Antarctica rocks | place: Antarctica: Victoria Land, Linnaeus Terrace sud | collected 2015-12-21 | reverse complement strand
CATATCTGGGCCAAACCTGGCTAGCTCGCTGGTTAGCCCTAATCATTACGCAGGGAACTCGCTAGCGTTCACTGCGAATTGATTAGGGCTTCAGCCTTGTACAGCCTTGGTACGCTCGTAACAATAAGCATGAAGCAGCTGCATTCAATGTTCAGTTCAAAGTTATTATGTTCTTATTTCGATGATCTCTTATCAGAACAGCATTCAGAATCATCTAGATTTCTCACTATTGAAGACGATGAACATTGAAAGATAAATGACATTCTGAACTCTAGACAATATTGAGATCAAATACAATACAAGATCAAATGAACGAGACTAGATTGAAACAATGAATGATATTATGTTGTCAAGAAATAAAGTACAGATGTGATATAGAAAGCTTTGAAATCAACAGAGCGAGCATGAACACATGCAATGATCGATCTAGTAGATAGATAGATTTAGAAAATAGACTAGATACAGATGACTAGATAGATAAATAGATAGATAGATAGATAGATATGTCTCTATGTAGATGTTTTCGTCTAGAAAAGAGGTGAAAAGATGAATAAAAAGATGCAGAAGAAAACTTCGCTCAAGAAATCTCTATGAATGATAGTTTATATTCTCATGAATTCTGAAGATGCAGCTGAGTCATGCTCGAGAAATCTTCGTCAATAGTAGCTAATATCTTCGTGAACTTTAGATGCGATCGAATCAATGCTGTTTCATGAGTCATCGAGAAGTGAGACTTCGTCTCACGACATTCTTTTCTCACTCATTTAATGCTCATCTCTTGAGCATCAATGTGACTCTTCTATGGTACTAGCGAGGCGAAGGCGAAGACGAAATCGAAATCGAAAGCAAAAGTGAAAGTGAAAGACGAAGGTTGAAGATATAGAATAAACTCGAGCAAAGCAACGATTAAAACAATGACTAGTCAGTAGATCGATGACTAGAGAATCAGGTTTTCAAGAAGAAAGACGAGATATATAACTAACTAGTAGATCAATAGCTAGATGACGAGATATTCAAGAGCAAAGATGAAGCTTTGAACATGACTAGCTAGTAGATTGATAGCTAGAGAGCGATATTTTCTGGTGCGAGAGCAAAGCTTTGAACATGACTAGCTAGTAGATCAATAGTTAGAGAACGATAATTTCTAGAGCGAAGCTTTGAACATGATGAAAATGAATAGAGTCATCAAGATCTAATCCTAATCATTACACAGTGAACGCTGTTAGGGGCCAGCATAGAGCGAGTCATATAGGTGTAATGTAACGAGTATATAAATGCTAAGGAAGGAAAGTATCTAGAAGGGAAGGGCCGGCTATCTATATGACTCAGGAGAACATAAGCTAACCCTGAATAGGGTTGGCTTCGGAACAAGCCTATGCCCTAGCGGCGAGCGATCGGCGATAGCTCTCAGGATAGCCATCAACATAGTCATCAACATAGTCACCAACATAGCTATCAACGAAGGTGCGTAGCTAGGATCGTAACAAACGCTAGTGAGTTCATTGTGTAATGATTAAAGCAAGCTTCAATCAGATGAGATAGTAGTCACTAAATCGACGATAAATTGAGAACGACGAGATATATGAGAGCAACAAGATGTAGAGATGATCGCATGGTCTTACGAGATAGTAGATGAGTTACTCTGTCACTGAATATTTGACTGTACGATCGAATGACGAACTATATGAGAACAACGAGATGTTTTAAATAGTTGCATGATCTTACGAGATAGTAGATGAGCTACTCTGCCACTGATTCTTGCTGAGATGAAGACGACAAGATGTTTAAATGATCGCATGATCTTACGAAGTAGTAGAATCTACTCTGTCACTGAATATTCAACTGTACAATCGAATGACAAGCTATATGAGAGCGACAAGATGTTTTAGATAGTTGCATGATCTTACGAGATAGTAAATGAGCTACTCTGTCACTGAATTCAATAGTACAGTTTCTTTCTTTCTTATTTTCTTACGAAACTATTTTCTTTCTTATGAAATCATTTTCTTTCTTATTTCTTATATATCAAAAATGAAAATAACAACAAGCAATGTTAAAGTTCAAACACATGATCTTTGCATTTGACAGATCTGAATCTGTGAAATTCTGATTGACTAGATCTATTGAATTCAAAAAGATAGTTTCGTCTTTGATCTTTGAAGAAATCGCTTTAGAAGACGCGATGATGAGACAGAGATAAAGAGCGAAATCGAGTATGTGAGTTCAAGAAAGACGCGTTGCCTTTGACTCTGCGACGCGTGTTCTTTCTCGCTGAGTCTATGAAACATGATGTATAAATTCTTCACGAATAAACACGACTTAATAGATGAATCATGAGATGAGCTTTGAAACGAGTCACTAGAGAAGATTCTTGCAGATGAGTCATGAGATGAGAGAATAGAGAATGAGGAAATAGATGAATCACGAGAAAGAATTCGAGCAGATGATCTAGACGAGAAAACAGAGACATTTCTGATGAGCGTTCGACGAGAATCCCGAGCAGGTGAGTAGCGAGATGAGCTACGAAATGAGTCATAAGATGACGAGAAACGCGACGAGAAAACAGAGAGTCTTTGCATTGTTTTCAATGTAAATCCCTAGCATTTCGGGCAGATGATCGAGTAGATGAGATAGTCGAGAAAATCGAAGAGACTGAGAAAAGAGAAGCGATTTGGGTGAAGAATCGCTGCAAATCTCGAGCAGATGACGAGCGAAGAGATGAGCTTGCAGATGACGAAGTCGAGAATCTAGATGAAGAACGAGAGAGAGAAACAGTGAGCTTTTGAACTGACAACTGAACGAATTCTCGAGTTTCTTGAACAGACGAAGCAGACGAAGAAGATGATCGAGCTGAGAAAACGATAGACTTTCGAGCTGACAACGAGATGAATTCTCAAGAAACAGTCGAAGCAGATGAAGTTGAATTAGATCATTCAGGTCAAACAAGCTTTATGATCTGTTGACGAGTCATTTCTCGCTCACACATTCAAGATATCTCGTTCAAATCATCATCGTCATTAAATAGCTTTGAATGTCTCGTTTCTTCTTGAGCTATCTCTTTAGCTCAAGTTTTCTTTTGAGTCTGAGCTTTCTCTTGAGTTTGAGCTTTCTCTTGAGCTCAAGCTTTCTTTAGATTCAGCTCTTCAAACATGATTTGTCAATGTTCATGCAATTCAGTCTTTTGCTTCTTCAATAACTTCTCAAGCTGATCGAGCTGAGACTTCAATATCTGAGCAATTCATTGATCATTCAAATGCAAAGTCTGAAGAATCTGTCTGCGAGCTCTTGAAGACAAGATCATCATCTGATCAAAGATCATTGATGCGTTCATGTTCAGCTCGCTCAAGCTGTTCATCGATGCATTCATGTTCAAGCTGTTCATCAATGCGTTCATTGTTGCAGAGATGAACGTGTCGCTTTCTGTTGTTTCGTCACTGCTCTACTCAATATCATGAAAATAATATTCTCGCGTTGAGCTTCAATGTCAAGAGATAAAGTACAGATGCAATATAGAAAGCTTTGAAATCAACAGAGCGAGCATGAACACATGCAATGATCGATCTAGTAGATAGATAGATCTAGAAAATAGACTAGATATAGATGACTAGATAGATAGATAAATAGATAGATAGATAGATATGTTTCTATGTAGATATCTTCATTTAAAAAAGAGATGAAAAAATGAATAAAAAGATGCAGAAGAAAACTTCGCTTGAGAAATCTCTATGAATGATAATCTATATTCTCATGAATTCTGAAGATGCAACTAAGTCATGCTCGAGAAACTCTCATCAATAGTAACTAATATCTTCGTGAATTCTAGATGCAATCGAATCAATGCTGTTTCATGAGTCATTGAAAGATGAGACTTCACTTCACAACAATGTTGATAAAGAAGAATTCAAGAACTCGAAAGAAGTTTTAGTTGAATTTCATAAGCTCTATTCAGACAAGTCATATTAAATTGAAAAACAGTAAAAATTTTTGCGTTTCATTTGTTCTATTCATGCGAACATGAATTTTCAAAAAAGAGAATAATGTTACAAATGCATCAGAATTGATTAAAACTAGTCAAGATCTAGTCGAGATCTGACTCAGATTTGACTCAGATTTGATTCAGATATGATTCAGCATCTTTTTTCTTCTTTAGCATCTTCTAATTAACTTCTATTGTCTTTTAGACAAACATACTTCTTTGTGTTACGAGTAGTTAACAGATGTTTATGACAAACACATTTCTTTGTGTTGCAAACATCTTTCAAATCAACATCTTTCTTGTGTTTCAACATGTTCTCTTTGAGACTAACGTTGATCTGAGTAACTATTATATAGAGCGTATTCTTCTTACTTTTTGTACCTTCTTTCTTCTGTATTCTTAAAGTCTTAGTTATAATTATCTTTATAGATCAAACATTCTAGTCACGCACGCACTTTGATTAGTTTCTAGACATGATTTCAACAGTCAGAATGCTTTGACATCATCATGATAGCACAGAATAAGACGAAGATGATGTTTCAGACTCACTTTTCATCATCTTCAAAGATTTTCATGCTAAACACAGAAAACTTCAAGTACTCGCTCTTGATTGAGAATGATGCTTCGCTGATGCATTGCAAGATTAAAAGAGTTATCTACAAGATGATGCTCAACAAAACTTCAAAACACACAAAATACATAAATAAAATAATGTGTAAGCTCATTAATGATGTGTCAGAACAAATACACTTTCTTTTTGAAAGATGTTTACAAAAGAGAATACAGTCAACTCAGTTCAAGAGCGCAGTCACAATACTGATGCAAAAGTCAAATAAGAAAGATTATTTCAATGCAAAAATATATAAATCAATTGTGCTACTCAACACATTGAGCAAAATACTGAAGTTCATTGTATTTGAACATCTGTAAAATGTTATAGAAGCTTGCGACTCAATATTGAACATTCAGATGAAAGCTTGTAAGCACAGATCAATGAATATGACTTTGCAACTAATTACAGAAAAGATACATACTGTGTGAAGTGACATAAGAAGAAAAGTAGTCTCACTGCTGAATTTGAATGAGAAGAGTGCATTTAACAATGTGATACACAGCAAACTTTTACACGACATGAAGAAAAGAAAAGTTTCTAAACTGCTTCTTGAGTTTGTGAAGAACTTTCTAAAAGATTAACGCATCATGATCACAATTAATGACTACATGATGATGAAATGCAGCGTGAATATCAACATATCACAAGACTCTTCATTATCATCAATATTATATCTGTTTTACAATGTGAACTTGTTAGAAGCATGTAATGACATTAAGCTGAGAATTAGCTTCACAAACTTCGTGAATAACATCAATATCTTGATATATGAAGAGTTTATAAAATACAACTGCAGAGTTCTTAACGAAATTTATGATAGATGCAAACAATGATCAAAAATGCATGACATCAAATTCTCAATGACAAAGCATAAGCTGATTCACTTTATGAAAACTTCTAAATGATTCAATATAAACATCGATGTAAAGCTAATGAAACATCAGATTGACTTGAAATCAGATATCAGAGTTTTGAAAGTTTAACTGAACTTCAAGCTAAAATGAGTAACTCACATGTGTCATATTGAAGCAAAACTAGTGATTAAACAAAAGATCATGCAAACAATCATTAAGTCTACTTGAGATTCATCAATGATGATGAATAAGCAAATATACTTTGCGATGACACGCTCTCTGCTTAGTCACGAAGTCATTATATGATATACATTACAGAGAGTGAAAGATGATTGAAAGAGTCTGAATGTCAAGCTGAAATCAGTACAAGAAAGAGCATTGTGACAAATCATCAATGTTTATCATGCAACATCAACAAAGATTCTATAAATAAAAATAAACATGATGTTAATAAATATTCACTTACAAAAGCTGATACAAAGATCAATAATAAATATGAACTCTCGAAAATCAAATAAAGTTATCAAGACAATAATGTGTCAAATTTGCAATAACTTGACACTCAAAAAAGATCGAAAATCAAAGCTGTGCAAAACATCTTTACAGTTGAAGCAAAAGTGAATGAAAGAAACATTGAAACAGACAAAGATGAATTGAAATCATCTTTACACAATGATCTTTTAATCAAAATCATTGAAGATAATTATAGTTGCAAACAAGAAAATGTCAATAAAACAACACAATCTTGACATATTCACATTGAAGTAATGAGTTTACTTGAATGATAATGACAGTAGAGATTATGTTACAGCAATTGCGATGAGAATGAACTGAGAGTTAAATAAGAGACTAAGAAAATTGACATTAGTCATCACTCATCATGATGAGCTGAAAGAATTAATCGCAAAAGCAAAACATCTTGCAGACGTAGCAACAGCAAATCAAGAGTATCATGAAAAGATATACAAAATATACAGTGACAGTCAAATCTTTCTGAAAACAGTGAAAGTCATGACATCAACAAAAAATCAGACACGTCTGTGATAAGTTCAGACTGCACATGAGAACATTCAATTTCAAGAAGTCACGCTGAAGTTACATTAAATGACAGAATACACAGAAGTGCTCAAAAATGAAGCAGCAAACAAGATGATTGACGATGCACATAAGTTGTCTCTATTGCTGATTAAGCATCAACGCACTAAAATGATAATGTGATTGACACTCATACAGAAACATATCAGACAGACATGAAGAATAGTCTGAAGAAAGAGATTCAATGCAACTCATTTTCAATATTTGACATCAGAGATGACTCATCAGCATCTGTGTCTACACAAAGATCATGCAAAGTTTCACAGCGCACTATTGATGCAGCTACGCATGAGAAAAATTGACTTCAATCAATTTCTACATGAGAGACGAGTATTTGATGTCACTATGATGACGTGCAAGTGTGACAGAGATTGAATGTCGATCAAGCACGTTCTATTAACATGTTCTAAATGAAAGATAGAACGAAAGACGATGCAATGTGAAGAGAACATCACGAACTTGAGAAAGCTTCTAGAAATCATGAGCGTGACAACAGCGATCATTCGAATGATATTCTTGACAAGCATACTGAATCAATTTCAGGCTGTGATGTCATCAAAGAGTCAGATGAAAGAGAGAGAAAGTAGAGAGAGAACAAGCTCATAGAGTTCTCGCATTGAAAACAGTTACAGTATAGAGCGCAGAAAAAAGCGATAGTTGATACGGAAAGAGCGCTACGCTAGCGCAGCGCTCGCTACATTATATAGAACCTCGCATAGGCTCATAATGAGTGTTGAATCGAGTAAGAATCAAAAAAAAAAATTTGATTGATTACATAATTTACATTTGAGATTGACTTGTTAAATAAAACTTCAGAGTTATTAATTCAAGATCAATCTAGGATTGATTATGTATTAGTTGTTGATGGTTGAATAGGAAAGAGTTCAACCGACCATGAAATTTATGAAATGGCTCGGGCAGGTGGCGAGAAGCCTAGCGCAAAGTGTTAGCGTTGGTCGGCTGAACTTTAGCGTTGGTCGGCCGACCTGTATCCTCGATCGGTGATAGGGCACGATCTCCCTCTGGGCTCCGCCCCGTTTTACTAGCGTTGTCGTCTAGTGTGGACATTCAGATGTCGGAAGTGCTGATCTGCCGCGAAGCAGAATGTGCAGCTGCTGAGGGAGGGTCATGAGAAGGCTGTGGCAGCGCTGCAGAGGGTTTCAAATTCTGAGACTTTTTGGAGCTCGAAAGTGTATTCTCTATCCTTTGTAGCGGACTTTATTCTCCGGTACTCATCTCCGGACTACCCTTTTGAATCTCTTCGTTGGATGCCGGTGGCGTGGGCACTTGCGCTGGTTTCGATCGGCCAAGGTCATGCATGGTGTCTTCGTCTCATACTGTGGACTTCAGTGAGGCCCGGCTCCTCGCTGGCAGCGCGCAATGACTTGAGTTCGTTGAGCAAGTCTTGGTTCTTCTCTTCTGCGGCCTCTAATGAATCTTTGAGCTATTTCTGCTGCGTGGCGGCCTTCTCCTCCTTCATACTCTAGTATGCTGCCAGAATCGTTATTGTGCAGGCTTGCAAGTAATGTACTGCGTTGTGATTGCGTTTGAGAAGACCAGGCTGCCAAGGGCAATAATTTCGCTTTGTTTACTTTCGTAGAAATGCGCGGGAGGAAAGTGGGAGGGCTGGCTCTGTCAGGCCGAGAGGGTCCCGACGCCGATTGGCAGGCAAGGTAGGGCTCTCTCTGCCTGCAACTGTCCCTGGCATTCAATATCAGACACCTCCAGAAGAAAGCTCAAATACGGACATCAAATCCTGAACCCTAACCTGCTTCTGCTTGAAAGCCTGCAGCTTGTAGGTTGCTCGGTCCCAAGAACGGATAAGCACAACTACTTTGGTCAAAAGGATAATTCGGAATCGATATTGTGAAGTGAAAACCGCTGTGATGCTTGATTTGAAAAAAGGGTGATGCTCGATCAATGCCAGCTACTGACCGGCATGAGTCGATGTTCGCTGTCGCTTCTGCTAGTACACATTCCCTCGACCATACTAGTCCACGTTGGCAGCTCAAGTAACTGCATGCTTTCAACTTCTCCGATGTCGAGGTCTAGACTACAGTGTTCCACGCCTCTTGCGCCCTTCTCTAGTCGCAGTACACAACAAGTCTGGATATCTTAGACGCAAGCTGAAATCAAACCAAGCATGCCTCGGTTGATGTTGAACTACCCATCAAAGTCAGTCGAGCTGATATCCGGGCATTGCAATCACCAAGAGTAACACTTGCGTTGTTCAGGCTTCGCCAATGCTCGGTACGCCTCAAACGCTCTCTTCAAGAGCAGAACGGTTTGCCCTGTGGGCCGAGCAAAGTAACGAATATGTATCGAGCTTTCCGATAGACGCCATTGTTTGAATCTTAGGAAGACCGGTATACACGGAGATAGGTAAACAAGAGACTCAGGCATAGACCAAGGCCCGCCAAGCCAATGCCCATGTACAAAGCGCCCCTATAGCCTTTCAGTAGGTCACCTCCGCTTACCTGCGACTCGACAGTGCCCGCGAATCCGAGGCCTATGGAGATGCTATAATTGACGACGCTAGAACCTCCACGTCAGCGTCCAGAAACAAAGCTCGACGTGGACTCATCGTTCGTTTTGACTTACGTCATGATCAGACTGGCTGCGATTCCCTGATGTTCAGGCTTCACCGCATTGCTCATGATAATCGTGGCAGCAGGAAAGCTCATATCGATACCCCATGTTATGAATATCATGCTCACAAAGGTCTGAGCCCAGTAAGTCTGAAGTACAGGTGCCGTAGCAACGAGCACAGGCGCGATGGTGAATGAAGTGAGTGACAATGCCATGACCCAAGCTGGGTGAAGAACCTGAAGCAGTAGACCAGTAATGATGGAGGCAAGTGCACCGGATATGGCCGCAGGAACATAGTAGGCAGACGTAAGTAAAGGACCGCTGCCTCGGATCTGCTGAAAAAATTGGAAAGAATAATAGATCCAGATTCCGAAAGTCGCCCATCCACAGCTAACACACGCTATCACGAAGCCTATATCACAGCTAATGACATCCAAGGGAACAAGTGGTGAAGATGAGACCCGAGTCTCGATTAGGAAGAAGACCACAACAAGACATATGCCCAGTATCAGAGTCGTGATGACAGCGGGCTCGGCCCATGAAGTGGCTGGGGCTTGGTTCCATGCAAAATTGATCAAAGCAAGTGCAATGATTCCAACAGATCCTCCTAGTACGTCTAATGTTTCTAACAGTTGCCAGAGACTGAGCTTATTGTTATCCACGGTCTCGGATACCCGATTAGGTATGACCAAGTAGCTAACGATTGCTGCTGTTGCAAGGACGAGAGCAAGGCTATAAAAAGCCCATGGCCAATTCTTCTGGAAGATGCCTCCAAAGACAGCTCCAATTACAGCGCCTCCGGGGGCAACGGCGCCAAACACAGCGAATACGAGGTTCTTTCGCAGCCCTGGAGGATAAGTGGTGCCTAGAAGAGCAACAGCATTGGGAAGACACATGGCAGGACCAATGCCTAGTATCGAGCCGTGAGCGACTGACGCACTCGAATGGAGTAGACCACTTACCTTGGATCACGCGAGCAAAAATAAAAAGGACATAATTCGAATAGTTGCTAACCCCGGCAACCATCGACCATAGCGAAAACCAACATAGCCCGATTATGAAGAGTCTCTTGTAGCCAAAATAATCTCCAAAGCGCCCAAATAAGAGAATGAAGGAGCCAACCGTTAGAGAATAGCCTGCGATGAACCAGCTGAGTGTTCCCGGGTTTCTCGTATTGAAATGGTCTCCAATGATATGAACGAGGTTCAGAGTCTGGCCCAGAGAAATCTGAGTTGAGAGTTGAGCGACGCACACGACGCCGACGAATAAAATCTCGCGAGCAAGAGAGTGGAATGGATTGGAATCTTTGCGAGGTCCATCTGCGCCATCCTCTTTCAGAGGAAGACCTTCGCGTTCCGGATACTTGGTCAACTCGATTTGCGAATCATTCGCGGTAGGTGTAGAGGAGCCAGTACCCCGAGTGGAAGTGGACTGTACCATGCCTTCGCAAAGGAGCTGGCTTGATATCTTGTGGCGAAGCGATCTCGACGAAGCTGTTCCTTGTCGGAGCAGGTAGAGGAGGGAATTGAGCGATCTTGGTGTTGTATGTGAGTCCAAGTTAGGGACATGGCTGGGGGAGACCGCTTAAGTGTTTTCTGTAGTGAATTCCGATTGCTTATCAACATCTCGGATGTTAAAGCTCTCCGAAGGCTCCGGTTGGATGGTTGCAGATCATTGAGAAATGCATGACAACATGCCCCTGCCTTCCATGACGTTTATCCAGTCTAAGATGGTCTACTGCAAGTAGATAATGGAAGGTAAGGTACTTCATTGTAAATGCTCCTTAAAGCCTCTACGTTTCTTATGTTCTTGTCACAACCAAGGTACGGAAGTATGGTTACTGTACTGGTTCCTACCCGCTGTCAGAGAGTTCTGGGCGCGCCAAGGTAAGGTAGCCTAGGAGTAAGGGATGTACTATACTACTAGCGCCTAGCATCACCCAGGGACGCACTCGGAGAATAAAGCGCGCTTAGCTTGATACGGTTAGCACGATATCGATGCGCTAGCCCGTTTGCAGAGCAGCAAGGCTGGAGTACTTCACAGTACGGAATACTTCCGCACTATTCTACATAAGGTACTCCGTACCTTACGGTGGGGCAGGCATGGCAGGGTCCCCCCCCCCACGCCAGCGGGCCCCTGTCAACGCTGGTCGCGGTAATCTGCACCGCGATTGGAGGCCCAGTAAGGTACCTTACGTAGAATTCTATTCCTCGATGGCCTCCGATTCCCAGTCCCCAGCATCATCGTACGCACTGTTTGTTTCTCCATTGAATCCGAGAGCCGGTTTTGCTATGTATCATCGTTCTTAGATCGTGTCAGGCTAGCCGCAGTGAATATAAGGTACCGTAGCCAAACGCCGACGTGAAGTGCCAATGTGGATGCGTGGCGACGAAAGTTGGTAGCTCCTTGTGGAAGGACTCAAGGGGGGTCGACGGCGAGGTGGGTAGTGCGACAAAGAGGTGCGATCACGGGGTAAGCCTGAGCTGGCTTACTAGTTACCTACCTTATTAATGGTCAGATTCGGATTTCGGATAATTAACCTTTCTCGGTTCCGCGATCAGACAGGTGCTAATAAACCGCAGTTCGAGGGGTCCGATTGGATAGACTGCCGAGCATCAGAGCTCGGCTTGAATCGATTGCCGATTGTAAAAGGGCGAGGGTTGGATTGTTCCGCCTACGGGCAGCCGTGGGCGTGGGCGGTGATGGAAAACACTTGTGATGACATTTATTTAAAGAGCCACGGCCGTCTCGTAACTGAGCTCTCGACGCAACGCATTGATTGCATTGAGCCCCTGATTCTGCTCTCGTTGCATCCATGGAGCAAACCGAACAAAACTCCATTCGGAGCTTGGCCAAGAGAGTTTCGGAACTGGCGGAGCGTCAGACTAGCCATGGCTCGGTCCCTCAAGGGGAATTCGTGGAAGCAATCCAGCGCCTTCAAGTCGCAGTGGAAGGTCCGGCACACTACGTAGCGAGAATGAGACATCAAGTACGAGATCATGTACTACCTGTCCACTTTCGATCGAAGCTTAACGGCCATGCAATAGCCAGTAGAATACATCAGTACTCTTCTCGCTGTCGAATCGGGAGTGCTGCAGGCTCTGGTGGAGAACGGCGGGAAGCCGCTTTCGGTGCAAGAGCTGGCAGAGAAGACCAAGGCGGAGCCGCTTCTAATTAGTAAGTGGTCTTCGAGCGCGGTGGTGGATACGCTCTAACATGCAAAGCACGTTTCATGAGAATCCTTACCGCCGTTAACGTGTTCGATGAAGTTGGCCCGAGTCTGTATAAGAGTAACGCGATATCCGAATGGCTGGGGAAACCTGGACAAGCTGATGGGTTTCGTTTGATGTATGAAATAAAACCCCCGCTTGCAAGGACCCTTTCATCTGATCGATTCAACAGTACACGATGGGTACTTCCCATCGCTAGCAACATCTTTTCCCTCTGGAAAAACAACCAATTCACTCAATTCCCGGACCACAGCAAGGGCGAGAAGAGCCCGTTTATATGGACCCATTCGATCAATCAATGGGAGATGATGCGTGGAGATCCTGCACTAAAGCTGGCATTTGATGGATACATGCCTGCACGCCGGACCGGGCTGCGAATGCCCTGGCATGAGATTTATCCAGCAGCAACTGAGCTGGACGTTACAGGTTATCAAAAATCGCAGGAGCCACCTCTGTTGGTTGATGTTGGGGGCAACACGGGATACGACGCTGCGGGTTTTCGAACCAAAAACCCACACATCAAAGGCCGCTGCGTGGTTGAAGACTTGCCCGAGACACTGGCTTCTTCCCCTGTTCCTCCAGAAGGCATCGAGAGGATCGGATATGATTTCTTTACTCCCCAACCCATCAAAGGTAAAGTCCTAGATATGTGCGATCTAAAACGGGCGCATTTGCAATTCACTAACCACGCCCGCTTCAGGCGCTCGAGCGTATTTCTTCAAGGCCGTCTGCCACGATTTCGACGACGCAGACTGCCAGCGACTGCTCGGCAACACCGTCGCAGCCATGAGCCCCGAGTCCTCCCTCCTCATCGACGATTGGGTCCTTCCGGACGTCGGTGCTCCTTTAGCCGGCGCGTCCGAAGACATGTTCATGCTGATGCTCCTCTCCGGCATGGAAAGAAGCGAGAGCCAATGGAAAGCTCTTCTCGACTCGGTGGGACTGGAGATCAGGAAGATCTGGCGAACAGACGGCGTGTCCGAGGCTGTGATCGAGGCCAAGAAGCGATGAACGGAGTGTCTCAACGTGTGCTCTATCTACCTCGTTACATCGAGACAATTTAGAAACTTAGCACAATATCGAAAATGGAAATATTATAGAAGATTGATTATAACACAATAAAGTTCGAGCGCATGTGTGAAAATGGGTTTTTGGCCGGGAGTCGCATGCCGGTTTTATCACGAACGATGCTCTACACACATACATACATACATACATACATACTCCCTCGCACTAGCCCGTATTAACGAGAAAAGAGGTATACAGTACTTACACTATAACGACTGACTACCAGCCAACCTCCCTAAAACGTCTTACAGTACGTCAAGAACTCATAAGTCAAACCCGCCCTAAACGCATGAAAGAACGTTTTGTGTCAAAATTTCATCATCATCATGACGGCCGGCCGATCTTTTTTTTTTTTTAAAGAGCTTTCTGCTTGTGGGTCCAACATAGGTAGCTAAGGTATGCGAAAGCTAGGAATGGGGATGCATGCATGGCAGGAACGCTACACAGGCCGGCCTGCGGTGCAAAACAGGCGTGCGGCTACGAGTACACAAGGCATACGCTACGGAATGGCGGACGTTCCAGAAGGGGTGACGCTGCGAATGGCTTGCGCTGACAAGCGTGCACTAACTACACGGGCGGACGCTCCTTCTAGCATTGCCTAGGTAGGTAGGTAGGATCTCCCATATGATTGACCGTTACTTCGATCACTCAGGATCTTCAGGATAAATGGGTTGGCGCTACAACAGGCGTGCACCCCAGATAAGTGTCGATACCTCATTCGGATGAGGCGGCGGATTATTTTGAAGTCAGACGGAAACGCTGATCGAGCTATTTGACTACGTATCATTATCTCACCAGGGCCCCTTGGCTGCTAAGATCTTTCTCAAAAGCAGGGCATCGATAGCTAGGGTAATGGAGACTGAGTGAGCTAAGAAAGTCAATGGTTTTGTTCAGCAGTGCCAGAAGATCGTCTTTGGTCACCAGCCAGGAAAGAGGTTTCGACTAGAAGGTAACAGCGAGCACAAGGCATATCGCCAAATTGCCTGTCGCCGGCTAAGTCGATTGTGTACCAGAGTATTTGCAATCAACTTCCGTATGCGCTGTCCCAGAGACCCAGCACGATGAGAAAGATCGCTCTGGTCGAGGTTGTTCTAGACCTTATCGACTATGTGTTTCAAACGGGCTGGTTCGAGGAAAGGATGAAGAATGAGGATTTTGTTGTGGTAGCTTTCCATGAGCGCGGCCATCGGTATTCCCGTCTAGTTTCAAGACACCTTGGACCACAAGTCCTCCGAGACGGTTCCTATTATCAAAGAAGAATTCGCCTTCGGCGACATTCGGAAAGCCCAGATTGTGGTCGCCCCGAATCAAGTCGTCGGCCGAGTCGATTCCCAGTCTGCTTTCCGGGTCTTCATGGCTAGCGAAGCTCGCTGGAATGGACGGGGTTCTGCTTTGAATGCCGTCGCGAGTCACTTTTCACTTGTATTTGCCATAGATCCTCAGCGGACCATTCTTTTTCTCAGGTTAGTCATCTCGGTTGCATCCGATTGCGTTCCGCTCCACATGGTGCGTTGGGACCGATAAATGCGCCAGTGCTAAACGAGGGCGCTTGTACATAGTCCATCAGCCCTGCCGTATCCGGCGGCCGTCAGTGGCCCCTGCGCAGGACCGAGGTGACCGTATGGCACGGACGTGGGGAGACAGCAGTTGAGGCTCTACGCCCCCGCGGTGTCCTCCGGCCTCAAGCGCAGGCGCTGCATGGCTCCTTGGGGAAATGGATAGTTGAAGATTGAATGCAATGCAGACGGTCGGTGTCCGCTGGTGGAGGGAGAACCCAGGTTAGAGATGTCGAAACGGGAGCGATGGCCTTCATGGTTCCTTTGCATTGGGTAATCGCTCTTCAAGTCATTGCGGAATGACCATTTCGGTGTCCCGGTTGTCCTACTTGCACCTTCCTTGACGGGGATATCTCTGGCAGAGAGTCGCTTGCCTGTTGGTGGTGCAGCCCGGCAAGGCGAGGCAAGGCGAGACGACCCCTGAGAACGAGCACTGTAGGCAACGGAGCTTCAATAAGGTAAAGACCGTTAAATGGCCTTGTTCGCGGCACTGCCCTGCCTCGAATGGAAAAGTTGGCGCATACATGGGGATCAGCGACTGCGAGGGTCAGCGATTGCTTAGAGATCGCAAGTCGGAGCCGGTAGGGCCGCCGCGACCGGATAAAGTATCCACTTTGGCGACCGTTGGGGCTACTACTGAATTGGGAAAATGGCTAATTCAAGAGATGTCCAGGGTGGATATCCTTGGGCTAGCTGCCGGAAATCTTACTCCCAATTGCTTATCATCCAAAGACCCGAGTTCATGCCCAATATCGGGTCCCTCGTGGGTAAAATCCGATAAGCGAGGGGTGCTCCCCAAAAGCGAAATCGAATCTACAACAGGTGTCTCTGCCTCCGGGCGACGTGTTTGTCTGGCGCCTTAATCTAGATGCCTTCTGACAGAGGAGGAGGAAAGTTCTTAAGGGTCGATTCCAAGGCTGAAGGGTTGACTTGCTTCCACTATTTCGTGTAGAAGCAGGCTAGCCCGGCTGCTGAATGCTCTTCGATGCAGATATTCCGCGCGCCTTTGAAATCTCTGACATCGATACGAATGCACAAAACGTGCCTTGCTGCGCATACTTCTCACTATCATCCGCCTTGTGATTGCGTCAAGATTGCAACTGCCGATTTTTCGACTTAACCTCTGCTACCTCCGTCAAGGTCTGCGGACAGGTTCGATAGTCCGATGATTTTGGGAAAAATACATAAGACGCTGGCACTGTTCCGACCGCGCAAGATCCACTTAAGAAGCGGCTATGCCGGTCTGGAACGATAGAACGGATGTGTCAAAGTCCGCATACGACTCGCTTGCCCAGCATATCGGCTTGCCAGCAGCCTCGATCTCTTGCAACTGATCTTCTGCATCTTGCCAATGGGGGGTATCCCACAAGAGTGATTGATCCACACAAGGCCCGATCGGTTGTGATTCCGGATCCAATCAGTGGCTGTACGTCCAAGGTAATGGTTCATTTTCCGACGATCGCTGAGGAAACTACGGGTTCGAAGTAGAAGCCAAAGTGCATCCATCCACGACGCAGTCTTGTCCGTGATCATTGGGTCTGGGATCCTAGGGTCAACGCCACGCCACAATGTAGGTCAAAAGATGAGTGTGATTGTGGAGGCTCAGAACTGCATTGCTTGGCCTACTGGCAACCTTGGTCTCAAGTCGCAAGAATTGAAAGCTCTCTATGGGTATGATATAATCCATTCATTTGGTGCGCTTTTCAACCCCTTGCCTTTTCCAAAGCTTTCTGAACCGAATCCTTGACAAAAGGTACCCTAAGTCCGCTCTTGACGCAAAGGATTTGTGCCTCGTCCCAGTCCCAGACCTTTCCCGTCGTAAAGGGGTCGCGCTGAAGAAGCTCAAGAGCTTCTGATTTGGTAGATGCCTGTAGCAAGACCCAGCTGCCTTGTAGCTGAGGAGGCGTCCCTACTTTATGTTCTGCAAACATGGGTCCTTTCCTCCAGATGTGTCAGTATGCTGTCTTCCGAGGAGGACACTTCGTACTACCTCCAGCTAGCCAGAACTCTTGGGTTTGCCCAACAAACTCTTCATGGGGGCTAGTCCAAGTTAGAAAGTATCATTATTCCACCATTCCATCGATGCTTACTCTGTCATGGCTCCGCGATTCTCGGCACCTTTCGGACCGTCAGGCAAGATGAACAAGAACTCGAATTTTTGAGCCATGATGTGTGAGCAAAGTACCGGGCTAGAAGGATTGTTTCAGATACAAATTTTCTCGCGAGCGGGCAATAGACGCGATACAAAAGATGAGTCCTGGTGGTGTTGGTGACCTGAGCATTTGCTTGGAAGGCGAGAGAGCCGGTGGATACCTCCGTACAGGCACTTCAACCGGGGGGGCCGGTTAACTTGGCTCGGAACTCGGTTGTGCACCACCAGTTCGACTTGCGAATTGCCGAGTTCTTTCGGAGGGATGATTGTGTCGAAGGTCTCATCAGCGACATTACAGCATTTTGCCAAAAATAGCGCTCTTCGATTAGAAGGTCATGTGAAGAAGTGGCAAAGGGTGCCTGCTCGGGGGAAATTTTGAGGACTCCAATCGACTCTTCAAATGTTGGAAATGTAGAATTAGTAAGTTCTATAACCACTATATCGAGAAACAAATTCGAGATTCATCAAGCAAGAACTTTGATGTGGGCTTCTTGTTAGAGTATCTACGAGTCTACCCATGCACAAACAGTCCCAAATGTACAATCAAGTCTACGTAGTTTCATGCGTAAGACCTTGCCACTAGGCATGGGTTTCAAAGTGAAATCTGTATCATAGCTCTAAAAAGCCGATCTAATCGAGAGTATTGAGAAGATATGGAAATAAAGGATTGGAAGACATGCAAGGGCATGTGCACGACAGAAACTCTCTCCTAGATAAACCTAGATACACTCAATAATCCACTCAAGCCGCAGCGGAGATGGGTTCGGTTTCTTCCACCTGGACCAGCAAGTCAACCACGGGAACCTCCAGTTTAGACAACGTGTCCTTTGTAGCTTTAGCGACGAGGCCCAAATTGCCCGTCACCAGGTTTGGTGCGAGACCGTCGATGGCGTCCGAGCCAAAATGATTGAGGTTGAACGTGTCCTCCATTCGCAACATTTGCTTCGCTCGGATGTGGTTCAAGATCTTCAACTCGTCTTCGGTAAGTTTCTCTAGGTCTTGCTTGGCGTCTGGGCCAATCGAGGCGGTGCCGTTGATAGTCGCCACTTTGTCGAGAACCTTCTTACGCTCTTCCGGCGATGTTTCTTTGAACGCGTTGAGGCAGAAGTCCACTGTCTTGGCGACTTCGTCGTGAGTGAGCTTGCCACCCACATCGGCATCGGCAGTTCCTTGGATGACTACAAGCAAGTAAGTAAAATTTCCAAAAAGAGTTCTGAGCAAGAGAGCCGTACTCGGTCTGAAGGCATCGAACGCAACGTCGAAACCATCATCGTCCCAATCACTCAAGACAGGCTCATCGCCGCCTCTGATTTGCTTCATGGCACTCATGACCACAAGCAAAAACCGAGTGTACCCTTCGGCAACTTTAGTCGAATGCCATTTCGCGCCGGTCAGCTCATTGCAGTTGCCATTCCTGACTGCGCAGATTGTCATTGCGGCAGAGAGACCACTTGCGTAGGCTAAATGGACACCGGAAGAAAAGTACGGGTCGATGAAACACCCTGCATCGCCGGCAATGCGTACATATGGACTGGAATATGCGGAGGCGCTGTAGGACCAATCCGATGCATGTTTAATCTCTGTAACGAGCTCTCCCTTGCCAAGGATCTTCAAAGCGTTGGGCGCAAGTTTCAAAGACTCTTTGTAGAATTCGGGGGGAGATGGAGATCCCAAAGCTTTCTTCTTCTGGACCGAGAGATCTTGTCTCATGACGATTCCGACAGACATAGTCCCGTTGTGCAAGGGGATGCACCAGGCCCAGCCGCTGGCATCTGAAGGAAGTATATTAGTGCCACTTCAATCGTAGGACTAGGAAAGGACGGGTTGTGGAAATACCGGTCAGTGCTTCAAAATATGGCTGGTTTTCCCTCTTTGTGCCCATAGCGTACTGGTCAGTTCCTGTCCAGTAACCCCAGCTTGCGACATTCTTCAATCCTTGATTGTACTTCCGGTTCTTCAGATATTTGGTGGATACTAAGCCCACTCGCCCACTTGCGTCAACAAGGTAATCAAACTTGATTGAGCCGGTGGTGCCGTCTTTGCGTTTCCAAGTTGCAGAAACTGGACGCCCAATATTAGCGACCTTGGAGTCTTCTGGGACGTTAATGCCGGAAGATTCGTTAAAGTCAATTGACTCGACTTTAACGCCGTCGAAAATTTTGGCACCACATTTCCCTGCATGCCTGAATATAAGGTCGTCCGCCTCGGAACGGACCACATTCCATGTGTATGCCTCTGGTCCGCCAGCAGCGATATAGTCGGTCCCTACTCGCATGTTAGCCATCATTAATATACCCCCCAAAAGGTGGAGACAAAACTTACATCCCTCACGCTTATTCTGGTTGAGCTTGAACGCTGCACCGGTCTGTGTATACATTCAATATATGAACCCTAACATAACCATGTTTTTCTCACCTTCTTGGTGAACCCGTGGGCCTTAAATGTGGAGTCTAGGTCAATGAAGTGCAAAAAGGGACGGAGCGATGCAAGCATGCTCTCGCCGACATGATATCTGATTGTTTTCAGTGCCAATCCGGTGATGTGGTATGAGATATAGGAGACGCCGCCAATAGAGAGAAAAGAATTCACGCTTGCAACCCGTAATCACCAAGTCTATTGATAGTAACGCCAGAGAGCTCAAGAGACTTCCACAAAACCGAAAATGGAACAATAGAGCTATGAGAGAAAGATTCTACTTAACGTACCTGGGGAAAATATCTGCCTCCAACAGCACAGTGCTGATTCCCTCGCGAGCTAGTGCGCAGGCTGCATATGAGCCAGCCGGGCCACCACCAGCCACCAGTACTGTAGTTTCTTGTGGAATAGACATGGTTTCTTGCTTGGATACCGTTGAGAGTATCAATAGATCGTGATGAAATTCTAATGGCAGTGAAAGTAGAGAGTCAAGATGAGGTTAGAAGGACGACGCAGCATTTATCACTTCTTAAGCTTCCTTGTATCAAGAATTCGGAAAAGCTAGCCCGAGAGGTCGGTTGCGGCACTATAACTCAGAGACTTCCGAATGCTAAAGTCGAGTATTCCGTAGCCGAAGCGGTTCTCAATAAGGATCCAAGCGACGTCTAGGTGCATGTTCCACCCAGCGGGAGTAACATGAATACTTTGATGTAGATAACGCTGACATCTCTGAGCGAATGCAATAAAACCGCCTTCCTCTTGGGATATACTAGGCCCTGTCAAGCGCTTATGTACAATCCTTTGCCACACAAAATTGGGTGAACTCAAGATTCACAAGTATTATATTCGTACGGGCAGTGTTCACTCTGTATCGAGCAACCCCTAGTAGACATCAAGTGCCGATTTTATTTCGTGTTAAGTGGTATAATTTTTCCATCATGAGATAAGCCATCCCAACTGGGTCAAACCGTGTCTCACTGAAAAAGACTCCCGAGCATATTCCAATAGGATTGATTCAGAGCCAGTGAGTCGAAGATTGACCAAATCTATATGGCCTGCGATTCTTCAGATCTGGTCGATGAACTAGTTAGCTCCCGAGCCTTCCACTGCCCGTAGCAGGGTTTCGAAACATTCGCCGGATTGATTGAGTGCCTTGCCAAAATTACCAGAATTGGCAATTCTTCGAAGTCGGTTTATAGCCGGCGGACTAGCTTCTGAAGCCCGGTTAAATTAGTGTTCGAAGCTCCGATTGGATGGATTGCCGATATCTAGGGCTTAGCGTCTGCTCGGGTCTGCACCAGACACTAGCACGACTGTTATGTGAAACCTACGGTAAGGCGTAAGCACGACCCAGAGTAAAAAATACGGGGAACCAGTAGGGCATAATCGAACAACAGGCATATGGCTTAGGAGATCAGTATAATCAGTATAATCAGTAGAGTTAGATCAGGGTCACGAACGATCTTTATGGGAGTCGTCACACGACGCTCCAAGACAACAGCAGAGGTGGTCTGGAATAGGTTCAGCGGTTCTTAGAATATCAGAAGCTCCGACGATTTTCTGCAGACCTCCAGCCTCCACCGGAAATGCCACTGCCTCTTTAGACCATTCGTGCTCAAATTGAACAATTACTTAGCTGTCATGGACGAGCAGGCGTGTTCTGAGCAGATATAATAAAATAGTATCTGACTTGCCGCAGGGTAAAACTATTTTCCAGGCACTAGACAACTCGCCCGAAGATCAACGCAATCCCATTCTTGACCGAATCTTCAGCCGCTATCCGCAGACGTCAATAGCAGAAACCCCAAAAACTCCACCATCAAGTCGTGTGCAAGAAATAGCCGTCCTCCAGACTCCTGCAAGCCCTACACACTCCCAGCTTTGGTTGTCTGGGTCTGTGGTTAAGTCACCGCAGTTGCCGATATCCTGTCATCAGAACTCTTCAAGCCTAGGTGAATCCAAATTAATGCCTACAGAAAGCGGCGTCGGGCTTTCTACGATCGATATGCATCTAACGGATGGACCGCGCCGACTGTTACTCAGGGGAACATTGCAACTTCAGCAATTTTCGATTCAACACGAGGGATTCTTGAAGCTTCAATATGCCGACGGCCTACCAAAACCTCTTACTGTCCTTCATCGTCAATTTGACATACCTAAATTGAAGGTACCACCGTCTTATAATCCCTTGGAGAACGAAGAGCAAGAACTCGAGCAGCTATTAAACGCCCTTGCAAAGAGCCATAGCAGCGATGAGTACCTTGTCGCGATGGGACACTACTCGGAGATCTACCAAAACCTTGGCTTGATAGAGCCAGGTTTGTACCCTGGGCAACGTCTTCTAAGAGCCGCGAAGAATATTCCTGGACTGCAGTCTGAATACCTTTACGTCTCAAAGGGTCTGGCCGTAGCAGTAATCCATAAAGAGAACATGGACTTGGATTCCAAGAACTTAACTACGCAGGCTGCGATAAAGTTTGGTTGGTCGTCAGCCCGAGTTCATCAATGCGGTTTGAAAGCCTTATGGTCCAGAGATTTCAGCTTGAACCACATTGTTCTCAATTTGTGTGTCATTTGGAATATATTCCGTTTCCTTCTTGGCTGAAACAGCACGGGGTAAGGTTCGGGGTAGTTCGTCAAAAGCCTGGCCAAGCCGTCGAGATTTCATCCGGAGCATACCATGCTGTCATGACTCTTGGAGAAAGCTGTGCCGGAGCAATTAATTGCTCGCCCGATGATTGGAACCCGCCTCGATACTTTGCGCAATTCTCCATGACACCAACGAGACAAGGATTCGGCTGCAATATGTTTCTCCCACAGAGCTGGCTAGACGGCCACTGGACTTGCCTACGTTACTTTCCTCGTTTGAGAATTTCGTGAGCGTTAGTCTTGACTAGCCGCCACTGGACTTCATATTGGAATGCGTCGGGTGCGCGCGCCGTCTACGACCAGTCTGCCGACAAATAGACCGCTCTGCCCGATATGCCGGAGGGGCGAGCCATTGGCAGCGCAGTAATCATGGGTGTCGGCGGGATCATATCTCCCTGGTGGCCTCCTGAACACGAACCTCACCAACGATACCGAAGGAACCACCACGGCCATTTCTACATTGTACAATGTCAGAATTCGAGAACGCATGGTTCTTCCGGGCTTGCCTGCTCCTTATGCTGGCAAAGGTCAGAATGGCAACATGCTGTATATTCTTGGTGGACGATTGCAGGGGCACTGGAATGTCGTCGACACGGTCTTCGAATATAACCTCCACTCTTACTACTGGTCTACGGACTTTGCCTCCATGCCAACTAGTTGTAGTGTGTTTCTATGACTATCAGACTTAAGATGTTTACTTTAGGTGACGAGGGTGATCCTGACACATACGATATACCAATGTCTGGCCTCAGATGCAGGCTTATGGTGCCGTCAGGAACACATGGACTAGCTACACGGACATGGCTACGCCAGCCCATGGAACCGCTGCTATGGCGTACAATGACGAGATCACTATTCCAATTGGAGAGCTAGAGATGGGTGACGACACTATCTTCTCTTAAGAGCAAAGCCCCCGAAAAAATCGCTGATGGCTTCATGATTCTCGATATCGAGAACCATTGAAACATCTGCCTCGAATTAGTATGCAAAAAAAATTGAAAGGAGACATCACTTACAATTATCTGGACGGATAATTGCGATTGTACCTTTCTCAGGGTGGACTCCATAGAAATCATATGCGTGTCCATGTCCACCATGATAGCTTTCATCGTCAATATAAATCTTATGTAAGTCTAAACGCGTCATTAGAAGGCTCAACAGATAATCGGGGTTAGCCCTACCTCTCATCTGCCACTTGCCAGTCACAGGCCAGAAGCACTGTGGTATTTGCTCCTGATCTATCTTCAATCGTTCGCCAAAGAGGACTACAATTACTTCAATGAAGCTGTCGATGTCTGAGCCGGGAGGTAAATGTTTCTGAACAAGACCGCCGTCCGAGAAGAGGTATTCCCCAAGCTGGTATATTAGTACATAAGCCAATTGATTTGAAGCATAGCTTACCTGATTCAGTTTTCCGGAAGCCGCATCCTGACGGATGTCTCCTGCAAAAATCACAATTCTCCAACGTCCGTCCGAAGGTAGAGCCCTGACTAGTTGCATTGGAAATGCATCGCAGAATCGTACCACCTGTACACTCGGAAATCGCATCCCAGCTATGAGATTTGTCGCCAATTGTTGGCTGCTTCCTTTCGCCCGAGTTATAGAAGAATCATCATAAGTGACTGTCAAGCCAGCTGTAAAAGCCTCCGCTTTGACAAAGATCTCGCTGAAGTCAATGTTACCGTCGGCGTCAAGGACACCACCCGCATCTTTACCCATTGAGGCCATTTGTTTTGCCCATACTTTGTCCCAGTTAATCAAGATCTCAGCTATCCTCTGCCGCTCGATGACGTAGGTCTTTAATAGCTCCGGCCCTGTTTGCCCTTTCAGGATTGACGCGAGTTTCCATCCAATGTTATATCCATCTTGCAAACTGACATTCATACCTTGACCAGCCTTGGGAGAATGCGTATGGCATGCATCTCCTGTCAAGAAAACGCGATTAGCTTTCGAAAAGTGGTCTGCAAGGCGCTGTCCTATTGAATAAGCCGACCACCAGAATGTGTCTGCGAAATCAACCTGATATGGGCGGAAAATCTGACGGGTTGCAGCTTGTAGGTCTTCTAACTTCACTTTCTTTGCCACTGTCCCGTGGGGAAGCTCTATGTAAAATCGGTTCATAGACCCTCCTTCTCGAGGTATAAGAATCATACTGCCCGCTTCGGATTGCAATACCACCTGTTTTCTGATATCCGGAAAGTTGGTCCGAGGAAAGATGTCCATGACACCCCATATCGAATCAGAAGTATCTCCAGTCATTTTGAAACCAAGCGACCTTCGAACAGCACTGTGTGCACCATCACAGCCCTAAAGACAGTTACTTGACGATTCAATGAGGACACTCAACTACCTAATGGAGATGGGGAGATGTACCAGGGCATATTTCGCCTCGAATGTCTCCTCTTTTCCGTCTTTCTCTGTCACTACAGCCACGGGATAAGCATCCGGATCTTTCGCTTTCTCTTCATCAACCTTCACTTCCAAAACTTTATACCCATAGTCTACTTCTTGTCCATTGAACCTCTTCATGGCCTCCAGCAACATGCCATTAAACCTTGCCTGACTCAGAATAACACGAGGCAGATGTGACAACCCTGGGTGCGTAGCTGCGGCGCTCCTCGCCCTCACAACACCGCCTCCTTTTCCATCTGGATTCCAAAAGGCCACTTCAACATTATGATAACCTTCTCGTAGTAACTCTTCAACCATCCCAAAGCTTTCGAAGATCTCCACCGATCGCACTTGGGCCCCATCGGCTTGTCCGATTTCCAGCGGTCCAGAGCGGGAATCTACAATTTTGCACCGGACTCCACATCGCGCCAGCCAGGTCGCGGCGCTGAGCCCTGCCGATCCGCTGCCACAGATGAAGACGTCGACTCTGTTGTGCATTTTTGCGTGCAGTTCGTTATTTCAAATAGAGATATATATATATAGCTAGGTGAGGCGGCGGGCTTGAAAACAACAAGTGCGTCTCAAAAGACGAACATTAAAAAAAATGTGATAAAATCCCGAAAGGCCGTGCCTCACTCGTTTGCATTATTAGAAATCTAAACATAATGGGCCGACTCGGAGCCCACGGTTTTTTTTTTCGTGCCTTCTTCCCTTGGGTACATAGGTAAGCCCCCTTTTTTTCAGAAATCTTCGGATACCGGCAAAAGTCGCTATGCTGTAGCGAACGGATCTTCGGGGGGGTAGGGGTAAAGAGCCGCTTATTTTCTTTGCCGAGTAGAACCCTCCTGGTCAAGTACGAGTACCTACAACGGCCGTGGTACCTTACGGTAGAAGTAGTACTCCAGCGATTATGTGAGGGAAGGTGTATCACGAAATATTAATTACAGCAATCTTTCATTTGACTATAATATAGCATTTTGGTATATTGTCAAAATTAAGGTACGTATTCAAGCACTGCGTGCTTTTTCCGCTTCCCAAGATGCGAATTTTTAGTTGCGAATCCTGCTGTAATAGCACTACCGAAAAACAGCGATTCAGAAAACATGGAAATCATGTATTTTCTTTAGCGTTACGTTCAACGAACTCTCTCCGAGGTAACACTGCTCTGACAACGCCTGGGCATTCCAGGATATCCAATAACCAATGCAACTAGCGACGAGTAGTCGGATATAGGTTTGACGAACTTACTTCTCTAGCCATAGAGCGCCTTGAGCCTAGAAACTGAATTTTATCAAGAGGATTTCCACTATTTCCCAGTAAACACTAACCATCCAAGGAACGTTCAACGTGACAAAACTATGTGCGCGTCCGTAGAATCGTTCGAGAGTTGAAAGCTTAAACGTGTAGTAGATCCTCAGTTTGAGTTTTTCCGACCTTGATAGGCAATGTCGAGGGATTCTCTCGCCTCGTCATCTGTGATTATGCCCAAAGACTCGAACTGATGTGAGAGTACCATTCGTGCGTCCTTTTTCCATACCACCCGAGTCGAGGGGTCGGTGATGGGTTTGGTTGACCTAAGTCCAAGACCGAGCTGACTCTTGTTCATGAAACGGTCTTTCCCAGGACGAGAGTATGCGATCGCTATGGTCAATGCATCAATGAGATCTTGCTCGCCGAGGAAGTGGTAACCACCCGCTGTTAACTTCTCGACCAGCGCTCTGTTCTCCACTGCCATGCCAACGCAACCCATAAAGCCGAGGTCAACGACAGATGCGGGAAGATTTTGGCCGTGACGATAATTAACAAAAGCATCCAGGAACGCGTTTGCTGAGTTGTAGTTTGCCTGTCCCCATTGGCCTGACATTCCACATATCGAGGAAAAGAGTAGAAAGAAGTCCAAGCTAACAGAAGAGGTAGTCTGATGGAGGTTCCAAGTGCCTTGAACTTTAGGCCGTACGCACTGATCCCACTCAGTAAATGTCATGTGCGACATCCAATTATCCTGGAAAAGTCAGCGTATGCCTAAATGAGTGTAGATATACAAACTCTCATAACTGCTGACATCTGCATGATGCCGGCCACTGGCCTAGTCGCTTGCTTTACGGCAGCTTCAACGTCCGATAAGTTGGTAACATTCCCCGCAAAAGTTGATACCTCACATCCTCGAGCTCGAAGTTCATCAAAAAAGGGTGTAGTTTCGGGACCTTCTTTTGCGGAGCGAGATAAGAAAAGAATGTTGCGTGCACCATTCTCCACCATCCATGTTGATATTACTCGACCAAGACCTCCAAGCCCTCCAACCAAGAGATAGCAGGCATCGGATCGAAAACGAATAGGCGTCGGTGGGCCTCCATTGGGGATTTGAAGAAGTTGCGAGCCCCTCTCATCTGTTGTTAAACGACCAACGCATTCTGAAAGTTCCTCCTTTCCTGTTGTCCAATGGATTCTCGGTATTTTAATATCCCCATCAACAATTGCGTATTCATAATCTGGATCAACAACTCTGGCTTTTGCCCGATAACTGAGACTCTGATATATTTTCACGAGCGACTTACTCGAGCTGAGAAATGTTGCAGCCTCAACATCGATTTCCACCACGGTGATATCTTTCCTAAGTTCTGTTCTCAATGTTCTTGTCATACCAAGGATCATGGATGAGTTTGGGTTGTTGCAAGATATTTGAGCAGTGGGAGTGACCCATATCATAGAGCCTTTGAAACTAGAAAGACGATTGGCGAAGTCGCGGAATCTGGCTTCTGTGATGCTGTACAGGTATGGTTCGCCAAAGTCTACGATCAATATCATATCCTGACCTTGGGGTATGTTACCTTCCAACGTACAACTGTCGCAACCGATGCCACTGTCCTGGAGGGAAGTTTGGACCGCATTGACGAGAGGATGATTGTCGTCTGGAACGACAAGCGTTATTTTCTTTGGGTGTTTGAGAGGCTTCCTCAGCTCTGCGATGACTTTAGGGCCCTCTGAAGAACCGTCATCTCCAGGGCCAAATACAAAGCCACTTTTGAGGAGCATAGTGTGCACCTGGCTGATAAAGTTTTCATCTTTAGATGCACTCGAACCTGGTAGATCCAACAAAAGAAGATGTCCAAGAGGATGAATAAGGTGTTTTAAACAGTCTACGCAGGCTGTTATATTATTTCTTGCCGAGGAAATGAACTGCTTTTAAAATTAGTGAAATCTAAAAGCCAATGTTGAGTAGCCATACATCTGTAGTGATGATGAGATCGTAGGCTCCAGCTTGAAGGATTTGGCTCTGTAACTGTTGTTCGGCGTCGAAAAACACAACGTCGATATTACGGGTCCCCTTAAATGTCGCCTTTGCCCAGAATACGGCGTCGAAAGATGTTGCGGCGTAAGTATAAGTGAGATATAGGCGCTCGCCATATTGTGATTTGAGAGCATTTAAAACCAAACGTGTGGTCTCATCTGCGCCGTTCCCTAGCTCGAGGATTCTGAGTTTCGGATTTTTGTGAGCAAGGAGCTTTAATACGTCGAGAAGTATGGAAGGGTCCGGCTGAGAGTTAGATGGCGCGAGTGCTTGATTGAGGTTACAGTAGGTAGCGTCAGTATCCCACTTAACGAACGAAAAGAGTTTGTCTTCGGACTTTGGTCTGTCATTGGGCACCAAGGAGGTTTCGCAACGTTCTATCAAGAGTATTGGATAACCGTCTTCAGATACGACAGACACATCGCCCGTCAAACCACCCGATCTACTCTTCGCGGCCATTCCTCCAATTTTTAACTTTGCCCGTCCGCCACTAAATACAACGAGGTGCTCAATGGCTGTTATAATAGACAATTCTGTTAGTAGTCGACCTTGTCCTTTGCATGCCGCGACCATCAAGATCTGCAAGCATTGATCAATTGTGACTGGATGGAGAATGTACTTTGTTGTATCTTCAAGTGAGGAAATCGTGGCAACTGCTTTGTGCTCTGTTAGGGCCGTCGATATTTTATCAAGGCCTTGGAATGCTGGGCCGTATTTGAGACCCCTACTTTCTAACACATCGTACCAATAAGCTCGCGCTACATGCCTTTGAAGGGTATCTTTTGGATGAGGGACATCGGGATCGTTCGAGCTGGGCGCACTGCGAGGGGACACTTTGCTAACACACCGTTCTACCCAGTGGCTTCCATCGTAGGATGTGATGTGAATTTCATACCACTGACTCGGTTCTCCGGCCATCTTCACTGGCCGAAGCCTGGTACGAAGTTTGAATTTTTCGTCTGGCCTCAGGAGCAGAGCCGAGGTGATCGAGAAATCTCTCACCGCATAGGATTCCAAATTTACGTTCGATAACTGTCGCATCGACTCTCCGGCCATTGCTATGTATCCGGCGGCTGGAAATACTATCTGATTAAGGAGAACGTGCTCAGCCAGCCAAGATACTTCCCCAGTGTCGAGAACATTCTGCCACGAAGGTTCTGTTTCGTAGCTCTCGAAGACTCGTGAACCTAGAAGTTCATGCCTAGGGTGTTTCTGATGTTTGTCTACATCTGCTGTTTATGGTTAATCTAAGCAAGACAGACCGTGGAGGGCGTTTGAAGTTCAGGGAGGGAATGACTTGTGAGAGTAGTTGATCCCGTATTCCCATTTACCTCCCCCACTGTTCTCCATCTCAGCGGATCCTCCCAGTTTGCTGGTGCAACAGGTGCTCTGATCATATTGATACCAGGCGTGCTTAGGTTGTGGAGTTGCAATTTCTTGGAGATCATCCGAAACAAACTTGTGTGCAAAAGGTCCCAAGTGATATTCAGACATTGTTAATTTACGGTATGTTTGAAGCGCTAGCTGTTCTATGCAAGCCGCGGCCACTATAATTGGGAACGTCACTTGTTCGGAGTTTGAGGGGAGGACTTCAGCCTTAGCAGGGGTGCCAATATGCACCGGCTCGGGATTTACTGTAATTAGTAAGTAGAAGTACGGTATTATGATTCGAAGAATGTTGCTTAACTATGAGTGGCTTCTCGGAAATCCGAAGCGTTTATGACCTGCGTTCGTTAGTGCACCACTGCGCATACCGGAACGCCTCCTTGGCAATCTTGCAGCATCGGGTCCCGGACGGATAATCGGTAGGTACCTGATATCTTGAGAAATCTTCATCTCGGAAAAAGGTTTCTATGAACACCGCGCCCCCAAACGCTGTGTACTTATGGGTCAAAGTTGTGAATCTTTCCAAACAGCTGGAAAGATATACCGAGCCCGAAATCTGTGAGATCAAATGTATCTAAGTAGTAGCTCACCGGATTGCGGCAGAACTTGCTGCCACTCACGGTTGGATAATCTCCGCTACAAGTCAGCACGAAGGAGCCGAGCACTGCCATAAGGTAGTTGGCCAGTAGAGGTACTCTTATTGCTTACACCTTCTCGGCTACGCACAGGTCCCCCCTGTAGCCGAATCGGCCCCCAGTTCGTTGGGAGTGGATAAGTAGGGCACTCATCCTTTTACATAGTAATTAGATACCACACCGAATTGAAGGACTTCAAATTAACGCGTTCATTATCAACGTGGGGCAGAATTCCTAACGCGGCAATATGGCGGCTGAGGCGTTTAAAGTTCTTCTCTTTGGCGACGAGACAGGCGATTTCCGAGAGCCACTGCAAAAGCTTTGCGAGCGTCAAAACGGAGTTGTTTTTCTTCATTTTATTGATAGACTAAATGCAGTTTTGCGCGACGAAGTGCGCCGACAGCCTCGCTATGTGAAGAAACAAATTCCACCATTCACAGACGTTTTAGATCTCGTGAAACAGTACCAGGACTCGGCTTCTCGGAATCAAATTCTTGAGACTACCCTCGCCTGTATATGTCAATTAGGCAGTGTTATTAGGTGTGTATTCCGGCGTCCTTAGTTGAAGCACACGGAATAATAGTTTGCATAGCTTTTTCGATGATCATCCATCTCAATATATCGTGCCCTCGAACACCGTCCTGGTTGGCCTGTGCACGGGCTTGCTAGCCGCGGCAGCTGTATCAGCTAGCCAAAGCATTCTCGATTTGGTAGTTAATGCGCTGAAAGTTGTCAGAGTTGCGTTTAGGATTGGTGTTAAGGTGAACCATGCTGCACAGCGCTTATCCACAATTCACGATGTCCAAGTCAACCAGAGTTGGTCAAGACTTGTGGTGGGTGTACACAAGGAGGCCTCGGTTGCCGAGGTCACGCAGTTTAACGAAAGAAAGGTGAGAAGGCTTGCGGGTAGCATCCTTATCCTCAGTATGGAGCTAAGAAATGTCTTAGGGCTTACCACGGGCTAGCCATGCCTATATAAGCTCCAACAGCAGAGATGTGGTCACCATTAGTGGACCGCCGGCAACCATCAAAGCTCTATTCCTGGAATCAGAATACTTCCGCCAACGCAAGACAGTACCACTTGATATATTTGGGCCATTCCATGCATCACATTTGTACAGCGATATTGATGTCGAAGAAATTGTACAGCCGATTGCAGGGACGAACGTCAAGCTAGCTTCTCCATCAATTCGTGTCATCTCAGGTACCGCAGAGACGTCTCTTCCAGATGTGGGCATGGACCAGTTCTTAAGGCAAGTTGTGGGCGATATCTTGATTCGACCAATCTCGTTTGACCATATACTTACTGCGGTCGTCTCGGAGGCAAAAGACTCGGGCAGAGAAAAGTGCAAGATCTCTTCTGTAGGGCCTTCTAATGCAGCATCTAGCTTAGTATCGGCCTTAAGAGCAGGAACAGAGGTCGAAGTGAGCGTTGGAGAACAGCTTGGGCTGACCAAACCTGCAACTGATCCATCCAGTACGTCTGTGAAGATTGCTATTGTGGGAATGTCTGGCCGCTTCCCGAATGCCGAAAATCTCGAGAGTCTCTGGAGTTTGTTAGAACAGGGATTAGACGTCCATCGAAGAGTTCCTCCGGATCGATTTGACATCGACGCGCATTACGATCCCACGGGTAAAAGGAAGAATACAAGTCATACCCCCTACGGTTGCTTCATTGAAGAGCCAGGCTTGTTTGACCCGCGTTTCTTCAATATGTCACCTCGCGAAGCCTACCAAACCGATCCCATGGGGAGACTGGCCTTGGTAACAGCCTATGAGGCCCTTGAGATGTCAGGTTTCATGCCTAACAGGACTCCTTCGTCAATGTTAGACCGTGTTGGTACTTTCTATGGCCAGACGAGCGATGATTGGCGACAGGTCAATGCAGCGCAGAACATCGACACATATTACATTCCTGGGACTATACGTGCTTTTGCTTCAGGACGCATCAATTATAATTTCAAGTTTAAAGGGCCGAGCTACAACGTTGACACAGCTTGTTCGTCAAGCTTTGCCGCGATCCAATTAGCCTGCACTTCTCTTCAGGCAAAAGAATGCGATACAGCAGTTGCTGGTGGCCTCAATATTATGACAACGCCAGATCTCTTTGCCGGACTCAGCCGTGCACAGTTCTTGTCTAAGACTGGCTCCTGCAAGACATTTGACGATACTGCGGATGGTTTCTGTCGAGGTGATGCTGTTGCGACAGTCATTTTAAAGAGGCTGGAGGACGCAGAGGCTGATGAAGACCCAATTTTAGGCGTTATCTTGGGAACAGCAACAAACCACTCTTCAGAAGCTGTGTCCATTACTCAGCCCCATGCTCCAACTCAAGAGTTTCTGTATAGGAAGATATTGAGGAATACTGGTGTCGACGCCCGTGACATTAGCTACGTGGAGATGCACGGGACAGGAACGCAAGCTGGCGATGGAGCTGAGATGAGATCCATTTCAAATGTCTTTGCTCCGCGACGTCAGGGACGTCTACCAGGCCAAACACTTCACCTTGGAGCTCTCAAAGCGAATATTGGCCATGGGGAAGCCTCTGCAGGGGTCGCATCTCTAGTCAAAGTCTTGCTTATGCTGCAACGAAACGCCATTCCTCCACATGTCGGTATCAAAGGCACTATGAATACAACCTTCCCCACCGACCTCGAAGAGAGAGGAATCCGTATTCCGCTTAAGGAAACCTCATGGCTTCCTCCAACTGGCGGAAAGAGGCGAGCATACTTGAATAACTTTAGCGCAGCAGGCGGGAACACTGGCCTCCTTCTAGAAGATGCTCCTAAATCCGTACGGATGAGCGACAATGACCCTAGAACGACTTTCGTTGTTTCAGTAACCGCGAAGTCGGCCTGGTCTTTGGAGAAGAATATCCAGAAACTTATCTCCTACCTTGAGATGAAGCCCGATACATCGTTACCAAGACTTTCCTATACTACTACTGCCCGAAGGACCCAGCAGCCTTACCGTGTCTCCTTTGCCATATCAAGTATTTCAGAGGCCAAGGAAGCCTTGAGGTCGGCTCAAACTGAGATTATCAAACTTGTTTCTACGAAACCTCCCAAAGTCGCATTTGTATTTACGGGTCAAGGTGCACATTACCCATCGCTCGGGAAACAGCTTTTTGAGAATTCAAGACAGTTTAGATCTGATATCATGGACTTCGATACAATTGGTCGCAGCCAGGGCTTCCCATCTTTTCTACCTCTTCTAGATGGCACTATTACAGACGCTACTTCGTTTTCGCCCTTCGTGCTACAGCTTGGACAAACCTGCATTCAGATGGCGTTGGCGCGATTATGGATATCTTGGGGCATCTCGCCGAGTGCTGTCATTGGCCATAGCCTCGGCGAATATGCTGCGTTGAATGTGGCAGGTGTTCTATCCGTGAGCGATACCATATTCCTTGTCGGACGAAGAGCAGAACTTCTCGAGAAGTACTGCACGGCAGGAACTCATGCATTGCTGGCCGCTGCCACATCTGTGACTTCCATCCGCCAAATCCTGGTCGGCGATAACCCCGAAGTTGCTTGTATTAACGGACCTCGAGAGACTGTGATTAGTGGTCCAACAGAACAACTGATGTCTTACTCAAAAACTCTCAAGGCAGCCGGCATCAAATCTGTTTTGTTGCCCTGCGCTTACGCTTTTCATTCGGTCCAGGTGACACCCATTCTGGAACCGTTGAGGGAATTAGCCAGCTCTATAACTTTCGGAAACGCAGCAATTCCCGTCATCTCTCCTATGCTTCAAGAGGTAGTGACTGGTGGAGATATTTTTGGTCCAGAGTACTTGGCTCGCCACGCCCGAGAAACCGTCGGTTTTCTGGGCGGTATCACGGCTGCGAAAGGGGAAGGGCTAGTTGACCAGAACATGATCTGGATTGAGATTGGTCCAGCACCCGTCTGCTCTGCCTTTATCAAATCGAGCCTTGGACCTGAGACAGTAACTGTGCCGTCGCTCCGCAAGAAGGAAGACCCGTGGAGGACTACGTCAAGTGGACTTAGTATTCTGCACCGTAAGGGGTTGCATATTGACTGGGATGAAGTCCATCGTGAATATGAATCGTCCCATACGGTTCTTACCCTACCAAGTTATACATTCGAGAACAAAAACTACTGGCTTGAGTATACTAACAATTGGTGTCTAAGTAAAGGGGAGGTCATCGAGGCACCCACCAAGAAACTCAGAGACCGTAATTTATCTACATCCTCTGTCCAGAAATTAACGAAAGAAGATTATGGAGACAAGATCACACTGGTGGCTGAATCGGATCTGTCTGACCCCGATCTCAACAACGCGATGTCTGGGCACTTGGTGAATGGATCAGCCCTTTGCCCATCAGTATGTGCATGCAGCCAACTTCTGATTCGAGCTAACGAAATCGCAGGGTGTATACGCTGATATGGCACTGACATTAGCAGGCTACCTGCACAGAAAGGTAAACAAGAGCGCAGAGTATATTCCCATGAACGTGCGCCAACTGGAAATTATAAAGCCTTTGATCGCAAAGGGCCGCGATGCGAAAGAACAACAAGTTGTGAGAATAACTGCCACAGCTGAGCGACCTCTCAGGCTTGTCAAAATTAGCTACAATAGCATATCTCGGGACGGTAGTGTCGGGGATTTGCATGCCTCGTGCTCTATTGAATATGGGGATACAAAGTCTTGGCTTGCAGACTGGTCTCGACTTGCTTATTTATTTCGGTCACGAATCGATGTCTTGGCTCAAGGTGCTGATGTTGGCAAATACAAAAAGGTCAGCCGTGGGCAGGCATACGAAGCCTTCTCATCCTTGGTCCAGTATGACAAGAAATACCACGGAATGAAAGAGGTCATTCTCGACAGCAAGAACTTCGAGGCCATTTCATTGATCGAGTTTCGGGCTACTGAGAGCGACGGTGATTTCGAGGCAAATCCCTACTGGATTGACAATATTACTCATCTTTCTGGATTCGTTCTCAATGGCTCCGATGCTGTCGACTCAAAGAAACAAGTTTACATCTCTCATGGTTGGGAGTCCTTGCAGATGGTGCGCCCGCTGTCAGCCCGCAGATCTTACCGCAATTATGTCAAGATGCATCCAGGACCAAGACAAACAATGGTTGGCGACGTTTACGTATTTGATGGAGAGGACATGGTTGCTCTGGTTGGGGGTGTAAAGTTCCAAGCCATTCCACGAACTCTTCTTAACAAGCTTCTACCTCCCACCAATGGAGCTGCCGCTTATCCAAAGGCGCAGGATCTCTCTCCCATGAACGGCATTGCTAGCCATCCAAAGGCTGGGCACCCTAAAATCGAAAAGGAGTCGGCTCCAGTCTTGATCGAGACGACATATAAACCCACCACATCAATATCTCATCCTCAAAATGGTAATGGCTCTGTTATTCCTGAGTTCATGAGCATCATTGCTGGAGAGTTGGGATTGGAACCGTCGGAACTCCATGACGGAGCCGCCTTTACTGATGTCGGATTGGACTCACTTATGTCGCTTACAATTACTGGGCGGATGCGTGAGGAGCTTGAAATAGATGTTCCTACGTCCTTATTCGTGGACAACGCTACCATTGGTGAGGCGAAATCTGCAATTCTCGCTCTTGACAGTGATAATTCGAACGGAAGTGCGTCAACTGGCAGTGCGGCAACTACGGATGCGATGAGTGGCGGTACGATGACTCGAAACACCTCAATTGGAAGTGCCATGGCAAAATACTCTACTGAAAGCACTACAGAGAAACTTCTAAGCACCATCTCTGAAGAGTTGGGCATCGAGCAGTCAGAACTTCTTGAAATGGGCAATTTTGCTGATATGGGTGTTGACTCACTTATGTCACTTACTATTACTGGGAGAATTCGTGAGGAACTCGAATTGGACATTCCCACGTCCTTTTTCGCCGATTACCCTAGTATTAGTGAGGCGAAAATGGCGATCTCGGCTCTGGTAGGCACGAACTCAAGTGGAGGTGCTACGCCATACAGCTACACCGAGAACACCACTCCAGGTGAGACTGACACGACACCAAGCACGCCGAATCCGGATGGTGAGAGCCTGACGAGTTTGATGGTAGAAATCCGAGCGAACGAGGAGGCACTTCGCCCGGCTACATCAGTATTGCTGTCAGGCAGCCCCAAAACCGCCTCAATGAATTTATTCCTCTTCCCTGACGGCTCAGGGTCAGCAACCTCATATGCCTTGCTTCCCAGCATTTCACCGGATGTTTGCGTTTATGGTCTTAACTGTCCTTTCATGAAGACTCCCGCGGACTATACGAACGGCATTGATGGCGTCTCGGCACAATATCTTGCTGAGATCAAGAGACGACAGCCCCACGGTCCATATTATCTTGGAGGATGGTCCGCAGGCGGCGTGATTGCGTATCAAGTCGCATATAAGTTGCTGGAGATGGGAGAAAAGACTGAGCGTCTCTTCTTGATTGATTCGCCATGTCCTATCAACTTGGAACCGCTACCATCTTCGTTGCTTCACTTCGTCGATTCCATGGGATTACTTGGCACTCAAAGTTCACCACCTGACTGGTTGATTCCACATTTTGAGGCCTCGATTGTCAATCTTGCGGCCTATACGCCGTACCCGATGGATTCACTTGAAGCACCCAAAACTCTGATCATTTGGGCCCGCGATGGACTGTGTAAAGACCCTAAAGACCAGAAATTCCCAAGATCCGCCGGGGAGGCAAAGAGCGTGAAGTTCTTGCTTGATAATAGACTTGATCTCGGATCCAACGGATGGAACAAGCTCTTAGGGGAGGAGAACATCATCACAATGACTGTTGAGGGCAATCATTTTACAATGATAAGAGAACCAGATGTAAGTGTCTATCACCATAACTTTAGGGCTCGCACATTCTGATACTTTTGACGCAGGTGCAACAGGTAGCGGCTTTGTTACGGCGTGGTCTTGGAGTGCACTAGTGTTGTGGAGGTAGTCCTGGTTTGGATCAGCTTGAACGAGCAGTAAATAGAGCTTTATCTATCAATCTACATTTTAACGCGTGGGCTACGACCTTCTACAAAGCTTTAGACGCTCCAACTCGGCCTTGCTCCCCCTGCTCTCCCTGCTCTTCCTGCTCTGCGCAAGTTCTCCCCGCTGCTTCAGCACCTTCTGCTCGACCACAGTAGCTGAGAGAGCATTGTAACCACTCTGCTGAGCTTGGATTATGCTAGATCATGATTGTGAAATAAATCCGTTCCGAGTGCTGCTGAATTGATGTGTCCAGTAATTTCTTGTGACAAGGCCGCTGCGACAGGGAGAAAGGTTAGGAGCTGCTAGATTGTTAGGCATAGCGTGATCAAATGACATATGCAGAATTCTGTAGACCTTCTACTGAAGATGGATGGTAATAAACTCAGTACAGCTTTAGTGTCACGGCGCAGGCGAGGTTACTGTAGTAGAGAATCTCGTTGCCTAAGAGTTGCCACTACGAAGGATGGAGGAAGAAATAAAGGTAGCATCAATCCAGCACTAAGTCTTATTTGTAGGATGTCTAATATTAAAGTAATAAAGCCTAAAACATAATAATGGACCAGCTATATCGCATTCAAGCCTTGCGTTCGTAATATTGTGTAAAGTCATGACAAGTAGCATAGACGCTCTACGAAGAGTTAATATGGCAAGATAAAACCAGGGAAATGGGAATAGGTACCTTTTCCATTTTCTCCTTAACCTTTGGGTCATTCTTCGCAGCAGCGCACATGGAAATAAAAGGGTCCTTCTCTATCGCGGCGTCCGTATCCAAAGACGAGATTCGAAGGAAGTTCCCAGTCGAAATAGGATCAATCACAGTGTGAAAGATAGACCTTCGCACTTTATCGTACTTATCCAAGATACTGTCATCCGCCTGGCCAGTCGCAATGCCTTCCAAACATTCGACTAATCCCGTTACATCTGCAAATCCTCCTGTCAGGCCCAGGCCGCCCCAGGGGTTACAGAGATGCGCAGCGTCTCCTGCTAGACAGATACGACCAACCCGGAATCGCTCGGCGCATCTCTGATGCAGCTTGTATGGACTTATGTTGGTTATAGTGTAATCTCCAGGCTTGGGACGACCGGGGAGTATTCGCTCATAATGGGCCGGTTGGTTATCGAGGACTTCTTGGAAAGTCAGATTCTTGTCTTCTTGGTACGCGACTCGCCATAATCCGTTTTTTGTGAGGCGGGCGACAAGGTGGCCCTCTTGTGGGTGTACGATGGCATTCACATCATCGTAGCCAAATTTGTCAAATGGGTAGTAAACCTAACAACGTTCAGCTGGGAATCAAATTCCTCGTTTTCTACTCACATCCGTTGCCACAAATTGGACATCCCATGTCTTCCCTGGGAAATTTTTTTCTCCAAATAGTGATTTTCTCACTTGACTAGTCGCTCCATCACAGCCACATAGAAAGTCTCCACTAATTCTTTCCTCAGTTCCATCCTGCTCCTTGATAATAGCCCATGCCGAATTCTCATCCTGCCCAACATCTACTACCTGATGGCTCCATTTCAGAAAGATCTTGCTGTTCCTTTCCGCATGATAGAGCAATATCTCACACAACATCCCTATAGGTAGGACAATCGTAGCCTCGGGACTCTTTGACACTGCAACGTCTTCAACTGTCACGATAGGGGTACCGTCAAATTTTCGATATGTCCAATCCTTCGGCAAGAAACCAGCGCGTCGAACATCTTCCAAGACACCAGCACGCTTGAAGATTTGAATTCCAGGGGCCGTCAGGTGCACAGCCCGCGGCCGAGAATCTATAGTATTTTCTCTATCTATCAATGTCACTTCTATTCCTGCTTGGGCGAGCGCCAAGCTCAAAGAAAGGCCACAAGGACCGGCTCCTACGACGATCACCTAGAGGAGAGTCTTAGAAATCTGTTATACAAGCCGGAATGAGAATAGCTTACATGCATGGTTATGATTCTGTATCAATGAACAGATTCGATATAGGATAAAAACGGATTGCAATAAGCGATGATCTCGACCTTGCAGCGACACTCAGTGCCAATGCAGTTATTCGTCTTGGAGGTCTAGAACCGCATGGTAAGCAGCTACCTTGTTCCTTTGTTCGGATCATAGACTCTTGTAATCAGTGCGTAGGCAGTTGCCGGTGCCTTCGAGTATTCCGAAGCTTGTTACTAACGAGATAAAAATATACATATATTGCATGCTGAGTTGAGTAGTCTGAATATGCGCACGTCTGACCCGAGGGGCAACTCCAGCTAGAGCCACTAAAATACTCAAATACTCAAAATCGTGCTCTTTGTACATAGGCAGATAGGTATCGCAACGCTGAAACCCTTTCAAAAGCACCAGATCCGAATAGCCGAAATAGATCAATCGTTTTTCTTAGGATCTGCTATGCCGCTGCCGTATTCACACGCTCTCCGAGTCTGCAGGATTAACCGGAAAACCGACGACATTGGAATAGAATGTCGCGAGACTTGGCCTTCTGTGAGCCTGCCCTTCGCGCGTAGGTATTGCAAGGCTGAAACCCATTCGAAAGCGAAAGATCCGAATAGCCGGAGTAGACCAATTGCTTCTGTTCAGATTTGCTGTGCCGCTGCCGTTCTTGCACGCTCTCCGAGTCTGCACAAGTATTCGGAAAAAGCTGAGCGAGTCGCGTAGCGTAGAAACCGTCTCCTATTTTCCGGCCGCTCAGCTATTGGCATAGCGTTTCCAAGTTTCTTGAGTAGATGCTAGAGTATAGAAGTACACGAATCCGTCAGTCCCTTTCGGGCAATCTTTGTCAAATTCTACCACGACGAGTATTGCGGCAATCATCACGTCGCAGTACTGACAGCTCTTACTACTATCGCTCCACGACTTGCGGCTCTTTTGACATAGCAATGATGGATCACTCGTGACACGAAGCATTGTCGCCAGCTTAGAGAACTCGGACGGGCGAGTTCAGAGACTTTGATTTCGAACTTCAAGCTCAGCGACCGATTGTGCTGGCTGACCTCAATCTGATTCTCGTATATTCTGCTGGAAGACTTCACAAAGCTTCTTCATCTTTGCCTTGATTCTCTCATCATGCTGTCTCCAAAACAGTAAACGGGATGCGAGCGAGATCGGGATCCGCGGTCACATGACGTTGCTTATGAAATCAAAATCAGCTCAGCTGGTGAAATGCCGCTCCTCCCATTCCACCTCGCAATCCTCCCCTCTCCTCCCAATAATCCGCCCGTACTGTTCCTTAGATCTTAGAGAAAGCTTCAAAATTCCTATAATACAAAACCGCTCGAGTCCACCAGGATGCCGCAGCCCGTACTCTCAGGTTCACGGAAGGAGAAGCAATCCATGTCGCCTATCACCAGAGTCAGTGCTTGCCCTGTAACTCCAGATAAATCGATGATTTACCAACACAGATTAGGCGTGTGATATGTGTCGGCAGAAGAAGATTCGCTGCGATGTAGTCTCGGAATCCTGTGCGCAATGCATCCAATACAAGACCCCGTGCCGTTTCACCCCCATCAGCATGAAGCGGGCGCCGAGGCGATCGGGCAGGTGAGTTCGGCTTCGAGTGGGAACAGGAACGACAAAGCTTGAGCGTTTGACTGAGGATTTACTGATTCAAATTAGGGACAAGCGTGTTGAGGAGCTAGAGAAAAGGCTGAAGTCGATGGAAGACCTAATGAAACGTCCTGTGTCAAATCAACAATCTGGGTTAAATGGTGCCGAGTTTGGGAATGACTCTAGAAGACCGGAAGCGCCACATTTTTCTAATCAATCAGAAGCTGGAACTTCTGATTCAAGCTCCAACTTGGATCTGGCTTCTACAATAGCCGGCGAAAATTCCCAAGCTTCAGACTTCGGATTACCCTCGCCAGAAGGTAAGTGCGAGTCTGCCATGTATTTTCCTGATCTGATAGTTTTCAGCGTCCTTCTCTGCAGTCGCTAGCACCCAAAGAGAGATCTTGCCTCGACCTCCCAACTTCGATAACAACGTATCCAATTGCCGAGCCATTAAAGCCCTTCCGCCGAAAGATAGGGTGCTAAGTCTGGTGGAGAAGTCATTTCAAGGCTTTCATCCTGCATACCCGCTTTTTGACAAAGCTCGTTTCATGTCCGTCTTTGATTCTCTAGACACGAGCGTCAATGATCCAGGCCGGTGGGCATGCTTGAATGTTGTATTGGCTCTTACACCTCAATTTCAGCACGGGATGGCTCAAGACATGGAAGAAGACTGTGAAACCTGGGGTTACTTTCAAACCGCTTTTGCGGTTGTCGGTCAGCTTATGACAATGCATGTCACACTCTGGTCTGTGCAGGCGCTGCTCGGAATGGCACTTGTGATACAGGGCACGCCAAACCAAGGTCCGGTTTCTTTGCTGATTTCGGCAGCAATGAAACTGGCACATAGAATGGGCCTGCATAAACGATGCCAAAATCCAAATATTAGCGCTGCCGAAATCGAGGAACGGAAACGGGTCTTTTGGATTGCATATTCTCTTGACAAAGATCTCAGCTTACGGATGGGACAGCCCTCGGCCCAAGATGACGATGATATGGATGTGGAGCTTCCGTCTGAAATCGATAGCAGTCTAATCTACCCCGGCGAGTCGATTAGGATGAATTTCTTCAACTTCCGAGCCAGATTGGCAATGATCCAGGGGCAGATATACAAACGCCTCTACTCCGTGAAAGCCACCAAACAGGCCGTCTCTGAGCGAGTTGTAGCGGCAACAGAGCTCGAAGCCATGCTTCAATCATGGAGAGCAAATGTTCCTATCGAATTCATGCAAGATTATTATGAACCATTCCTTCAAGTGCCAACTTCGGGCACCATTCGGCACCCCATTATCCTACAACTAGTGTATTTCAACTCCCTCGCCATCGTCTACAACTCTCTGCCTGCACTGCCAAGGTATCGTGAGCTCCAGGGAACAGGGGATCCAATGGAGTTTCAGCTTCTGTCAGCCCCGCTGATCTACGCAACTGAGGCCAGGAAGGCGATAAAATTACTCCAAGTCACTCCTCGGAGAAGGTACGCCTGTATCTGGTAAGGCAAACCCATGACCCTACTTCCCTGGCACAGAATAGTAACAATATCAGGGCTGTTCTCTACATCTTCGTAACGGCTGCGACGACCCTGCTTAGAAACATTGTTTGCGATCCGTCGAACCCTATGGCACTATCAGACCTCAAGCTCATCGAGCCATTGCTCACGCTGCTAGGCGTGCTAGCCAAGAGCTCCAAGGGAGGCAAGAGCGAACGGATCAGCGGAATGCACCGATCCTGCATGGAACTGTTCGAGAGGGCGAACATGGCTGTCGAGAGCACCAATCTTGCAAACATGGACTGGGATCAGTGTATCATGGGTGGACCGTCGCAAGGACGAGAGAGCATAGAGGATTTTCTTTGCAGGATGGAAAACATCAGCTCGGGATACGATGTGGAGCTCGACTCGATTTCGCCAGGCGTGTCGCGAGACTTTGCCTTTGCGGTCGAACAGCAGTTTCAGGAGTCTACGTCTATATAGAAATGTATAACATGCACCACCGACCCAAGTTCGTCTAGTCATGAGTCATTTCCCTTTGATTTGCTGCGCCGTGCGCGTGAGCTCCAACACGTCCGCGAGCGGCACTTCGCTATCCAGTAGGTTCAGCCGACCGAAGATCCCACAACCCATGCTCAGGTACGAGATGCTCTTCTTGGCGCCGCTGCTGGTCGCCACGTCCAGGAATGTCATGCAGATGGACACGGAGATCAGGTCGAGGAACTTGCTGTGGGTTGGTTACGTTCTCTCAGTCTCTCTTTGACCCAATTCATTGATCGGACGGCATCGACTTACCTGTCGAGGATATCCAGACACAGGATCTGGTTCGCAATGGCCAACACCACTTGGGCAGAGTTGACGCACAGCTCCATGCTTTTCCGCCGGCAGTCCTCCGAGACCCTGCCGCCCGACTGGCTGCCTGTCCAGGGGAAGTAGATCATGAAGATGGCCTCGTGGTACTGGCGGAATATGGACAGCGCAATGTGGCGCGTTTGATGGTCGTCCAGGATCCGGTGCATGTCGTGCTTGTGAATCTCCTGCAAGGGAGCCGGGAGGTGGCTCCTCCAGCCCTCCAAGAGCTCGTACGCCGTCTCCAGCTTATGCTCTCGCTCTCCGAGTGATTGCCGGAGAGCCTGCTGGTTGTAGAGCATCTTGGCCGCAGAGCTGATGACAATGGCATACAGACACTGGAGTGAAAACCAATCCGTCTCCTCGCAGGCCCGGGGTGGGGCGTGGTCAATCCAGTCGTGATCGAGTGCCTGTTCGTTAACGTTAGAAGACTCTTCTCAACAGGCATCGTGAAGAGGCTCCTACTGGTGAGATTCCACGCCGCAGAGAATGAGGAACCTCGATGGAGTACAGATACCACAGGCTTCTCCTCGCAAGATCTCGATCCTTGCTGCTTGTGTTCTCTCCGTGCATAAAATCACGGTTTTCGAGTTTCAGCGCCCTCGCACAGCTGACAGCACCTGTTAAAAGTTCAGAGTGGATGGTCTCGTCAATCTGCTCCGAGACCGTCGTCTAGGATGTTGAATTAGCTATACTGTGAGCTATCAGATGAGTTGAACCGACCATTGCTAAAATTGTCTGGGCAGTTAGCATTGAGCAATCGGCAATGCTTGGGGGTTCGACTTACCCGCAGTTTTAAAAGCGTGTTGGGCGAGCGTAAAACACTGCCACGAGATCTCAATGCTATTCTCGAATAGTAATCGGCCTTTTTTCTCTCCTCCGAACTTATGAAGCGCTGCGTGATAGCCAGGTAGGCTTGATATCCAAAGGCCATGACTGAATCGATCAGCGATATTGACATCGAGCTCCCTTGAGACCGGCCTTCGGCTTCTTTGATAAGGTTGTCGAAATACGACATTGTCAAGAAATTCGAAATGCTATAGTTGTTCGCAGTTACTCCAGCAGAATTGGGGAAGATCTAAATTACCCTACTGGTCGTTGAAAGCATGCTACTCATGGTTAACAAAGGTTGGCTAACTTGATGGTTATGGTATCGTGATTAAGAGACGTACCGGCTCTGCAGCTTTCCATCAGGGCTGCGTCATCCCTGTACCAGCTGGCATAGCCATTGTGGCACTGCTCATCGCCGAGATCTACCAACGACAGCTGGGCCTGTATTAGAGACATTCTTTTAAAAATCCGATCTATCTCGTCTTGTTTGGTGCTGCTTATGTTATCGAGCCCTCGATCCTGTGCCGAGAATATGGCTTCGAGAGAATAGTTGATGCTGGGTACGGGATCTTAATATAGAGCTGATCAACTTTTGTCTTTTCCAGCTCGAGAACAAGTTTCTTACCCAGAAAGCTTCTCGTCGGGCACTTCTAGCTTGTGTTAATATGTGTAAAACCATCGTGTTGAGCCAAGAATGCAGCATCAGGGCTCACCTTCTCACTGAGACTTAAATACTCAATCAACTCTCCCGAGCACCCCGCAGAATCGAAGCCTTGAGTTGGTCGATTGTAGAATTGAGACATGTCTAGCTCAGTCAATGAGGTCGAACTTGCACCTGTGGATGCACTGGTATGCTCAGCTGTGAACGGGATGTCGAAATTGAATTGCCAGTCAGTGTCCGTGGTGAAAAGCGGCCAAGAGAATGCATTGGAATCGGCTACGTTGCTTATGTCCGTTGATGGTGGTGGTGGTGGTGGTGGTGGTGGTAAGTTGTGGGTACCATCCCGGTCTGTCTCTACACTCCAGGTAGCATCTTCAGGCAAGGTCCGTACAATATTCTGATTGTCCGAGAGGGAAGCTCTCCCTTGCAAAATGTTACGAGACCCATTTGTTCGAGAGTTAGCTGCCCCAGTTGACGAGAGGGTTAATCCTGGCGACAACTGTGCACCATTTGGCGCCTCGACCAGGACGTCGGCTGCATTATTGCCCGTATCGTCAAGCCGCGATCGACTTTCTGGAGATTTATCCGACGACACCGATCCTACGGATTTTTTGGAGGGCTGTCGCTTCTTGGAGAGCATGTATTGGCATTCTTGGTTATGCCTCTGGTCAATCCCATTAGCGAGGGGGGCAGCTCGCCAAGCGAGGTCACACACGCACTCGGCAGTTCACACACCGCGCAGCACCATCGCCTTTATGATTCTAACCGTCAATTGATTGGCTTGTTGCCGCGCGGCAAGATTACTCACAGCGAATCTTCTTCAACTTGCACATTCCGCATGCCCCACGCCTGCGTGGCTTCCATCTTTTATTGGTGATGGACGGTGGAGAGCCGGAGACTGTGGGTGTCGTGGAGGCTGTTTGTATCGGCGTAGATGCTGGCACGCTCCCATCATCCATCCCCCTGAGAAATGATGTCGAGGAGGATTCTTCGAACAAGTAATGTACTAGAAGTACTGGAGCAACTGAACGTCGCAATTATAGAGCGTAGTATTGGAGCGTAGTGTTGATGTTGCAGCGTCTTATCATTTAAATAAGCCCATGCGCAGGTCACTATATACCCGGGCTTTTATATGTTAGTACAGTAAGGTAGGTAGGTCGGTAGGATCTCTCACATTCAAGGGAGTTGATTTAGCTTCAATACCAACAATCAATATTCTACCCCACGTACCGAGGTACATTTCTATCCCATCTGCATCCTGGTGAAGATTTTGGGATGACCCGGCTGGGCTTATTCCGCACTGATAGAGTACCTGGCAAATTGCGGTGTACCAGTCACCTACTACCTGCAAGCCACTATGAAGTCCGGGTCTTACCGTACGGAGCAGACTCCTTAATGCGCTGAGCTAGACGCTCTACGTTGTTGCCAAGCTGACACGTCTCCATCTTTCCAGTCATTTTAGTGCTATCGAACTTTTGATAGCCCCATATGATTCTGTATATAGGAGGTACCTAACTTCTGAACATGAGTGGGGGTCTGCATCCAACGAACCCCCGCTACTTCAGCCTTTTCACCCCCAGCCTTATTCCCGGTTCTGCAACGTCTGTGCCACGAAGTACTACTGCAGTAGTATGCACTCGTGTCAGCCGAGAACTATTTCAATCACCAATCACATCGTACAGATGACAGATGGCGCAACACTAGACGGGATCTAGATTGAATCAGGTATAACGTGAAGATAAGATCAATCAGACCATCCTTTCTCCCCGCGCACATCACTGGAGGTGGGGCAACCGAAGCAGAGGTGGTATGTCTGCACTGTGTGACTGTCTGGTCTGCACACGAGTATGCCTCGTACAGTCGTTACCGCTGCTGCCTTTGACGGATGTATACGTCTGCTTACTGCTGACGCACCCAAGCCGGGGAGCGTTTCACCGATGCTGCGGTCGTCAGATCAGACTGCAGACTGCAGACTGCAGATTGTCTCATGGCCGGGTCTTTTATCCGCTAGTCTACCTGTCAAGGCTCCAACTCCTGGGCGTTGCAGTTTCTGCCGTGTAGATCGCCGGTGGCGTTCCTGGGGGGCCTTACCTTACCATAGCATCCTCCACGTGTCTTTCCAATATTTGTCATGGGAAGATGTCGAGTTGTCTAACCCTGCTTGCTCATTTTAGTAGGTCTTTTCTCCTGTCTACAGATACTCGACGTTCCCCGATGCGGAATCCTTTCTTCGTAATCCCGCGTCACAACCAGTCAAATCGTTGCTGAATCAATGTTAAGTAGTTCCGCCGGGCGCCGCTTGAAGATAGATACTCATTAAAGTAAGGTAAGGTCCGACCCTCGGGGAATTAAAAGATGAAAGCCAACGGTTGGTGGCTGCGCGGGAGAGGACCCGAATTAGGGTTCGGAAACATAAGGTAAGGTATGATACAGAATAGTCACTAACCGGATTAAGCCGAACAAGCGAATTTCTTCCTTCTGTTTCATAGCCTTCTGATATGCAAATGCATGTCTTTGAATGAAACTGAGCTCGGTGTGTGTTCTTAGCAGAGCGATGCTTGCAACGATGACACTTCTGTCGAGGCATCTTCTTGGGTTCAGAATGAATAAATCTGTAATTATTCTCTACCAGAAGATTTGTTGCATTGTGAAGTCAGTATATATAGGGAGGTACTTGATATCAGGCTTATCTTGGAGCGAATGAAGGTAGCTTTCTACTACGGTACGGAGTACTTGGGGTTTGAATTGTTAGTACACCACTTTCTCGGCAGAAGATTCTAGAAAACAATTAGAGTAACTATAAGACGTAGTCATCTAGCTACAGACAGTAGGTAAGAGGATCTATTAGTTCCAACGATTATTACCCCGGATAGATTTGCAGAGGTTTTATCCACACTACTAAAGGTGGTGCCATGTGGTCACACAGTCTTTCGATACCACCAATCCTTAGCCAGAGCAATCAATCTCTCACACTCCTTCATTGACATAGTGAACCCATGCCGGGCTAAAGACTGAGGCAAATGAGCGGCGGTGAAGTCGATTATCGTAAATTGACAATCTCGGCACTGCGAGATATAGGGTTGAAGAGAGTGCGGGACGCATTCGGGAACGCCGCGAGCTGATAAGATCGTCTGGTAGCGAGCGAGACTTGCAGTATCGATAAGGTCAGACCAAGAAGAGCAGGATCAGATAAGTCATTTCTTCAGTTAGTTTGACAGCGGGAACGAGCGTGCCGAGGCCCGAAGACCAGCCACGTACGGAATACGGAATACCAGACGAAAGGATTCCAACTTTTGTGGACGGAAGGAGCTGAAACCTTGATATATGCGGATCAAAAATACGGACTACACCGGATTTGCAACGCTGATTAGATATCGCGGAGCGCTCGTAACTTCCGCTCCGTGTGCAGGGCCATTATTAGCTTCCCCCCTGCGTATTCTCGTTTTGCGCCAAAGGAATATGCTATGTACCTCTACGGAATACTTCCGTACTGTCTCGCTCTCTCAAACACGCCATGACTCAAACATGCCACGAGTCAACCACTTGAAGCCGCTAATGCGATTCAGAGCTTATCGACGTCCAGGAATACGCGAGATAACAGCGAATGAAAATGGATTGAACAGTGGATACTGCGTGCAACGGTAAAGCCGTGGGGATTCGCAGCGACTTTTGGCGGCAAGTAAGTCGGGCATCGGGAAAGGTCAATAGAAGCTAGCTGGGAAAGCTACATGGAGGAGTTGCGGCTGCATAGGGATTCTTCTCGCTGGACTTGCGGTCTGCTCGGGGTGGTCGTATGCGTGACGTACTTCCACCCCTTAAGTCGATTGAGGGATTATGTACTTTCAGTTCTAATACAAGATTGCACAGTATGCAAAGTAATTCCTCATATAAGTGGACTCACCGCTGAAGAGCTTTTCAGGGCATGAGTCCCTACGCGCGTAGTATAAAGAAAACAGGGAGCAGTACCGTTACCCCTGTGTGTTTGGCAATCTCGCTTAGCCCTATAAGGCGCGGGAATCAGAGTTTTCACCTCCTTCCTCCCTTCGTAGCTCCTACTTTCTAGAGCAGTTCAACCAATGCACATACTCCTTCTGACCCTCATATACCAACAGAGTGAGGTGGATGGTTGAGGTGGCTCGAATTATGCAGACAGATACTGCTTAGTTTAAACGTATCATACGTTCTACATTGGTCTCGCGGTGGTGAATAGCTCATATTTCTTATCTTCTACCAAGGAATTCACTAGGCTTTCTCATCGAGAGAACGACTCAGAGTGAGCTCGAGAACCTCGAACCCACGCGACGTGAAGCTTCTCTCACTCGCGGTCCAGACTGCGAAAGTCAAGCAGCGGAAAAGTCCTTGTATCCCGTACCCGAGACGAATGTCTGCTGCCAAGGTCCCTGTGTCTTTCCCTCAGCCAGCTCTAGATACAGCTTCGCGTGCGCATCCCCGTCGATTGCGCTATAGACAGCCGCACCATCCGCCTTGCGCTGGTCGCCATAGTAGAACCTACAATGGTCAGTCGCTTGCTGACAAAGGAGCAAAAATTTGCATACTTGTATCCGCGGTCCTTGTACGCAGCAGCAGCAGACTGGATGATATGGGCCGTCGCTGCTTTGCCGACGCCCAGATCGAGAAGCGGGGGGATGATGGTGGTGTTCAGGATATTTCCCGTGTAGATGAATGTTTTCGCTGCTGAGGCGGGGAGCTGGGCGAAACCGGTGACGGCTTGTTGCGCAGCGACAAAGGCGCTGACCGTGTTGATGTTGCAATCTTTGTTGAAATCGGCGAGTTGGAGCGAGAGAGGGTCATTGGGAGGGTTGGGGGTCACTGCACTGCCTTCACAGACTCAACGAGAGAAACCAACGCGGTTCAGGGGTAGCGATACACACCATTGTAAACGACAACACTTGGGATACCCAGCGATGCCTTGACTTGGGAGAATGCATCGACAACAGTGCCGGGATTCGCGAAGTCACTCTGGATGTGGATCTCGTTGGCAGTGTTGTTGGCCTCGGACGCTTTTCTCGAGGCCAGAGCAACCTTGTAGCCTTTCGCCGCAAAAGCTTTAGCTACACTCGTGCCGATCCTGGGCCCGGCGCCGAGAATGAGGATGATGGGGGATGTGGTAGACATGGTGCTAGCTGTGGGAGGAGAAGATGAAGCAGCCTGGCAGCGAAGCTTGAACTTCTGTGGTCTGCCAGATATTTTCTCCGAGGGCTTGAGTTCGTGGGGGGGGTCATCTCACAACGACTCAAAAGCCAGGGTAACAATGGATTTGAAATCACGTCGACCAACAGTGGGATTAGAAATCAACACGCCGCTTCAGTGATTTGATACCTTATCCATTGTTCGGAGCGGAGGCTATGATAAGCCCCACAGTTCGCGGGTAGGGCTCGGGTGGACTTGCTTCCTGTTCTGGGTCGGACCCCTCGGACACTCCTTGACCCCGCCACCACCCCACCACCCCACCACCCCACCACTCCACCCCCTGCCCAAGGCTCCACATCACAGGCTCTCAGTCAGCATCGGAGGTTACATAACATCCGGTGCATACACCGTACTGAAGGTACGAAGGAGTTCGTTTGGTATGAGGAGCGCCGGATTCTGTAAGGGATTACTCACCCCTCATATCGAACGAACTCCTTCATAATCAAATACCTCCTTGCAGCTCCAACACCACCTGGTTTCTAAATGGGAATATTGGACAAGTTTCTACCCAAGCAATTTCGCTCCTCCCGAAAAACAAAACCTCAGTCTTCAACCTCGTCGCCAATGGCTGCAATCAAGAACGTCGCGATTGTCGGGGTAGGTGGCCGTCCCGGATAGAGTCTCTGCGGTGAAGAATGACGACGCTGATCCATCTCCACAGGCCTCTGGATCTCTTGGAGGTCCAGTGCTCAATGCACTCGTCAAGTCTGGAAAATTCAACGTCACCGCCGTCAAGCGCCAATCCTCCTCCGCAAGCTTTCCAGATTCAGTTACGGTCCGGACAGCAGATCTCTCATCGGTAGACTCTGTCACTGCTGCCTTCGAAGGCCAGGATGCCGTAGTCTCGACCGTTGGAACAGCAGGCCTGCCTGGGCAGGGCGTCCTCGTCGAAGCCGCTGTAGCTGCAAACGTGAAGCGCTTTCTCCCGTCCGACTTTGGCAGTGACATTGCCAACCCCAAGACTGGCGTTCTGCCCGTGTTCAAATTCAAGACTGCGACGCACAAGGCACTCCGCGAGGCCGCTGCCGCCAAGCCCGATTTCACGTATACCCTGGTTTGCAACAATGCCTTTCTGGACTTTGGTCTCCAGAAGAACCTCCTGCTCAACTGGAAGGAGCGCAAGCCCAAGTTCTTCGACGGCGGCAAGAACGTGTTCAGCGCCACCACGATGGATTCGGTCGGACAGGCTGTCGTCGGTGTCCTGAGTCACCCGGAGGAGACCAAGAACCGATTCGTCTACGTCAAGGACATCGACATCTCGCAGAACCAGCTCTTGGAGATCGCCAAGAAGGTCGACCCCGGAAAGACATGGGAGGAGCCTATTCTTGTCGACACAGCGGAACTTGAAAAATCTTCTTTCGCGAGCCTGGCCAAGGGTGAAATTACTCCGCCAGTGATGATGGGCTTCCTCTTCCGAGTCATGTTTGGGCCGCCCGAGTACGGTGGTCGGTTCACTAAGACCGACAACGAGCTCCTGGGAGTAAAGGGCAAGACGGAGGCGGACGTTGAGGCCTTGATGAAATCATTGATTCATGGTTCAAAGTGAAAGCAGGGAGGTATAGACTACTGCGAATTCTTTGGAGCGCTCGAGCCTTGAACATCAATGCGAACGAAGGCAGACGGGCTCTCATCGGACTTCAGATCTCAAGCTCACCAATGATCTCATGCTCACTGCCATCGTTCCATGTCAATACAGTCACTGTGAATTGTATTATCGTTCAATATGTATGCAGCCTACTTGCCCCACCGTGGCCCGCACCGTGCAGTCCCAACCTCCAAGAATCCAATTCTACTTGTATTCAAGAATCTATCGAACTCGATGTTGACTGAAGAGCATTAACCGTCCAAGTACAGCTACTCGTTGCAACCAACGAGCTTTCCCTCCATAGAATTTCTCCCGTATCTCCTCTTCGCCCAATCCCCTCGTTGTCGACCGCAACAGCTCAGCTCGCGGTTGTTGTTTTTTGTTAATTCGATCTGCTCTCCGGTAGGCACTATACGATTCGCCAGATAGAGGTAGTCAGCATTCCGTAGTCAATATTGCGAACGACGAGCGCCCCGCCTATCTTGATAGTTGTTCTTGGTATTTAAGAAGGCGAGTTGCCAATGGTCCTTCCAGTGTCGTCCGGGGGTTCAGGTGGTGAGAGGTGTGCCAGCCGTCGTCGAAGGAGAAGCGCTTGCTCTGGGGCTTGTTAGCGAATGCCTGTGTTATAGTTAGTGTTGTCTAAACCCGGGAAGGTTGTCAGGTCAGCTATGCAGAACAGGAAGCGAGCGTTAGTGAAAGTTCAAAGGCATTCTTTGACCGGCGGAAGAAGTGGTGGTTTCCGAGAAGACTTAGTGAGTGTGGTGTTCTAGACTCGATGAACGCGTGATGAGAAAGGGAGAAGAAGAAGAAGACTGACGAATGAAGTCGTTTCAGTTCGAAATAGATTCAAGCTTTTCCGTTCCTGACATGAATGTAGATTCTCAGAAATGATGCATGCGAAAATAGTGAGTTTCCGCTTTGAAAATTTAAAATAGCTTTGGAAAAAAGCAGTAAGAATGATTACTGTAATAAAAAAGAATGATCAAATAAATACATAAAGAGTTTATGCAGAGAAACAGAGTCAGATATGTTAAAGAGTATCAAATAGTGATTGCTTGTAGAACTGCTGTAAATAATGAGTGAAATTTAATATTTATATCGTTGAAGCTGGTATAATGGTTTGAGCCGACGAGCACTAAACGACGGCTAAGGCTTTTACAGGGTCGGTGATCAGGCAGGACCACCCCAGAATCGATTATAGGGTAAGATGTCAAAGCACGAGGGGGGCTTTCAAGACAGAAGAAGTGGTGGTAGTTTGGCCCATTCGTCTATTCCACGATCCAGATCCAGAGATGAGAGAGAATTAAGGAAGCGCGACAACGACAGGGACAACGACAGGGACTACCCGAAATCAAACCCTGGCGCAAGGTCTGACGATGATTCGAAGCCCAGAGATCGAAGGAGATCTCGTTCGCGCAGCCCCTACAACCACGAACGCTGCAAAAGGCGCAGACTGACCGCAGACAACCGGTCACCCACGCATAGACGGGAGGAATCTACGGACAGCAGGGGACGTCGCAGTCGCCGCCGCAGTACATCTACCTCGTCATTATCGGAGCACCGACACCGGGACTCTCGAAGAAAGCGAAAAAATTCAGATCGCCACCGGAGCATATCATTCTCTCCCTCTCCAAAGCGTGGACAGCGTGGCTCGAGAACAGCCAACGATGGCGCCAGTCACCGGAGAAGCCAATCCCTTTCTCCGCCTTCCAAGCCCCAACGCATAGACTCACGGGATGACTACAAACACCCTTCTCGTCACCGCAGCGCGTCTCCCATACCCCGCCGCCATCCCTCCCCACCAATCCGCTCCAAAGCCCCTCTCCCCTCCCAACACCAAGCCTACAACAAAGACCCCACCTCCACCACCACTGCCAAACCTCCCGAACCCGAGAAACAGAAACCCAACTACGCCCCCACCGGCAAACTCGCCGCCGAAACCAACACCGTCGCCGGCACCTCCATCGTTCTAAAATACAACGAACCCCCCGAAGCGCGCCTCCCCCCCGCCTCCGCCCCCTGGCGCCTCTACGTCTTCAAAGGCCCAGACCTGCTCGAAACCATTCCCCTCAGCACGCGCAGCTGCTGGCTCTTCGGGCGCGAGCGCGCCGTCGCGGATTTCCCGACCGAGCACCCGAGCTGCAGCAAGCAGCACGCGGTGCTGCAATTCCGGCATGTGGAGAAGAAGAACGAGTATGGGGATAAGGTGGGAGGGGTCAAGCCATATGTGATTGACTTGGATAGCGCCAATGGGACGAGGGTGAATGGGGAGGGAGTGGAGGGGAGGAGGTATGTGGAGGTGATGAGCGGGGATGTGGTGACGTTTGGGGAGAGTACGAGGGAATATGTTGTTATGTTGCCGCCGAAGGAGTAGGGATTGGATGGGCTGGCGGGTGCTTGTGGGGCGGATCCAGACGTCCAGCGGAGGTAGAAAATCAGGCGGAACAAGACCTGTGCCACTTAGCCGAGGAGGGACGATAGTGACTAAACAACTTGAAAGATTCACGAGCGATTGTATGGTTATTGACTCCCCTGTTTCGATGCTTATAAACTGGGATACAACCCCTGACTCCATGACCCCCAACGTTCCAGGCATGATCAAATCCGACCAACTCCTATACTCATGCATCGTTGCAACACAAAACGCCATGCTAAGTCGCACCAACAATCAAGCAATTATATCCTCATTACAACCTCCTACCTCGCCTGCCCTCACCGCGCCCCAATAACCAGCAGCGGTCCGACGTGCTTCGGGATATTAAACCCAAACAGACTCGCGACCCAGAGCGCCAGGTAGACAAAGGTTGGAGAAAGGAGGAGCTCGGTGTGGTGGAGGAAGGGGAGGGCTAGTCTCTACATTAGGAGATGATCTACGTGGACAAGATGGGTTGAGGGGATGTTACGTACCGTTGTAGCCTAGAAAGCATATGACAGTATAGTAGCCCAGCGCGACCATGTAGAGTGTATTGCCGAGGAAGAGGGATATCCAATAGTCGCGTGATATGAGCGGCCAGAGAATGAACTGGATAACGTAGAGAAGCACCCAGACGGGGAAGAAGGCCCGTATGGCGACCTAGTTCCAGGCACCCGTTAACGCTACACACACACCTCGCCTTGGAAAATGCCACAACCACACTCACATCGAAACAATACCCAAACTCCAGCACATCCCCCTCCCCATCCGCGGGCCTCCGAAACAACCCCGCCTGCCGCCTCCTCCCCGGCAACCCCTGGATCCCCGGCCCCAACAGCCTGCCCACCAGGAAAAACGCCGCCGTGGCCACCAGCAGCGACACGAGCAAGAAATGCACAAACACGAACAGCAGCGTCAGCCGCAGCGTGGAGGCGAAAGAGGGCGTGGAGGCAATACCCCAGGCGATGCCGGTGAGGAGCATGAAGAAGGAGAGCAGGTAGGTGAAGGAGGGGTCGGCGCGGTGGTAGGTGTTTTTTGTTTGTTTGTGGTAGTAGATTGAGCGGAAGACCTTTTTGGGGGCGAGGAGGAGGGAGGTCATTTCCCAGATGGCCATTTCGAAGTCCATTTGGGGGAATTTGAAGAGTCTAGCGGGGTTGTGCAGGTCTTTTGTCAGCTCTGGGCTTCTAGCATTTTCATCCTTTGCATGGGGCGCTTGGAGACGGCTGAAGCTCACCTTTTGAAGAACCGCGGCATTCGAAGACCATCCGATCTCCCACTAGGGTTGGTGGTCCCTCCGAAATTTGGGGGACCGCCATGCTGCCGTGGTATTGAAATATGAGGGTTCATGAGGTGGGACATCAAGTGGCAAGACTAGACGAGGGAGCGGAAAGGTTTCGCAGGATATCTTCGTAATGATAAATGCTGCTCAGCGTTCAACGAAGCTGATGTATTTGTTTCCCAATCTTGAATATGAACTCATCTGTTCTTCGATCCATGAGAGCTGCCATGCCTGCCAGCGGATTCGGCTACCGTATAAGCGCGGCTTTGGCGCTAGAATAGAGTACCAACGGCGGCGACATGTCCACTCAACACCAATCCAAATTTAGGTCAAGATCAAGGACTTCAGACTTGCGATCAGCCATGTAGCTGCCAAGATAATTTTGACTTTGCAATACTATGCAGGTGATGCTTGCACGATTACCAGCTTTTCGTGCGTTTGTAACCGTATGATTCGTATCTTCAACACTCTCTACTTGCCTCAGGACCTCAGACGTGTTTCCGTATCTAAGCCCCTTCGGCTTAGGGACCCTCTGGATGACTTCGCAGCCTACTTTCTAAGCACTACGGGGAACTGCCTACTGACAGTCTTCTAAACTAATACGGTTCTAGTACGGTTAAAGAGAATCATAGAACTCCGCTAAGGTACGGCCACAGTACCACGTAGGGGCCAACGTAAAATCAACGTAGCTTATTACAAAGGCCTTTATATCTATCTTTAATTCTTTATGCGCGCTCGATCGTATTCGATTTCTTTTGATTCATTAAAAAGATTCAGTTCAGGACTATCACTGAAGTCGCTAATAATCAGGTTTAAATCAGGATTGTGTGATTGCAAAGCTTGCATCTTTGTTGATGTTCGCGTATTATTGCACCACCTCGTACTCACACGCTACATACGCTGCAGCCTGGGGTGCCGCTAATCGCCTATCGCCGAGGCAACTCTTTATTTTGAGATGGGATTGTGATTGTCACGACCACACGAACAACATAACATTGACAGTGACCCTCGAGATTACAACCACCCTTAATAAAATACTAATCGTTATGTCTTCGCTACGCGATTCAGAAATTCAACGTCTTACGCAGCGTCTGCTAGCCGCGGAGCAACGCACCCAAAAAACGACGTTGAACGAATATCTACAAGCTTGCCATGAACATCTTCATAAGCCACTACGTGTCGAGACCAATAAGAGCTGGACATCCAAAGGTGTTCCGCGCCCTGGGAACAGATACTACCCGAAAGTCTTGAAAGAGTGGGGCAATCTCGCGGGAGAACAACAGAAGGTGTTTTCGAAAGCCTGTGATATCTTCCACCCAAAAGGGCAGTCAGCTTTGCGACTCTTCAGCCCAATCCTTAGCGTTGAGGACCAAGGTCGACTCCACTGCAACATCAGAATTGCCAACGAAGCAAGCCTCCGAACCTATGAAAAGTCCGCCATAGAGGTCCAAGTCGCCGACATCATCAGTCGTCTATCTGAGATCGTGCAAGACTCCGAAGAATTTGAGCTCGGACAAGGGATTATATTCGAAAACGACCCCAACTCCCTCAGCGAGATGGCAGAGGAGGTTCAGGAACGTCTACACGCCCAACGCCCACGAACCCCTCCACCGATCGTACCGCCATCCACTTCATGCGACAGTTCCGATCTTGGGCCGGGACTAACCCGTGCCGACCAGTACTGTATTTACAAAAATGTAGGTGGTGAACGTCAATTATTGTTCATTGTGGAATACAAACCGCCTCATAAACTCTCTATCGGCAATCTGTCAAGATTTCGGCCAATGGATGTGAAGAAGGAAGTCATGGATCGAATCGACATCCCACCCCCTGTTCCCACCGACAAAACCGAAGAAGACGCCGAGCAGTCGGGAGAAGAGAGAGCGCCCGGGCAGGCGGCAAATGCCAAGGCTATCGAGGACAGGCTGCAATACAACGCAGACAAGGTGTTTATGGCCGTGGTGACGCAGACATTCCACTACATGATCGAGAACGGGCTTGAATACAGCTATATTACGACCGGAGAGGCATTTGTTTTCCTTCACATCAACTGGAAAGACCCCACCACGCTGCTCTACCACGTAACGGTCCCGACTGACGAGGCCAACGACGATGGGTCTGACTTCCCATACTCGCAAACGGCCATCGGCCAGGTCCTCGGCCTGTGTTTAATGTCATTCAAATCAGAACAGAGGGATCATGCAAGGCGACAGGATGCGAAAAAACAATTGGAGAAACATCCTGTTACCAGTCTTGAAACCATTGTTCTGCAAACGCCCGCAAGTGAAAGAAAACTCGCAGCGGGGAAGAAGCGTGCACAGAAATCGCCACTGTACAAAGGGGGAAAAAAGGTTCCAGTTACCAGCGAGTACAGCCTGAGATCAAAAAAGTGCGAACCAGGGGATTTGCCCAAAAACTTCGATGACGAGCAGGATGATCCCGACGGACCAAACAGTCTCACTAGACCAAGTGCGAGCAGTTCGGGGAGGAGGCGGGGGAAGTCCGACGATCAACGGAAATCTGAGGGTCGAAACAGCAGCAATCAAGCAAGCAGCAGCCACGGCGCCCAACGGCAGTACTGTACGCAAAAATGCTTGTTGGGCATTGTGCGAGGATCTTCGCTAGACAAAAACTGCCCCAATGCGTCGCTGCATGGTAGACGTGGCCGGAAGCATGCGGTCGACCAATCAAAGTTCCTGGATCTCGTTCAGAAGCAGCTCACTGAGGATCTTGACCACAATTGCGATCCGTTAGGCCTGCAAGGAGCGAGAGGCGCTTTGTTCAAAGTGACTTTGGCGTCGCACGGGTATGTCTTCGTGGGTAAAGGAACGGTGCAAGCTTTCGTGCCCGACCTACGACATGAGGGGGATGTGTATCGGCGGCTGGAGAAGCTTCAAGGGGCGGTGGTACCGGTGTGCCTGGGGAATATTGACCTCACTGAGTGGTATTATCTCGATGTGGGGGTCCGGATATTGCATATGCTTTTGATGTCTTGGGGGGGCAACCTTGCTGGTGAAGACGAAAGCATGAAAGACTCATCAGAACTTAACAAAGAGATCAAACGAACAGTGACGGAGGTGCGACGGGCAGGAGTCGATCAGATGGATGTACGGCCGCCAAATCTACTATGGAATCGAGAAGCGCAGCGGGTGATGCTCATTGATTTTGAGCGGGCAGCAATGGCTCAGTGTGAACTTCAAGGTAACGGTATACATGAAGAAAGAGTGATGCAGGAAATATCACCAAATAAGAGGCGGAAGCGAACTGAGTCTCAACTCTCAGGAGCGAAAGATGAGGCGTAGAGTTTCTTCAGTGTAATATGTATTTATTCTAAGCGCATTAAACCCCGTCTATCTCATATTATTCAATGTGCTGATCACGCCCATCATCCTTCAGCTGTTGCCTTGAGTGCCTTTGACATTTTTATCATCGTTGTCGACTACGGTATTGTTTTGGCACGAGACGATCGGATCAAAAAGGCTGTCAGATGAAAGTCCAAAGAGATATTTCCTAAAGGTAAATTCACCTTCTTCCTGTTAAAGCAACGCTTGTTAATGAGAGGTTGGTACCGGGCAGTGCGCGACAGGGCAGAGTGCACGAGCTTTGGCCGAGGGCGAATTCCATTCTGCATCGGCCATCGACGCTTTGGTACCAGGATTAGTGCCCAAAGCAGCTGGATGGGGAGAGTATCATAACGGCGAATCACAAGTATACTTCTTTTTAGGGGACTTCCATAATATGGATTTTTCTGTAGCTCCAGAACCAGGCCACGTTATGTCTCGAATAGCAGAGCTTCATCAGAGAGGAACTTCTCCGAACGGAATGTTTGGATTTCCTGTTCCCACCGTGTGTGGCATAATGGAACGTACAGTAACCTGGGAAAAGAGCTGGGCGAAATCCTTCACCCATCAATTAAAGGATGTTATCAAGTATGACAAAGAGAGAAAATGGTCCTTGGCCGGAATACGACGCTGCTTGCAAGCAATTTATCCATGTGGCTATACCGAGACTTTTGGGGGCTCTGCAGTCTAACGGCCGTGAGATTACGCCAACATTGATACATGGCGATTTATGGGAATGAAATGTTGGAATTGACATGGAAACGGGGGAGACTATTGTCTTCGACGCTGGGAGCACCTATGCCCATAATGAGATGGAGTTTGGAACATGGAGGTGCTCCTGGGCGTTTTACTTCAACTCACCGATCTAGATGCGACTTTATCAACGCCAATTCGAGCCCTCAGAGCCTGTGGAAGAATGGGATGACCGTAATCGGCTTGACAGCATCCACCCATATTTGAATGACTCCGCAGGACATCCGGGAAGTGTTTCGAGGCAAATGTGGGTATTCTTTCTCAAGATTGACGTAAGCTGCTAAATGATACTTTTCCTTAGAGCTTACAATGATATGCTGTATCTTTGTGAGAAATATGGACCCCTGGACAGCCTCGAGAAATACGATCCCGAGAAAGATGTGAGTGTTACGGGTGCCTATGTTCCATTTCTCATGAAACAGCTTGGGTAGCTTACAAAATGCACCCGGGACGCACCAGCTAGCTTGTAGCTTTAATAGATCAGCTTGTACGGAATACTTTCTACGAGTATGTTAATTGATTAATTCTATTACACAGTCAAGAAAATTGGTCTCTTGACCTTATTTAGAATCTCTGTAGCGATTTCTCTTTTACTTCTTAGCAGTAGCCAGAATCAAAATTCAGAGCCTTCTAGCAGTCAGTTGTTGCCATCATTATTTCATCGACGGAAAAAGTTGTAATGTTTCATTATCTAGGTCACGAGACTCTTGGCGTCGATTTGCGCCATCCCGTTCCTTTTTCGGACGCGACCGGCAGATTCTGTTCCTAACGTGACAATCAAGCCGCACAGAATCTACAGCAGAGAACATGGAAATTTATGACTTGAAAGTTGTCCGTTTGCAGCTATAAGTCTTGCAAGTTCTAAAGGATGTCATCTTCGCTACCTTGCTCATCTAGCGAGACATCGTTCTCGTCAAAAAGGGCCAGCTCACGGTTGACGCGTTTCATGTCGTCTTCCAGCTTGCATTTTTGAGCAAGGAGTTTGTATCGTTGCTGCCTAGTCCTCTCCCTAGTCCTCTCCTGCCTCTCCCGCTCTGATCCTCGAGGCTCTTCAGTGCTTGCGATCCTCTTTTTTCCGGCTAATGATGAAGTCCCTATGCTTGCCTCTTTCCGTCGGGCCGCCTTCTCCTCAGACATTCCCTGAGATCTTGCAATGTTCGCTCGCTTAACCTCGTCTTTGCTGGGCTTATTAGCTTTTTGTACCGCATCTTTGTAGAATTGGCGAAGTGCTGGCGACGGTGCCCATGAAGCTGGATGATTGGGTTGGTCGCTTGTATCCTCAAACCAAGTGTCGATCTCGCTTTGTATAATCGCTTTGAGATGTGTTATATCCGTCTCCGATTTGATCGATGAGAAAGTCGAGCTTAGTTCGTTCCTGTCTGCCCACAAGGTCGAGGCGAGCAGTGGAAATTCTCCTTCTCTTTTCAGGTCATCTAGGTCGCGGTGAACTTTACGGTTGCGCGTGCCATACTCCTCTATGGACCATAAGGCGAATTCCTCGGATATTCCAAGATCAGCGCATGCCACATAAACCGCAGCGGTAGTGGGCATTGAGAGTTTGCTAAGCTCGGATCCTACACGAACTGCCTCCTCGCGTGCCTCTTCCTCCTCTCTAAGGGTTACGGCGATTCGCGACCAGTAAATGCTCCCTGAAATTGATTGCCAATTCTCCGACTTATGCTTGCTGGCATGCAGCCTAAGTCTTGTGGGTATGATCTTCATGTAGTCGCCGTATCGTACAAGGTACCCGAGCTCCCTCAGTTGCAATAACTGATCTTCCAGCTCCGCGCTCTTGGCAGATTTTAAAGGCTGTAGAAATCCTTTGTCTTGAATTAGTCTTTCCTCAGCCATAACCATCATGGCATGGTTCTCTCTTTGCTCCGTTGTTTCGGCCTTCAACGCATCCTTGAGTTCCTCCTTGTAAAGCTGCATAAACAGCTCAGATCGTGGCGAGATGTCCCGGCGTTTCAGGCACCTCTCAGCGTAGACTAAGCTTTGCTGTAAACGCTCTCTCGTGTAGAGTGACGGGCTGGCTTCGGGCACCGGGATTTCGGGTATAACATCAGAGTTGGAATCATACGAGCTGGGAAGCAAGCTTGTTGTATCTCCTCGCTGTCGCGATTTCGTTACTTGCAGCTCCGCAAATGTCTTTGTTGGTGAAGACATCTCGCTTGCAGGGTGGCACTTGATAGACAATGTAAGGTCTCCTTGTGATAGCGCTGATCGGTATGTGACTGTTGTGATACTGAGATGTCTCGTTGTAACGAAGCAAGCAGGTGTGTAACAGCGAGACGGTTGTGAAGTCTTGCCTTGGTAAAGCTGATCGGTATGCACCGGTTGTGACACTGAGAAGGCTTGTTGCAACAGAGTTAGCTAACGTGTAGCAGTCCGAACGTTAAAAAAGTCTGATGTAGGTTGAAGAGGTGTAGAGATATAGATTCTAAAGCTAGTATTAGAAGATTAAAGCTACTATGAGAAGATTACAAGCTAAAATGGATGACTAATCTATGTGTAGCGCCTGCCTTTGTGGTGTGGATCGATCGAGGTCGCTTGCTTGTTCCTCTCGGATGTTCCTTCCAGGTGGGGGGGAATTAGTCAGCCCCCCCCCACTACTACTGATTTAGTTCTGTTCAGCTTCGATCCAGAGCTCCCTCGCTGCTCACTTCCTCACCCAAACGGAAATGGCAAACATTAATCCTGTCCTCGATCACTTTGCCGAGACGTATCAAGAACGCGCTTCACAATGACCAAGCCTTCCACCCTCGTTGCGCTGAGTATTTCTCAAAGGTTTCTTGCGCAGCTTACTATTCACTACAAGAGGAGCTGCTATCATCAAACGGTCATGGCAATCGAAAGTGAATTCACGTCTAAGCCAAGTCGCAGTTACAGCACTCGTGACTTTTTCGCGATGATCTGAGGAACGTGTTGCCTGTCAATAATCTTCCCTGAAAAGAGTCATTGAGAGACGATTTGAGTTCATTGATTGCGAGTGAGCGTTGCTTTGATACGGAATAAGCTAGATTAGATATCCGTACCCCGCACTAAGCTCATTCTAAGGAAAAATGAGCTTAGTGCGGGGTACAAATACTACTAGTATGAATGCTTGGTAACCCGTGCCGCGTGCGAGAACCAAGAATAGGCGAACGCGAAGAGACGAAGAGACGAAGAGACGAAGAAAAGAATAAAAGAATAAAATCTATTAGAATGAAACAACGACTCTCTTGCAACAGTCCCCGATGAGATTTCGCAAATGCTATCCACGAATCTTGGTAGCCTTGGTAACTAACCCGGAGAGCTGTAAGCCCTCTTTCAATGTGTGCTTCTCGTCAAATCTATGAGCTGTGGCAAAGTAGTCCACTATCCTGTGACAGCCAGTGACTAACTGGTATGGACGCCTATGTTTTCAGTCTACTCGTACACCTTGAGCCCCATCAGCACTGTTTTACAAATTAGTTTGCCCACATGGCTAAGCGAGCGATCAGCTCAAGTGGGTCCAAAAATCGTCCGAGGTGTCCTATCAGTATGCCTTAGGGCCAAGAGACCGTGGGCAATCAGCGATTTGACTCTGTTCAGACCCGTTTTTCTACCCTGTAGGCCAAGAAGAGCTCTGATACGCAAGGCCCATGACACAAGTCGTAGCCGCATCACATCTTTGCAAGGTTCAGAAGGGAATAAAACCAAGGTCGCCAAGTCGTCTCTGCCCACTGCATCACCAGATGTAGAACAGCAATAATCTTGTAGATGTCAAAGCAATTACGCGTATTGCCAATGTCAATCTTCTGCCAAATAACAGTCCTCCCATCCTCAGGTGAAGGCTGATGCGAAATTATGAGAAGATACCAATCATGGCCTTGCGCAATCACAAGCGGCATTGCCGGAATGCGCAAATTTGCTGCTGCTTCATCCCCTACGAGCTTCTGGAGCCGCTTGAACAGAGCACTTGTCCAGATGGCGAGCTGGAGCTTGCCGTCTGTCCAAGACTTGTCTGATGCTTTTGTCTCGATATTGACTGCGATCGGAGTTTGCCTGACGTTATTGGCCGTGGTGTGATTCCAGCTCTTAACTGTTGCGGGCGCGAGAGGTTGTAATTGCACAAATGCCTTTTTGATCCGATCGTCTGGTGCCAATACAATACCGTAGTCGACAACTCGCTTTGGTAATGAGACTTCGGCGAGAGTAGGAGGATCTATAGACGCAGTCTTTCTGGGCAAAGGGCTATGTCAGCGTCCTGGTCCAAGGTCCAACATAACATGCTTGTTTTTGTGGGGACGTACAACGATTTCACAGCCAGACATTGCGCGTAACGTGAGGTTCCTACTGCCATATTTATCAAAGTTTTATGTATGTCCTCATTCCAACTGTTCTCGTGCTCTCGGTCGCTCTCGCATTGGATGGCTGTACTGACGAGATTCAGAACAGGTGTCAGACCCGGCATGATACCCGTTTCACAGCGCTTGGAGAAGTTATTAGCCCAGGTGTAATTGAATCGCGTACGATCTCTTGGATCTAAGCGACTTTGAGAACTTCGCAGAGTTGCCAACTCGCCATCCTATCATTAGCGAACATTAGCTTCGTCGAATCCTGCAAGTCAGAGCGTCATCCCTCACATTGTATCCCAGTATCCCAATACCATCCGCAAGAAGCTGTGCTTCTGCCCGCATCTTCTCCACATCTTCCAGTATGCTCGCCTCCGCGCTTCCAAAGTCAAGAACCTTGACAGGATGCTCAAGGTCTTCCAATTGAGCCATCTGTTTCGAAGGACTCATTCGACCACTCTTATGCGACTCCAGGTCAGAATAGGCGGCTGAGCTTTGACTCTGTGCATCAAAAGATTCAGGTGGCGCAACAGACGATGCAACGAATTCTGCCTCTATCATCCCTATGTTGCGCTTCTTTGCAGGCCGGGGCGTCTTCTCTGGGTCGCTCAATGAGTTTCCTTCTTCCATGACGACTGATAAGCAACGCTTGTGCCACTGAGAGCGCGGAGAACCGGAGTTACCAGAGATCTGATGAAGGCTAGAAACAGAAGGTACTTTGATTCTGTCACTGAACAAGCGATGAAGTCAGTCGTTCGCGTGTGCAAAGAGAACCGCTAATCCTAGGTGGGGACGTACGCTTCTTGCTGGACACTGCAAACTTGATCGATCCAAACTTCGATATCGGTCATTGTAAGTCAAAACTGTAGGATAGGCCAGGTAGTAGAAGATGGAATTTGTTGTATACGTTGTGTAGCTCTCATAGTACAATACTTGTTTGCGCTTGCTTTTTTTACATCGGAGGTGAGGAATCTTTTGCGGGGAGAACAGCCCTATCCGTAGCCCCACTAAGGTACAGTCCTTCCTGCAGGCTGCAGCGGGCTGGACATTGCTTAAGGTACCTAGGTAAGCGTTGCCGGGCTTGTTTAGGTATAGCTGGCTTACGCCCTCATACAAATACCTACCTACCTTAGGTATCCGTGCCCCCCACTTTCGCTCAGTTCTTCGCTTAGTGCTCGGCAGCCATGCAACAATTCCGGCCATGCAACAACTGAATTCAACTACCCTTTATATACACGAGGATTTTGAAGCAATTGCTTCAAAATAACCCGCCATTTCTTCTGGTAAGCCTGAACGAACTTAATGCGAGCAGCCCTATGGGGCTTAGTAGCCCTGTAGCACTTCTTTAGTGCATTTAAATAACGCTTTTCCCAGGTCTCTTCACGCTGCTGCTGTCTCTCGTTCTTCAATTTCTGTCTATCTTGAGTCATACTTCAAGCATCTTTGACGTACAAGATGCTTTCGATTTTGAGAATCTTATTAGACTGCTTTTTGCGTGCTTTGCGAGCATTTTCAGCGACCGTCGTTTGACTTAATAATTAGCATTGATGATATATTCTTGCTCTCTTCATTGATGCATTCGATGCTCATCAATGACTCTCTATTATTTGAATCTTTGAAGTAAATTCTTCTATGCGAATCTACAGTAACAACTCAATCGAAGCGTGCAATGCTTATACGATAGCCGATTTCGTCGAAATTTCATGTATCATTCTTCATTATATCATATTTGACGACAATTTCTTTAAATTCATCAAAATGAGTCTGTAATACTTTTGAATCATACGCGTTCTTTCTATCAGCTGCTAAAGACTTTCGTTTAGCTTTGAAGAGATCTGACTGATAATTTAATCATCGTTTGATTCATTCATCACTCAGTAAAGATGAGAAATTTCAACGAGAAAAGTCTTGAGCATGAAGAGTGTTTATCGTCGATTGCATCATGTGTAATCTAGCTGACAAGTCTAACTCATTCAGTTTGATTAAGTATTGTTGTAAAGCTGACTTTTGATCAGATTTTAAAGCTTTATTATGCAATTCTCGTACTGCTGTTTTGAACTGATAACTCTTTAGTCTAGATCGAAGTTTTTCATATGAAACGTGAAACTTACACGCAATTTCGACTCGATTAGAATTTTCATACGTGTTTATGACTTCAATAGTCTTCTGAATGTGATCTTTGATGATAGCATATGTAGAAATCATTACGTGAAATTTTGATGAAATTTTGAAGATGATGAATCAAAATATGAAGATTTATTGTTGCATGATCGAAATTGTTGCATGACTGTTGAGCACTAAGTGAAGAACTGAGTGAAAGTGAGAGACATGAATAGTTCTTGTTAAGAGACTTTTTGCTAAGAGAATGCAGCTTATCAGATCAACACTAATAATTGAGATATCAACGCTAACGTTTTGCGCTAGACTTTTCAACGCATCATCAAGTCATTTCAAAATTTTCATTATTCATTGAACTCTTTTTCATTCAATCATCAATCACTAATACAAAATCAATACTAGATTGATCTTGAATTAATAATTCTGAAATTTCAATTGACAGACAAGTTACACAACTTGTCAATCTCAAATGTAAATTATGTGAATTGATCAATTGTTGATTGATTTAGTATTATTTATTGATTGATAATTATTTACATCATTGAGTTTTCTTTTCATAAAACTTATTGATTGTTTATTAATAATTCATCGACTGACAACAAGATTCATCTGTACGTGATGTCAACTATGAATTTTTTGATTTTATTCTGTGTTTGAATAAAAGTCAGAAGAGTCAAGAGATTTCAATTCAACGCAGTTTGAACGATGTTAGAATGTTGCGTGATCAGAAAAATCATCATGCAGAGTTTTCACTCATGTGACAACATTTTCTCTAACAGTCACAATCAATCTATGAAGAAGATTAATGACATGTCAATGTCAGTAAGAGATAAAAAGATACTATTAGTGAAAAAAACAATTCAGATAAAGAGTCTGCGAATTGTGATTACAAGTGATTGAAGAATTTGCAATTCATTGACTGCGTTAATATCGAAACGTTTTCATCACATCGACAATGTCATCAAGTAATTGATGAAAAGATATCAGATAGAATAGTCATTTTAAGTATTGAAAAACGTGATTACAGTGCTTGAAGAAGTAGTGACTCGTCGATCACGCTGATATACTGAGAGAGCTTGAGCTCATCTTCTTTACTTGATGTCAAGTCATTCATTTATTCACATGAAAAATCGAGAGCTCAAGAGAACGATCAGAATGCATTCTCTTTCATTGATCAGAGTCAAACATTGAATGATTGTGATTGCATGTCTATACTAACAATTCATTCAACGTTTACATGACATAAGTCAAATCAAGAGAAGAAAAGAGTTACTCAGTACAATCACACTCTATCTTCTCATCGTGTGTATCTATCTTTCATCACATATTTCTCTGCTCAATGAATGACAATCATTGAGTAATAGAACACAGCTCTACATATGTTATAATCACGAGCATCACGAGTGCAAAGAAAATGTCTTTCATCTTCAAATTAAGAATTGAATCGAGACATCGTTGTATAAAATATCGTCAATGAAGAGCAGAGCAAAGATGATGTGTCATAATCAAACAGCACAGACACTTTCATCAAGAGTTTACTTGAGCATCACATGCTAAATAGAAGCTATAGATTCATTACTTGATAACACAGTGTCAATCTCATTGTTTCGACTGCGTGAAGTAATCATATAAACGACAAGTGATTTTCTTTCTCAGAGAGTTTTGTTCACTCAATATAAATAACATAAAGTTTCTCATGAGTCGAGTCTAAATCAATGTCACAAGAATGTATGAATTACAATCAATTAATAATTCATCAATTGATAATTAATCAGTCTTTTTATTCATCTTAATTAGTTTTCAAGTTTTGAATATTCATTCGTTGATTAATGTTATATTAATCACTGATTAATAATAAATTGATAGAATGAAATTATATCTGAGAAGAAATTTTGATGATATGTCAATGATAAAAGCAACATATGTAAAGATATCATAAATGTATTCATGATTAATCACTTATTAATAATGAATTGATCAATTATTATTTATTGATCAATTATTAATTAATTATCAATAGAATTGAATAATAAAATTGATGTGATATATTTTAGAAGATTATCTTAGATGCTGTTTTCTGTGATTTTAGATTACATTATCAGTAGCACAGAAAAGCGAAATTATGTGCATGATTATCTGATCATGCTTAAACATGCTGCATGATTCATTGAGCTTTAGTGTTGATCTGTTGAGCTATACTTTCTTTTGCTAATGCAATGTTCAGCTCGCTGTAACTTTCATGTAAGAAAAATCTGTAAGAGTAACATTAAAATAACGACATTATTTACTGTGTCATGATGTCAGATCATCAACTCAGTTTAAAACATAAATCATCAATGTTTTAAAGAATCTTAATTCATTGAATCTGTTTTGCAATTCAATGAATTAGATTGACAACGAGATTCATCTGTACATGATGTCAACTACAAATCTTTTGATTTTATTCTGTGTTTGAATAGAAGTCAGAAGAATCAAGAGATCTTAATTCGATGCAGTTCAAACGATGTTAGAAGATTGCATGATCAGAAAAGTCATCATGCAGAGTTTTCACTCATGCAACAACATCTTCTCTAACAGTCACAATTGATCTACGAAGAAGATTAATGACATGTCGATGTCAGTAAGAGATGAAAAGATACTACTAGTGAAAAAGACAATTCAAATGAAGAGTCTGCAAATTGTGACTACAAGTAATTGAAGAATTTGCAACTTGTTGACTGCGTCAATATCGAAACATCTTCATCACATTGACAATGTCATCAAGTAATTGATGAAAAGATATCAAATAGAATAATCATTTCAAGTATTGAAAGACGTGACTACAGTGCTTGAAAAAGTAGTGACTCGTCAATCACGCTGATATATTGAGAAAGCTTGAGCTCATCTTCTTTACTTGACATCAAGTCATTCATTTATTCACATGAAAAATCAAGAGTTCAAAAGAATGATCAGAACACATTCTCTTTCATTGATCAGAGTCAAACATTGAACAATTGTGATTGCACATTTATACTAACAATTCATTCAACGTCTACGTGACATAAGTCAAATCAAGAGAAGAAAAAAGTTACTCAATACAATCACACTTTATCTTCTCATCATGTGCATCTTTCTTTCATCACATATTTCTCTGCTCAATGAATGACAATCATTGAGTAAAAGAACACAGCTTTACATACGTTACAATCATGAGCATCATGAATGCAAAGAAAACATCTTTCATCTTTGAATCAAGAATCGAATCGAGACATCGTTGTATAGAATATCATCAATAAAGAGCAGAGCAAAGACAATGTGTCATAATCAAACAGCACAGACACTCTCATCAAGAGTTTATTCAAGCATCATGCGCTGAATAAAAGCTATAGATTCATTACTTGATAACACAGTGTTAATCTTATTGTTTTGACTGCGTGAAGCAATCATATAGACGACAAGTGATTTTCTTTTTCAGAGAGTTTTGTTCACTCAATATAAATAGCATAGAGTTTCTCATGAGTCGAGTCTAAATCAATGTCACAAAAATGTATGAATTACAATCACAATTCAATGAATTAAGTCATCAATTTAATCATCGTCATTTTAATTTAGTTTCAACAATTTTGTTTCAATCATCTCAGTCATATGTATGAACTTCTGCAATCTTAAGTCAATAAAACTATTGTTTAGTCTTAATTTTGCTCAATTCATGTATATAAAAGTTGAACTTTCATTTTTTTCTTTCACTTTTTGTCTTTCATCTTGTATATTATCTGATATATTGTCTTGTATTTAAATTCTATCAAAGTAATAATAATAATATCAGTCTTTTATATTGATAGTATTTTTAATTTAACTCAGTCTTTGACATTATGAAAGATTTACACTTTCTACAACGTTTTCATACATTGAAATCTCATTTAATTATTCTTTCGCTCAAATAAAGTCATTTTACAATTTCTTAATCAACAATGAGCGTGCTGTTGAACAGTTCACTCAAAGTATGATCAAAAATTCAGTTGAGATCTTTCATGTAATGCAAGAGCTTCAAAATCAAGTTCAATAACATGATGTTATCATTTCATTTTTGTTCATCATTCTCAGTTTTTCAGTTTATATAAAATTGAATTCTCAGTCTCTTGTAATAATAACTCAGATCATTATATAAATCTTGAATAATTAATCTTTCTTTATTGTTCATCTTTTTGCAAACTCTGTCACTGTCTTCATTGCTTTTAGATTCAAGAAGCTTCTTGAAATATCTGAGTATGAAAGAAATAAAAATCAATTGAATGCATGAAAGCAGAGTCTGATACAGCACATGAACATGAACGACAATCATTATCTCTTTCATTAAGTCAAGATTATTTATGTTGAGTCATGATTCATAAATAAGAAGACTCACAATTTAATGAATCAATATTGAGTCAATGATCTTTGTATCATTTTCATCTTTGAAAATTAATGACATAAATTGTGTCATTGCTGCGACAACTCTTTCAAGACAAAAGATGCTTATTTATATTTTCGTAAAACTTTGAAGCAAAACATAAATAACTTTGTTGATTATTACAATCTTTTCTATCAAAAGAAAGAATGTTCTTTGATGAAAGATTTCTTGTTGATTGATTGTCTGAAGCGCAATGTCAATTATTTCACTTAAGTCATCATTTTCTTCTGATGAAATCTTAATGAAATTCAATCATTCATTTTTCATTAATGAATTTAAGCATTCTTTAACATCAACGAAGAGTTTCAGCAGCTTAAGCATCATCAATCTTGCTTCATCTTTGTCATTGTTTCATTCATCAAAGTCAAGAACATTTCTGCGTTGACTAGTAACTTTTTGAGTTCAAAAATCATCATTTCTGTGACTGTTGTTTTGACAGTATCTTCATCTCTTTCTCTTTCATCTTTCAATGAGTCAATGAATTTAAACTTCATCATTGTCATCATTCAAGATAAGATTCTGATCATTTCTGAAATCAAGAAAATCTGCAACAAGTGAAAGCTGTGTTACTATTGCAAATTGCAACATTCAAGCAAAATTGTTAAAGAATACTCAAATAAGAAATTCTTCACTTTGCATATCATGAATGTTTATGACAGTGATGTCATCAGTATAAATGAAGAAGTCTCGCTGTTCGCAAGAAAAGTTTAGTTTCTGAGCTAAGTCATGCTCAGAAATCTGTATATATATCATCTTGTTTACTAGTCTCAATCTTTTCACTCTTACTTCAATTCTATAGAAAGTTTTCTGCTAAATTTATCTTAAAACTCTTTGAATTTAATTTAACATTCAAAAATAGTTACATGATAGTATTTTGTATTTTACATTAAACTCAATTTAAAGTTTTCACTCTTGCTCTGATTGATAGTGAAATCTTTGCTTATGTTTTTATGAATAAATTCTTCACGCAATAACATTATTTTCTCTTGCATCAATTAACTCACTCTTGCAAACTTTAAGAATTTAATGATCAAGTCACTTTAATCAATGACATTATTCATGTTGTTAAAATCACAATGATTCTCAATGAATACATTGAAAAACTATTCTTTTATGTCATTGAATTAAGTCAGTATCTCATTATCATGAGTTTATCATGACTTCATCATTACGTCATTGATGTCAATTTTGAACACAATATTCTCATCTTGTTTTTTTCTTCTGTCTTAATCATTGTTACTCATTTCTCATCAAGATTTATGATTTTAATCAACAAGAAGAAAATTTCTTATTTGAAGTTAACAAAGTAACTTTCTTTCAATCTCACTTTCAATTCACTTACAAAAAGCAACTCAGTTCATGAATTACTCACAAGAAGCAATTCAATCTACAGATTATTCACAAAAAGTAATTCAGTTTACAGATTGTTTACAAGAAGTAATTCAGCACTCAATTCACTTGCAAGAAGTAATTTAGTTTCTCATTCACTTGAAAGAAGTAACTCAGTTTTCAGTTCACTCACAAAAAGCAATTCAATTCTCAATTCACTTGCAAAAAGTGTTGCAAGCATGCATCTCTGTTACTTCTGATTAGTTTGATTAGTCTAACATAAACTAGTATAAAGCTGTAAGTAGAATTGTTGTTAACACGCTAGCGATTTAGCGTGTCTTCGTGAGTAAAACTCATGTCATGTTGCATCTTCTTTCTACTTCAGCTTTGAACTTCTAGTTAGAATACATTCATATGATTCACTCTATGCAAACTCATAACATTAGTTCAAAGCTCATCAATCTTGCTATCGACATGTAGATGATATAAAAACAAGTTACATCACTCAAACTTGAATCAGAATTAAAATTCGAAAATTGAGTTCAGAAGACTCGTTAAAAATCAAGAAATTTCTAGAACAGAACAGAAGAACATGAATGCGTTGCTTTAAACTAACTCTTTACTGAACTTGTTGTCAGAACAGAAGAACAGAAGAACATGAACGTGTTGTTCTAGAACTGAAATCAGAAATTTCAGTTGAATTTCGATCAGCAATTTTCTATTCACACAATGATTAAAAGCACAGAATCAGAATCAGTGAGCATTGCTCGCTATGAACTTTAAAATGCTAGAAGAGAATCACTTCTATCACAGAATTAAACAGCATCAGAAGAAGAAGACATGAATGCGTTGTTGAATACAGAAGAAGAGAACACGAATGCGTTGCTTTTCAATCATGAAATGATCAAGATCAGCATCAGTACTGAATTGAATGCTTGAATAAACATTCATGAAGCAGATGATTTCATTGTCTTTATCAAGTACATATGTTGTTGAGAGATAGAATACAGATGCAATATAGAAAGTCATATCAAAGCAACAAAGAAAGCAAACAATGAACACGTGCAATGATCGTGCTAGTAGAAAAATACTGTAAAACGTGTATGTTCTCTCTTTCTATCTACAAGTCGCAATGACATCTATATGTACACTCAAGAAACACTTCTTGATTCTTCTATCATTGACTCAGATCTTGATCTCTTTCTTCTTACTAACTATCTTGTGAAAATAATGCAAGCAGTCTCACGACATTCGTTCTTCATCTAATTAGTGATTGTTTCTTGATCACTACAGAAAGAATCAAGAAGAAAACAGAAAAAGAACAGCAAGAAAACAATTTATTTGTCAACGTTCAAGAAAACAGAAAGAATACAATCTATCATTAACGTTCGAGCAATTGCTCTTGAATGCTTTCATTCATTGTCTTTCATCGACTTAATATCATTCTTGACGCAGTAGAAATAGAATTTAGATTCATAGACTGCAATCTCTGTCTCTTTCATTCTTTCATGAATTCTTCTCATCTGATTCAATGCAGATTTTCAATGAAATTCAACAAACTCTTTTACTTGCTTCAGATCTTGATCAAACAAAAGACTTCTCTTTTTCAACATTTTCATCAAATTTCAGCTTTGAAGATCTATCAGCGCGTTTGAAGTTGAACATACTTCTCGAATTTTCACGATGACAGAATAACAAAACGATACTCTCTCTTGTTTATCATTTTTTAGTTCAGAAGAGATCGCGTTGATGAGTTTTTGATCTCGTAGTGCAATCATTACTTCATTCTTAGTTTCACATTTTGCAATTTTCATGTTGACTTCATCTTTGAAAATCGCTGTGTGATAGATGAGCATTGCAATGCGTTGTTTATCAGATTTATCTCTATTATCATGTGATAAATGTGACATTCAGAAATGAACACTGTCTGCGAAGCAAGACTGATTCACTCATTTCAGATTTGATCTTTGCGAATCATTCTCATTGAACATCTCGAGTACTACGCAGTGAGTATACTCATTCATTGCTAGATTTTGCTTGATTGCTTCTTTTCATCATTTTTTCATGCAAAAATGTAAATCAAGAATGAATTCATCATCTTTGTCAATTAACTCGTCTGCAAACATTGCTGTGCTCTGAATTCAACTTTGTTCTCTATCACTCATCAAATCATTGACATTCAGATTCACATGTCTTATGAGTTCTGAATTGTTCTTGAAAGTGATTTTCATGAAATATGAGAAAGTCAAAAGATTGATTTCATGATTCAATCGAAGAGTCACAGTAATAAGATAGTACACTATATTTTGACGTACTAGTTGTTGCAACGTGATGTACATAGTCGTTCTCAATCAGTCGTGATTTGTAAGATCTAAGTCATCTCTTTGATGTCATAAGTACATGTTTAATTTCTCTCTTATCAAGACTCATGTATTGTCATTCAATATTCAATCAAACACATTTGATAGCATTAATGCATCATTTTTCTTTCACTTCTGATACTTGATCTTTTTTATGAACATGTTATGAATCAGAGATGTATCAATCTTGTAGTTCTGTGATATATGTGATCGTAGTTGAAATAGTTGTAGTGAGTCAGTAAAGCGAAAGAGACGACTATCTCGACGAAATCAGTCTGTGAAAGTGACATTGATTTTCACGAAATCTAGTCGAAATCTATAGTCGTATATGATATTTATATGATCAATAAGTATTTCAAACGACAACTCATTCATCAGTAGCTTGAGTCTATTTCTCAGCTTCTGAAGATGTGAATGATACACAAACATTTCTTCATTCTTAGTTTTGAAGCAATATTCTCTCAGCAACTTCATTGTCATGATTAAAGATATTGAATCAAGATAATTGAGTCTTTGCTTTCATGTATGAGACATTTGTATGCAAGAGCATGCTCTACTCTTTCTCATCTCTCAGATATTTTCGATGATTTGATAACCTGATCATTGAACTTTTGATTGTACGCTTTCTATCGCTGTCACAATGATAGCTTTCTTGCAGACACTCGCAGTATCATTCATTTCTGTTTCTAAGCTGTACTGTAGAAGAATCTTTTCATTATTCATGATTACATTTAGCAAGAAAGCAAGTCTTTGCTCATCATATTCTGCTAGCTTCGAGAACGTTAAAGCAATCAAGATAAGAAAATGAGAAGACATAAGAAGATGTATGCGTGATGTTCTTGAAGAATTTAACGATGTGAACGAAGCGATCATGTCAGAAGAGATTGATGTGACAACTCTTGATGATTGATGAAATCTTATCATCAGACTTTGCATTGCTGACATTGATGAATTAAGATCTGAGATCATTACTACATCGCTTGCAGTCAACATGAAGTGTGAGTCTTCATTCTTCAACACTATTGACGAGCGTCTTAATTGCAACGACAGTATCAATGATCTTGATCTTCTTTCAAAATTGAACTGCAAAACTGTTAATGAGCTAAAAACAGTCTCGACATGATCTGTTTTCAAGATCATGTCGCTGATACATTCACATAGCAAGTCAGACTTTACTCATCTTCAGTTCATGTGATTTAGCTTCTCGTTCATTAACATAACTTTAATCTGATTCGTGATCAATTTGTTGAAGTTTGTGAGTTGTAAGAATGAAAAGATCAAAACTCGATCTTTGCTGACAATTGTCTGCATCGCTCTATGATATACTATCTGCTTCATCATTGCTCTGATCAGATGCTTATTCTGAATTCTTGCGATGATTGCATGCATTTTATTCATTGCTTCTCTTTTTATTGAATACAATGAAGAATCTTTCTTTGAGATTCAAAGATTCAGTAGCTTTAAATCTCATCTGTTCATCATGATTCTTTTTATCTCAGCTATATCTCTTCTCTCTTTTTCAATTCTCTCATGCTCAATATTCATTGTCTTTTATTCTTCTTTCTCGCTAGTTATTCTTGAATAAAGTGAGTTGTTATCAAGAAATTTCACAAAGCTGTACATCAGATTCTCTACATTGACATGTAATTGCATAATTTGATTTCGAAATTGACAAATTGCTGTCTGTCGTTCTTGTTCTGTGCACAGAGAGTTCAAGTAATTGACTAGTTCTTTTTGATCATTTATGAAGTATTTCAGATGATGCAGCGTTATCGCAGAGCTTGCTCTAGTGAGTGTCATTGAAATGATGAAAGTAAAGATAGTTAAAGAATTCAAATGAGATTCTTCTGAGAAAATGTGTAAAAGCTTTCATTGACGAAAGCTTCAATGTGAGCTTTTAATGTCTGAGAAAATAAATGTTGAGTGAAGAGTTATGTAAGATGTTTAGTCATTCTAGTGTGAGTTTAAATAACAGAAATGATGAAATACGTGAGATTTTTAAACGTTTTAATGCAAGTTCAAATAACAGAGATGATAATTATGTTGAAAGATAAAGAATATGTGTTGAGTCTTCTAAAGTTCAGCATTAGTAGAAATTGCTTGCAGTTTTGCAAATAATTCTTCTGCGACTTACGCTTGTCATAGCTGAGAGAGTGTTGATGACTTGATATTAGTAACAAATCTCTCAGCTGATTGATTGACTATTTCTCTATGCTATCTGCTGCGCATCACATGAGTTAGATCGACTTGATGTAGCATCATGTTGTCTTGTTGTGTGTTATTTAAGTCGATCTTGATATATTCTTGATCTTTGATCTTGATATATTCTTTGATATGCAATCATCGATCGATTTTGATTCTTGTTCTAAGCTTTAGCTTTAATCATTACGCAGTGAACTTTAGCGTGTATTCTGCGAATTGATTAGAATTTCGCTTTGTTCATTCGAGACTAAAGCATTTTGAAACTTTCAATCTTCAATATTAAAGTAATTCAATATTGACATTGCAGACGTCTGCATCTTCATTTTCATTCTTCTTTTCATATACTCAAGCAACTCAAAGCAACTTTATGACATTCTTAACAATTCATGATCTTCTTGCATCAACTTCGCTTCTTGACGACTCGACAGAGAAAAAGCTAATACAAGTGATGCTGTACAAGACAGTGCTATTGAAGCTGCACTCTTGAATGTGAACAATTTTATTTCAACTCAACAGAAGTCTCAGTAACAGATGCTCTTTTCAAGTTCACAGAAACTCTCAGTTAATAATGAATAAAATTCAGCGATGCATTCAAGTCTTTGATTGAAACATTGATTGCAATTTCTGACACGATTTTCTCAATGAGCGTTGTCATCGATAGATTCTGATCTTCATTCTTCTGTTTATTGCTGATCTCACTTTTCAATGCTTGATTTACACGCTTCTTCAATCTATTTTCTGCAATTGTTTCTTTCAAGATCGCTTCGTCAAGCTTTGCAATTTTATATCATTCTTTTTCAATGTTCATCTTCACTACTTGAAAAGATTTCAGTCATCTTCATGTCAATTTCAGCGTATGCATGTTGTTTAATTTGATGTCATGCAGCAGTACAAGATCATTCTTCAGAATTGAACTAGTATAAACGCGTCTGTGATCATTTCATACATCTTTGTTGATCTTTCTCATTCTTCTCAAATGCAGCGCGATCTTCTTCAAATTCTCATCTCTGCGTTTAAGTTGTTAAGCACAAAGAGTCAGTAACTCATTAGTTGTGCAAACATTGTTTTATGAAAGAATCTGTCAGATTGAAACATCAAGTTCTATAGAAAGAACGACATTGCAGTCATACAAGACACGATATGAAGTAATTTCAATGAAAATTCTCACGATGATTCTGTTTGCTCATAGCACACTGACAAAGCTTCTGACTCATCTCATGCTTTCATCGACTGTTATCTTGATCAAGACATTCACAACAGCTGTATGATCTCTCTTCACAAGATCATTCATCTGTGAATGATAAGTCAACATTATCACTTGCTTTATTTTATATTTCTCAATCAGCGTTTCTACAATTTCTTTGTTCTTCAATTCTTCGTTCATGACAAATCTCTTTAAACAGTCGTGTCTGCAGATCACATCTTTTCACAGAAATTTTGCTATTGCTTTCGAAGTTGCTGCTTTCAGAGCTCTTTCTTCTACTCATTTTAAGAAGTCATTTCTTGTCAAAACAATATAACATTTCTCTTCGCTTGAAAACATGTGAATGACATTCACTTCAATCTTCTCTCAGACTTTCAAGATTCAGATAGAATGCAGAATCTTCTTCTTTCATCTTGATGCTTGCAACTGACATTCTTCACAGAATTTTACATACATGCATGTATTCTTTTATATTTTCTTTCATCAATATCTGTCAATCATCTTTTGATATGTTCTCTTTCTTTTATGATGATCACTTTCATTATGCAGTTTTTGCAGAATATTACTGCATTCTTTTTGAAGATTCACTATTCTTTGCACAGAAGCAATCTTGTTGAATCTTTTAAACAAATGTTTATCTTGAATCATGAATTTCAACGCTTCATGTTTGAATTTTCAAAATTCTTTTGTTGACATTTTGAATGAGCGCGATAAGAAGATTAGATAACAAGCTATTTTCTTGAAATGTTCTGAATACAAATCTTTCAATATTGACATATCTTCTTCAACAACTATACTGACTGAGCAAAGATAAATGAAATTTAACTGAGCATCAATGAAATCATTTATGTCTTTCTCATGAGTCTCATCTGCATCATTTGAAGATTCTCTGAGTCTGCGCGAGAGTTCATCGAGTGCGCTATGCTTGCGATCAAGAACGTGATGAACATTAAAATCAAACAAGCGAATTCAAGCAAGTCATCATGTCATCAATGCTTCTGATAAGTCTGACGCAGATTGATTCAGTTGCATCATCAGAGTGTTAACATCTATTTCAATAATGAACTTCATGTTGTATAGTCAGTAATGAATTTTCTTCAGTGTCTTTATCAAGTCTCTGCATTCTTTCTTCTCAGCATCATATCTTGTCTCTTGCTCGTTTCATAGCTCACTTTCATATCATACGAAGTGTCGATTCTTAGAATTCAATGCTGTTTGCTGTAACATTGCTTCTCATTCTTGAAGACTTGTGTTCACAACAAGAACAATTTCTTCTGTCTGCTCAGAATAGTTCAGACTTCTCATGATTGATGCAATGATCAATGTCAGCTTCAACTTGTTCATGACTTTCTTTTATTTTCTTTCTTACATGAATTTGATCTTCTTTTTGTAGAGCTGAAATATTGACGCTGCGATCAAGATGAAATTTTCTATTCACACTTGATAATACACGCATACTTCAATGAATGCTCGAACAGATGTGACATCATGACAGAAATGTCATTCTAAAATCTTGATAATTTTGAAATCTTCTGATCTGCAATCATGAAAGTCACAAACAAATCTTACAATTTTTATGCTCAACATGCAGAATTTTGACTTTTCATCAGATATGATGCAATCGATGAGTTCAAAGTTCAAGAGTACAAAGTCAAGATTCTTAATGTGCTTCAACATAAACTGATGTACTTCTGAAGCGATCTCTGCATTATCATAGATTGTCTTCGATTTCTTTACTTCAATATCATCGAGAAAAGATCTGCATATCTCAAGAAGATTCTTCAATATCTTGATTATGACTCTGATAAACTGAGCAACGAAGTTGATGACATCTTGTGATAACGTCGTCTGTCGCAATAATCTCAGAGATATCATGAACGCTGTGAGATCTTGATATATTTTTGTCAGCGTAATCTGATCATACTCAGAAAACAGATTTATCAGAAAGATCATAATCATATCGACGAATTCTTCGAAAAATTCATTCACGTCTGAGAACAGATCGATGTCTCTGATGATAATCTTGTTCATATTCATCGCTGCGTTGATCATGTGATATTGATTGAACTTTTTCTTGATCAGAAATCAGAGATTTTGATATGAATCATGACAAGATTTCAGTATGTCATGCTTTATTTGATTCTTGAGCATGTCTATGATGATCTGATGAAGTGTCTTAGAGATTGAGAAATTGAATGTCTGTCATGCATCATGCAATATCGTTCGAATTTGCTGCAAGAATGAGACTATGTCTTTTATCTTTCTTATTTCTGAGAAGTCTCAGATCATTGTCGCTTCTCTGTTAAACAACATCTTCAGTAGTAAATTCTTCTCTTGCAAAGTTAAAGCATCGTCACATATCATTCTCTTCGCTCGCTTCGAAGTCAATCTGAACTCTTGAGCAATTTTGAAGAATTTGAAAAACAGTCAATGATCATACTTTTCTGACTTCATCTCTGTCATATTCAATTTGATTTGAGTCAATAAGATTTGTTTTCAGTTTGTCAAATCTTCTGATATTGAGTTGTTCAACTTTGATGAATTTACAGATTGAATCTTCTGAGCTTTTCTCTTGTATGCTGTCGCTACTTTGACATGATTTATCTTCTCATGCTGACGAATTGAACTCAGATCAAATCTTCGTGTCATTTGCATCGCAAGTCTGTTCAAACGACATCATAATATCTGTGTGCATTGCATGCTATCATTTAAGCAAAATCATTGAACGAAGCTTTAATCTTTCTTTTTCTTTTCTTTTTTGATTTCAATGAATGTCTCAAAGCTTTTCAAGCGCGTTAAATCGACAGTCTTCAAGCTTACACTTCTCATCGCAGATACGCTTTCGACAGAGCACTCATCTACTCGTTTAAAGAGTTTTTCGCTTTTTCAAGAAATATTTTCAACACATCTCAATTGACAGAATTGTGCATTAAAATTGATTTAAAGAACATCATTCTTTCATCATCGTTAATGATTGTCATTTCACAAGTTTCTTTCGAAGTATTGTTGATGCATAGACGCGTCTTTCGCTCATATGATCTGCTCAGTATCAGAGTGTACTCGTTGCTTTCAATCACAAATATTGAAATCATTGATTTTGCTTCGTCAATATCGATCTTCACATCATCACAGCATTCAATGATGTTAGTCTTTGCTTCGCTGACTTCTATCATATCTAGATGAATGTCTCGTTGCATAGACAACTGAGCTCTTGCAACAAGAGTTTCAGACATAACGTTGATTTCAGCATCATTATCAAGCAGTGTCTTAACGTAAATCTCATCGCTCATCAGCACTCATGTTCTCGAACACGTCATTGCATACAGAATTGCATTCGACTTTTCGAGTGAAGAATCTTCAAATTTTACTGCTGTTACTTGCACGTCGTCAGTTTTTTTCATTTTCATTTTCTTATGTTGTTTTACTTGAGCGTAGAGAGCTCAAAGAAGAATAGATGAATGTGTAAGCATCTGTTCAATGCTTACATCTTGCATCTTCTGATTCACTATAATATGCATCACATCTTCTGTGTCTATGCATTTCTCTACTATGTTTTGCGTTCTCTTGTCTCGATTGTCTGACTCTATCTTGCTGTCATCTGAATTCTTTCTCGTTGATTTCTTCGTTGTTTTTATCATTTTCTCGAAAACAGCTGCATTTTGCATGATCACATTCTCACTTGTTCGCTTCTTCAAGAACGACTTCAAAATCGACAAATATTCTTCAGAGTGCAAATTCTTCATGCTCGACAAATGTTCTTCTTTTCTTACTTTTTTTCTTCAAGTTCAATTTGAACTCGTTCTCTGTTGTGTCGCTGTTTTCATCACATTTTCATCTCACTTATAGTTGTGTTGAGCTGTGACAATCATTACTTCTTCGTTTCATTTTTGTTTCTTATCTGTGTTCTCTGCTTTCTTCATGATCATTGCTTTTACACTTGTCAGTCTGATGACATCAACATGTTCTACTCTCATTTGCTGACTCTGTTTCTTCAAAGCATTGTCAATCAGTTCTTTCTGAGAACAACTCAATGTGAAAGATGTCAATCTGTCACTTCTTTCAGCAAGTTTCATTCAAAATCTGTTTGTTTCATTTACATGTATCTTCTCTTTTGTCTTATAAATATTCAGTTGATGATATCTAATCTTCTGACATTCTATTTCTTCACAGAAGAAGCATTCTTTCATTCTAAACATTGAAGATGCTCGTTTACTTCTTGAAAGTAAAAATGATGATGACATTGACATTGCTGAACAAGCAGACGTGATGAGTTCATGTGAGACATCAAGACAGATGCTGTCATGTTTTGCATGAAAGATTCAATCTTCTTTGTTGCTGTCTGCAAAGAAAGCATCATCGTTTCAAACTTATTTATCATCTCATTCATTGTCGTATCGCTGAGCTATGCTACTATCAAAGAATCGAAGAACTTGTTTGACATCGTTGATCGCTTGATCTGATATTTGTTCACAAGCTTGCTGAGATCATCGAAATTCTTGATCATGATCGAGAATTTCAACAGTGCTTTGACAAAGTCACAGTAAATCACTATTGCGTCACTAACTTTCTTGAAGTTCATGAAACTGAGATCTTCAGAATTGAGTGCACACTTTCATACAATCTTTTCGCTTAGTATAAATGAAAAACTCTTGACAAATCAGCAGCATCTGATATACTCATTTATTTGCTCACGTTTTATCAACGAATGCAATATGCTTTTGTATTGTTGACTGTACAGCTTCAGATCATTCTTCATGATATGAGACTTATTCTTGAAGATTTTCAGAAAAATTCAAGAATTCAGCTGTTGATCAATGTCATCTTTCTCATACTTCTTCTTCATCGTCTTCTTCAGTTCTTGTCAGTTGAAGTCAATATATTCGATCATAATCTTGATGCTATCATCAATAATCTTGTCGCAGTATCTAGACAGCTTGCGAAATCGATCGATCTGATTCAGCTTATAATCATCACAGAAGTCTTCATATCTTTCTAGAAAATCAGTCATGTTCTTTTCTTCAAAATACGAGACTTTTGAAGTTTCGAGCGATGACATGAATGTCAGATATTTCAGAAACAACATTGTGATCATGTCTATTTCTGAGCTGACTCGAGAGCTGATGAGCGTAGCACTCGTGTCTACAACAGATGTTCTCAATGAGCTTGTCATTTTGTCGCTGTGAGTTGATATTGAGAGCTGTGAGAATGAAATACAGAATAGCAAAAATAATAGAGCAGTCAAAAAGATCTCGTTATTTTGTTTTTGCTTCTTGACTCATCAAAGTTCTTCTTTCTTTCTTTTGCAGTTGTTACAACTGATCAAGATGCTTTTCTTTTCTCTTCTTTTATTTGATGAACAACGCTCGATTTTATGCTTCTGCTGAAACATGATTCACTGCTGAAACAGACGTCATTTCTCGTACTTCTGTCTACATTGCTTCGAATTCGTTCTTTGATTCTCACTTTCGCTGTCTGTTTCTTGCAAGTCTCAAGATCAGACGAACTCTTCTTCTGATCAGAGCATCTCTTCTGAGTGTCAATCATTCACGAAAGTCAGTTTCTCTCTTCTTCGCTGTTGCATCTTCGCTCAAAGAGAGACAGTTTTTGTCAGTTGAAGATACGCGTCTCTTCTAGTTTCAACTGTGAGAATTCTGTGACTTGAATAGCTTTCGTCAATATCTCTAAGCGAAATGAAGTCGCTATATCAATTTCTTGTATTTCAGAGTCAAATTGATTCTCACTTCAAATCTTTCATAAACTCTCTGATCACTGTAGAGATGTCGTGTCGCTCTCTGCTGTTCAGTCAACTGTTCTATTCAAGATATCATAAAAATGATATTTTCGCGTTGAGCTTCAATGTTGAAAGATAGAGTACAGATGCAATATAGAAAGTTGTATTGAAGCAACAGAGAAAGTAAACAACGAACATGTGCAATGATCGTGCTAGTAGAAAGATACTGTAAAACGTGTATGTTTTCTCTCTTTATCTACAAGTCGCAATGACATCTATATGTACACTTGAAAAACGCTCTTCGACTCTTCTATCATTGACTCAGATCTTGATCTCTTTTCTCTTACTAACTATCTCGTGAGAATGATGCAAGCAGTCTCACGACAATGTTAACAGCATGACATTGAAATCAAGATTCACAATGACATGATTCAGATGTTGAATGATGTCAACAAGATCAACATTGAATTGAAAGCTACGCAGATAATGTTGAATATTGTTTGAACATGTTTACAAAAAGAAATGAAGAAAAAGAATGTGATTATACATCATTTAGAAGCAACATCAAGTCGATTAAGCACTTCAATTTCGAAAGATCGATTCTTGAGATTGATCAAGCTATCTGACTCATCTTTGTTTGAAGATTCAAGACAGAATGTGAATAATTGATTATCTTGAATGCAAAACAAGCTGAAGATGAACAAGAATCATTTTTCTATTGAAGAAATGAAGATTGCATATGTGAAAACTCGAGTCAGTGAAACAATGATCAAACACATAGCACTCAAAATGAAAGACATGATCACGAACTCATTTCTTGAAGCAGAAGAGATACTGTTGATCATAAATAAGATGTACGATGATTTCAATTAATATCACATGACTCAACGACAGTTCTTGAAGCTGTATCAAAACAAGATCTTCTTTCATAAATTTTGAATGAAATTTCAGAGACTTAATGTGAAACTAGAGTACAATAATAAAACTTTACTAGATGATCTTCAGCATAAGATTAACTCAGATCTTCAGCAAGTCATGATTAATGAATGAACTATGAATTTGAATGAATTTGTCGACATTTGCATGCAAGTCAACGTTCGATTGATGAAATTGAATGCTCGATCAGTTTTCAAGACATCAACGACTTAAGTCGCTTGCTTTAAACTGATCATTGAGTCAAGTTTTGAGTTGACATTTTGAACTTGAATCGAGATCAAGTCAAGTTACTCACATTTTCAATTCAACTTGAGTCGAGTTGCTCATATTTTCAACTTGACGCGACTCGACTCGACTGAGAATTGAATTAATTCAACTCGACTCGTCAAGAATTCAAGCTTGACGTCAAGAAAGCTAAATATAGAAAATTTTTCGGTTTTTGACTTTTGCATTATCTTTTTGCATTATCTTTTAATAGAGAGTCATAAAGAGAAACATGAAGATCATTTGATAGAGAGTCATAAAGAGAAACATGAAGATTATTTGCTAAAGAGTCATAAAGAGAAACATGAAGATCGTTTGATAGAGAGTCATGACGAAGAACATGAAGAGAAACATGAAGAGAAACATGAAGAGAAACATGAAGAAAGTCATGACGAGAAAACATGATAGAAAGTCATGAAGGGAAAAATGAAGAGAAACATATAGAGAAACATGAAGAAAGTCATGACGAGAAAACATGGTAGAAAGTCATGAAGAAAATCATGAAGACTGTTCGATCAAGCTATTTACATTTATCTAATATCTTGTTGAGTCAAGTTGAGTTTTCAAATCGAATTATTGAATCAAGTTTCTCAACTCAACTTGAGTGCTTGAGTTCAACTTCTCAATTCAACTCGACACTTTTTCAAAAAAATTTCAACTCGACTCGACACTTTTTGAGTCAAGTACTCAACTTGACGCGATCAGTTTAGCTCACTTTATCGCTGACATCTTGACGATGATCACTACTGCAATCTCAGCTTTAATCTTTGCATGAAAGAAACTCAGAATATCGAATGTTGACTCTGTTAGAAAGAAGTTGTTTAAAAAAGAACTTTGCTTCAAATGCAAGAAGTCAGAACATAGAGCACATGACTGTCTTGAATCAGCTCAGATGCACGAAATTGCAGCGAATTTGAAAAACGATCTGTCTTCATCAAAGTAGTGATTGAGAATGACATGCTCATATCTTGCTTCATCAGTATGCTTGATGACTCATTTGATTTTAAATCGTTTATTGTGAACATCATCTTGAGTAGTCTAGAAAAGATATTTCGATCTTTCGCTCTGATAAACATCAAAGTCACTGACATGATGTTCATAAATAATATATTGATTTCAGAGCTATGTGAACGCTTTGATATTCAGTCAATTTCACTGTTTAAATCGAAGTCAATTCATTCATATGACAAAATTCTCGATCGAAGATCTATTACACATGCTTTGTATATCTCAATCACTATACAAGAACATAAGAATGAAATGATGTCTTTATTAATAACTCATCTAAATCAGCACAAGATAATCATTGACAATCTTTGATTGAAAAGAAATCAAATTTTAATAGATTCTGCAAATAATTGAAGTCTATGTCAATGATCATCTTAAAGCAAACTACAAATTCGAAATCAGTAAATTAATTCATTGAATCAGCTCTTATATGAAAGCAAAGCACTCAAGTTGATCTTAATCAACATGAACTCATTCAGTCATTGAAGAAGAAAGAACTCATCAATATTATCATGATCAAAGTCGTTGCTTATCGAACTTTAGTCAAGAAGAAGAATGTCAAGATCTTTACATTGATCATTAGTGAAATCAACAAGATGCTTAGCTCAATCAAAGATTCAGCGAAACTGAATGAAATAATCTTTGTCATGTCATTAAAGAAACTGAAAAAGAAGCTTTCAATAGTTTATCATGACTTTCTGAACGTTTTTAACAGAGAAAAGACAACTTAGTTGCTCTTGCATCGATCATATGATCATAAGATTGAATTAAAAGATGAGAGTTAATCTTCTAAAAGTTGATTGTATCTCATGTTGAATCACAAGTTGCAGAAGATCAAGAAGTATCTAGAAGAGAACTTGAAGAAGAAGTTTATTACACTCAGCAAAGCTTCATTCGCTTCGTCAATACTATTCATTGAAAAGAAAAACGATAGTCTTCGCTTTTGCGTGAATTATTGAAAACTGAATGCTTTGATCAAAAGAGATCATTATTCAATACTCTTGATAGACGAAGTACTCGCTCGAATTCAAGACAGTAAATATCTGACTCGATTCAACATTATCATCATGTTCAATAAGCTTTGCATGAGCATTGAAAGTGAGAATCTAATCACATTCATCACTTTCTTCAATGTTTACAAGTATAAAGTAATGCTCTTCAAATTAATCAATGAATCAACATTCTTTCAGCACTATATCAACGACATGTTGTTCAACTATCTGCATAAATTCTGTCAGATTTATCTGAATGACATTCTCATCTACAGTAAAATCTTGAAGAAACATAGAACTCATGTGAAAGAGATGCTAGACAAGCTTCGTGAAGTTGATCTGCAGATAAACATTGACAAGTGTGAATTTAAGATTCAGAAGATCTCGTTTCTAAAACTACTGATATTCATCAAAGATTTACAAATGAACTCTCAAAAAGTAGATGTGATTTGAAGCTGAAAAGTGTTTCAATCATTGACTCATGTACAAATCTTCATTGACTTCTGCAATTTCTATCAACGATTCATAAAGAACCTCTTGAAGATCACTCGATCTATGATAAAGCTAACTTGAAAAGATCATTCATTTGAATGAACAGAGATTTGTCAGACGATCTTTGAGAAACTGAAGCAACAGATGACAACAGCTCTTGTTCTGAAGCATTTCAATTTGATCAGAGAAGTTATTCTGAAAATGAACTTCTTAAACTATGTCAACGACGAAGTATTGTCTCAATATGACGATGAAGACATTCTACATTCAGTGATCTTCTATAGCAAGAACATGATTTCTGCAGAATACAACTACGAGATCTACGACAAAGAGCTTTTGACTATTGTTCAATGTTTGAAGCACTGATGTCTTGAATTGAAATGTACTGATATTTTAATCAAGATCTTCATCAATCATCTGAATTTGAAGTACTTCATGATCATCAAGAAACTGATCAGACGACAGACTAGATGAGCTGAGAAGTTATTTGAATATAACTTCAAGATCATATATCAGTCAGAAAAGCAGAATCTGAAAGCAGACGCGCTGATCAGAATGTCAAACGTCAAGTCAGTTGAATCAAATGATGATCAAAAGCTATATCAGCATCAGATGCTATTGTCAGCAAGCACATTTGAACTGCAATCAATAGAAAATGATCAAAATCTGACTCAGATCTTGCTCATATTTGACTCAGATTCGAAACAGAAATCAAAAGCTAACGAGAATTCAATCGAAGAAATGATTTTCATTCAAAATTGAATTATAGTTGAAAATTGAATGAATCAACAATGTATTGATATTCGAACAGTCATAGATCAGAACAGAAGAACTTGTCAAGATATGAGTGTAGACAATTGCAGAGTACTGAACAAAGTACTCTGAAAGAATGATAGACTGTGAATCTCTCAGTCAATAATCACTCAATTGATAAGAGAAGCACATGATCTTTCGATCAGTGATTATTCTGACATGAATCGAATGTTAGACTTGTTAAGACGATCATATTGATGATCGAAGATGAGAACGACAATCAAACGCTACATTCAAAACTGTTACGTTTGTCGTAGATCAAAAGCATCAAGAGATCGAATCAATGAACTATTGAAGTCATTGTCTATATCTGAACAACGATGACAAGACATATCATTGAATTTCATTATTGATTTATTGAAAAGTGATGAAAGCAACGCGATTCTGACAGTGATAGATCGATTATCTAAAGAACGTCACTATATACTCTGTTGATCAGATGATGAAGAAACTTTCGTTGAACAAACAGTCAAGCTGCTGCTGATATGAATCTTCAGAACTCATGAGCTATCAAGATCAATAGTGTTCAATAGAAATTCATAATTCATATTGATTGTCTGAAAGTCTCTATGTCTGAGACTCAACATTAAGATGAAACTATTCATCAACTATCATTTACAAATCAATGATCAAATGAAAAGAGCGAATCAGAATGTAGAATGATATCTACGAAGCTACTGCTCATACATGCAAGATGACTGATTCATCTGACTATCTATGACTGAATTCGTCAATAACAATGCTATTTCATCATCAATTGAATAATCAGCGTTCTTTCTGAATAAGAGCTTTCACTCTCATATGAGCTTTGATTTGAATTCAACTGAATATGAGATCACTCAAGCTAGAATTCAAGTGAGCAAAGCAGAGAATATATTTGAACACATAAAATAATCATTAGCGTTGATCAAGCAAACATTAGCAAGAGTCAGAGTCACAATGAAGAAACAAATTGATAAGCATCGAAAGAAAATGATTTACAAGATAGATGACATGATGTTTCTGAATTCTAGAAACATTATGATTGCAAGATCATCAAAGAAACTGAATGATAAGATGCTAGAATCTTTCAAGATTCTGACTGAGATCAAACATGCATATTGACTGAAACTGTCATCGACAATGAAGATTTATTCAAAGTTCATCTTGAATCTACTACAACTGAATTCAAAAGACTCTTTGAAAGAACAATGAAATGAGTCATTTGATTCTATAGTGATAGATGATGAAGATGAATGAAAGATGAAGAACATACTAAACTTCAAACATTACAAAAGATGACTGCAATATCGTGTCAATTGAAAAAACTATGATGTCAATCTACATTGATACAATGTTGATGAAAATGAGTTCAAAGACTGCTTAAAAATTGTAAATGACTTTCATCAGAAGTATTTGAACAAGTCAAGTTAGAAATCAACTCAACAAGAATTGATCAATTAAACTGCAGCAATGAGAACATTGCTAAATGAAGAGAGAAAGTAATGTTGCGAGCATGCATCTCTGTTATCTCTGATTAGTCTAACATAAACTAGTATAAAGTTGTGAATAGAGCTGTTGTTGACACGCTAGCGACCTAGCGTGCCTTCGTGAGTAAAACTCACATCATGTTGCATCTTCTTTCTACTTCAGCTTTGAACTTCTAGTTAGAATACACTCATATGATTTGCTCTATGCAGACTCATAACAAGAAGTAACTCAGTTTTTTATCTGCTCACAAGAAGCAATATAACTCTTCATTTGCTTACAAGAAGTTAATTAATACTCAGCTCATTTACAAGAAATAAATTTCATTCAGTCTTGTCTTTCATCTGAAACAAGAAGTTTCTAGTTGTATTCTTCAAATCATTCAAAAAGAATACTCATCAAAAATCAAGTGTCAAAATTCTTCTTTTTTTAGAACTTCTGTTATCTTTCAAGCAGATCAATTCAATTAATCTTTTATACAACTTGACATAGTTGAGTTGAGAGTTTGAAGCTTTGATCATGCTGCTCATGTCAAAGACATTGAAGTGTTTAGCATCATTCTAAAGAAAATTAATGTCTTCTTGAATCTTGAATCAATCTCGTCTTCTAATCTAGACTCTGATGAGTCAAAATCGCGTCATGTGACTTTGACTATTTATTCAAAGAACAGCTTAACTCTTGCTCAGTTCTCATCTCACTCTCAAGACAGTATGTATGATAAGAATCATCATCTGAATCTTCATCAAATGAAAAAAAAATTTCATTTGACTGCATTCACGACACAAGAAGATTTTGAAGTTTATTGACAAAGTAAGAACGTCAATTCAGTCACAATTTTATCATTCAAATATTTCAAGTTTTTAAATGTCTTCTTCAAAAAGAACATTGATATCTTGTCTTTACATTAAGTTCATGATCATGTCATACATTTTAAAGAAGATGCTCAATTCTCAGTCTTCGCTTTGTATGACATGAGTCGTGACAAAATTCTAGAACTTTGTCGTTATCTGAATGAGAATCTGAGCAAAGATTTCATTCAAGTCAGTCACTTTCAGACAATCATCTCTGTTCTTTTCATCAAAAAACTCAAAGAAGAACTTTGCTTCTGCATAAACTATCAAGATCTGAATGTTATCACAGTCAAGAATTAATATTCTCTGTCTCTGATCTCAGAAACGCTGAATCATCTAAATTGAGCTAAAATCTTTATCAAGCTGAATATCATTTCTGCGTTCAATCAACTTTAAATCAAAGAAGAAGATGAAGCTCTCATCATTTTTTGCACTTAATTTGAATTATTCAAGTATTTAGTCATGCTCTTCAATCTATGTAATAAATTTGTCTTGTTTCAAAAGTACATCAACAATACTCTTTGCAAACATTTAAATAAGTTTTATACAGCTTATTTGAATGACATCTTGATCTATTTTGACAATGAACTTGAGCATGAAATTCATGTCAAGCTCATTCTGCGAAAGCTGCAAGAAGCAGATCTTCAAATGAATATAATCAAATGTGAGTTTCACATCACTTAAGTCTCATATTTAGAATTGATAATCATCATTGAAGAAGTTAAGATGAACTCTTTTAAAATAAACATTATTATTAACTGACTCATTTTGATCAATGTTAAAGACATTCAAAGTTTTCTAAATTTCATGAACTTCTATAAAAGATTTATTTATGACTATAATAGAATAACTATCTTGCTCACTCGTCTCATCAGAAAAGATGTACTCTTTGTCTGATCTCAGAAATGTCAAATTGCATTCAACATTCTTAAGAAAGTCTTCATTTTCAAGATTATTCTTTGTCACTATAATTCAGATCACAAGATTATGATAGAAATCAATGCTTTAAACTACGTGTTTGAAAACATTCTTTTTCAATATGATGAGAACAAAATTCTTCATTCAGTCGTTTACTTTTTGAAGAAGCATAACTCAATTGAGTGTAACTACGAGATTTACAATAAAGAATTCATGATCATTGTTTGCACTTTCAAGAAATAATGATCAGAGCTCAAAGACTTTATTTATTCTGTCAAGATGATCATGAATCATAAAAATTCTAAGTATTTCATGTCAATTAAGCAGTTAAATCATCATCAAGCTCATTGAAGTGAGTTTCTATCTAGATTCAACTATTGCATCACTTATCATTTCAGCAAGATTGATGATAAGTTGAATGCTCTGACACATCACTCAGAAAATCTTTCTAAAGAGAAAGATACATTCAATTCTCAATATTAATATCAACATCAAACAATTTTAAAAACTCATGTTTTAAATCTTGATATTGTTGAGAATCTTGCTCTTGACATCTTCAACATTAAAGTCATGAAGCTTCAATCACAAATCATCACTCTAAATTCAGTTCAGTTACATCTGTTTTTAATTATTTCAGCATTTTTGCAAATTTTAACTTTCATGAATTTAGAAATTGAAGAATTCAACATTAAAGATGTTGAATCTCAGCTAGATTAAAACATTTTGAATCTTGATGAAGATTTTGCTGATACTTTCACTCAGACATTGTGAAAGTAAGTCAAAATCAATGACAAATTTGCAATTCAGATAATTGAAGCACTTTGCAATAAAGCACGACATCACAACAAGATCTCTCTAGTTGAGTGTGAAAAACATGAGAATCATCTATACTTTCAAGAAAGAAAGTATGTGCTCAACTCAAATAAACTACGTCTTCATATCATTCAGCTCACTCATGATAATGTTGTCAATGATTGTTATGATCTTGAGTCTATTCTCGATCTATTCTCGACTTTATTCTCGACCCTATTCTCGATCTATTCTCGATTCTATTCTCGATTTATTCTCGATCTCGATTATCTCTAATTGAGTCTAGTGAGCATTTAAGCTAAAGATGATGTCATCGAGTCTCTGCATTATCTGTGTAAGACGTCAACTCTTTCGAGTCTAGCACAGAGATCAGAAACACACATATAAGCTGCGAGTTCTATTCTGTAAATACTTTTCTTTCTTAACATTTATTTATTAGTTAAATGACACTCATATGACTCGCTCTATGCTGATCTCTAACAGTAGATAAATGCTAATTAACTATTCTGCTATCAACGTGTAAATAATACGAAATAATCTACTTCTATTCAGAAAATTCGCAAGAGATTCTTTGAATTACTTTCATCAAAACACACATTCAAATTTATTAAATCAATCACTCAATCTTATCACAATCAAATCTATTTATCTATCTTTATCTTTCTTACAATGACACGCGACTCTGAATCAATTGAGTCATGAACAGCTCGTCTGCTTAGAAGCATTGCTAGTAGATGAGTTTTTCTTATTTCTTTCGATGCTTCAGCGAAATCTCAGAATGCTGCTATCTCATGAAACATCAACACAAGTCAACAACTTCGTCAATGAGTTATCAATCAGTCAGATGAGATCATCAAGATGCTGATCGAGCTAAAAGATCAACGAGACATGATTTTGAAACTCAATAAGCAATGAATTGATTTACAAGTTGATCACATCAAGAGACTTGATGAGCTAGAGATCAATTAAACGACAATAGACACTCAAGAAAAGACTATCATCGAACTATGAAAGAAAATATTGAATCTCAAAAAGAGACAGCGTTCAGCGAATCAATCTTGATCTCGACAGTCTATAAAGTCTCAAGCTTCTATCAAGAATCGTACTTGACGAAAGTCATTCACTTTATTTGACAATGATCATCACAAGTTCTTTAAGTTTTCGAACTCATTTATATTCACTGATGAAAATGAATCAACATGAAACAGCTGAAGAATCAAGATAAACGATAAGCTTCAGACAAATGTTGATCACTTCGATAATGAGAATATCTGTATTGTTTATGTGATATCTAGACTAGAAGATGATGCTGCTGAGCACATCTTCGCTCAACATCGACATGATGCTTTGCATTCATACATCTCGATCAATAAACTATTTAAGCATCTGAAAGAAATATATGATGAACTGAATAAAAATCAAAAGTGTCGTCGTGAGTACAATGCTCTGAGACAAGCAGACAAGTCTTTCAATGTCTTCTACTTCGACTTTATGAAGCTATTCAACTATCTCAAATACGATTATTACATTCTGATGAATGATCTTCAGAATAAAATCAATAATCGCTTGCAGAACGCTTTATCAGTCTGTTCAGAGAACTTTACTTCGCTCACTCGCTTAAGAATCTTTCTTCAAGATGTGAATAGTAAACAATGAGTCAATTATCAGCTTCGCAGCGAATGTTGCATTGTCATCATCAAAGTCACTGTTGTATCTGATAAACGTGCTACTTTTCTGTCAGTAACAACTTCGATAATCGATTATGTTAAGTCAACTATCTCTTCTATCTTTAAGTCAGCAAGATCATCAATTATCTGTTACATCTGCAAAATCTTCAATCATTTGTTCAAGAATTGTTCTCAGCTGAACAAGATTGACACTTCTGCATCTCATGCATTCACTCTTCGTCTACATGAGATTATCATTTCAAAGAATAAAGAGAATAAGAAAATGTCTTTCGAGAATAGCGAGACAAAAAACTAGAGACTTTCATCAAAGACGCGATGAAAGATGTGTTAATTTCTTCAACGATGAGCATGTCAAATGATTCTTTTGCTTCTGAATCTTTGACTATTGAATGTGTACTTTCTAGCAATGAAATTAGTTACTCATTGAAGTCATTGATTGACATCGAAGCTGCTGACTATTCGTTCATTGATGAAGTGATCGCGCAAATTGTTTGTGATCAGTTGCAAATCAAACTTCTGACTTTGATCAAAGCAAAGTCAATACGAGAATTCGATGATCATTATGCAAAAAGACTCATTACTCATGTCATTTATTCAAATCTAACGATTCAAGATCATACAGTAGACATCACTTTTATGTTGATCACTCAATTAAAACTATTAGAGATCAGCATAGAGCGAGTCATATGAGTGTCATTTAACTAATAGATAAATACTAAGAAAGAAAAGTATTTACAGAAAAGAACTCAATTCTTTATATGTATGTTTCTCAGCTTTGTGCTAGACTCGAAAGAATTGACGTCTTACACATATGATGCAGAGTTTCAATGACATCACTACTAGCTTGAATGCTCACTAGACTCAATTAAAATGAAACTCAGATCAGAGCTAGAAAGAATAGACGAAGACTAGAATCATAACATTACTTTTTCTTCTCGAATATTCATGTTCGCATGAATGTTGTTTCTTAGTGCGCTTTTCTTGAATATTTAATATGAAAGTCATCGATCATCTCTTGAGCGTTCATAAATTCGTTGTCGTCAGCGTTATACCAGTTGAGATCGTTGTCATAGCTCTTTCATTTGACTTGATATTGAAGTCGTCTTCGATATCATCGAGAGTTCAATATATCATTGATTTTTCATTCGTCTTCATCGTTTATCACTATTGATTTCGAAGATTCATTCTTCTGATCAGACAGAGAGTCATTAACGACGAGACGAAAAAGCTCTGAATGAAATACATCATGTATATGCATAGTCTTGAGTAGTTTCAATTTATAGAATGAGTCAATGAGATCAATGATCTGAAAAGAATTGAGCATCTTGTCATTCAATTTTTTGAAGAGTCTCGCTGTAATGATGTTTCGTTCGTTCAAAAACATTCTTGATTCAATCTTATAATTGATTTTCTTTCTATGCTTGTTAGCTTGATTCATCATTTGTTTTCATGTTTTGATCAGAACTTCACGAGCGAAGATTAATGTCTTGTTCATTTGTTCAGATATATTCTTGATTTGATCAATCTGCAAGCGTTCGCGAATGCTTTCATACTCGATGATGTCAGAGTTGAAGCTCATATGAGAATGAAAGTTCTTGTTCATGAAGAAGAAGATCAAGAAGATGACTGAGAACAAGACGTTATTGTTAACAAACTCGATCATGAGTAGTCACTTAAATCAGTCGTTCTGCATATATGAACAGAAGAATCAAAGATATCGCTTGATGTTCTGATTGACTCATTCGCTTTGATCATTGATCTGAGAATGATAGATGATAAACAATCAAAGAAAAATGTTCAGTCGTTTGCAAAGAAACTTTCATAGTATAGAGATGAATTGTGAATCTCGATCAGATATTATGAAGCTTGATAAATCATGAGTTCAATATACTTATTAAATCAGCATTTCAGCTGTCTTTTTGACAGTGATATTTTCATCATTAATGATGCAAGAAATATAATGTCTTTCTTTTGACAATCTGCAGATGATCGTCAGAATAGCGTTGTACTCGCTTGAATCAAATAGATTGATAATAAAGTTCATTGCTATGTCTTGTCATCGCTGTTCAGATATCAATAAAGATTGAAGCAAGTCATTTGATTTATTTCTAGATGTCTTTGAACGTTGACAGATATAGCAGTTTTGAATATATCGATTTATCGTTTTTCGCATGAATGATCAATAGTAGTTTCGCTTTATGACTTTCACAGTTCTAAGAATATCAGAATGATCAACTGATGATTGATTGTGCATCTCACGAATCAGATTCATTTGTAGAAGCTCGTTGAATGAGACTCATAACTGACTATCATAATACAAGATTTCATTCTGAGTTCAACAATTCTTCAATTTGATATCTTCATATTGTGTCTTGTCTCTTGCTATTGCTTCGCGAAGTAGCGTACAATTCTCGTCGATCTCATTAGTCTCAAAAATCTGTTTATAGATTGATTCACTGATGTTCTTCTTTAGATCAGCAATTTTCATTCGATTTGAAGTCAGAATAGTGATTCATTGATAGCGAATGCGCTCATCTTCTGAATCTCTGAGCATGACGTCAGCTTGATGAGTTAATGCATCGATCTTGATGTTCTGTTTGTCAAATCAATACATTATTCTGAAGTTGAAATCAGCGAGCTTTTGAACTCAATGCATCTGACGTCTGCTCAGCTCTTTATCTTTTATCAACGAGATGAGCGCTTGATGATCGATGAACATCTTGATAGAAATGTCAGTTAGCTTCAGTTCGAGTCATCAGTGTTCAAATGCTCAAATGATGATCAGAAGTTCTTTATCATATATTTCGTAGTTGCATTCAGCAGAAGACATGTTCTTGCTATAGAAGACAATTGAATGTCACGATTTTAGCATGTGTTACTTGAAAGATGTTGAGAAAAGAGATGTTAGATCACTTAGATGATGTTGAACAATATTATAGATGATGATAGGCGTAAGATTATCAGTGATGTTATAAGAGTTCTTCGATATGAATGATACTCAGCGTTCATGAGGTATAAGAATCTCTGAATGATCTCTTTCTTTTCTTTCTTCTTCATGCAACGTCTTGTATCTAAAATCTAGTTATTAGAATTTCATTCTGATTTCATTCAGCTCTCAGTTCGTGACATTACGTTGCATCACACTACATCATGAGTCAATTCGAGAATATCAGCAACATTCTGTCGTCGACATCTCTAGCTTCGATCAACGAACTCATCACTGTCGTTCAGTTTCAAACTCACGTCAACAATGCTTTCGAAGCGTGATACACTTTTCTGATTGAACTTCAAACTTGATTCAACGACATCATCATTCAGTATATCAACTGAGTCTCAGTCTGTCAACAAGAACATGAGCAAACTCAGATTGAACTTAAGCAGTCTCAGATCAATAATGAAATCTTGTCAGAAATGATTCAAGAACTCAAGAGCATGAGCAGAATCAATATCAAATCAGAGAAATATTCGAATTCAGAACTCTATATCGAAGAGCGAGAAAACAAGCTAAATCAGTTCATCTTCGAGCTGATCAGCAAGCTGGAGTTGAACGCGAATCGTTATTCAACTTTCGAGTCTCGTCTTCTGTATGAATACAGTCGCTTATCGAGAAACGCTGTCGCTCAAGCGTTGTCGCGTATGACTGCTCAGCATGACAAGCTAGTCATGATTGAGCAATTAGTTGTCTTGTTAAGACAAGTCTTTGATGATTCAGACAAGCAAGAAATCACTCAGCGATTCATTTCAGCTCTAAGAATGCAAAATCGCATCTTCATTGAATATTTATTCGATTTTCAGCAGCACATTGATGCAATCAAATATGACGTCGTAATTCGAAAATTCAATCTGAAGAATGAACTATTCAGCGAGCTCAAAGCTTTATTGATTCAGATGAATGTCAGCAGTCTGAACTATGAGCAGTTGATTATCAAATGTCAGCAATTGAATAGTCGATATCGCATCACAGTACAGAATCTTTTCAAGTCAAAAGCAGTGATTCACTTTGTCTCTGTGACTTCTACAGTTTTCGCGTATCTCGTCAAATATGCGACATTCTCGACAGGCTCGAAAGCTACGATCTCGAGCTCGAGAAATTTCATGAACTTATCGATCGTCAACATGAAGAAACAAGATTCACTGATTCTCGAGAAGCATCAGCATCGCATGATCAATCATCTGTGTCTATACTGCGATAAGTCTGAGCATCAGACTGCGATCTGCAATTCAAAGCTCAAGATTCAGCTACAAGTCGTCTCATTATTCGCTCTTGCAATCTCTATCGACAATCTCGCTTTCAATACTTCTCTCGTCTTGAGAAAAGTCTAGTCTCTGCGTACAGTCGCTCGCAGAGACAATCGAACAGTCTGAAAATCTCTGCACTCTCAGTTAGCTCGATTCATCGATTAGAAAAGAAGATGAACAATGATCATCTCGTGCTCTCAGATAATCTAGAAAGCAATAAAATCAATGTCAATCTTTCTGTTTTGATTGATATCGACGTCATCGATTATGCATTTATTGATGACTCTTTCGCGCAAAGACACTTTCTGCTCTGTTTTTCTTTGTCTGAAATCTGTATTCTTCAAAGATTTGACGATCAATCAGTCGTATTCAATTCAATCACTCATTACGCTCTTGTCAAACTTTGAGTTTCAAGCGAGAAGCTTGAAGAAACTCTCTTTTATGTCACTCAACTTTCACAATTTTCAGTTGTTCTAAATCTGCTTTGATTAAAAAGTCATAAAGCAATTATAGATCTGCGTCATAATCAGCTCATCTTTGAATCTCAAGTCAACTCAGAATTCGTACTCGAAACTCTCTTGAGCATCTCGATTTCAACTGTGTCAATATCAGCTTTCTTGACGTCTTCGTCTTTGAAACATCTGAAGATCTACGCTATAGATAGTGCTTCGTTTCTGCGACTCACTAGAAAAAAGAATCATGATCTGTTTGTCATATTCATGAGAAATATCAACAAAGCTCTGAAAATCACGTCTTTCGTTGATTCTGTCACGCTATTGCCTCTTGAATATGATGACTTTCTAGATGTTTTCTCTAGCGAATTGACGAACATTCTATCTGAACGACGTCTCTATGATCATAAAATTCAGCTGCAGAAGAGCAAAACTTCTATCTTCGAGTCTTTATATGACATGTCTCAAGATGAGCTTCAGATACTAAAGAAATATCTGAAGAATAATTTGATCAAAGACTTTATTCAAGTCAGCTCTTTTCTCGCGATCTCTTCGATACTCTTTGTTAAAAAATCAAGCGAAGAACTCAGATTTTGCGTGAATTATTGAAATCTGAACGTCATGACAGTTAAGAATCGATATTCATTACTTCTCATTCAAGAAATTCTAGATCAACTGACTAAGATCAAGTACTACATCAAGTTAAATATCATTGCAGTCTTTAATAAACTGCGAATGACTTATGAAGACGAGTGAAAGATCGCTTTCCGAACACGTTATGACTTATACGAGTACAACGTTTTGCTCTTCAAACTCACAAATAAATCATCATCATTTCAGAACTTCATTAATGACACTCTGCATGACTTCTTGAACATTTTCTGCATCGCGTACATGAATGATATCTTGATCTATAGCAACAGCAAAAAGAAGCATACTCAGCATGTTCATCAGATACTGAAGCGACTTAGAGTCGTTGAACTACAGATAGATATCGAGAAATGCGAATTTTCAGTTATCGAGATCAAGTATTTGAGCCTAATAATCATCACTCACGAAATCAAAATGAACTCTGAGAAGATCAATGTCATCATGAATTGAGCTGCACTTCGAGACGTCAAAGATGTTCAGAGCTTTCTGAGCTTCGTCAACTTCTATAGACGATTTATTAAGAAGTTTTTCAAGCTGATCGACTCGTTGACTGTCTTAATCAGAAAAGATCAGTCATTTAATTGAACTCAGAAGTGTCAATTCGTCTTCGATTGACTCAAGCAGACGTTCATCACTGTCTCTATCTTAATGCACTATAACTCGAATCTACTCGTGACTGTGAAAATCGATGTCTTCGACTATGTTGTGATCGAAGTCATGTCTCAGCGAGATGATAACGAGCAGTTAAGACCTGTGATCTATTTCTCTTTCAAAATGCTATTCGCAGAATGCAACTACGAGATTTATGACAAGAAACTTTTAGCTATAATCAGAGCTTTTGAGAAATGAAGACTCGAACTGAAAGGCACGTTAGACTTCGTTGAGATCATTTTTGATCACAAGAATCTAGAATATTTCATGTCAATCAAGCTGCTTAGTTGAAGACAAGTCAGATGATCAGAATTTCTCTCTCGATTTAACTTCAAAATCGTGTATCGTTCGAGTGAATTGAACACTCGAGTCGATGCATTCACACGTCGATCAAAAGATCTTTTCTTGAACGAAGAGAATAGTCGTCGAGAACATCAGTGACAGATCGTGCTAAAATCAAAAAATCTGAAAATTCAAGTCTTAATCAATGTTCTCGACGATAGTGACTCTAAAGCATTCAAATCAAGTGACTCGAAGAGTGAATCAGTGATCTCTGAGCAGTCTGAATCATCAGAGAAAATGTCTGTGAATGAGCTAGAAGAACAACTCTTCGCAATCTATTTCAATGATGAATGAGTACAGATCGTGATAACTGCGTTAAGAGACGATTAACGAAAGCTTAAAGAATTTTCGTTAGCGAAATGTATGCTGCGAAGTGATCGAGTCTACTATAAAGATAGACTATTGATATTCGAAGATGAGAAACTGCGACTACGTCTGCTTCAGTTAAGTCATGACACGTCTATTGCGAATCATTCAGAAAGAGTCAAGATCTACGAAATACTCAGTCGTCATTATTACTGACTCGAAATGATCAAGACAGTAGCTCGCTTCGTATGCAATTGTCATCTATGCTCTCGAGTGAAGATCTCTAGAGAAAAATATCAGAGAGCTTTGAAGTCTCTTGATGTACTCAATCGTCGCTGAAAAGACATAGTCATGAATTTCATCGTGACAGTATCTGAAAGTAAGAATCTGAACGAAAATTCGACAATCAATATTCTGATAGTCGTGAACAGACTATCTAAACAAGTGCATTACGAGCCTATGAGTGAAATTACAGCTCTAGATACAGCTCGAGTTTTTTATCATGCAATATGAAAACATCATGAATTATCTGATTCAATCGTCTCGAATCGTGAAACTCAGTTTGTCAATCACTTTTGAGACGAACTTTGTATTCGATTGAAGATTCAAGCTCGATTGTCAACTGCGTTTCACTCAGAAACGAATGATCAAATCGAGAACATCAACGACGTTTTGAAACAATATCTTCGAGCCTTCGTGTTCTTTATGCAGAACGACTGAGCTGCATGACTGTCATCAGCTGAATTTGTCATCAACAATCACTTCTTCAAAAGCACTCAGTGCACGTCGTTTCTAGCTAACTTCAAACAGCATTCTCGAATGAGATTGAAATCAAAGAAGACTCAGAAGAACGTTATTGAACACTCGAAATGAATACATGTCGATCTGTTTGTTCAGAAAATGAATCAAATCAATGAAATTCTGCGAGAACAAATGATCTTAGCTCAAGCATATCAGAAACAATTCGCTAATGTTCATTGACAACACGCTCTCAAGTATGCAATTAATGATATGATTTGATTAGATGCTCACAATCTGATGATTCATTGACTTAGCAAGAAGTTATCTAATAAATTCGAGAAATTTTTCAGAATCATCAAAATTGTTAGTTCTCATTCTTATCAGCTAAAGTTGCTCGATGACTGATTCTGTTTCGACGTCTTTCATACTTATTTGCTTCATTCTGCGATCAACGATCTCTTATCTGAACAAATATCTTTCGCGTCGTTTTCAATAGTCTTCGTCGAAGAAGTGCTTAGCTGAGAGATGAACGAAATATTGAACTTTCGAGTAAAGAACTCTCAGCTAGAGTATTTAATTAAGTGAACTGAGATAGAAGAAAACAGTTGAATAAAGTTTGCGAATGTGATGAATGTCATCGAAGTCATGAACGTCTATCACGCTCAAAATTTCGATCGTTCGAATAAGAATTCATGAATTGCTTACGTGCAAAAAAGCAGCGACTCTGAATATGAGTCAGAGAATTAAAAGTCTTGCAGAAGCTTCGACTTCAAAAAGAAGAATCTATTGTCACGATTTTAGCATGTGTTACTCGAAAGATGTTGGGAAAAGAGATGTTAGATCACTTAGATGATGTTGAACAATATTATAGATGATGATAGATGTGAGATTATCAGTGATGTTATGAAAGTCTCTCGATATGAATGATACTCAGCGTTCATGAGGTATAAGAATCTCTGAATGATCTCTTTCTTTTCTTTCTTCTTCGTGCAACGTCTTGTATCTAAAATCTAGTTATTAGAATTTCATTCTGATTTCATTCAGCTCTCAGTTCGTGACATTGAATGTAGTACTTCTTCGTCATCATATTGAGAGAGAACTTCATCATTGACGTAGTTGAATGAGTTGATTTCAAGAATAGTCTCACGAGTTTGATCAAAGTGACGTAGTATAAAAGTCTCGATCATATGTCTCTTCATATGATCGAAGACGATCTGATAAACTTCATTTCATTCAAATATGATCTTCTTTTGAGTGAGTTGAATCATTGAATGAACAATCTTCGAAAAGTTCTTGATGAAGCATCGATAGAAATTGCAAAAGTTAATGAAGAACTGCATTTGAGTGAGATTATTGAGTGTAAATCATTCAACGACTGTTTGTATCTTTCAAGAATTCTTCTTCAATTCTTTGATTGATATCAAGAGTTCTAAAAGAATAGTTTTCTGAACATGAAACTCGCACTTGTTGATGTTTATCTGTAGATCAGCTTCTCGTAGTTTATTTAAGATCAATCGTACATGTCATTTGTGTTTCTTCAAGATCTTGCTGTAGATGATAATGTCATCTAGATAGATCTGACAAAACTGATGTAGATACTTGAACAACACGTCGTTCATATAGTGTTGATAGAACGCAGATTCATTGATTAATTCAAAGAGCATTACATGATATTTGTATGAGTTGAAGAAGATAATAAAGATAGTCAAATCTTCGCTATCTGAGTGCATGCGTAGTTTGTTGAACGCGACAATGATGTTCAATCGAGTCAGATACTTGCTTTCTTGTATACGAGCGAGAGTCTCGTCTATCAATGACAAAGAGTAGTGATTTCGTTTGATCAAAGCATTGAGCTTTCTGTAATCAACGCAGAAACGCAGACTATCGTCTTTCTTTTTGATGAACAAAATGAGCGAGACGTATGATGCGAAGCTGAAGAAAATGAATTCTTTGTTTAGATGATTGATCAGATACTTCTTTATTTTCTGAAGTTTGTGATTGAACATCTGATAAAGTCTTCTTCAAGAAAACATTTCTTTGTTGATCAACTCAATTTTGTGATCGTAGAAACAATGAGATGATAGCTGATCGATCATAGCTCGATCGAACACGTCTAGATAGTCATGATACTCGAAGAAAAGCTTGACTTTGATCTCTTCAAGAATCTTGACGTGTGAAAGCTCATGCAGATTCACTTTTTCAGACTTGTTTTCAACTGTAGTTATGAGTTGATCGATTTTCAAGATGATAACAGCAAATATCTTGATATCTGATCATTTGATCAACATTCTATATGTTGCTGTTTCTATCATTGCTATGTTCATTGAACTGAAAGAGAATGATTTCAAACTGAAATAGACTGATTTCAGACTGAACATCGACTTAAAATTGATGTTAGTCAAAGCTGCGTCGCGCTGTTTTAACTGTTTAATGAACTTCTTGTTTTGACTGAATTGAGATGTAACGAAAGTGAAAGATCTCTTCAGTATATGAGTAGAAGTCAAGCTCTTTCGTTTCATGATTGATTTATTGCTTGAGAGTAGAACAATCGATTTCTGACTAGTAGAGTTGAAATTCGAAAATCGAAGAAAATTGATTCGCATATCAATTACTAGATCGATTTTATTCATTCATGTTTTTTCAAGAATCATTTGATGTTGATTTAATCGAGTGATCAACATAGAAGCTGTGTCAATTGTATGATCTTGAACAGTCAAGTTTGAATAAATGACATGAGTAATGAGTTTCTTAGCATAATGATCGTCGAATTCTCGAATTGACTTCGCTTTGATCAAAGTCAGAGACTCAATTTGCAACTGATCACAAACAATCTGCGCGATCACTTCATCAATGAATGAATAGTCAACAGCTTCGATGTCAATCAATAACTTCAATGAATAACTAATTTCATTGCTAGAAAGTATACATTCAATAGTCAAAGATTCAGAAACAAAAGAATCATTTAACATGCTTGTCGTTGAAGAAATTAACACATCTTTCATTGCGTCTTTGATGAAAGTCACTAGTTTTTTGCCTCGCTATTCTTGAAAGAAGACATTTTCTCATTCTCTTTATCTTTTGAAATGACGATTTCATGTAGACGAAGAGTGAATGCATGAGATGCAAAAGTATTAATCTTGTTCTGAGAGCAATTCTTGAACAAGTGACTTGAAATCTTGCAGATGTAGCAGATGATAGAGAATCTCGCTGACTTAAAGGTAGAAAAAATGATTGACTTAACATAATCAATTATTGAAGTCGTTTCTGCTGACAAGAGAGTAGTAGCGCGTTTGTCAGATACGACAGTGACTTTAACAATGACAGTGCAACGTTTGCTGCGAAGCTGATAATTGACTCGTTGTTTACTATTCACATCTTGAAGAAAGATCTTTAGTCAATGAAGTGAAGTGAAATCTTCAAGACAGACTGATAAAGCGTTCTGCAAGCAATTATTGATTTTATTCTGAAGATTGTTCATCAGAGTGCAATCATCATATTTGAGATAGCTGAATAACTTTATAAAGTTGAAGTAGAAGACATTGAAGAACTTGTCTGCTTGTCTCAGAGCATTGTATTCATGACGACACTTTCAATTCTTATTTACTTCATTGTATATTTCTTTCAGATGTTCAAATAGCTCGTAGATCAAGTAGTATGAATGAGAAGAGTCATGACAACGTCAAGCGTAGATGTGCTCAGCAACGTCATCTTCTAGCCTAGACAACATATAAACAATGCAGATAGTCTCATTATCGAACTGATCGACATTGACAATCAGCTTGTCATTCATCTTGTTTCTTCAGTCTTCTCAAGTTGATTCATCTTCATCAATGAATACAGATGAGTTCGAAAATTTGTAGAATTAATGATGTTCATTTTCGAATGAGATGAACTTAGTAGATGTCTCTCATCAAGTATGATTCTCGATAGAAGCATGCGACTCGATATCTTGTTGAGATAGATGATTTGTAGTAGATCGAGACTCAATAGACTGTTGAGATCAAAGCTGATCAGCTGAACACTGTTTCTCTTTGAGTTTCAACATTGTTTCTCGTAGTCGAATGTTAATCTCTTCTAAAGTGTTCATGATCGTGCGATTGATCTCTAGCTGTTTCAATCTTTGAATATGTTCGACTTGTAAAACGATTCAGTGCTCATTGCATTTCAGAGTCATGTCTCGTTGATCTCTTAGCTCATTTAACATCTTGATGATCTCGTTCAACTGATCAAGAACTCACTGACGTAGTTGTTCTTTGATCTTAATGTTTCATAAGATCTTGACGTTCTTAGCTTCAGTTGAGACATTGAAAGATAGTAAAGAAACTCGTCTATTTGCAGTGCTTTTAAGCAAGCAAGCTGTTCGTGATTCAACTGACTCGTTGTCGCGTATCATGATGAGAAGATAAAGATAAATAAATTGTGAATTGATGATTTTGATAAATTTGAGTAAATTTAATGAAAGTAATTCGAAGAATTTCTTGCGAATTTTCTGAATAAACGAAGTAAGTTATTTCATATCGTCTACACGTTGATAGCAGAGTAGTTGATTAGCATTTATCTACTGTTAGAAATCAGCATAGAGTGAGTCATATGAGTGTCATTTAACTAATAGATAAATGCTAAGAAAGAAAAGTATCTACAAAAAAGAACTTGATTCTTTATATGTGTATTTCTCAGCTCTGTGTCAGACTCGAAAGAATTGACATCTTACACATATGATGCAGAGTCTCAATGACATCACTACTAGCTTGAATGCTCACTAGACTCGATTAGAATGAAACTCAGGTCAAAGCTAGAAAGAATAAACGAAGACTAGAATCATAACAAGAACAACATCAAATGATTCTAGAAAAAACATGAATGAACAAAATAAATTTAGTCATAAATATGCAAATCAACTTTCTTCAATTTTCAAATTTTAATTCTCGCTCAACTGTTCTTTTCTTAAGCAAGAGAACAATATTGAAACAGAAGAGCTTGACTTCTACTCATATATTAAAGAGATCTTTCACTTCTGTTACATTTCAATCTAGTCAGAAATTATTCTTTTTTAATTAGTTCAATGAAAAGTCAGTTAAACAAATTGAACAGTTAAAATCGCATGACGCGACTTTAACTAACGTCAAAATTTCTAAACTGACTTCAGATTCAATGAACATAGCAATAATAGAGACAGCTATATATAGAATGTTAGTCAAATGATCAGATATCAAGATCTTTGCTGTTATCATCTTGAAAATCGATTGACTCATAACTACAGTTGAAAACAAGTCTGAAGAAGTGAATCTGCATGAGCTTTCTTACGCTGAAGTTCTTAAGCAAGTCAAGATCAAGCTTCTCTTTGAATATCATGACTATTTAGACATCTTCGATCGAGCAATGATTGATTAACTATCATTGCATCGTTTCTATGATCACAAAATTGAGTTGATCGATGAAGAAATGTCTTCTCGAAGCAGACTATATCAAATGTTCAATCACAAGCTTCAGAAGATAAAGAAGTATCTGATTAATTATTTAAACAAAGAATTCATTTTCTTCAACTTTGCATCATACATCTCGCTCATCTTGTTCATTGAAAAGAAAGATGATAGTCTGCGTTTCTGCGTTGATTACAGAAAGCTCAATGCTTTGATCAAACGAGATCATTACTCTTTGTCATTGATAGACGAGACTTTCGCTCATATACAAGAAAGCAAGTATCTGACTTGATTGAACATCATTATCATGTTCAATAAACTACGCATGCATTCAGATAGCGAAGATTTGACTATCTTTATTATCTTCTTTGACTCATACAAATATTATATAATGCTCTTTGAATTAATCAACGAATCTGCGTTCTATCAGCATTACATGAATGACGTGTTGTTTGAATATCTACATCAGTTTTGTCAAATCTATCTAGATGACATTATCATCTACAGCAAGATCTTGAAGAAACACAAGCGACATGTATGATTGATCTTGCATAGACTACGAGAGATCAATCTACAGATGAACATAAACAAATGCAAGTTTCATGTGCAAGAGATCATCTTTCTAGAACTATTGATATTCATTGAGAGACTAAAGATGAATTCTTGAAAGATATAAACAGTCGTTGATTGATTTACACTCAATAATCTCACTCAGATGCAGTTCTTCATTGACTTTTGTAATTTTTATCGATGCTTCATCAAGAACTTTTCAAGAATTGTTCGTTCAATGATTTAACTCACTCAAAAGAAGATCATATTTGAATGAAATGAGATCTGTCAGACAACATTCAATCATATGAAGAGACGTATAATCAAGACTTTGATACTTCGTCACTTTGATCAGACTTGTGAGACTATTCTTGAAATTAACTCATTCAACTACGTCAATGATGAAGTTCTGTCTCAATATGATGACGAAGAAATTCTACATTCAATTGCTTTCTATAGCAAGAACATGTTCTCTGCTGAATGCAACTACGAGATATATGATAAAGAACTATTGATCATCATTCAAGCATTTAAGCATTGACAATCTGAACTGAAGTTAATCAACATTTCTATCAAGATGTTCATTGATCATCAAGCACTCACATTATTGATGAAAGACAAAGAGCTTAGCAGATGACAGATGCACTGAGTACAGAAGCTCGCTGACTTCAACTTCAAGATAATGTATCAATCTGACAAGCAGAACATCAAGATCAATGCATTAACTCATTGAGTTGATGTCGTGCTCAGAAGTTTCAAGAATGAGCGCGTTTACTATCAAAGAATCACTATTTTGACGTTGAATCAAATGAAAATTGCTGATTTAGAAGAGAACATCAGTGAATCAATCTATAAACAGATTTTTGAGACTAATGAAATCGACGAGAATTGTATGCTACTTCGCGAAGCAATAACAAGAAATGAGACACAATATAAAGATATCAAATTGAAGAATTGTTGAACTCAGAATGAAATCTTGTACTATGATAGTCAGTTATGAGTCTCATTCAACGAACTTCTACAAATGAATCTGATTCGTGAGATGCATGATCAACTTTCAATAAATCACTCTGACATTCTTAGAACTGTGAAGATCATAAAACGAAACTACTATTGATCTTTCATGCAAAAGACAGTAGATCATTATATTTGAAACTGTTATATCTGTCAACGTTCAAAGACATCTAGAAATAAATCAAATAAACTACTACATTCTTTACTCATACTTGAACAGTGATGACAAGACATAGTCATGAACTTCATTATCAATCTATCTGATTCATACGATTACAACGTTATTCTGACTGTCATCTGCAGATTGTCAAAGAAAAAACATTATATTTCTTGCATCATTGATGATGAAGATATCACTGTTGAAAAGACAGCTGAAATGCTGATTCAATGAATATATTGAACTCATGATCTATCAAGCTTCATAGTATCTGATCGAGGTTTGCAATTCATCTCTATACTATGAAAGTTTCTTTGCAAATGACTGAGCATTTCTCTTCGATTGTTCATCGTCTATCATTCTCAGATCGATGATCAAAGCGAACGAGTCAATCAGAATGTCAAGCAATATCTTCGATTCTTCTGTTCGTATATGCAGAACGACTGATTCAAATGACTATTCATGATTGAGTTTGTCAACAATAACATTTTGTTCTCAGTCATCTTCTTGATTCTCTTCTTCATGAACAAGAGCTTTCATTCTCATATGAGCTTCAATTCTGACATCATTGAGTATGAAAGCACTTGCGAACGCTTGCAGATTGATCGAGTCAAGAATATATTTGAACAAATGAACAAGACATTGATCTTCGCTCATGAAGCTCTGATCAAAACACAGAAACAAATGATGAATCAAGCTAATAAGCATAGAAAGAAGATCAATTACAAGATCGAATCAAAGATGTTTCTGAACGAAAGAAACATCGTTACAGCAAGACTCTTCAAAAAGCTAGATGATAAGATGCTCGATTCATTCAAGATCACAGACTCTGTTGACTTCTTCTATAAATTGAAACTATCAGACACTATGTGTATACATGATGTATTTCATTCAGAACTTCTTCGTTCTGTCGTTGATGATTCTCTGTCTGATCAGAAGAATGAATCTTTGAGATCAATAGTAATAAACGATGAGAACGAATGAAAGATCGACGATATATTGAACTCTTGATGATATCAAAGACGACTTCAATATCGAGTTAAATGAAAGAGCTATGACAACGATCTCAACTGATACAACGCTGATGATGATGAATTTATGAACGCTCAAGAGATAATTGACGACTTTCATATCAAATATTCAACAAAAGCTCACTAAGAAAATACATTCATGTGAACATGAATTGTTAAAGAAGAGAAGTAATGTTACGATCTCAAGTCTATTCTCGATCTATTCTTGATTCTATTCTCGACTTTATTCTCAATCTATTCTCAACTTTATTCTCAATCTATTCTCGATCTTGATTATCTTTAATTGAGTCTAGTGAGCATTCAAGCTAAAAATGATGTCATCGAGTTTCTGCGTCATCTGTGTAAGACATCAACTCTTTCAAGTCTAGTGCAGAGATCAGAAACACACATATAAGCTGCGAGTTTTATTCTGTAAATACTTTTCTTTCTTAGCATTTATCTATTAGTTAAATGACACTCATATGACTCGCTTTATGCTGATCTCTAACAATAATCATTCAGAAAGAGCAAAAAGATATGAACTGATCAGTTAAGTTTACTGATGATCAAACATTTAAAAGTATGTTTAACACTTCATATGAAACTGTCATGTGTACACACGTTTTAAGCTCTTTAAACAACAAACTCAAGAATGATTATGTTTTCTTTTCAATTCTTAAACATCATTGATATAATATTTTCATGAATTATATAAATTCTTTATCGCTTAGTATCTTTATGAGTATCACATATAAATATGTTTTAATCTTCATTGATCATTTTATCAAAATGAAACATTTAGTCTTCATCACTTTTATGAAAGTTGAAGAAGTTATCAACTGCTTCTATGCTTATGTTTAAAAACATCATGATTTACTTGAGTTCTTTGTGTCTGATTAAGATACACAATTCATCTTTAATGTTTGAAAACATATATGTAAAATGTTGAAGATAAACATTAAATTATCAACAATGTATCATTCTGAAATTGATGATCAAATCAAGAAAGTCAATGCTGTCATGAAGCATTATCTTTGAATCTTCATCAACTACATGCAAAATGATTGAATTAAATGACTTTCTGAAGTTGAATTTGTCATTAATAATGCATCATCATTAATCACTTTAACATCACTCTTCTTGATCAATTTGAATCAGAATCATGTTTAAACTTCAAGTTTTTTGAATTTCTGCTCAAGAATTTTATGTTTTAAGCTTGAAACAAGTTAATCAATGTCAAAGAGTTTATCAAGAAAATGAAGAAACTAACTAAGCATTTACATGATGAGATGTTTATAACTTAGATCACTTACAAATTTAATGTCAATCTTTCTTGTCGTTCTTGTTTTAAATACTTCGTTGAAGATGAAGTTTGACTATGTCAGAAACGAAGCTAAACTAGAGATACTATCAATATAAAAGACTGATATTATTATTATTACTTTGATAGAATCTAGATACAAGACAATACATCAGATAATGTACAAGATGAAAGACAAAGAGTGAAAGAAAAGAATGAAAGCTCAACTTCTATATACATGAATTGAGCAGAATCAAGACTAAACAATAGTTTTATTGATTCAAGATTGCAGAAGTTCATGCACATAACTGAGATGATTAAAACAGAATTTCTGAAACTAAATTAAAATGATGATGATTAAATTGATGATTTAATTCATTGAACTGCGAAACAGATTCAATGAATCAAGATTATTTAAAATATCAACAATTTATGTTTTAAATCGAAATGATGATCTGACATCATGACAGTAACTTCTCTCTTCAAGACTGAGCTTCTGCAAGATAATAAAAAGAAACAAGATGAAATGAGAAAAAATTGAAGATGAAGATTGAAATGAGACAAGAATTGATGTGAACGCATTTTAATGTGATGAAGCACAGATAAAACTAAAATAGATTTGAGTCACATCTGAGTCAGATCTGAGCAAGATATCTGAAGAGTGAAATGAGATGAGACACATTTTAACGTGATGATGCATGAAATTGAAATACATCTGAATCACATTTGAGTCAGATTTAAACGAGATGTCTGAGTCAGATCTAAACAAGATCTGAGTCAAATTTGAGCAAGAAAAAGACGAAATGCAGTTTAATGTAATGATGCACAGCGAGACTAAAATACATCTGAGTCACATTTGAGTCAGATTTAAACAAAATGTTTGAGTCAGATTTAAACAAGATCTGAGTCAAATCTGAGTTGAATCAAAACAATGAAGATTGAACTTAAAGTTCTTGACATTGATATTGAGACATCACACATGACAGTACATGTGATTCTTCAACGACAGAATTGACGAGATGATATTCATCAAGCGCTTGCTCACAATTATTCAGAAGATGAAAAGACTTTCAAGTAGAAAAGTGATCTTCTCAATCAATGTAATACTTGAGCAAAGATGAATTATAATGTCTATCACGCTTGAAGTTTAGTATGCTGTTTACATATCAGAATCTTTCATCATTCTTGACAATAATGAGTTCTTGAGATTTCTGATGTTGATTTGAAAGAGAGTCACTTGTGATATGACTCAGAAGAATGACATGAAAGATTGAATGAATCTTCATGAATGCTGAAAGATTTAACTTGATGATCAAAGAATTATTCTTGAAAACATGCTTGATCTTGAAGAGATCAACGTTATGATTGTTTAACTTGATCATAAGATGAGTGATGCTGAGATTGCGAGCATTCAGTCAGACTTCATCTTCGACGAAGTATATAAAACAAGAATGATGAAAGAGATTGACATTGAATTCGTAGATGATCTGAGCTATAAGCATCTCATCACGTAGATGCTCAGTTAGTTTCTTCATCTTCTTGATGAACTCTTTGACATTGATTAACTTGTTTCAAGCTTGAAACATAAGATTCTCAAGCAAAGACTCAGAAGACTTGAAGTCTAGACGTGAATTCTGACTCAAATTGATCAAGAAGAATGATGCTAAAGTGATTGATGATGATGCATTATTGATGATGAATTCGACTTCAGAAAGTCACTTAGCTCAGTCATTCTGCATGTAGTTGACGAAGACTTGAAGATAATGCTTCATGACAGCATTGATTTTCTCGATTTGATCATCAATTTCAAAGTGATACATCGTTGATAACTTAGAATCTATCTTCAGCATTTTACACATATGCTTTCAGACATCGAAGATGAATTGTGTGTCTCGATCAGACATGAAAAACACAAGTAAATCATGATGTTTTCAAACATAAGCATAGAAGCAGTTGATAACTTCTTCAACTTTCATAAAAATAATGAGAACTAAATGTCTCATTTTGATAAAATGATCAATGAAGACTAGAACATATTTATATGTGATATTTATGAAGATGCTGAGCGATAAAGAATCTACATAGTTCATGAAGACATCATGTCAACGACATTTAAGAATTGAAAGAAGATACAATCATTCTTGAGTTTGTTGTTTAGAGAGCTTGAAATGTGTGCACACGTGACAGTTTTGTACGAAGCGTTGAACATACTTATAAATGTTTGATCATCAGTAAACTCGACTGATCAGTTCATAGCTTTTTGCTCTTTCTGAATGATCATTGACGACATTATCATGAGTGAGCTGAATGATACAAAGACGTAGTTTATCTGAGTTGAACATGTACTTTCTTTCTTGAAAGTACAGATGATTCTCGTGTTCTTCACACTTGACTAAAGAAATCTTATTGTGATGTCGTGCTTCATTGCAAAGCACTTCAATTATCTGAGCTGCGAATTTGTTATTGATTTCAACTTGCTTTCACAATGTCTGAGTGAGAGTGTCAGCAAAATCTTTATCAAGATTCAGAGTGTCTTGATCTAGCTGAGACTTGATGTCTTTAACGTTGAATTCTTTGATTTCTAGATTCATGAAAGTTAAAATTTGCAAGAATGCTGAGATAATTGAAAACATATGTAACTGAACTGAATCTAGAATGATGATTTGTGACTGAAGCTTCATGACTTTGATGTTGAAGACATCAAGAGTGAAATTCTCAACAATATCAAGATCTAAAACATGAGTTTTCAAAATTGTCTGATGTTGATATTGATATCAAGAATTGAATGTATCTTTCTTTTTAGAAAGATCTTCTGAGCGACGTGTCAAAGCATTCGACTTATCGTTGATCTTGTTGAAATGATAAGCAATGTGATAGTTGAATCTAGACAGAAACTCACTTCAATGAGCTTGATAACAACTCAATTGCTTAGTTGACATGAAATATTCAAGATTTTTATGATTCATGATCATCTTAACAGAATAGATAAAGTCTTTGAGCTCTGATCATCATTTCTTGAAAGCGCAAACAATGATCATGAGTTTTTTATCGTAGATTTTGTAGTTACACTCGACTGAGTTATGCTTCTTCGAAAAGTAAGCGACTGAATGAAGAATCTCATTTTCATCGTACTGAAAGAGAATGTCTTTGAACACATAGTTTGAAGAATTGATTTCTATCACAATCTTGTGATCTGAATTATAATGATGAAGAATAATCTTGAAAGTGAAGACTTTCTTAAAAGTGTTGAATGCAATCTGACATTTCTGAGATCAGACAAAGAGTACATCTTTTCTGATGAGATGAGTGAGCGAGATAGTTATTTTACTATAGTCATAAATGAATCTTTTATAGAAGTTCGTAAAATCTAGAAAACTTTGAATGTCTTTAACGTTGATCAAGATGAGTCAGTTGACAATGATGTTTATCTTAGAAGAGTTCATCTTGATTTCTTCAATGATGATTATCAATTCTAGATATGAAACTTGAGTGACATGAAACTTGCATTTGATTATATTCATCTGAAGATCTGCTTCTTGCAGCTTTCACAGAATGAGCTTGACATGAATCTTGTGCTCGAGTTCATTGTTGAAATAGATCAAGATGTCATTCAGATAAGTTGTACAGAACTTATTTAGATGTTCATGAAAAGTATTGTTAATGTACTTCTGAAATGAAACAGACTCATTACATAAATCGAAGAGCATGACTAGATACTTGAATAATTCAAATCAAGTGTGAAAAATGATGTGAACTTCATTTTCTTCTTTGATTTGAAGTCGATTAAACGCAGAAATGATATTCAGCTTGATAAAGATTTTAGCTCAACTTAGATGATTCAGCGTTTCTGAGATCAAAGACAGAGAATATCGATTCTTGACTGTGATAGCATTCAGATCTCAATAGTTCACGCAGAAGCAAAGTTCTTCTTCAAGTTTCTTGATGAAGAGAACAGAGATGATCATCTGAGAGCGACTGACTTAAATGAAATCTTTGCTCAGATTCTCATTCAAATAACGACGAAGTTCTAGAATTTTGTTATGACTCATGTCATACAAAGCGAAGACTGAGAATTGAGCATCTTCTTTAAGATGTATGACATGATCATGAGTTTAATGCAAAGACAAGATATCGACGTTCTTCTTAAAGAAGACATTTAGAAACTTGAAATATCTGAATGATAGAATTGTGATTGAATCAACATTCTTACTTTGTTAATAGACTTCAAGATTTTCTTGTGTCATGAATGTAGTCAAATGAAATTTCTTTTTCATTTGATGAAGATTCAGACAATGATTCTTATCATATGTACTGTCTTGAGAATGAGATGAAAACTGAGCAAGAGTTGAACTGTTCTTTGAACAAACAGTCAAAGTTGCATGACGCAATTTTGATTTGTCAGAATTTAAACTAGAAGACGAGATTGATTCAAGATTCAAAAAGATGTCGATTTTCTTTAGAATGATGCTAAACACTTCAATGTCTTTGACATGAGCAGCATGATTAAAGCTTCAAGCTTTCAACTTAACTATGTCAAGTTGTATAAAAGATTGATTGAATTGATCTGCTTGAAAGACAACAGAAGTTTTAAAGAAGAAAAAATTTCAACACTTGATTTTTGATGAGTATTCTTTTTGAATGACTTGAAAATACAATTAGAAGCTTCTTGTTTCAGACGAGAGACAAGACTGAATGAGATTTATTTCTTGTGAACGAGCTGAGTATTAATTGACTTCTTGTGAGCAAACAAAAAGTTATATTGCTTCTCATGAGCAGATGAGAAACTGAGTTGCTTCTTGTAAGTGAATTGAAAACTGAATTACTTCTTGTGAGCAAACTGAAAACTGAATTGCTTCTTTTGAGTGAATGAGAAACTAGATTGCTTCTTGCAAGTGAACTGAAAACTGAGTTACTTCTTTCAAGTAAATGAGAAACTAAATTACTTCTTGCAAGTGAACTGAGTGCTGAATTGCTTCTTGTGAATGATCTGTAGATTGAATTACTTCTTGTGAGTGATATGTAGACTGGATTACTTCTTGTGAATGATTCGTGAACTGAATTGCTTCTTGTGAGCGAATTGAGAGCAAGACTGAAAGAAAGTTACTTTGTTAACTTCAAGCGAGAAATTTTCTTCTTGTTGATTAAGATCATAGATTTTGACGAGAGATTGACAACAATGATTAAGATAGAAGAAGAAAGATAAAATGAGAATATTGTGTTCAAAATTGACATCAATGACGTGATGATGAAGTCATGATAGACTCATAATGATGAAATATTGACTTAATTCAATGACATAAAAGAATAGTTTTTTGATGTGTTCATCGAGAATCATTGTGATTTCGATGATATGAATAATGTCATCAATTAAAGTGACTTGATCATCAAATTCTTGAAGTCTGCAAGAATGAGTTAATTGATGCAAGAGAAGATGATGTTGTTGCATGAAGAATTTATTCATAAAGACATAAGTTGAGACTTCACTATCAATCAGAGCGAGAATGAGAACTCTAGATTGAGCTTGACGTAAAATACAGAATACTATCATGTGATTATCTTTGAATGTCAAATTGAATTCAAAGAGTTTCAAAACAGATTTAGCAAAAAACTTTCTATATGATTGAAGTAAGAGTGAAAAGATTGAGACTAGTAAATAAGATGATATGTATACAGATTTCTGAGCGCAACTTAGCTCAGAAACTAAACTTTTTTTGCAAACAGCAAGACTTCTTCATCTACATTGATGATGTCATTGTCATAAATGTTCATGATATGCAAAGTGAAGAACTTCTTATTTGAGCATTCTTTAATGATTTTGCTTGAATGTTGCAATTTGCAGTAGTAGCACAGCTTTCACTTGTTGCAGATTTTCTTGATCTCAGAAATGATCAGAGTTTTATCTTGAATGATGACAATGACAAAGTTTAAATTCATTGACTCATCAAGAAATGAAAGAGAAAGAGACAAAGATATTGTCAAATCAACAGTCACAAAAATGATGATCTTTGAATTCAAAAAGTTACTAGTCAACGCAAAGATGTTCTTGACTTTGATGAATGAAACAATGATGAAGATGAAGTGAGATTGACGATGCTTAAGCTGCTGAAACTCTTTGTTGATGTCAAAGAATGCTTGAATTCATTGATGAAAAATGAATGATCAAGTTTCATTGAGATTTCGTCAGAAAAAGATGATGACTTAAGTGAAATAATTGACATTACGCTTCAAACAATCAATCAACAAGAAATTTTTCATCAAAGAATATTCTTTCTTTTGATAAAAGAGATTGTAGTAGTTGACAAAGCTATTCATGTCTTACTTCAGAGTTTCACGAAGATATAAATAAGCATCTTCTGCTTCAAAAAAGTTGTCGCAACAATGATGCAATTTGTATCATCAATCTGCAAAGATGAAAATGATACAAAGATCATTGACTCAATATTGACTCATTAGATTGTGAGTCTTCTTATCTATGATGAATCGTGACTCAACATAGATGATCTTGACTTGATGAAAGAAGTAATGATCGTCGTTCACGTTTATACGCTGTATCAGACTCTGCTCTCATGCATTCAATCGATTTTTGTCTCTTTCATACTCAGATATGTCGAGAAGCTTCTCGAAACTAAAAGCGATGAAGACAGCAACAGAATTTGCAAAGAGATGAACGATGAAGAAAGATTGATTGTTCAAGATTTGTGCAATGATCTGAATTATCATTGCAAGAAACTGAGAATTCAACTCTATATAGACTGAAGAACTGAGAACGATGAATGAGAATGAAATGATGACATCATGTTGTCAAACTTGATTTTGAAGCTCTTGCATTGCGTGAAAGATCTTGACTGAATTTTCGATCATACTTTGAGTAAACTGTTCAACAGCATGCTCATCGTCGATCAAGAAATTATGAGATAACTTCATTTGAGCAAAAGAGTAACTAGATGAGATTTCAACATATGAAAACATTACAGAAAGTGTAAATCTTTCGTAATGTTAAAGATGAAACTAAACTAAAGATACTATCAATATAAAAGTCTGATATTATTATTATTACTTTGATAGAATCTAAATACAAGACAATACATCAAATAATGTATAAGATGAAAGACAAAGAGTGAAAGAAAAGAATGAAAGTTCAACTTTTATATACATAAATTGAGCAGAATCAAGACTAGACAGTAGTTTTATTGACTTAAGATTGCAGAAGTTTACACACATAACTGAGATGATTGAAACAAAATTGTTGAAACTAAATTAAGATGATGATGATTAGATTGATGACTTGATTCATTGAATTGCAAAACAGATTCAATGAATCGAGATTATTTAAGATATTGACAATTTATGTTCTAAATCAAGATGATGATCTGACATCATGACAGATTGAATGTTTGCAATCTCAGCATCGCTCATTTTGCTGTCAAGTTAGATGATTATAACGTTGATTTCTTCAAGATCAAACATGTCTTCAAGAATAATTTTCTGATCATTAAGTTAAATCTTTTAACATTCATGAAAATTCATTCAATCTTTCATGTCATTCTTCTGAGTTATATCACAAGTGACTTTCTTTCAAGTCAACATCAAAAATCTCAAGAACTCATTATCATCAAGAATGATAAAAGATTCTGATATGTAAACAGCATACTAAACTTCAAGCGTGATAAATGTTATAACTCATCTTTGCTCAAGTATTACATTGTGTCATGATGTCAAATCATCAATTTAATTTAAAACATAAATCATCAATATATTAAATAATTTTGATTTATTGAATCTATTTTGCAGTTCAATGAATCAAGTCATTAATCTAGTCATCATCATTTTAATTTAGTTTCAGCAATTCTGTTTCAATCATTTCAGTTGTATGCATGAACTCATGCAATTTTAAATCAATCAAACTATTGTTTAGTTTTAATTTTGCTCAATTCATGTATATAAAAGTTAAGTTTTCATTCTTTTCTTTTGCTCTTTGTCTTTTATCTTATACATTATTTAATGTATTGTCTTGTATTTAAATTCTATCAAAGTAATAATAATAATATCAGTCTTTTATATTGATAATATCTTTAGTTTAACTCAGTTTCTGACACATTGATTGAAAAAATCATTTTTCTACTTGAAAGTTTTTTCATCTTCTGAATAATTATGAGTAAGCACTCAATGAATATCATCTCATCAACTCTATTGTTAAAGAATCACATGTACTGTTATGTGTGATGTTTCAATGTTAATATCAAGAACTTTAAGTTCAATCTTCATCATTTTGACTCAGCTCAGATTTGACTTAAATCTTGTTTAAATGTATTTTAGTTTCACTGTGCATCATCATATTAAACTACATTTCATCTTTCTTTTATTTAAATCTGATTCAGATCTTGTTTAAATCTGACTTAAACATCTCATTTAAATTTGACTTAAATGTGATTCAGATGTGTTTCAATTTCTGTGCATCATCACATTAAAATGCATTCACATCAATTCTCATTTCATTTCAATCTTCATCTTTGATTCTTTCTCATTTCATCTTGTTTCTTTTCATTGTTTTGCAGAAGCTCAATCTTGAAGAGAGAAGTTATTGTTATGATGTCAAATCATTAACTCAATTTAAAACATAGATTGTTAATGTCTTAAATAATCTCGATTCATTGAATTTGTTTTGCAGTTCAATGAATCAAGTCATCAATCTAGTCATCATCATTTTAATCTAGTTTCAGCAATTCTGTTTTGATCATCTCAGTCGTGTGCATGAACTTTTGCAATCTTAAGTCAATAGAACTACTGTCTAGTCTTAATTCTGTTCGATTCATGTATATAGAAGTTGAGCTTTCGTTCTTTTCTTTCAATCTTTGTCTTTCGTCTTGTACATTATCTGATGTATTGTCTTGTATCTAGATTCTATCAAAGTAATAATAATAATACCAGTCTTTTATATTGATAGTATCTCTAGCTTAGCTCAGTTTCTGACATACTGTCACTACACATACTGAGAGCTCAATCTCGTACGAAATACTCAGAATCTAATTGTTTCAACAGACACAGAGTGAGTGTGGTTTGAATTCTAGACATTTATCAATTCATGCTCACAATTTCTTGTTTGCAACAAAGACATTGTCATTGCTTCTGATTTCATAAGTGCATGGTTCATGATATCGCGAAGATCACTTGAAAACCAACGTCAATTTCCTCAAAATCGTCAGTCTTCATACATCTTTGTCAAAATATTTTCTCTTCAACTCAGTCACTTGCAGCATTGTTTGATCGTCTTTCTTCAGCTCGATATGTAACGATGAATACTTTTTCGACGACTGCATTGAACGAAAGAATTCTGTCATTTCTTGATCATAATTTTCAATTGATTCTCAGAGAGCTTTGAAAAGATAATAGTCTGTAGTTGAATCAAAAGTTAAAATACGAGAGAATAATCACATCGAACGACTATGACTCAACATTCAACAAAGTCTATTCTCAGCATTGATGTCTTTGCGCTGTACATTCTCTTTCAGTGCGTGTCGAAACTCTTTTTCGAACATTGATAAAAGCGATTCATTAAGTTCATGTCGTGACTGTGATAGATCAGGCGCTGTAAGAAGAATGAACAAAGACACAGTAGAACAAAATGCTCAATCAATTATGCACGTGATATTGAACTCTTCGTCAACGAAGATGTTGTTGACGCTAAGATCTGAGTGATGAATCACAAAGCGACGTTGATCATTTCTCAAAAGATTGTCTGATAGATCATGAGTTCACTTCGTAATCATTACGAAAAAAGTCTCGTCAGCAATGACAAAATCGATTCTATTGTGTGAGCTATTGATTTCGATTCTACAGTGACGAAGTCATTTCATCAATCTGACGTCGTTCGAAATTCAGCGTCGTTGTCGTACTCGCTTCGTGCGAGAATAGACGCAAAGAAGCAGTGATGATCTAAAGCAAGATATTTGACGTGTTCAAGAAATGTCGAAACCTGTGTCTCGTAATAATCTTTTTTGAACTTGAAAGATTCATGAGGTATATCTTCGAGAGTGTATCGTTGATTCAGTAGCAGATCACGAAATAGACATGTCTTTATATGAAATTCTCTCATTTTCTCAAAGAGTGATTCAGCTTGATTGAAACGAAGTCTAGATAGTTGTCACGTAATAATTTCAAGCTGAAAAACAATCTTTGCCTTTTGTTCTTGAGATATGTTGAGTTCATGCGTCTTCAAGGTCTTTCATGTATGCTGTAGAGACGAGTCATGAGCTTTACTCATGAGAATATAGGGAATATCGACATCGTTGTTCCTAGAACAGCTATGTGGTCGTTAGCTTCTTCACAACGAGAATCGATGAAATGGCTTGCCTATATGCAAAGATCTCGGGAACAGGAATTGTACTGTTGGCCTTGATATACTTAAGAGTCGCAGCTTCACTAGCCAGTAGTATGAGATTCGTTTCGTCAGATTTGATTCCACCGTCATTTCGTGAGGAACGAAGCATTCACTTCACCCCGTCAATGAACGAAATTAGGATTGTTCAGTTGAAGCTACCGCTTGCTGGGGTCTGAGAAGTGTCACAGAAGCAGCTTTGCCCTCCGCGCAGCTTGCTCGCCAAACGGCAAAGAGCGAGTTTGTTGAATTCTGCATATTTAAAGATGCTTGCGCGTTCATACATCGATGGCACGGAGGTTGTGCGCGCCTGGGAGGTGAGCGATACTGAGGACAGAAGTCACCAGTAGACTGTTCGAGGTAGTAAGTATGCGAGGCAGTTGGTTTGGCTCTGCCAAGGCAGGTCTCGGCAGACCGGGACGGGTTTATCCGTCACCGAAGGCCACAAGTAGTTAGATAGGGCGATGCCCCCTTTTGCATACATGAGTGGTTAGCCGAGCACCGTATATCATATATGCTTTACAACATGTTAGAGACCCCTCAGCTGTTACACCACTCGTCCTATCTGCGCTGGTCGCACATCGTATAATATGTTAGGAATTGAATGCGACCCGTCCAAAAACTCACCCACCGCTGTAATGATCAGCCGCAAAGATACTCCAACGCCGACAATGGGACGGCCCCCAAAGAGGCACGACTCTCTGGGATCACCGATACATCAAGTCCGCGCAGCCGGGAGACATGCGTCAAAACCGCATAGTAGCCGGCAGACCCCACGCGAGACTTATTCTGGGCCAGACAGCGTCAATGCAAGGGGCGGTGGAGAGCGAAAAAGGACCCCGAGAAACGAAAGGATTTCCCATGATCTGTCCCTAACAGACAATGCACGCCACTCAATCGTCGATAACATGCTAATGTCCCTGAATCCCGACCATCCGGCTCTCTACACCGCATATGCAGACGACACAACCGACTCCACCAAGGCAAACAACCAACAGCGTGAACTGTTACCGTCTTCGTCTATCAATGCTGAATACACATTTCCCACCGATGGTACTTCCAACCGCTACTCAAATCAAGACACTCGTCGTCACCGGAGTAACAGCAGCTCAAACTTTCAGTCAGCGCTCGCTAGAATAGATAGCGTGCAGAAAAAAGCCGGCGATTCTACAAGAGCTAAGGTATATCAAGCTCAACGAGCGGGTGCGGACGAGCAACCGTCAGTTCCACTTTCGCGAGGTGGCAGGAAAAGTAGCAAGAGCAGTGGATCATCGAGTGTAGATTTTGGGCAAATGATGGGGCCTCGGTGGCAGCATGCAATGGGCCGGCGCTCTTCGAGTTTTGATCATGGGCAAAGCAGTCGGGGGACACATACCTCATCGTCCAGCGCCTCGATGCGCAAGCCAATGGTCCAAAGCCTCTCGCAGTCTCACATCTACGACAACATTGAGGCGGCTCCTATGCCATTTGTCCCCGTTGGCCCTCGTAGCCGGGATCGTTCACCAGCCCACCCTCCGCATCTCACGCATGCACCCGCACAAGCGGCGCCAGTCCGACGCAGAAACAGCGGCAAATCCTCGAAGAATAAAAGGGACAAAGTTGAATTGAAGAACTTGGAAAGCTGGGCAGCAAACGCCAACGCAATACCGGACATAAGAAATGAGTCGCAGATATCCCCACCTCTGGCATTCGTAAACACGAGAGCCGCCAGCCCTTTGAGCAATCCACAGGGCGCGTTGTCGGCTTACGCGCAAGGGTCAATATCCATTCAAAGAGGCCAGCCGAAAGAGAGGTCCGGATTCTTCAGGCGAGTGTTTGGGTCCTCAAAGGGTAATGTAGCTGTGCCGAACGAGTTGTTGTCTCAAGAACCATACTTGCAGTCGAGCGCAAGAGCAGACATCCGAAGCGGTAGTACAGCATCACAGAGTCGGAATCAATCTGCCAAAGAAAATGTTCTACCAGCTTTGGCCAAGAAACCTTCTTCATTCTTCAGGCGACGGAAGAAGTCTGTTTCTGAGCATAATCCACCCCCAATCTTGCCTCTACATCTGTATTCACATTATACAAACGACTCTAACGATGGATCGGCTGATCGAGCTTTGGAGACGAGCTCTTCTGTGAGCAGTCTACGTAAAATCATGACACCATATCTCAGTAATTCCCAGCAGAACCCAGATGGACGACAGACTGCAGCATCTAATGAGCTGGTTACTGGCGACTTTCCTCTTGATGGAGTGCAAGGTGAATCCACAGTTAGACTCGTATCACAACATCAAAGAGCTATTCTGGACCCTCAAAACAGTTTCTTGTCTCAAAGTCACAATCGAGATGTAGCTTTGCTCGATCGGGAAAGCGCCAGGGGGGCACTTAATTCCGACGACAAGCTTCCTGTGACGCATTTCGACTCTTTCCTAAACGATAGCAGTAGCACAGAGACTAGACCTGTCGGGTCCGTCGATAAGCCAGAACCTACAATGTCTTCCTCTACAACATTGAACAGAACGGCAGCAAGTTTCCCGGCAGACATGGCATCGCGTAACGGAAAGGAAAACGTGACTATGGCGTCACCCAAAGGTGTTCAAGGGAAACATGAGCAGCGGATCAGGAAATCCACTGGCAGTCCCAAAGAACCCTCGTTCAAGGGCGATAATTTCCCTCTGAAGAAAGTTCCGAAAAGGCTCGACTCGAAGAATTGGCTTACACCTGCCAGCGTTACTCCAACTAGGAAAATGACCTCACCACCGGAGTCTCCTGGCTCCCCCCGTCGGGTGTGGCTCGAACCCGGAGATTCCGACGAAGATCTTAAAAAACTGGACGGTGTGTCCCTACCCTTGGAAGGTGCTCAGGTGTCACCTGTCAGTCCTATTAGTGATTATCAATCTGCGTCATCAACACAGCTCACACGGAGAGCAAGCATTGGCGATAATGTCCCTGTCAGCCTCAAAGAAGCTGCTGCGAATGTCAGCAGTCCTGCGGCGGATCTTACAGTTCCAACTAAGGACGAGCAATCTCAAGCGAGGAGAGTCTACGATGGGGATCAGAGCTTGGTGGCCCATGCCAAAGCAGCCGGCTGGCTTGGAGATGCCGGTCCAGAACGTATCCGCGTACGGCGGGCGTACATGGAACTCTTCGAATGGCAGAACCTTAACATCCTTGCTGCGTTACGAGACCTGTGCGGCAAGCTCTTGTTGAAGGGTGAGACACAGCAGGTAGATCGAGTACTAGAAGCATTTTCTGCGCGCTGGTGTGCCTGCAACCCAAACCACGGCTTCAAGGCTACAGGTACGTTCATTGCGGGTAGATTGTAGGAACTTTAACTAATAACATTCCAGACGTTGTACACACTATCTGCTATTCTATCTTGATGCTCAATACGGACCTGCACCTCGCAGAGATCGAGCAGAAGATGACGCGTACGCAATTCATTAAGAATACCCTGCCAACCATTCGTCGCGTAGCAACAGACGCCGCACCTGATGGCTTTGAGAACAACCGAGCCTCTACCCTGCCAGCCAAGTCGTGGAGGGACTCGACTTTCGGACAAGCAACATCAGCAACGCTCCCAGCCGAGTCACAAGAAGGACGGCGTTCTTTCGAAGGTCGCAGACCAAGCTACAGGCTGTCGACGAGACCTTCCGATCAGGCAGCTCACTCATACCTATCTAATACCACGCCCACCGCTCTCGACTATGACACTTCTGTAGATGAATGTGGGCCATTGGTCAAGGCTCCTTTCAGTGGAAAGTTGAATACCTGGGAAGTCCAGGTTGACATCGTGCTCAAGGGTTTCTACAACTCGATCCGTCAAGAGCGATTGCCACTTCATGGTAGCGAGCAACAAGAGAAAGTTCCTGATCAGAAGCCTCCATCTAACAGCTTCTCTACCATGACCGGCAACATGCTCCGTCGCACACCGAGTGTACTCAGTAAGGCTGGATCTGAGAACCAGAGTTACAGAGGTCGGACGGCCGAGAATCGTCTCGGCACGGGTCGTTGGGCATCTAAGGGCCGGTCTCGACCCCGCCTCTATGCAGCCTCTACAGTCGGGTCCAGTCGGACAAGCCTTGAAGATCAGTCGTCCGTATGGAGTCCGTCAGTGTCGAGCACATGGAGCAAGTTGTCTCTTGGCAAAACCCAGACTTCGATGTCTATTGACTCTTTTGCATCTAATTACCCTCAAGGGAACTACAAGCAGTCTATTGGATTTGCGAATGCCCTTAGCCAAGCCATCATCCGGGAAGAAGCTGCTGCTGCTGACCCCGCTGAGGATAGCATTCGAGTCGCTCCATTGCTGGAAGATGAGACCCTCGAACTAGCTGGTGCGCCATGGGCAAAGGAAGGCATCCTCAAGCATAAGCATCATCTAGAATCCGTTGACAAGAGATCAAAGGATAGAAATTGGGTAGAGAGCTTTGCGGTCATTGAGAAAGGCTGGATGCGTCTTTTCTCCTTCAGCATGAATGCGAAGTCCATGCGCCAGAAAGCCAAGAACCAAAAGGCACCAGGTGGCGTCGTTGGTGGTGGAAATTGGGCCGACAGTGCAGAGGCTCTCGGAACTTTCTTGCTACGTCACACGATAGCGAGTGCACTTCCCCCGCCTGGATACTCGAAAAATAGGCCGCATGTCTGGGCTCTGAGTTTGCCTACTGGAGCTGTCCACCTTTTTCAAGTTGGCACACCAGAGATTGTTAAAGAGTTCGTGACTACCGCAAACTACTGGAGCGCCAGATTATCGAAAGAGCCTTTGGTGGGAGGGATCAGTAACATCGAGTATGGCTGGAGTGACGCTGTTGTCAATTCCGCCCTCATTCCGCTTGAGAATATTTCGTCGTCGGCCGCTCATTCAGGACCACGACCAAGTATACAAAGCTCGATCAGAAGCTCCATCGATCAAGGAAACTTCAGACCGAAGTTACCAGGCGACAAGACCCTCATCAGTGACTGGAGTCCTCCGCAGCAGAGCATGGTGGCTAGTGTTTTGATGGAAGTGGATCAGCTGAAGGCACTTCTGGCGTATGTGAAGAACATCGAGGACGAATTGCAGAAGCACAATGAATTGAGGGGTGCGATGTTACTTGCTGTGAGTCGGCTGCCCCCAACCGAAGACTCCATGCTAATGATGATGCAGTTCTCCTCGCGTCACCCTAACACAACGAAAGCGATGGCGAATTGGGAACGCAAGTCTTCATATCTCCTTCATGAGATAGTCAAATTCAGGACATATGCCGATTGTCTACAGGCAGCGCAGGCGCAAAAGGAGAAAATCTATGCCAGTCGAGCTCCGGCTCGGGAGGTTCAATGCGGAGGGGAAGCACAAGGCGCTAGCACTGAAGCTGCGGCGTGAGACTTGCTTTGTGCTTCGAGCGGTACTTTCGATTCTTGGCAAAAATCAACGACTACGATTGTTGGGCGAGAGACCTGTTGTAAATCTTGCACTTCAGCGCCTGCACATATGGGATTCTTGCATACGCTTCATGACCTCGGTGGCTTAGGCGCTGTGCAGCCGACTAGCTTTATTGATTATACACGATTGTACTCCTCCGCTCTATCTACTTGAGAAAGGCACTGCAATTGCAGCTCTACATGCCTGAATGTCCTCTTCCTTCTAATAAGATAGGCTTCATTCTTGCGCACTAGAAATTATAGGGCTATTGATCAAGGCGGTCTCGCAGAGACTCCATTTTGGCAACAAGCAAGGCTGCGGCCGCCGAATCTAGATCTACTGCGTTGTGACCTCAGAGGCTGAAGACGAGGCGACGAGGCTGCGAGCACAGCCCACCTTTCCTTTTCGACGGGTGATCTCATCTACGTTTTATCTCGATTTCATATCATTTTTAGGTATTGAAGCTGATCTTTTTCTATTCCAGCATGTCATCGAAAGGACGGAAACTTTGAGCCCTACGATTCCCTAGTAAGCTTAAACATCGGCTCAGTCTCTGCGGTTCCCAATGGACCCCCTCTCGATTACAGTGGGAATTCTGACCATATTGGGGGCGGGTGGGCAAGTCTGCAAAGGTCTCCAAAGGCTTACCGCTCTGAGCAACGCGCCTGCTGCTCTTGCTGCCCTAAATAACGAGGTCGCGGACATTCATTGTGTGGTGCAGGAAGTTCACGATCTGGCAAGACAGTACCAAGATACATACAGCAGGCCGGTCCGTTCAAGCGTCTGCAGAGCACTCGAGAGAGTAAAAGAAATAGTACTGATGCTGGAGCAACTTATTGCTCATGAGCTCACTCAGTTCGATAGCCGCACTGGCCAACTTAAGCTTCAGCGGAGTGCGTGGATGCGTTCAGAGCATAAGGTAAAGGAGCTACAAGAGCGGACGCGCAGTAACAGGATCAATCTGGCGGCAGCTCTGAGTGCTCTAACCTCGTGATTCCATAAAACAGTTGTTCTTTGTCTTCTCGCAGTAATACGAGCTTTACTCTATAATCCTACCTATCCCAAACTCTACGAAAATGACATTGAAGGAGCCCTGCGGCTATAATACCATACTTTCTGTGTTTTGAGTATCCACAAGCAGCTAATCTGTTGGTCAAAATATCGATGTCTATTTTCTTGCATGAATCATAATTTGAGAGAGACTTGATTTCGTTGATGATCTCCTAGTTCGGAGAAGAATGATTTATTTCACCATATCTAGACATTATATGATAAGGCTTCCCAATTTACGGAGGCTGATGTTTGCAAGCTCAACATCCTTACGAGTCGATCTTCGACTACAAGAAATGTGTATAAGAACCGAGATGCCCTTGTCTCAGGGTAGGCTAGGGGCTGGCGCTTCTGCAAGCGATCAATCGCAGACATTGGAAAATCTCATGAGACAGATTCTCGATCGCGAGCAGCAAAGAACACATGGTCTCAAATCTTTGCCAGATCCCAATCCTCTTCTAAGTTTGAATACTAGCTCTAAAATGAGTATTACGGAAATTGACACGGAAGAAGATCTAGAACATGAGTATGGTACCGTTCAACCTCGTTCTCCGCCCTTCCGTAGTATACAGCTCCAGCTTGCCTTTACTCGGCATTGTGACCAACGTTGCCGTTGTTCTTGCCATAAACCATGCCACGTACAAAGCCCAAGCATCTTGAATCGAGTCCTCGGCTCTCTCCTTATAGGGTACTATGCAATACCAACGCTAGTCGCCGGCAGTTGTGATACTTTAAGCTGCCTGAACCGTTCGGCGGCTACTATAAACGCTATTTACACCTTCCCATACTGGTTCCTGTGTCGGGCAATATCTCTCAATGTGGCATTTTATCAAGGTTAGTCGTTTAGCTATGTGCGCCTCCTTTAAATTCCTTCTGCATGTGATGCTTCTTCGTCTTCAACGTCAAACCGCATTAAAGAAATTGGTGCTCATTCTTTTCCTGTGGGTGTGAGGCGCAGTCCATAGGTCAGGGAGACTGTTTAGCGAACTTGAACAATGCCTTTACTGTTTGGCTTTTTATAGCTTGCCATCAACTGGGAAAGTCATCTTACTTGCCATTCGAGTCCTTTCAATTTGCAGTCATAGTTCCTGATTCTCAATTGTGCTAATCGGTTCCTTTTCGTGCCTGATACTGGATTCGAGTAAATATTATAACGAATCTACAGAGGAAACCACAGTAAGCAACTAATAATTAGAAGCAGGTGGCCCCGAACTTTGCCTAAGAGTTCTGAGAATCCGCCCCGTCAGCGCCCCGATATTTCAAGCCGTAGTTCTTGGTCGGCTGTCTCAGGTCAAACGCCTACTATGTGAAGGAGAAGCATCTGTCCTCGACATATCCCTTGATAGAAATCGTTCAGTTTTGCATGTAAGCGCCTGCCCAAACCCGACCGATTGAGATCTTGACCGTCTATAGTATGCTGTAACCGAAGCAGATATAGGTATAATAAACTTCTTGCTTCATGCTGGCGCGGATCCTACCCTTGAAGACAGAACGCAACAGTAGGCAGGTTCCAGCTCTCAGCGGGCATGAACAAAGTATTGACGAAAACAAGGAGCCCATTCAAACTGGCTTGGGAGTCGACTTTCGGTGAGAGAACGCTTGATGAGACTAAGAGAGCTATGCGGAGCCTCTTCAATGATCGATCTTTGCTGGATACGTTTGGATTTACCGACTTGCACGAGGCATACTTAGGTGTCTCGAACAGATCATTTGGCGATCTTTTGGTATCATCTTCTAGAGCAGCAACTGACCAGGTTGATGCTGGGCAAAGGAGTACGCTCTCATGGGCAGCGCAACGGGGCGATCTAGAGACAATTCAGCAACTTTTAAGTCGTGGAGCTGATCCTAACAAAGCCGATCGACGTGGAACGACTCCATTGCATTGGGCGGCCGAGAATGGGGGTTACTATTCACTGAAAGCATTACTGTCCGCTGGGGCAGATGTCAACAGGAAAGACGGCAGGGGCCGGACCACGCTAATGTACGCCGTCATAGTTGGTGATGACGTCAAAACCACAAAGATGCTTCTGGATTTTGGTGCGGATATAGCGTCAAAGGACGACAGTGGAACAACTGCAATCCACATCGCAGGCGCGAGAGATTGTCCCAAAGTGCTAACGTATTTTGCAGACATGGGTGGTGACATTAACGGTGACGATCAATACGGTTGTGCACCCTTTGCTTATGCTATACTTTACCAAAGCTATCAATCATTGAAGGCCCTTCTCGATCACGAAACGTTTGATTGCACTCATACTTCCATTCGCACACAAGAAAGCATACTTCATTTCGCAGTTCGATGGGGTGATCTTGCAAGTTTGAAGCTCCTTCGCTTTGCTACATTAAAGGGGGTCAATGTAGAAGAACGTGACCAGTACGGACGGACGGCCCTGCGAACCGCTCAGCTACGTAGAGACAACAATGCGAGGTGGTCGCAAGATGAGGTCCAACCACCTGATGAAGATCCAGTGAAATGGTACGCAGCGTTTGTGGAAGTTCTCACTAGCATCATTGATCCGGGAGCGGAAACTGCTTTCGTACAACAGGCCAGGGTTGAGTCGGCGGAAAGCGAGGATGCTGAGTCTACAGAGAGAGGTCAGACAGAGTCCATAGAGATTGAGGAGGACGAAATAACAAAGAGTGACGAGGAATCAGAACATTGGCAGGATGCTTCTGAGTTACCAGTACCATGAGATCAACCAAGACAGCATCCGCAGCTCAATACTCAAAGCCTGTCTGTCACTCCCTTACATTTCTGGTGTGTTAGCTTGAGAGAGCTTTGGATTGAACCCCAACAAGCTGGACTGGTATAGACGGAAATTGTTTGGATAAGACTATTTCTACGAGGGAAGGGCCTAAGTGTGTGGTATAGGTACACGGACACTCATTTGACGACGAAGATCTAAGAAGTCGGACGTTTTTGTAGGTTTATTTTGTGTTCTCATCTTCAATACACGCAATTAAACCCTTTCGACAATCTGGCCTTGATCTTTTCATTATCTCCAGTTAATGTATGGCCCCAATATACCAAAGCCTCTAACCGGGAAAGCAGGTCATTAGTAGACTGGGGTTGGAATCGCTTTTCAGATCCAGAAGCGCTATCCCCGGATGCTGGAGTACCAAAGGGTGCAAAATTCAGTGAATAACAGCCGATGGCAAAATACACCAGGTCAACTATTAGGGACCGATCTAGTATATGTATCCAGATTGTTTAGTTCCAGATATTAGTGTTACTTCGCCCAACCTTAGTTGTCAGACAAGAGTCGGGATTGAAAACAGCGAGTCTAATCATCTACTTGGACATTTTCCAGCGAAATCGAGTATCATATTCATACTTTCTGCACCTTCTGATGTTCAGTCTATATAGCCTGCGCCCCAAGTAGAGACAGTCCAGAGCTAGAGTTCAAGTCCATGTCGTTTCTCAGGTGTACAGATAGCAGATCCTGAAGTTGAGGAAATCGAAGGAGCCCTATTCTTCTTAGCCCTAAGTGATGTATCCCCAATCATCAACGGCCTCTGCACGTGATATGACTAGTGCCCGGCCTACGCGAGATACGATAAACTACCGTAGGACTCAGAACTTCCCCAAATATCTCATCACCGCATGAAAGATCAAGCCGTGATACATTCTCCACCCACCACGAATAATCAGTCAGTGTTCCATGGGCCTGAAGCCCTAAGCGTCAGGATAAGGGGTAAGTTATCTCCAGAAACCCAATATTTTCCGAGCTTATCGTGCAGCTGCCTTTGAAAAGCCGGCGATAGAACTTTCTTCATTGCGACCGAAGCCCGGCTGACTAAGCAGATTGGAGTCATAATTCCACTTGTTCCGCTCGCTTAAAGAAGCCCTAAGCCTTTGAGTCCCAATTAGGAAATAAAAGACCATAGGACGCAATGCCGGCCATGCTAGAAGATCCGCTGGCCACTACCATATATCGGACATCCGGTGCACCTCCGTATCCAACACCCCTCGCTCTATCCATCCCAGAAAGCATTACCCCCCGTCTCGTCACTCTTCGGGATCGCATAACCACTGCGACCTTGATTCCCTTTTGCCAGGCCTCGGACGTCCCACCATCTCTCCTTTCATACCTCTGCTCCCAAATCAATCTCGAAATCGAAAAAGGTGACACCTACCCTATGAACATCACCATGTCCGTAGAGACTTTTGGCAAGTACTGGTTCCAGAATTTTGGAGCCGTTATGCTGCTGGGAGACGTGAATGATGTTCAGGCGCTGGAGGGGAGGGTCGATTGGGAGAAGGCGTGTATGGGGAGCTTCTATGTAAAGCCAAATTATCCTGGGAGGAGCAGCCATGTTTGTAATGGGGGGTTTTTGGTCACGGATGCGGCGAGGAATAGGGGGGTAGGGAGGCTGATGGGGGAGGGATATTTAGAGTGGGCCCCGCAGTTGGTACGTTAGTTTTCCGTCATTGTCAAAGCGTGCAACGTTCTTTTCGTTTTCAAGAGAACGCAAGTTGGAGAGATGAGGAATATCAAATGCTTTCGAGTTCTCAATGTAGAAAATTTCCACCTAGAAATTGCGCTTCAGCTAAAACACATTCGGATTGGCTTCGATTGATCCATCTAGGGCTACACTTACTCTGTCTTCAACCTTGTTTACGAAACCAATGTCGCCTCCTGTCGCATCTGGGACGCCCTCGGCTTCAAACGCATCGGCCGCGTCAAGTCCTGCGGAAATCTACGCTCCCACCCCCACACCCTCGTCGACGCCATCATCTATGGCCGCGACCTCGGCCCTGAAGGCGAAGACTTCGTCTCCGAAGAGCGCTTTGACAAAATCAGATTCTACCTCAAGCACGCCAAATACCCCAACGGCGCGGACCGAGCAGAGAAAAGCCGGCTTAGAAGCGCGGCGACGCACTACAAGCTTGCGCCACCCGAGGAGGAGGGAGGGATGGAGAGGCTTATGCTGAAGGATAAAGAAGTGGTGGCGGATCCGCAGCGGCAGTACGAGATCGCACGGGCAGTGCACAAGGGGCAGCACGGCGGGATCAACAAGACAACGGCGACGATTGCGGAAAAATATCACTGGGTGCGCATCAAAGAAACCGTCAGTCTCGTCATCAAAAACTGCCCCGACTGCAAGGAATCCACCAAACTGCCCTCCTCCGCTTCGACCGGGGGAAGACCTACCTCTGACAATAACAACCACACATCTTCAACCACATCAACAGCATCCTCATCCTCCTCAGCGTTGGCGCAACTCCGCCGAGCCGCGCACCAAGACCCCAACAGCATGATCGAGCGCCTTGTCAACTTCGACAACCTCCAATCCCCCTCTAGCACTTCCTCCGCAACCAGCACCCACCACCGCGACTTCTCCGCCGCGCTAGACGCGCAATCCGCAGCGCCGGTAGCACATATGCATCCCCTGCACGCCTACGCCGACATGCCGCTGGACCCGCAGATCATGCAGGACCAGCACTTCGGGAGCGGCGCGGCTTTCGGGGCGCATGAGCATGGCCAGGAGGGGTTTGTCCACCACCACCACCACCACCACCACCACCACGATAACCGCGAACCTTTCCTCGAAGCCCAACCCGATCATTCCTACAACCACTGCGCACCCGCCCCCGACCACGACCCCGAACCGGGACACGAGACAGGCTACGGCGGCGACATGGCACTTGACCACGAAGAGGGAGAAACGGGAAGAAAGGCGGATACGAGGATGGCGACGGAGAGGCATGTTAGTAGGGGGGATGAGCCGATGGGGTTTGTGCAGGAGGGTGTTTAGGCGAAGAGGTTGAGGGAGGGGAGGGGAGGTGTGGGTGGGAGGTGTGGATGGGAGAGATGATGGAGATGAGGGGGGTGATTTGTTTTGATTTGTTTTGATTAATTCGTCTGCTTTACTTATCTACTCTGCTTTACTTGTTTACTTGTCTGTTGGTTGTATCTACCATCTTCTCCTTTGCTACTTTACCAACCCCATCAACTGACCAAAACCTTATCAATCTTTCCACTATTACCATCTTATTACCTCATCACCCCATCACCTCGCCATCTCTACATCTCCCTCGTCCCCACCTCCCTTCCTTTTTTTTCATTTCTCAATCCCCCAGTCATTTTATCAAGTTATCACTTTATCGCTTTATGGGCCTCAACACTTACATAGGTAGAGTCATGATTCAAGTCCTAACACCATCATTTTCGTCTTCCGATTTCTCCATCTCCCTGTCTCCCTATCTCTTCATCTACCTATCTCCCTCACCTCCCTTCCCCATCTCTTTCATACTCACCCCTGCATAACCCACAGTCAGGCTATCATCGACCTTGATACTTGCTACCTGAATGATTGGGAAGCGGGTTTAGGTCCGGGAAGGGTGAGCTGAAAGAAGGGAGGAAGGGGGGCAAGTGGAAGATTTGAGTGGGGTGGTCTAGGTAAGTGAGGCAGTGGATAGGAGAAAGAATGCGCTTATGATGAAGTGGTGTAGGTTGGTTTAGTCGGTATGGTGCTAATTGTACATGTGCTTTTGTCCGTTTGCGTATTTGGTCGATTTGTCGATTTGTCTATTTAGTATCGGACGCAGCTTGCATGATCTTACAACTCAATGCTATCATGGACTTATTTCTTCCCACTAAATGAGCGGACTCTTGAACTAATGAAGTCAAGCTATTTCTGTTCAAGGTCGGGCATGTGCAGCCACTGCTTTGCCCTGTGCCTGCCGGTATAAATGTCATTGCATTTAACGGTTTGAGCGTTGTTGACCGCAAAAATTATTGTCGTCGAGCGTGGTGGTGATGAGGATCAAATCTGCGTGTGAAATTTATAAAGATCCTTCTGTTTGCAGCCCACTTGGCGCTTGGCGCTCGGCGCTCGTTTTTGACAGAGAGTAGCCTCCAGACAAGCTGTATTGAATCAGTATTCAAAAGAGGTACTACAACAGTGTGGTAGAGTATTAAGACAGACGCATACTGTGGGAAGAGGAATTGGGGACACTCGAAAACTTTGGGCAACAATCACACCTTCTTCGACCAAGCCAGCGCCACACTCCTGGGCTTCTGCATCTGTAACGTAATAGCGGAAATGGCCGAATCGTTTACCATCTCCAGCAGCTTCTGTCTCCCATCCTCACAATTCCCTCCATCCTTCAGAACAGGACACACCCTATGCTCTCGAAATAACGTCGCCACAACGGCGACGAATTCCACCTGCGCGAACTTCTGCCCGGGACAGATACGCGGGCCGTCTGCCCAAGGGATGAATTGGCCTTGTGGAGGCTCCATGAGCCCGCCGTTGGGTGTGATCCAGCGGCTGGGCTTCCAGGTTAAAGAGTCGGGGCCCCAGAAGCGGGGATTGCAGTGGATGGCTTGGGTGTTTATGTTGATTGCTGTGCTTGGGGGAAGGAGGTGCTGGGTTGAGCCTATGACGAGGGTTTGCTCGCGAGGTCCGGTTGTTTTGGGGATGAAGACGATGGAGCCATAAAGACGGAGGGTTTCGTACTAGGAGAGTGTGAGGTCTTTGTTGCTGCTGGGGGTTTGGATGATTTACCATGATTGCGAGACATCTGTTCAAGTTTGGAAATACGGATTCGTAGCTCTGCTCGATCGGAGCATTCTTGAGCTCTTCGGCCAACCATTCTTGGCATTCTGGATTGGCAGCCAGGAGAACGATGGCAGCCGCCAACGTGTTCGCTGTTGTCTCGTGCCCAGCTAGATTATAGATAAAGATGTTCCCATAGATCTCGTCATCCGTGAGTCCAAGATTCGATTTGCGGCCACCATTCGTTTCTTTGGCTTCATCCGAAGCTTGGATGAGAGCGCTTAGCAAGTTGTTATTGCCAGACTTGCGTTTTGTGATCGAAGTGCGTTCGGTCTCGAGCATTTCTTCCATATATTGTTTGAACTCCTTCGCAGCTTGGCCAAGCTTGCGTAACTTCTTGGGGAGTATTGAAACTGTCAAAAAGTCCTTTGGAATGATAGCAAGGGTGACGACGTTGCGCAAAATCAGTGACAGTGCATCTTGATACGGCATGTGATGTTCAAGTGGAAGCTTCTGTACGCCCGCGTTGAAAGGACGTGAAATACCGAACCCAGCACTCGATAAAACATGCAGGGCCAGTCTTGCAGTGTCCTGGACGGTCTCTCGAGTGCCCTCGAGACCCTCATCTACCCATGACTGTAGCATATCTTGGCACTGTCGTGAAGCCTCGCCCCATACAAGAGAACTGATTCTTTCGTTGAAAGTAGGCGCCGTTAGCTTTCGGTGACGCTGCCAGTCTTCCCCTTCAACCTAAATTGCCACCTTAGCTAAATATCCATATAGAAATGGTCTCTGCGGCTCCTTACGGTATTCAAGCTGGGGCCGAAGACATCTAATGGCTCTGCAACCTTCTCGTCAATGAGGGTTTTACATTCTGTCGTTATTACTTACTGTACATGTCAGTAGGCTTGGTATACTCTTTCCTCTTCGATAGCACTATGTGCGCGGTATTAGGGTCGGCAACCCATAACTCGTTACCACTTGGGGTGACCAGTACGAAGACAAGGCCGAGCTCATCATGTAGAGCACACTTGTCCTGGAATGTCCATCCTATGTAAGTGCATCTTGCCCATTTGCCCAGGCCATATGGAAGCATTTGCAGAAACCTGGGGAGCACGGGGAGTAGTTTGAGTGCGAGCATCCATAGAGGATTTAGTGCGCTTAACGGGCTTATTACGATGGGCAAGGCCAGCTTGCGCGCGACCTGGTAATTGAGGAACAACGAAATCGAGGTCCACAGAATCCGCGCGATGGTAGCGGTACTGAGAAGGTACAGAAAGGCCATAGTGAAGACAGCTTGGATGATAGGAATGGCTGAAGAAGTACTGAGGTTGTGGGCAAAAAGCTCACACAGCAGCTCAGCGAGGGCAATGCGATTCCAAATCCATTGGGACTATGATCCACCACATCCTTGGTGCTGCATCGTTGGATCAAACAGTACCACAAGGCTGCCCATGCAAAGGTGATCTCATGGCACAGAGAGATGTGGTGCGGTCAATGAAGGCAAATCCTGATGGCTGAACGAGTTCGTTTCATTAGCTCGGCTACAGCGACGAGGCAACCACCCACGCCCTCCTCGCCACATCCTTACCTTTTGCCTTCTCAATGTCTGATGTCACTTACGGAATACTACTTTGAGCGTACTGTACCTCATTCACGCCGATCACAAACGGCGGTACTCAGCTTTCCGTTTGTCTTCCAAGAATGTCGGCCTGCAGGCATTCCCATCGAGCCCCACTCGATTGCAGCAAAGAGTTGACTTGCACTGCACAGAACGTCAACTTCTGTGGCGGCATCCAAGGCTACGGACACGGCAGGATACTTTCGAGGATATATACATTACCTATATTAGTCAAAAACGTGATTTCCTTTATTGCATTCTGTTATCGTCCTTCACCATCACAGAAAGGACCTCACGCTTGAATCCAAGTCTTTCGATGCGAAGTCTATCCGCGTAGCAACATGACAGCAAACAAGGCGAAAATAGATCGGACTGCTTTCCAGGTATGTTGCGCAGACCTTTGGAGTGTCGCAGCAAAATTATCCGATGGGCTAACCTCTAGCTAGGCCTTGATTGGAGTTCTTCTTGGAATAGCAATTGTCCTCGCAGCTGGTCGCACGTATATTCGAACACGTATTTTCCGCCGTATCTTCATTGACGATTGCCTATTCTTCCTCGCCACTGTCTGTCTAATCGCTGGAACTGTCATGGTCTACATCGACTGTCCTTACCTATATACCCAAGTTAGCGTCGAGTCTGGCATGCAGACTCCACCCTCGGACTTTATTCACCAATTGATCGAGGACCAGAAAACTCAAGATGCTGCCGCTGTGCTCTTGCTCGTTACGATTGTTAGCGTCAAGTTCTCCTTCTTGTTTTTCTTTCGCAGTCTTCTTCGGCGCTTGAAAAATATGATAATATGGTGGTGGTTTGTGTTTGCCGTCCACGTTCCAACCGCTGTGGTCATGATCTGCTCAAGTTTCATGAGCTGTCCCTACTTTGGTGCACGCGTCCTTGGTTAGCGAATTCTCGCGAATTTTCCTGTTGAACAGAAGCTGACATATATCTACTTAGTGACCTGTGTTACTCCTAGTGCCCTTGCCAGAGAGAACGCAGTTTTCAAAGCAGTCACTATCTTGGACATTGCAACAGATGTCTTGGGTATGGAGTTGTCCCTTACTTAATATGTATACGGCTGACTCTCCTTAGTCATTTCAATCCCCATCCTACTCCTCTGGCGCGTGCGAATCGGCCTTCGCAGAAAACTCGCACTTGGTGCCATCTTGAGCCTCAGCATCTTCATGATTATAACCAGCATCATCAAGATCAGCGCTGGCAACATCATCAACGGTCAAATCGACACCACCTGGGCCGTCTTTTGGCTACAGGCCGAAGCTGCCGTTGCTGTCATGGTCGTTTCCATAAGTGCTTTCAGAGCGCTCTTTATCATAGACGGCTCGAACGATCGCAAAGCTCCACAGCAATCCAAATCTGCTCGTCGTTGGCTGCAGAGTCGCTCGAAGACTGCTCATGACGGATTGCTCAGTATATCGACACCAACCGTATCAGGTGTAAACACGTTGATAAGACACACATCCTCTCGGTCGCACCACAGAAACCAATCAATTGAGTCTGAGGGCATCTGCTTACCAACGATTCCCCCTGGGATCCGGGTTACCCATGATATAACTACTGACCGAGTAAGAGAAAGTGTGCCTTTCTCCTATGACCCCCAAGCTGACAGCTCTAGTATGAAATGAATGGGATACACAAACCATCTTACGAGTCCTTGGTCTGACATATCCTTCGAAGTCGGCTACCTCTTCCTCATCAGCCTGATTGGGTTTCATTGAACAGTCAAATGAGGCAGCAGAGACGCATAGTTAGAACCAAAACGCCAAGTGGAAGTCTTTCCCAATTATATCTGTTCGGTCTCGAAAATATATAATGCAAGTCAATAGAAGTACACCCCCTTATCAATACATATACAGCCTCTTAAGATTGCTCAGCAAAAAACCCATGAGTACTTAATTCTACACCAAAACCAAGCGGGTACACATAATCTCAAGATTAAATTCCCTAAATCATCTCCGTTAAAGATAAACAAAAAAACAAAACATTAGCTTCAGTTTGCTTCATCAATTTGCTTCACCGCCGTGATTAGCTCCTACCCCTGACCTGACGAGCTCTGATGTCTTCACCAACTACCTCGCTGTTGTTCCTGTGACCGCAGCACTGTTCATGTAGTATCGAATATGTCCTCCTGACGGTAAAGCTCTTCTGCGATGTCATGGTTCTATCGGCAGCGAATTGCTAATTATGTCTGATGCTAGAAGAGAGGAGAAGAAATGTATGTGTATCGATAGGGGGTTGTATACAATATGTATCGAAAAGGGGGGCGTAGGTTTATTGGCCCCTAAAGAACAGGCATTCCGACCAACCGAGTTGTGAAAGAATGTGTCACAAGCAGGAAAGTGAACTGGTGACATGGATTGATCTCGCCGTCGCTTTGTTCTGATATTCGACCCGCGCAGATTCTCGACTATTCGATCTCGGTTCCCTTGTCTTTCTACTGTCTCTTCTTCTTCCATCTATGCATGTGACTGCAATCTAAAGTCGACTCATCGTGACAATATATACAACTCAACAAGAACGAAATAATGCAAATGCTTGTAGTATAACATGACAAGAAGATAGATCGTTTTACAAACTAGTGCTTCTGATTGTATGTTTTCGAAAACTCTCTTTGGCGAGAAACTAGTTCATCATACTCTCAGGTTCAACCGCAACACACGTGCGCCTAGAAAAGTTACAAAAAGGCACATGGAACGAACCAATCTTACTATCCTCTATCCTGAGAGCTAGCCTGGGTATCAGTAGTTTTTTACTGAACCTCCACTCCTAGTAAACCCCCCGACTCCCCATTCCCCTTAACCCACCTTCACCAAACCAATGCATCCCCGCCCCGCCTGCTAGAACATCCGCATCTAAACATCCGTCAAGGCGTCAGCACCACCGGGTTGCAGAACAAACAAACGCTTAGCTCACCCTGTACACCATTGTCCAGGCTTCGTAAGAGAGAAGTCAGGAGGAAGTGCATCCCAAGGATGACACCAAGGCCGTAAAGGCAGACTCTGACGCTGCTGAAGACACAGCGACATCTCACGCAGGCTCGGGATCGATATGGCGCCATTAGCAAGTAGCGTGCTCCCAGGGAGGCGAGATCAGATTGAGCCACGATTGATCACCACCGTCTGGATCTTACATATTCCAGCTCCCCTTGTCGTCCTTGTTTTGCGGTTGGCATCGTCTAAAGAACTGTATTAACTCAAGCGGTCGATAATACTTTTGTGCCTCCGAATGTGCTTCCTTGAGATCGAACCGTAACTATTTGCAACGAAATAGCAAGACTACCAGGTGTTTTTGAAGACAGCCGGTATTTACGCTCTTCATGTCGACCGATTGTTTCTTGTACGATGGTAGATCATCCAATCATCAACAGACGGAACACAGCTTTGACGACACTGCTTCTCTAAGTTCTAGTGTACCTTTCCGCAGAAATCACCTCTTCAAGGATTGGGTCAACCTTTCCCTAAAACTTGATCGACCTCTTCTCCTGCTATTACGCCGTGGGGTTTAGGATGGCGGTATGTAACGTGGTTGCCCTACATTTAATGCGTTATAATAGCCTGTCTGTAGGCGAAGCTTGGCCGAGAAGTTCTCCATGGAGATGAAAAGCATCCATTACCTGTTAGTATTCGGAATAATGATCTGTTCTATTGTCGGATACCAAGGCCGATTTCACGTCTTGCCGGGATACCAAGGATCGCCACTGTGCACAGGCCACATAAAACTATCACTATGTGTATCGAGTTCCGGACGAAGAGACTGTTGAGTAGGTGGAAGATTACCCACTGGAAATTCCACTTTCTCGGGATATGTTGCCCAGGAAAACGAATTGGAGAATACTGGTGATTTAGAGAGGCGCTCGACAGAAGGAACAAGTGTTGATGTTCTCTGGACCGTAGGAGTACGAATATTGTCTGAAGTGGCGGACGGTTTTCGAGGAAGAAATGCCGCCAGCCTCTCTGGAGAACTTAGAAGAACGGGGGAGCCAACGAAAGTCGCTGACTGTGAGAATCGACCAAGTGATGGAACATCTCTTGGGGTTGTGCAAACAGAAGATTTCCGGGTTTCACATGATGCAATAGATGATGGCCGAGAGGGAACAAGGGTAGCCGTCTTCTCAGTAGCAACAACGTGGTTAGGTTTGTGGCTTAGGAATTCCGCGTTACCTGAAACTTTCCGGTATTGCTTTTCGTTCTTGTCACGTAGTTTAAGCGCTACTTCGAGGTCATTGTTGAACTTTTCTCTGTCTGGCACGGACGGGAATTCCAGATTGAGAAATTTGCAAGTCAGATGCTCTATCTTACTGCCGTCTTTGAACATTGGATGTTGGGGCCGACCCAGGATCGAAAGATCCCAAGTCTCTAGTTGGTCCATTTTAACGGAGAATTTCTGGACAACGAATGTTTCAGGTGAGTCCCCAGAGACTCGGTTTTCTATTACAGATCGGCGGCAAGATGAGGGAGCCTTTTTGCACCGACACGATGTGTCCACCACTCGAAGTCCTCGCTGCACTAAGCGTGTTGTTAGCATGAAGAAAAGCAAAAGTAACTGTCATATGACTTACGTTCGAGAGACAGCAAAGTATATTTTCCCTCTAATTTAGTGAATAAAACCATTCTCGGTAGGTGAGGCTTCACAGCCGCAATCACACCGTTACCGTTACTGTTCTCAGCAACAGACACAATAGAGCTATCGCAGCGTTGCGTAATCTTTGCCACCGTGGCGTTTGTAGTATTGGTCCGTTGGGAATTACCAGATAGAGATGAGGAAGATGAAGTCGACAGCCGTGAAGGTTCTAGCGATTGTGCTTGCATGCAAGGCAAGGGTTTCCAGAGCCAAAGTTGTAGCCTAGCAGTTCCCTCTAAGACTTTAGAGCCAATCCGGAGCTGTTGCTTATTGAGTGCCCACGTGGCTCTCGGCATATCGTGTACCACTTGGTACCCTAAGTATGCGCGTTGAAAACCGAAGATATCTGATTCCGATCGGAAATCGAGAATTGTCCCCCCTGTTCCATTCCCGCTACATATCTCCACACTCAAGGTCGGAGTCGATGTGGGTATTGCGTACCATGGTATGAACCGGTCCACGTGAGTATTGACCTTTTCACTCTCTGGCTGAGCTATGCCGGAATCATCCTCCACAGCATTGCGCACTAGTCGCAACGTCGTCGCACTTCTGCGGAAGACGAGCAGATCATGCTTCTGAATCCCAGCAGGCGCTGATAAAGAGATCTCGAGGATTTTTTCCTCCTGACCGCTTTGATCTATCAGACGCTTAGACGTGCTCTCAACTTCCGCCGGCCATATAAGGAACAAGGCCGAGTTCAACTTTGCCAGTTCATTGTCCCCGAACACGACAAGGTCTTGCCGGAGGTACTGCTTAGAAATGCGCTGTTCTACTTGTCCAATTATTCTGGTGTATAGCGAACCAGGTCGTGCCTCCCGATACGGCATGCTCCGTTTCAATGTTTCCAGTATCCATTGTGCCTTGAGTAGTTCCAGATATTGCTCGATTGTTTGCTCGCCAGTTTCGCGGTCGATGAATTGTACCGTGCTCTGTCGGAAATGCCGATAGAGAGCGTCGAACCCCTCTTTCAACGGGAAATGCGTAATATCGGTGTAGACTGGAGGGGGGTTTTTCGCCAACGCACTACAGAACCTAGCAGCTAGCCATTCCGGTATTTCCCTAAAGACAAGCTCTTGCTGCGGTATCAGGTGTTGCTTCATGAGCCACAATATTTCGGCCACATCACCAGCTATATTGGTTGCTAGTCTGAGCTGTACGGGCTCGATGACAAGGTATATTTTCTGGGTATGGAATTGGATCCTTGCCCTGAGATCGTCCACCTTTTTCTGTGTCGAGGCGGCCCACACCACGTTTTGAATGAAACCAGCTCGGTCCCGTTGGAGGGATACATGACGGACCAATATTTCGCGACATTCCGCGAGCGTCGCGGTGAAGTCCCCAATCAGCTCCTGTGATTCGCGTTGGAGAGGGTTTTGTCTTGGGTTGGTATCTGTAGAATCGAAGTCCAGGTCCTCACTTTGGTCGAGGGCCTGTTGCAAGGCATCACGAAGTTGCCGAAGCCTCTCATCAAGGCGGCGGACGTCTTTACTGAATTGTAAATATTTCGTGTCTAGAACACGCGTAGAAGTCAGTCAGGATGTCGGTAAAGTTGGTCTAAGATCTGCAGTGGGTAAGGGTTAGAGTAGGCCGAGTGCGCTTACCGGCGGAACCATTCTTGTCAAAGCAATGGTCGTAGATCCACTGGCAGAGCTGTATGCCAACTGCGATGTCGGATGGAGCAAAGCCAAACGACATCCTGCAACTTCGTTCACCAGTTCACCACTTGATGGAGATGAGACTGAGGGCCTTCCAGGCTTTGTAGCCACGTGGAAGAAGGAAGGAAGGAACAAGTGCTGTGGAGGGTCCATCGACATTGCTGGATAGGGCCACCGGGTTTCGGGCTTATCGCATTTCTCGACAGTGTCATAGGTACCTACCCTCGGCGCTGCAGATATGCAGATATTGGCTTGGCTGGACCGTCACATCAGTCATAACAGTAAAGGTACTGTAGCCTGTCGTACTGTCAGAGTGTCAGTCTGCCACACGATCAAATCGAACTCTTGGCATCCTGCTACTTACGAATCATCTTCCACAGCCTCACAGTCTCATGCATGCGAAATGCTCGAGATGGCGCCTTCCAAAGACACGAGAATGGTGCATCTGCGCCTTGGCAATACCGACGGCAGCCCCTTCTCGCTTACATAGGGCTACTAGAGTCATGCCAAGGTTCAAGCTTGATCTCCCCATCATTGCTAGCCTTGTCATCAACGCCTACTAAGCATTCAATACGTAGTGAGTCCGCCCGAGTCGAGAGCTTCGATAGAATCATCAGGCTCAGCAGAACGCCACGCCACGCCAGCCAATGCGCGAAAAGATATCGGCGTCTCCCGCAAGGCTGCGAAGACGCTCAGGCTTTCCGCAGCTTTCTGGAGTAATGTACAAAGCCTCTGTCGCGCGCCGTCGTCGTTCTCGTGTATATTTGCTCCATAGAAGAATACGCAATGGCATCTTTTGATCAGGCAGATTATGACCGCGCGGTCGATGATTTGGATGAGAGCTCTCAACGAATTGACGTAGCCCCCACCGCTCCACAACGCCTAGGGCGCTTTACTGTCGTCTGTCTCGTTCTGAATCGTACCATAGGCTCTGGGATATTTGTCTCCCCAGCCAAAATTCTGAAGGGGACAGGATCAGTAGGAGCTTCGTTGCTACTCTGGGCTTTCGGGGGTCTAGTCGCAACATGTGGGCTGCTTGTCTGGCTCGAACTTGGTCTTTCTATCCCTGTGCGGTTGATCCCAGGTACTGGCGAGCTGAAAAGCGTACCTAGGAGTGGAGGAGAGAAAAATTATGTAAGTCTTGTTCCTCTTGTCGTTGTGGGATTTCGAAAACCAGTAAAAAAGCCATGCCAGGCCAAATATAACGACTAAGTGGCAGTTCCGATATGGAAATTTGAATTCGATGATTTCCCAGTGTCTCCTAGCTTGATCGTCTCCTCGCACAGGCGCAATGCTTATATCACTTCAAGAAAACAACCAGTCTATCATTCAATTTGGATATCTACGAATACGAAATATTGTTTACTGATTTCTGCACCCCTTTGTGTGCCATTTGAAATCATCATGCTGACTATTCGAAGCTTGAATATATATTTCCAAGGCCGAAGTTCCTAGTCACCTGCATGTATGGCGTTGTCTTCATACTACTGGGCAATCTATCAGGCAATGCCATTGCGTTCGGAGAATACGTCATGGTCGCAGCAAATCACCCGAGTGCTTCCCGAGCCGATGTCATTGGTCTCGCGATAGCAGCACTGAGCGTAGCGATACTCCTCCATGTCTGCTCTCGGAGAGGTGGCATCATCATCAACAATCTCTTCACGATTGTGAAGGTTTTAATCCTTATAGCCATTATCGTCATGGGCTTTATCAAGGCCAGTGGCCACAAACTTGGCGGAGCAGACAAATCTACCGACAACTTTGACCCGAAAAAGTCATTTCACAACAATCAACGTGACGTAGGGAATTACAGCGATAGCTTCCTATATATAATCTACGCTTATTCTGGATTTGAGCAACCCTTTTACGTACTCAGCGAGGTATCTCGACCACGGAAAGTATTTCCAAAATACACTTTGATTGCTATGGCTATCGCCACGACTCTTTTCATTCTGGTGAACATTGCCTATCTATGCGCCGTGCCGAAAGATATACAGCTTGATAGCACGCAAGACATGGCCACCCTGTTCTTCGCACAAATGTTCGGCCACAAAGGTGCCCAGCGAGTCATGGCTGCTCTCATTGCCTTTTCGATTTTGGGTAATATCGTGGTCATGACGTTCACCGCATCGAGAGTCAAACAGGAAATCGCCAAGGAAGGTGTTCTCCCGTTCTCTCTGTTCTTCGCGACCGGCCACACAACACCATGGGCGTGGCTCAAAGCGAAATGGCACGCTGGCAGGAATCCTAACGTGATACATAGTCAAGACGTGGACGATCATCTGGAGCAAACTCCCATGGCTGCATTAGGCCTTCATTGGCTCTCATCCGTTCTCTTGATTGCCTTTACGTCAATGCTCGATCCAACAACCTCCTACTCGGTTCTCGTCTCCCTCTACAGCTACGTTGTCATCGTTCTCAACGGCTTCGTCGTCTCGGGCGGTCTCATCTACCTTCATTTAAACAAATCAAGATCCTGGTCGTCGCAAGCCAGCTTCAAGCCCTGGGTTAAACCTCTGCACGCCGTTATCTACTTTGTAGTCTGTGGTTTCCTTCTGTTCGCCGCCTTCGCGAAACCATCTGACGGCACACCCTACTCCTATTCTGTGAGCCATATTCAATGGTTCATCGTGCCTGCAATTGGGCTCTCCGCCTTGGCTTGGGGATCGATTTGGTATTTGGGCCTGAAGTTGGTGATGTTGCAGAAACGGAAACAGTTGGTTGTAACACGCTTTCCGTTTATTGTGCAGGATGAGGAGGATCCGGGGCAATGGGTGCAGAAGTCGGAGTTGGTGGATCATGAGTGGCATACCCGGGTTCCTACGTTGAAGCCGAGTCTTGATGGGCATGAAATGACGTAAGGTCGAGGTTCATGTAAACTTATTGATATGTCTCTTGTAGATGTAGTAATTCATATCACTTTCTGTTGTACTTCCAACTACTAAAGTTCCGCATGCAGCATTGTTCATTTATGAAAACCAAGCTAAATACATTGCAAACTCGTCAATCTGTTTACTTCTTCACAACCAATCTTACCTTCTTGAACCAATGTCTTAATGTCAGTCTGAACAAGTTCGTCATTCATTCGAATATATCAATATAGAGCGAAAAGCTAGGAAACTCCAACTGAACTCCACATGGATAGCAAAGTGGACACATAGACTTCTTGTTCCCTTCAAGTAGTATTGTCATTTAGCCAAGGCCAATTACAAAGCTTGTACCGTTAGTAGGACTGGGCATAAGAACATATGAAACTGGGTTGATATTGCCGTTCTGGTTCCCAAACTGTCTCTGAGCCTGATAATTGACGTGGTGGTTATCGGTTGTTGTTTGATGATACCTTATGCATACCTTTATATATCGATTCGGTAATACAACTCAGCCAATGAAGACCGTTACAAGAAGAAAGTTTCAAGCACGCATCTTTAGCAGCTTTTGAACCGCTTCGAATGAACACAACATGATAGATACTGCATCATAAGCTTGTGTCATATCGTACCTCAAGGTAGTTTAAGAATCAAAGACACGGTGATATGGCGGGGTGAAGCGAGACGCCTGACGGCAATCGCACAGCGCTAAGTTTGTGCCCCTCGATCGATCAATCACTTTGTTGTTCGAGCAAGAGTCACTTCGACTCATTCAATGCAAGATAACCCCCTTGTGACCCCTTCTTATAAGGCTCCTCTTCCTCGGGCTGGGCCTTCGTGATTCTTCTCATTTTATGCTTAGAATTGCAATTTGATCTCGAAGAACAGGTCTATACCACGTCCACCGGGTTCGAAAACCGCAAACATGGCACCAGGAGGCAGAGGACGAGGGGGCAAATTTAGCAAGCCGACAAGAGGAGGTTTGATTAGGGTATCTGCTAGCTAGAAGGAGTAATTGCTGACTTTTTGCCATAGGTGGTAAGAAGTTTAGCAAGAACCTCACGCCTCTAGACGCAGATGGTAATCCCGTTGGCATGTGGGGGGTAATCAGCCATTCGTATCACACATTGTGGCAAAGCTCACAAAAAAACATAGGAACCCCGAGATGCAGCAGAGAAACCTTCATCTTCAGAAGAAGAAGACTCCTCTGAAGAATCCTCCGAAGAAGACCCCGACAAACCCCCCATGACACGTGAACAGCGTCGTGCCGCTGCCAAAGCCAAGAAGGATGCCGCCATCAAGCGCAAAGCCCAAAAGGCAATCAAATCCGGCGACCTCCCATCCTCCGAGTCCGAGGAGGAGGAAGAAGAAGAAGAATCCGACACCGCGCCTGCGAACCCAAACCACACTGCTAAATCCCGTACACAAGCTTCCGCTGCCCCCATCAACCCCGCCGATGCCCCTACTGCAGGCAGCAAGTCTTCAAAATCGACGCCACTATCACAGCTATCAAGGCGTGAGCGCGAGGCGTTACAGGCACAACAGGCAAAGGAGCGGTACCAGAAGCTGCATGCAGAGGGGAAAACGGATGAGGCAAAAGCTGATCTCGCTAGACTCTCGCTGATACGGGAGAAGAGAGAGCAGGAAGCAGCAAGGAAGAAAGCAGAGAAGGAAGAAAAGGAGGAGGCGGAGAAGGCAAGAGTCGCTGAGGCGGACGAGAAGGAGCGGAAGAAGAAGGAGGCTGCGATGGGTAGTGGGCCAGCGAAAGGTGGGAAGAAGAAGGCTTGATAGCAAGCAGGACTATTCCGCAGGTGATAAATAGCATTTACGAAGGCATGTTATGTTGGTTTCTCATGCGAATACATGCATTTTAGCTTCTGTTGTCACACTTGTGGCATGTCAAAGCGCAAAGAGGTGTCTTGGTGCTTCTACATCATCAATGAAGAATGAGGCCTTCATCAGTTAGGAATAGTAGACCCAGCAACTTCTATGAGTAGTGAAGTTATCTTCTGTAGTCCTTCAATCAAAGACATCAATATCCAGTCGCTACATCCTATGCTCCCAAACAACAAATACACCATAACAACAGCCCCCCCATCAGCTCTCCAACCTTCCCCCTACCCACACTACCCCTTCATCCCCCTCCGAATCTCCCACCCACTTCATCCCCACATTCCCCATGAGCCCCCAACCCCTCCCCGCAAACCCACACTACAATGTCCCGTCAAACTAAAAGTTCCCCAACTCCACCACGTTTTCAGGAGCGAGAATATGAGGTTGTCAACGCTCTTTGCATTCTTCTTCCCTTCACTTTCCCCTCCATCTACCCATTGTTTGCGTCAGAGCGGGGATGTAGTCGGAGTGAATATGAAGGGGGTACGTTTTATGATGGGGGGAGGAAAGGGAAGAAAGGTGGAATTGGGATTTTTGTGGGGTGAGGGAGGGCGGGCGCTAGTGGGGGCAGGGGAGCGCTAGGGTTGATTTGGAAGTGTGTTAGTGCGCGAATTGGAACTTCAGATGGGTGAGCTGCAACTCCTTTTATTGTCTTCTTGGAAGCTACCAGACATGGCGAACTATCAAGCCGCATTGGATTCTTTGCCAATCGAACTTCTGGACCAGGTAATTGCCTTGCTAAGCAAAGCAGAAATAAAAGCTCTCCGCTTTACATGCCGCCAGCTGCATATCGTAGCATCCAAGAAGATGTTTAAAACGCTGACAATTTCCACCAACCAAGAGTCCTTTGTTCAGCTTTTGAATGTTGCCGGCTCTGGATTTTGGAGCGCTCAAGTACGACACGTTCACTGGGTGCTGCTAAATTCCTCGGACGATACCGTGGGCAGAATGCAATGTATACGCTTCAAGGAGATCGAGTCCTTTGGCTCTTGGACGGCATCTCTGAAGCCATTCGGGGGTATAAATGGCAAGCCAAGCTATTATGCATTGGATCTGCAGTGCCAGCTGATGAGACGGATACCGAACGTTCAAACTATCCGGTTCTGGTGCGCCACGACCGGTCAGCGGAGTGGAATAGAGCCTGGGGAAAAGAACCGAGTCAGAAGCAATTTCGTAAAGAGAAGTCATTTTAAAAATCCGACGCCCTACCTTGATCCCAATGCAGATGATATATTCTCCATCCTGCACCATTCCAAGCTTCAGCCTAGACTCATCCACACAATTATCGCCACGATGCATCTAAGGTACGCACTGGATGGTGACCTCGAACGTCTAGTCATCATACCTATTACCCTCGACCGGACAAGGAGGTTTCCGGAGACTTATCGCGGCCATGCAAATGAAGAAGAACTGGACTACATCACCCACAAAATGGGCTGCATTTGGTCTCTTGCCCATAGCGGTATCACCACCCTCAAAAGCCTAGATATCTTTAGTGAACATGGGTTTTCTGAAGACATGAAAACGTCCCTTCTTAGCATGCCAAATCGTAAGTTCTACGTGGCGGCCCGAGGCCGTTAGCAAAGAAGGACACTTAGACAGTGATGGTCTTTACAGTTAGCCAAGTGAAGGTGGAAACATATATGACTTGCACGGAATGAGTTAGGCTCAGAGTATCGTGGAATCTGAGATAGCTCATCAGGCACAGGTGAGTAAGATTTCGACGTGGGATAACGCAGGCTAAATTTGGAGAGATCAGGGATACAGGTGACTTTGATCGTCAAATCGAGCGATATTGACAAACAACTGGATCAAGGCCTTACTGCCAAAGATGGATCAGAACGTGAACATGGACAATAATTCCAAGGATCAGGATCTTGCAAGGCTGGTGAGGCAGTACAGTATATTTTTGGAAGGGACATTCGCTCATCTTTCTATGTATGCAGTACCCGAAAGGACGCTAGAATCTCGGCCTTCTTTTCCGTCCTCAAAGCCCATGCAGTCAACAATTTAATGCTCAGTTGCACTTCAGCACATCTTTTCCAAGTCTACAGCCCACCAAGTCGCTGTTTGCCCCTGGTCTAGCCCCTAAGCGCTGATTCCTCTAACGGCTATGTCAAATCCATGGTCCACCCAAACCCTCTCGTACTTCTTTTCCACGATCTTAGTCTAAGCCCCAAAGCTCGTTTGAAGTCGCCAAAGGGCTAAGCAGCGCTACGGGAGGGTGTGGATTGGAGCTATATGGGACCCACGTCGCATCCCAAAGAAGACGCGGTCTAGGACCTCGAAACGGATCCGAAACGCTCGTATCCATGATGCTAAATTTCTTGGAGACGCGAGAGTGTGGGTGTTACCTGGTAAGCACGTATTGGCCAATTGCTATCAACCGACCAATTCCGTCTTCTAAGCTGTTCTTACAGCACATTGCTGAATCTCAATGAAAGGCTCATGGGCCGTGAGTCTGCTGTGATATCAAATTTCGAATTGAAGCTACAAGGGAGACAAATGCTTATCTTGCAATCACTAAATAAAGGATACTTCTCGCAGCACTCAACAAAAGGCAACCTGATGCCAACCCCGCAATCCCACCTCTACCGCCCAGTAATAGTAGACTCCGTCGACGCCAAGACCGTTAAAGAATGCTCGAAGACAAAGCCAAGCTCGCGGGCTCTCCACGGAGCCGTACAGACGCTGCATCGCAACAAGTTTTAAACGATGATGGGTTTCTAGCCATTCCAGATTTCTACAGTGGATGTGGAAACCTGTGCGAGTGATAGGGAATGGACGAGGTCGGTTTCCATGAACAAGAGACAGCGCCTAGGCGAGAGTGACGATTTTTCCACATGGCGTTTCTAACATGTGGTTGCGCTATGGAATGGATGCGGCTTATCACGGTGGTCCGTGAAAATCTTAGATGTTTAAGTCTGGTCTCTTGGTGAGCAGGAATAGTTTATGACAGTATTACCTTTCCAGATGAGGTTTTTCGCCACATTCGTCGCCAGTACTGATATAGTTTCTTGTCTTTGCGTAGCACGTTCCTCGAACTGCTTTCGTTTTTTCCGCTTCGTATTCTGTTCAGATGAGTTCTTGAGCACTGTTGCTTTTTTGCATCGACTTTTACTTTTTCATCGTATGTCTACACCGGTGTTATTCTTGTTTCTATATATCTCTTTCACATCGATTCTGTGCTGCTGTTCAGCATCTTTTTCGTTCTTCGATATCGCTTCTCCACATCGCCTCTCCCCATCCTTCCCCTCCCACATCATCCCCTTTCCATACCGTTCCTTCTCCCAACCATCCCCCCTCAAAATCCCCTCGATCCCGAACCTCACGATTCCGGTCAAGCTCGATTCTACACCCATCAGCACCGAACACCCACTGTCTCTCCGTCCCAATCCCCTCGTCCTTGCTTTCGTCAACCAGCAACTGTATGCTCGACTACGCCTTGTGACAGCCTCACAATCGAATAAGAAAACCTGCGAAGTCTTCGCCAAGAACATGCTTCGGGCCCCCTATTGAACCAGGGAATGAAGCCTAGCTGCACGCAAATCGAGATACTCGTCAAAAGCCCGCTCAGAAGCCCGTCAACAGCAGGTCAACGCAAGTCGAAATACTCGTTAATAAAACCCGTCAAAAGCAGGTCATAGACATATAGGAAGTATATAGAAAGCCTGTCTAATGCAGATATTGTTATTATTACCTATCTTAGTCTGAACAGTATCTTAAGACAGAGACAATATCATAAGCATACTTCCGTCTTGATCATCTTAAGAGTTAACTTGAAATTTGATAGCTTACCGGTTGCCATACTTACGGTACGCTGGACAGCAAGCGTAAACTGGTGCTTGAACGGGGCCTCAGCATTTCACCGAAAAGCAGTTTCGATATTTCACAACAATTGCGAACTTATAATAGAATTTCTTTGAGGTTGACATTTTGCGCTGATGCTAATTGAACCTAAGACCTCCCGGTTTTTCAAGTAGGTCACGTGATTTCTACATTTCTGGACTAAATTTTTTAGCTTCTCCTTGATTGAGCGTGTCATCCTTAGTGCAGGGGCCATGCTAATCTTCTCTGTATCGTTTCAAATTGACCAAATGCCCGAAGGCAAAATTTAGAACGCTTATTTGTAATATAAACTTTTTTCATCTTTTTGGACATTAAGTTCCTTACATTTCTGATGGAATGAGATGTTTAATACGATAGCTACGTTCAATTAGTATTACCCATAAATTTGTTGTGATGATGCTAGTTTCACGCCGATCTTTGAACGCCCAGCAATAGTTTAGTCAAAAATGTGCAGACACTTTTAGGCCTTCTTGATTTACGTCCGACGTGATGTGCCCCATATCCTAACCTTCTGCACCCTGAAATGGGTTTCACCTTCAATTCCACTCGCAACCCACTGTTTTATGTATTATTAACACTTCCCTTGAATACGCCCACTCCTCATTTTTCGCTCCCTACAGCAACCAACTACGCTCTTGTTTCAAGAAATTCATGCGCGCAGTAAGCATATCATCCATCCAGCACCGATAAATTACACCATCCATCACCGTTTCTCATTAGAAGGGTTATTCCGCAAAGCTACGAATCAGATATCGAACAAACTCAAAAAAGTTTCAGTTGAATGGGGCGAGGATTTAATAGGTACTGTATGTCATCTATAAACCTACCTAAGATCCCATCCCAGCATTTTTCACATTACCATTACCATCTCCCATAGATGCTTCGCTACAAATGCCCACTTTTAATCCTTCACACCCCATTACTACCGGCTTGCTCTTCTAGCTTCTTGTAAATGCGTCAAAACCCTTGTAGAACGCCCGTGGGAATGCAATCAAAAAGGAAAAAAAGAAAACGCCGCGCATAATGCAAGTTTTCACCCTCCGTCACAAATCAGAAATCCATCCCCGTCCGTGTCTGCACCCCCGGGCTCTCAGGCGCACTATACCCCCTCCTCCTCCCTCCATCCCTACCCACCACCCCCGCCCCATCCATCGGCATCAAATCCACATCCGGATACGGCGCCCTGCCTCTATACACCCCCCTCGCCCAATCCTCCGACCGTCGCATGCGCAGTCTCTGATCTTCGACCTCGTTCATGTGATCCCTCAGCGCCGCATCCTCCCTATCACGGCGCAGACGCTGCTCGTGCTCCCAGGTGCGTCGGCGGGCTTCCTCGACACTGATGGGGGAGTGGGAGCCGAACTGGACGATTTCGCGGGCGTAGTGGGCGACACCGCTGGCGGGGATGATACCGAGGGCGTTGCCGGAATCGAGGGCCAGACCGGGGCCGGAGCTGGTGCGGGAGAGGGCGGTGTTGACTGGGGGCGAGGCAATGGGAGAGGTCCAGCTGCCGGCGCTGGAGAGGCGGTCGGTGGAAGTGTGGGGCAAGACGTTTTCGAGAACGGCGGGGAAGGCTTGGGTGGAGGATTTGGGGGATTTGCGGAGGGGGCGGCCATCGGGGAGGCGGTTGGGGGGTGGGGAGCCGAGGGAGGTGACGTTCCAGGGAAAGGAGACTTGGGAGGGGTAACGGACGGGTTCAGTTTCGGCTGCGGAGGCATGGGATTGACGGGAGCCTTCGCGGGAAATGGGTTGAGAGGAGTAACCGGCTGGTATGATAGCAGGGTAAAGTGGTACCTGTTGAAGAGGGCTGATGGGGATACTCCGAGGTGATGGCGTATGGTGTAGTGATGGAGGTGATGGGTAGACATGTGGTTGTTCGCCGTGTAAATCGGGAAGAATACGTCTCGTTGTGGTTATAGTAACAGCTTCATCAAGTGGAAGCGGTGCTGGGTTCACCCCAATGATAGGCGGTGGGACATAAGTAAAGGTTTCGTTTATATATCTCGGTTGTGAAGCCTCCGAAACGTCCGAACCGGGGCCAGTAACATATTGTAAGCCAGAAGATGGGGAGCGTACGGTGTTTCCTAGGGGGCTGGCGTACCCTGAAGATGGAGAAGAGAAATGAGCACTAATATTCGGGTCGGAGTGAGTTTTGTGGCCGGGAACGTAGTCAGCGGCCCGAGGTGAATGCTGCGCATTGCCTGCCCTTACACTATCAGGAGATCTACCACGTTCTCTATGTAGAGACGCCGTTGGAGAGTTCGTCTGTCGTGTCAATGGTAATTTTCCATTAGCCACTACTAAAGGATGGGCCGAAGATGGTCGCTGAAATTGTCCAGCAGCGACACCAGCATAAGTGGGTATAGGCTTTGTGGTACGACCTGGACTTAGCCGCCGCCAGAAGCTCTCTCCATCTCGTGATGGTGGCGGGCTGCGGTGCTGCACCTCCGACAACGACGTGAAAGCGTTAGGAGGCTTTGACGAATCCTTTGATCCTTGTACAGCCCAAGAGACCGAGCCAGTAGCAAAATCCCTATTGATCTTAGCTCTTGCCGGAGTAGATCGGAAGCTCCCAAGATCACGGCGACTACCCGGCCTTCTCCCCTTCCTATTAGAAGCTACGACTTGCCAGCCTTCACCTTGACTCTCTAGAGTTGGAGCACGGGGACGTGTAGTAGCATCAGACCAATTCTTCTGCATCGGATATGACGCCAACCCTTCTCTATCACTGTCGTAGCCATCGTCAGGAATGGAGGCCGGATAGCGGGGTGTAGGACTATTCTCAACGATTCTTGGCTCGTATCGAGGCGAACTTGTGCCGTAGCTCGCTGGAGAGTCGATCGAAGACTTGCTATGATCCATACCCCAGGTATTCTCATTTGGCATCTGCAGTGGGTATGGTGGATGATCAGGCGTTCGTGCCTCTGACTCTGCCGATTCCGAAGAGCTGCTCGTTCTATCGAAGATTGAGATTTGGAAAACCCCTCTCCCTACACTTTCTTGAGACGAGCCTGGTTCTCGGAGTTGAATTTCTGTGGCAATTGATGCTAGTACCGGTTCGAGCTTTGCACGAATGCCCTCCAGCGGCTGAAATTTTGATTCATAGGCCATAGAATTCTCCCACAACCTCTTGCCATGAATTTGGTACTCTCGATAATCAGAAACACGACCAGGCTCTGGCTTTTGCTTGATTCTCTTGTCTGCTTGATCGTATGAATAGGCGAACAATCCAACAGCATAGCCCAGCCATTTTGGGAAAACTCTCTTGCCATTTAAAGAATCGCAACAAAACTTCTGGACCACGCTGTGTATCTTCAACATGTCAATGGGCTCTGGTTCAACCAAACTATCACGGCTGGAGGACATTGAATTTTTGTCATCCGGCTCGTTTCTTTCGATGAGGGCATACCTCATTAAGACCTTGAAAGTCACGTTCATATCAGGCTTTCCTCCGTTCTCCCGCGACTTCACCTCAATGTCGTCGCCTCGAAGTGACCTAAGCCCAAGATGAACCATCTCCACAGGGACATGTTGCCCAAAGAATGATAAAAGGTTGATGAAATTCCATGCCTCAGTATGGCCCAAGGCCAACAAATCATCAAGAATGCTGTTGTACGTGGTTCCCATCTTGGAATCTGTCGAAAAGGACTTTATGTTGACTTTTGTGAGAGGCTCATGGGTATCTGCCAGACGATGACAAAGTGCATCAATGGCAAGTGGCAAGCCTCCAACCTTTCTAACCCATTCAGTCGCACTTTTGATATCCGCCTCGGTTGGCTTCTTCATGTGTAATTCGTCGAAAAGTAGCTTTCGTGCGTCTTCTTCCTTGAGAGGTGGAACTTTTATCGGATAGGGTCTCAAGAGCCGTTGTTTCGACTCAAGATTCTTGGCTCTTGAGACGTAGATTATGCTGGAATTCCGACTGTCCGGAACGAATCGTGTGAGCTCCGTTGCATCTCCATCTTTTTCAATAACGATACCGTCAAAAACTATCAGCCATTCCTGTCTTGACTCAAACCAAGACTTCACAATGTCAACAAACTCGTCTCCAGTGGCTTTTGTGTACAACTCAGGAGCATCCCTTGCTACAACCTTGGTGTAAATGTTCCAGAACGCTTGGTACCTCTCCTCTCTTAGTTTTGCGATGATCCAGAAGACACCACCACTAAACTTTTTGCGATTCTTGTTAACATATTGACGAGCTAGGTGTGACTTTCCGCCACCTGGCTGACCATGGATCAGGACGCAGGCTGAGCCATCTTGCCGCCGTTTGTCAAAAAGGTGGCAATCTACCTGCTGTAGCTCCTTCTCCATACCTACAAAGTAGGTATTCGCGCGGAAACCAGGAGGGACAATGAAATACGGTTCTGTAGGCTTTGTAGGAGATTCAGTGTTCATGCCATCATCCCTCGTTTCTGGTTTCGGAGGTAAAGGGAAATCTTTTGAGAGATTGATTGTGGAGTTACCTACAGAAAATATAGCAAATCAGCAAATCTGAGTTGCAGCTATATCATACATAAGACTGCTCGTAATGCGTAATCCATGAGATATTTCTGACGACAGCTCAAGATGAAGTGGATTCAGCGCGTCATTTCCACCTTGTCATCAACCTCCTCGACTTCATAATCCGCTTCAAACAAAGACCGAGACTCTGACGGATCATCTGGAGAAGGAAGTGCCCTCATCTTACCGGCTGATGTACTGGCTGAAGTGGTCTTTGGTGTTCCTTTCACACTTTCTGGAGCTATCAGTCTAGCTCATTCCAACAACAAAGGGTGGCACAAACCAGAAAGAGGTGGTAGTAGCTCCGCCGCCTCCGCTCTCTTCTGCATATTCCCCATCTCCTTTTCCGACTCCCACCGTGTCCTGATAGTACCTGGGGCGTCTTCTGAATATCTTTGTATACCTTCGGCAACGAGGTCAAAGCCAGGGGAGTTTTCGCTCTCGAATTTGCACATGTGGGAATGGTCTGCTTGGATACCCGCTCGCTCAACGTCCTGAACTGTTGGCGAAGCAGATTCTTCATCAACGATCTGCACCAAAGTTAGGGTACTCAACTTCAAACTCCGAACTGATCGAGTACTTACAAATCGCGAGGTATTGGAGCCTTTGAGATGCGTAGGCTTTGCCTCATGAAAGAAGTAAATATGATATCTATTCATGATCTGGATGAATTGACGATCGATATTTTGTAAAGTCTCGTTGTTTGTCTTCAAAGCCTCGACTAATTGCGGCGCGGTGGAGTTTTGTGGCATTACGGCACTGCATATCCATTCTAAACGAGATCCCCATTTTGCAACATCTGCACCTTTATGTGGAGTTCCGAGGAACAAAATACCATACGTTGACACGAATATGGAACGCAGGTGTTCGGTCTTTGGACCGCGAATTTCCGACGAGTAGATTAATGCCTGAACATACCGACCCATCAGCAATTTTTAGTGGGAGGCAAGGCCTGAGTACTTACACGCTTAACAACAAGTCCGCCAAGTGAATGTGCTATGAAAACTGTTGGGCGTTCAGTGGCCTTTCTAATCTACACACCTTTTTAGTGATGAGTTCTTTCCAACGGGTTTCGGAGACCAGGGCCAGTGGCAGGATGACATACTCGTCGATTTGCAGCAAGCTCGGCAACAAGATGCTCTGCATGGTTGTGTATCTTATCCTTCGAAACGCCATCCGTAAAAGATGTAATATCTGCATCATAGCCATATACGAGAATTCGTGCATGCTGTTCCTCGAGTATAGGTGGTAGCAACTGTTCCGGCCAGAAGATCTTCGACTTTTCGCTCGTCCATGTATTTTGGGGATTGCCTTGTAAACCGTGCACAAAGACAATATCCACATCGGCGGGTCGAGATGTATGGATCTCTGTCAACCCAAAGCGATTAACGCTCACGACTTGAGTCTTGGAAGTAGCCTGGCGTAGTTAGTATCTACACAGGGTTTTCGCGCGACATGGAAGTCATAACCCACCATTGTCGGCAAGACCAAAGCGTGAAGTTGACGCCTTGATGGTGCAGTATGGACTATAGGCCATATATGTAGATTTATGCAGGCCGACGAGGCGGATCAGTCATGTAGTACGAGTGAGTCAGGTACACCCAAGTCGCTGCCTATGACGAATACTATCTTTGTTGTGCCAAGTCTCAGGACTACACTCGTGCAGGCAGAGCAAGGAGATGTCTTAATCTAGGAATGATGACTGGCTTCGGCTGAGCCTCTTCTGCGGAGGGACCCGAGGCACACGAAGCCCCGTGAGTGTTGAGGACGAGTGAGAAGATCAGCTGGCACACCCAAAGGTGTAGGCGCAGTTGGTCCTCCATTGTGGATTCGGGGGGTTTCGCAAGCGCGCTATTGTAGGGCTGAACTCGGTGGCTCGATTTTCCATCAACAAATTATCTACCGCTGGACGGATTCGGAGTCTGCACGACTATGTTAAGACTGTGATCCTGTAGGAAGATCTTGGTTTCTGTGCATCGATTTCAGCAAACGCGTCGCAGTGTTCGAGTATATTGGTGAAATACTCCAGTCGATGACAGTCCCGTGGCCTGCGCACCCCGTATGAACCATGGAAACTGCTGTTGAAAAAAGAAAAGTTGATGCAGTGCGAAACAAACTCTTCTTCAAAAAACGATAGATGACAGGGAAAGTATGTTCTGATCGGGCTAGAGTATTAGAGAGAGCGTGCTGTTGTTAGGTTTCCCTGTTTAAGAGGGTCCTCTAGAAGATGTTTGCTCTCGTCAACTTTGGCTTTGTGTAACGCGGGTCACTGCTGGCCTTTGCTGACTATCTTACCGAGACGACATAAACTGTCCCAATACAATTCTCTTGTAAGCTCACAGACCGTGGTCGCAAAAACGCCAGTGGTTTGCTCTTGGGGGCCGATGTAACTAGCAAGCCCTGATGTGAGAGCCCCAGCAGCCCATCAAGGTCTTTGTCTTGCAGGATAAGGTCTTCGAAACCTGGCGAGTAGCAGACTCGAGGCACCCTTCATACTGTTATTCTAGCTGTGAGAAGGCTTTGTCAACCCTTGATTGCTATGATCACCTGTTGTCTGCAATTTTCCTCCCCATACTTTGCGGGTAAATCGGTGTACAGTCGGAGGGAAATTGACGGCGCTGTTGCTCTAGAGCGTTCCTTAATTTTCGTTGTACCTTCGGAGTCTGAATCCCGAGATACGATATCATGCATAGCCAGAGAGAGTTGTAAGCCTCGACCAAAAGAAGAAGAAATCCTCGACTTGGTTACGAATACCGGTGGCCTCATTATCTTCTGTGTTCCTTGGAGATATCCCGGACACAAGCACAACAAGCCTTTGCTACGAAACGCGCCGTCACAACTGTGGCTAGAAGAACTTACGTGAATCATGCCTGATCCTTGGATTCGTTATGGCTAGGGGCACTTTGACGAATGGTATGCACTTCTCAAATCAGAACCTTAGCTTCAGGCTTACTACATGTACACGTGGAAACCAGGGCTATCTTTGAGAACGAGAGATTCAATCCCAAGCTCGTGAAACACTTCTGATATCATCTGGGTACGTCACCAGGGCAGACACAGCATGAAGAGCCCATAGAATGAATGGGCGAGGCTTATCTTGTAGCTAATTCACCAGGCAGCTTTAGCGTCCATTAAGATCTTAGCTACCTACATAACGCCGTACGCATGTTGATGGAACTAAAACGTGACCTCTCATAACATCTTGTACGTCGAATCGATAATGACAAATATCGACGGAAGGCTTTTCTTGCTAGGACAAACTAGAAGGAAGCAGTCAAAGACTCCACTTACTATGCCGTACTTGAGTAGCAAAACAAAGGAATGCACTCATTAAAGCTCGTTGTCGCCGACAGTGGCCTTTGCTTGAGTGAGATAGTAAAGTCGCTAAACAAATCCATGCTTTGCCTTTTCGCCCTGACACGCAACTACTAAGCCGACAATCTCACAAAATAACCCCGTCACATCTTCCCCTTGACCTCTTCCATCTTGCCTTTAGCCTGCCCCGTCACCTCCTCTGCCTTGCCCTTCGCCTGCCCCATCATCTCATGTCCTTTTGATTTTGCTTCACCAGCCATCTCAGAAGCAGTCCCTTTCGCTCCACCAGCCATCTCGGACGAAGAACCTTGCGCTTCACCAGTCATCTGAGATGCGGAACCTTTCATCTCCTCTACCTTGCCCTTAGCCTGCCCCATCATCTCAGATCCTCGTGATTTTGCTTCACTAGCCATCTCAGATGCAGACCCTTTCGCTTCACCAGCCACTTCAGATGAAGTGCCTTGCGCTTTACCAGCCATGTGAGATGCAGAACCTTGGGCTTTTGAGGTATTGATGCCGACTGTCTCTTTCACGGTCTGAGTCGCGGCCTCTGATGGAGGATATCAGTATATGGAGCAGAATGTTGAGATTAGGATTGGATGAAGTAATCACGTACCGCCTCTCTCAATACCCTTGACTGCAGCATCAGCAACGGTCCGATCAAGAGTTTTAGCTGCCTCTTTAGCTGCATCGATAGCTGATTTGCGAGCATACGGTGAAGTCGAGAACACCCGAGTGCGTGCCAAAGGCAGGGAGTTGCGCGGTAGAGCTTTGAGGAATGACATTGTCATTGGAATGTAGTGATTTACTAGGTTTTGGGATAGCCGTTTTTTTGATTTTCCGAGAAGCTCCGCAGAAGAGGTTGTAATGAGGCAAAATAATAATCATCTAAGTGGCAGTGATGCAATTCTTCGAAGTTGCACACTGGGTTATCCATGTGACGTCAGGGCGTGATACCGGAGGGTAGATGTTCCGGTATTAGTAGAAGTAGCGGTACTATAACATCACCGTAAGCCCGAAGCGGCCAAAACACAACAACGACAAAATCCTGACACTGGTTCACCCCTATTCTTGGTTCGCACATTTTCCTGGCTCAGAACATCCTTTCGAACGACCCCTGCAGCTTCGTCGATCAATCCTCAAACTCGACAGACAAGCATGCTTGCTTTTCATTGGCGAGCTCAGCAACGCAAAGTCGCAGAAGGGTAGTAGCTCCGCGATATTCATCCTGAGCTGGTGAGGAAGAAGGCCGAATATTGAGGGATATGTGCCGGACCATGAGAATGTAGCAATCGACGTTATGATTAGAAAAAAACTCTACTGGTTCCGCTCGTTTTCTAGCTAAACACAAATCTCTACCACCTGAAGCCGTCAACAGTCACCTTCAAGTCTGCCGGTAACCGGTTTTCCAAATCTTCACAAAGAGGATTCTTCAAGCTGACTTCTCTAAGGGCTAGCCAAATGGATTCGAATGGCTTCTCTTCTGCACAGCTTCGCCTGAGGATCTCACACGGCCTTAATCTTCCGCATTGGGTACAAGTCGGGTCTCTTTCGATCGTGTGGGATGTAGCCAGCTCAGATCTTTATGATCCACTCGACTTCTGGTATCTGCACTTCGGAATTGGCCAATGGAAACCTCAACGACTAACACAGCAACACGCTATATTCAAGGAAAGCTTGACGAGACCCAACTTAAGTAGACAGTAGTCAAGTTCGCGATTGGCCAGGATCCCTTCTCACCGTCGATACTCAATTCAACTCTTACCGCCGCGGACAAACAGACAAACGTTGCTTCCAATGCTGTCAGGACTGGTGTCCGTGTAGACCTCTCAAAATACCACACAACAACCATGGCAGCAGGCTATCCCGTTTCTAGTGCGCTAATACTCTTCATACTCTCTATTGCCTCGAAAATTGGCGCACCGCCCTCGGTCTTTCATGATCCGAAAGCTACGTGTGTAGGAAATGTTCATGTCGATTTAATCTGTCCTGACAGAAATCTCTGTCCGATGAAAACCACATTGGGTGAGGTACGAAGCAAAGGTTGCTGGTTCGTCTCATCTTCTCAGAGCACCCACCGAAGATTCGCAACAGTGTGCCATCAACGCGCCATGTCTGTTAGTATATGATCAAGAATTAGGAAAGCCGTATTTCGATCTCACTTTTACTACCAGCCAGCCGAAAAGCTCCACAGTAGATTTGCCGTTTGACCCAAATTGGCTTTAAGCTTAGCAAAAAATACCCGCCTTCAGAGAGCAAAATATTTGCCCACACAAACTGATCATCTTTTTCATGGGGCCTATATCGGCGTCCTATAACCTGTATCAGATGATAATCGCTTACGCCGCTGATGCAGAAGCTAGAAATTCGAAGTTAAAACTTCGAGAGTCGCAGATTCGTGATCCGAAAAGTCCATGTACCTCACAAATGCGAGCAGTATTCCTGGACTGTTCGAAAATCCTCCCATCCAGGCCCGTGTGTCTCTTAGCCAAGGGGTCAGCAACGTTCATCCATGAAACGCCAAGTCGTTGGGCCTTTAATGAACCTTACGCACTCCTGCACGAGATATGGAAGGTTGCCAGTTTGCCACGGTCCGAGCATATTGGAAAGCAGATTGTTAAAGAAAGAGGTAACATTCCCTTAAAAAACAATTTCAAGAGGTCGAAGCAGGCCGGCCTCAGACGAAGCATATCTAAGTTCGATGCTCAAGAGCTAGCATCAAGAGTGTGTAGCCGGGTTTGCTTCCAAACATAGAAACCCCATTTGGCGGAGCCATAAGATAGACGCAGCGCAGAAGTGTCGTTTGGGCACAGAGCTTTCCCGATGTAGGAGTGATTGCGGGTGTTTGATGGATGGAGTTTCTGCAGGATGCTTTCTCGGATTTGGAATTGCGCCTCCCGGACCGTAGGCTGGTGTTTTCGTTGATTCTGAATCTCGTGGCGGTACCAATAGGCAACTGGCCACCGCTGGCACAATTACACTTTTTGATTATGTCCATCCTCAAGGACGAGGGACGGACTATGCCGTGATTTCCGGTGGTGTGGTCCACCCCATTCCTTAGGTACGACAACCTTCACAATACTGTGCTCACGTCCAGCGTCTTCTACAACCATGAGGAATGGTGCCAAGGCGTCTAGGGCTTATTTTTATTTATCCCTGCCCATCTTCAGTGGGCGAAGGATATGAAGCAGCTCGCGTCATATTCGGGATCTCCGCTCCGTTCATTGTGTGCCAGGATTTCTATGCCATCTCGAAGTGTGGTCTCGATGTGCTGGTTCTCGAAGATGTGGTACGACCAATATATTCTTTTTGCGGAGCGCTCTGGCTTCCACCATCAGTTGATGATGGTAGTCGGGTCCTAAATGGAGGGTTGTGCCCTGTTCAGTTTTAGTATATGCTCACAAGGTTTCGGGCTGATTTTCTTTAGCCCTAGTCCCTTTGGCAATTCTTGCAAGCATAGTCTGGGCTAGGGTTTGTTCATCAACCGAATACCCGCATCAGACGCTTGCAATCGAACTGGACCTCAGACGAATCGTTGAAGAAGATCATGAAACTATATACCTTGTAAGAAAGTGTATATTCATGAAGCCGCAAAATGCTGACAAGGCTTTGAAGGTAGAAACTGCCCGTTGAAGAAATGCCGAAGGACAAGCCTCAACGATAATCAAACAGAGGAGAAGATAGAAAACTATCTGTGACAATCACATGACAGGAATGACAGCTCCATGAAAGGGTCGCCACAGTAATTGTTCTATTAACATCTGGAATTTCAATGGTTAACCTGTGTGGCTGAGATAACTTGTAACGTTTGCCACCAACATAACCAAATTTTAGTCGCTCCAGCATCTACGTCGGAAAACTCTCCGAGAAGGAGCGGTACAGCCTATACCTTGTCGATAAGTCATACCCGCAAGTAGTGGTTAAAGAACTTGCACCAAAGCATAGCAGACTTGACAGTCCAGCTCAGCCTTGGTTGCGGCTGTCAGATGCTTCAAGAAGGCAATGTTCATACTCTCGTAGCTATCTCTTGTGGGTGACAGGGTATGATAAGCAACTTCGGAGTTGTACTTCGGTTCTCCAGTCTCGGCCATGGTATATGTGGCATTTGGTCGTCCACCATGTAAAACCCTAGACCCTGGGAGCCTTTGCTCTTTTGAACTATCCACCACGTTCGTCCAATAAAGTCGCGGCCTTGGCTAACTCTTCGTTGAAGGCCGCACCAGAGTGACCACGCCGTCTGACTATCTTGGAAGACGACTTCGCCCTCTCCTCCCGCTACCGGCAGAGCGAGAACAGCAGGGTCAGGGAGAGGCGACTAGGAAAGTAACCCGTTAACCTTAGTACTTTATGATGCCTGAAAAATGTCTGATCCTTAGGCCACGAGTGAAAACAGCCCTACTGCCACTCGATATTGGTGTTCCTGGTTCTGGTTGCGTTAGTCATGGCTATTGCCCCTGAAGATCACCTGTTTGGTTCATTATCGCTTACGCGAGGTGGGTGAGGCCCCTTACACAGAGCCAGTTAGCTGGTCTTGAAAGTTGAGATCCTGCCAAAAAGACTCGGCTGAATCAGCTGCATGCTTTCGAGAAGCCGTCTTAATGATGTGATGTTGCACACAAGCAGAAGCAGAAGCGTTGCAAAAAAGGGGTAGTTGTTTAAGCATAGTGCTTTGAAAGAGATTCCCTTTGTCGAAGGCGTTCGATGAACAGATAATTTTGAGTGTGAGTATGGGTGAATATGTTGAATCTATGTTAATCATAGAAGAAAACGCAAGAGCTCCACCAAGTTCTTCTCCGATGAATCGTGGGACCTCACCATATCTTTGAAAAGGGCTCCCGATGCTGGTGACGTTAACGAACAGCTTGCTTGTGGCAGATAGAAGCCCGCGGCTCTTGGAAAAGTCAACGTCTTCGGTTTGTGTGATTGTTGAAATGACCACCCGAGTGGATTAACGATGCTTAGGGGAAGAAAGGGGTTCGTTTTCTTTCCTGTAATATCCCAAGGTCCTCTCTGATTCGTCGCATATGAAGTATGTCGTCAATGAAGGGTCGTTACAGCAGCTACTGGGATGATTTGATCCATCCATTCGAAGATGTGAGTCTGAAAAGATTGGTTGTGACCAACCGCAGAATGCTAAATCCATAAACACGCTCCACGCATTTTAGTAAGAAGCAAGTTTCCGGAGTCCGGAAACCCCAGATTAGACGTCGAAGCTTGATCGACCTGATTTCAGAGTCGATGGGCCTTGCCAGCAAACCTGATTTCCTTGAGTAGAAGCTACAGTGTGTCTTGGGATTCAGAGCATGATTATTGACTGAGATTGAGGCTGAACCCGCTCTGTGTGTCTTGCAGGACTTTAATCAGTATTTAAGTCGCACGTAAGACCCTCAATTCAAGGGCTTACTACGGTAACTGTGAATGAGCGACTCAAGGCAAGAGAATTAACGGAATCAACTTATTGCAGATCTCAACAATGACTCTCTACGGCTGAAGCTTGCTCAAAGCAAAAGTCGGAATGCGAAGAAGGCCTTGATGTCTGAGTGGCGCTCAGCAGAATCTATATGTACGGCGTCAGTCTACCTTCGAGAACGAAGCCTGCAGATCGGATCTGCTGCGGCTGCCTTCCGACTTTCGGCGATGCACACTGGGTGGTAGGCTCACAAGTTTGTGGGGAGCCAGACTTACAGAAGATCTCCCTAAGCTTGTCAGGCCGCCCTAAGGGCCTATCTCCAGACGTGACGCGAAGCATTGATGTATGATCTTGGGTTTGTGAGTAACTTGCAACTTGGTTGATCTGACGAGATGGTGCGCCTTCGGTAGCTTGCCTGGCTGACCATGTGTTCCGGTTGGAGACGGAGGCTATCTACACCTCGATGAAGAGCTACTTTGGTGAAGCGGTAGTACAAATACAGATTATGCATAGACGGATGAGGTTCTATCGATTTGAGAGAACAGCGGCTGGTTCTGTGGAGGTAAGATAGACGAGGTAAAATTAGGAAGGTCCGGAAGGATGAGACTAAGAGTACGGAAAGGTTCATAACCAACAAACCCCAAACGGCTCTCATAGCCTACATTATCTACAGCCGCACCTCATAGAAGAACAAGATACCATCTTCTATAACATGCAAGATATACTGACCTATTTCGGTTTCGAGACAGACTTGATTGTAAGCTTAAACAAAACGGAGAGACAAGGGGTAAGACTCAGTGGCTGTCTTTCATAAAGAACCTTCCAGTCCTCGCCACTTCAAGAATCGTGCTTACGTCGCTAGGTATATGTGATCTCCAAATGTTGTGGTCTGACAAGTCTACCATCAAGAACCTCCTGCCTTTCCTCTTTTCTTTACCTCTCGAACCGTTCGAAGGGGGTGAAGGCGATACGCCCAGGGAAACTGCTTTTATTATATCTAATAACCTTTGTTGCAGTTCGCTCAACCAGATATCCTACCTTGCACTGCAAGCAAGCATACTGGTTTCATTACCTGCGCTTCCCGGCACTCTACTTACCTAAGGGAGGAAATTGCAGCATGCCTGGATTGGTAGGAAATAATTCAGTGAAACATCGAAGAGCCGTCGAGCCCCTCGTTTGCCTCACACTTGGCTAAGAAAACTAGTAATAATAGGCTTGCACTGACGAAGATCCGACTAAAGTCGCTCCTCGAACAGATTTCGCCAGTGAGGCCGCACGACAAATGCTCTCTGAAGCACATCAAGACCGTTCCACACTACACTGTCCTTCTTTCCAGAACTAAGCGGTATGTGTAAAGGGAGAAGGTGATAAGTAAGTGTCTCATCTACTCAGGTCACTTAGAAATTCGAGCATTGAGGAGTGAATATCATTGCTGCGCTGTACAGGTTGAGCCAATGCAGCCGAATACAAATGATCTGCTTCATGACATGCCAAACAATATAGCATCCATACTACCTGTCAATTGGTCTAGCATCAAAATCGGGTTTTACGACGACTTGGAGCGATGCGGCGACGAAGACAAGGTGGCCTTTACACCTCATCGCATTTTATATATTGTTCGAACATACTCGTATGCACGGGGTTCCCGCGCAAACGGGGGTTCCGCGCACGCTAACTAAAACTGTTTATATTAGTGCCATTTTTAGCACGCTAAACCCGATACTATCTGTTGCTAACCTTTCTAGGTTAGAGTGCGCGGAAACCCAGTTTGCGCGGAAACCCCGTGCATACGAGTATGACTTATAGCCAGGCATTTGAAATCTCGTCTTTTTGAAGTTTTGATGTGGTCGTGTATTTCCGTCGATTGGGGATCATCCTCTTTCGAGTGGGATCAGGCAATACAGACTATCAAACATCATGTTATTCGATAACAGCAAGGGATGGACTAAAACATAGAATTATAGAACACTTTTACAGTTTGTGTAAGCACCCCATGGTAGCACGTGGTGAGATTAAGAGCTAGATTACAGAATGTGCATATGTTTTATATTTACATGGCGTGACAGCACAAGGTAAGCCATACTTCACATATAAATCAAGCCTGAGAGTGCTTCTTGACCACTTCCACCACCTCGTGCAGCCCTTTGACAATCACAGTTGGCCTTCCCAAGTCCCCTTCAACAAGTTGATCCGTCCAGCCGTTTCCAGCTCGATCAACCCAGGCGGCCTGCATCCCTACGGATCGGGCACCCACAATATCAAACGGATTTCCACTAACCAACCACATCTTACTCATCGCTTCTTTTGTGTTTTCCTTACCCACCTTCCCAGCAAGGTGGTAATACGTTTCAATACTTGGCTTGAACTTCTTCACTTCTTCAACAGTGACGATGTCCTTGAAAACCGAAGCGTGAGGGCCAAGATCTGTAGATGACTTTACCGAGTTTGTAACCATCTCATTGGTACCATTGGAGAATATCACAGCTGTGATATTGGGAGCTTCTGTAATTGACTTGAGAGCTCCGGCTACATCAGGGAATGTAGATAACGAATCGTAGGCTTTCATTAGAGATTCGATGGATTTATCATTTAGAGAGACCCCTGAGTCTTTCAGGGCATGACTCAGGGAATTTCGTGTAATGGTTGAGAATGGCTCATATTGGTCTATCACAGTGTCAGACTTATGAGGGCGGAAAGTGAGAATTCAGGTTATGGTACTCATGCTGTTCAGACGCCATGTGTATTCCAATTGGTAGCGTCTCCACAATGCAGCTAGGCTTGTGGCTTTTTCACTCCCAAAATGAGTGGAGAGTTCTTTGGCTACAGATTCTGTCGACAGAAGGGTCCCGTAAAGATCGAAAGCAACAACAATGTTCTCGTTTGATGGCATCTTGTTTGCAGATCAACGTAAAAGACAATGAAGGGAAGGTAATTTCTAAAGGATTTGCAACAGCGGGGCTCTTTATCGATTAAAGCCTTCTTGGCGGCAATGACGTAGCCGCCGGAACTACCTCAATTCCCGACCTTTGATGTCGATATCGATCACATATCTCGTCGTACTGGCAGCAGCATCATCTCCATGTCAGATGAAGAACATCAAGGCAATTATGAGACCTTTCGTGATTGTTTCTCTGGGCCAATCGTCCAGAGACTCCTCACAAGACCAGCAAAGCCCGTGAACAAAAAAGGTGTGAAGAACCGCAAGAATGCGGTAAGAGGTGCCAACTATGTCGAACAGGAGGTTGGCAATGGGGCGGAGGATTTAGCTGACTTTGTAGATGTATGAGCACTTCCTCAGTCTGCTAGAACAAAGCACTAAAAGCCTTTAGTTCCTGGCAACAGAGTTGTTCGACTCATTACCGCGAGAGCTACAAACGCTGTCATATTCGGCTATCCAGAGGGACGGTCGCCTCGCTAAGGCTTACAACGATCCAATATCGTCACAAACGATAGAAGGTAACTTGTCAAGTATCCCATCTTCTGTCGCCGATTCCCTCAAGACCTACGCCATTCTCCTTGACCCCTCAGATCTGCCCAAACTTCTCACCCCTATATTTCAAGACTACGTCAATACCGTCACAGCTTCACCTCCCGTGTGGTCATCCACCCGCGCATCCGCTTGTGAGATCTGCGATCGAAGCTGGATACCTCTGACGTACCATCACCTCGTGCCGAGACAAATACATACAAAGGCTATCAAGAGAGGTTGGCATGAAGAATGGAGCTTAAACAGTGTGGCATGGCTTTGCCGAGCTTGTCATAGCTTTGTACATAGAGCTGCTAGTAATGAAGAACTGGGGAAAGATTACTGGAGTGTGGAGAGGCTAATGGAGAGAGAGGATGTGCAAAATTGGGCGAAGTGGGTGGGAAGAGTAAGGTGGAAGTCGAGATAGTGGCCACGTAAACCATCCTAACTGGGGCTTACTAGCAACCTGGACCGGATATCCTAATGATTCGGTCATCATTTCCCCTGGATCACAAAATCATTGCGAATGGTCAGACCCATCAATGGAGGTGGATCCACGCGCTTGTGGGTAGCCACTTTGACGCATAAAGTGCAGACATCACCAGTGGTAAGGATAAAACCTTCCAAGCTCTGAAGGTAGTCAAGACTGGCGGACCATATCTTGACTGGTAGACGAAGGTCTTGGGCGATGATTATATGGCGAGGCCCAGGCTGCTTTTACAAAGTCCAGGACCGTTTACATCGAACTACTACGCCAAACACGAGTATCAATCGCACAGACATATCTCACCTACAATTCGAAACATCTGAGCCGTGACTGGAAACTTGGATTTCCTCATGGAGTCCGATCTCAGCGAACCTTCTCCTGTTCGGATACTAATGATCTCCTTCATACTATGGCTTTGGACTAGTGTCTAAAACAGCTTTCTGGTTCGACAGTGCAATATGTCGCTAGATCGATGAACACCCGGTCACGCCAGTTTTACAGTGCATGTCAGTATCTTAATTTATAGCTTATCTGTCGAATTGTCAACGCCTATGCAATAGGTATCTAATCTCCTTCATATCATTCTAGTCATATCACACTATCTTGCCCCCATCTCGACTAGTATGTGACAAAGTGTTTCAAGATACCTTCTGCTGCCACCATAGCTTTTGGACTATCTGAATGCAATCTCGTATCGTACCTTCAGTACTGGCCCTCTTGGTTCTATCAACCTACACAACGGAACAGCAAAGACTACCATTTCGGCGAAATTTCGGAAAACCCTCTAGCGCTGATGTGAACAGATGGAATCGCCGTTCACCAATGACGATGGACGACAAAGACGGGCGGTATTCACAACAACAACTTGGGATCAACAAATACCTCTGTCCGCCCGTAAGGACCTCACAACCACCGCCTTCGTTATCAACGAATGCAGGTGCTGGGATCACACATTGCTTTGTTTGTCCGGCATTGAACATAAGGATCAGATCTTCAGCTGCCGCTCTTTCATCGATCATTTCCAGACGACTTATCGTCCGCTGAGTTGTTGTACCGCCTACCGCCGCAATTTCAGCAGACCGCAATCATGCCAGTAAGCCTCTGCAAATTTTCTTCAACTCCTACCGCCTACGTATTTCACATCAACTGATTTCATCACCAGGGAATTCTCGAGCTCTATGTCACCCACGCCAACGATTACGTCAACGGGAATGTGGCAGCCAACACGGCCTTCAATATTTCACGCGCCAAACTCGAGTTGACGATTATGCGCGAGCTAGACAAATCCACTTTACCAACCGCGTACAAGTTGGCGTGGTTTAATGCTGTCAGTACGCCTGTACATCTGCTTCGTGCGGACTGTGAACAATTTGTCCCCCTTAGAACACGTTATGCTGGCTTTTGCAACATTGGTCCGTCAGAGCGATAATACCGAACCCGTACTTCATAATATTTGATTCTTTGTCTGCGATATAGTTTTACCACATCCGCCGATGAACGGTCTTGCTTACACTACGCTCACAGATTCTCACATCGGACCTCTCAACCTCCTTCTGGCTCTCCGTTAAAATCCTACACTCCCTTCCCGAGTCCTGCATAGCTCGCTATGTCCCCAACTCCTCCCTTCTTAGCATAGAGGCGCCCCGCTCCGGCATCAACGAAGCTCACACCACTCCGTCTAACCGCTCTCCCTCTGTCGAATCTTCAGCAAGTACTATAAGTGAACCCGATGAAACAAAGAAAACTCACCACGAGCGGTCCAGCAGTGGCGTTGCAAGGGGTGGCGAAACAGAACCACTCAAGCCAATAATCAAGCCCGAAGAGGTCTGGCACGGAGAGGACCGCCCTGAAGTATTGGAAAACGACAAACCACGCCCAGTCAATCGGCGAATCAAATATCCTAGGATGTCAACTGGTGGGAAAGCACCACGACGTAACGCCAAGATCAAAGCAAGAGCGAAACCAAACCCGGCGCCGAAACCTAGGGTTGGGAAGCCGAAGCCGACACCAAAGCGAAAGAGAGCAAGTGAGGGAGAAGCTACCCAGGCGAGTAAGGCGACGAAGGTGGCGAAGGGGGGAGTTTGAATAGAGTGGCGGCTGCGTTATTTCTGGGGTAGTCTAAGGTGGAAGAGACGAAAAAGATGATTTGAGGCGTAGTAATATTCGCAGCACAGGCGGACGCGATTACGCACCGAGAGACAGGCTGAACGAGGACAGTAAAGAAAAAGTCTCGTAGTACTCTTACCGGCAGATTTTCATAAAGCAACATCTCAACTCCACCTTCCATCTTCTGTAACAGCAACTCCACTCGCATCTTTTTGTCAATGATACAACACCAGTCAGTCAGTCAGTCAGTCAGTAACCCACGCACCAAAAACAACCAATGAACCATCCTCCTCCATCCTTATTCCTCCCTTTTAAAAAACCATCCCCCCCCCACCAAATCACCCACCAGATAGATACTGTACACACCACCCCATTCACCCACCCCCATATCCTTTATAACCCACAAGACCAACCAACCAACCAACCAACCACCCAACCAACCACCAAACCAACCAACCACATACACCAACCACTACAGTATCCTATTCACTTACCACTATCTCTGCATTTTTTTTTCAATCCCTGCCTTCATTACAATACCCTGCCTTCACTACCCCTTCGCTACCTACCCTCCCTCCCTCCCACCCACCCACAACAACAGCACATACAAGCATTAAACCAACACGCTCTTATTCATCTGAAACACGACTTTTGAGTCAGTTCGGTAGTTGGTGGTTAGTGGTGGAGGGGTTGGGTGGAGGGTTTTTGGGGGGGGGGGGGGGGGGGGAGGGAGGGCGGGGGGGG
>JAABUZ0100000163.1_pt1 | contig 170904 bp, 101 predicted proteins | sample 5562091 | NCBI WGS metagenome assembly JAABUZ01 (sample SAMN12813069, study PRJNA571459) | rock metagenome | isolation source: Antarctica rocks | place: Antarctica: Victoria Land, Linnaeus Terrace sud | collected 2015-12-21 | reverse complement strand
TTAATAAATATAGATTTTATTATTATATTTTTTTTTTTTTTTTTTTTATATTTGATTCAACATTCCTAAGAATCTATGCGAGAACTATATACTTTTACGATTTTTAAATTTGATCAATTACGAATAGACGAACAACACTAGCGTCTATTTGTCTAATTATAATTGATTAGAATTCGCAATCGTCATTCCGTTCGTAATTAGTCGTTATAACAACGCTACATCTTCGTCTTCTATATCGTGATATTCGTAATACAAGAAAATTCTTCAAACGAGAACTCTATAAATCTAAGACAAGCTTAAGCATCGTTAACGATGTCGTTGTCTAAAATTAACACAACAATTTAATAATTAAAGTTATGCGTATCGTTGCGACGACAAATCTAATTTCGTCTAGCAATCGTTATAGATTCGTAATATTAATTTCTTGTTACATTTGTGCTCTTTTCTATCGTTATCTAGAGCAAATTAATAAAATATGCTTGATCGTTATGCACTTCTAATCGCAATCGCAAGTTCTTGTTGTGATTTCAAGCATTTGTCGTTTACATAAGAATTAATTAAAGTCGATTTTGTTTATTTTTAATTGTATTAGAAGTGCATTTAAGACAATTAATGTGTAGTTGCATGTGTTTATGCGTGACTCTAGATACAAGCTTGCGATATTTTGCGTCGTTCTTGTTTTTTAATTATTTTAATCGTTATTTCTTTTAAATCTTGTTCTAAATAAACGTCTTTTTGACGACAAACTTATCTAACATTTGATTCGCAAGAGATAAACGCTACTTATGCGTTTCGTTAACGACTTTATTTGCAATCTTGTTATCTTTTATGTTTTTATGTTCTAAAATTTAATAAAGTTTTAATATGACGTCGCAACGTCGCATCGCATCACATGCTTCTTATATTTTTTTAAAACGTATTTAATTTAACATCGATCTTGTCTTTTTTATAATTTTTAATAAAGTTTAATTGTCGAAATATATCTTGTAAATTTGTTTTCGCAAATTAGTAAACGTCTCGCAATGCTTTGTTAATTTTTCGATTGCTCTTATAAGTCTCTTAAATTCGTCGTAATGCATAAACGTTATTTCGACGCTCTTTAATTACTTTTCGATTTTTCAATTCGCTTTTATTAAAACGATAATAACGTCTTTATTGTAATCGTTTTTGTCGAAGTACACTTTTTAATACTAATTGAAATTTGTTTGCATCGTACTTTTTCTTAATTATTTTCTTGCTATACGCAATAATTATCTTAGAAAGTTTTATTTATAAGATAATTGTGTGAAATTGTTATTGCGATGTCGTCGTCAATTCGAGTTTTATTCGCATTTATTTTCTCTTAAGTTGCAAAAATGTTATTCTAAATTTTAATTTTCGTTTTTTTTAAACATTAAGTTGTTGCGTATACGTAGCATCGTTACGTTTATTATTTTGCTTAATTCTTATACATTTATAATAGTTATTAATCTTTATATTAGTTTTTCGAGATGCATATTAATAAGAGATACGTTAATCTTAATGTTTAAAACTTTTGTAAATGTCGTTTTATAAATATTTGTAATGCGTCGAAGTGCGCAATTCTATATTGATCGCAATTTCGAAATAATTTTTTTTTTAAATTTTTAATATTTTTAAATGTATATTATGCGATGATATTGTAAACTATTATCGACTTCTTAATAACAATGTACTTGCGCTTATTTATTTTTAACAAAATGTTAAATATTAAACTTTCTATTATTGACGCGCTTTTGTGTTTGATCGTTAGCTTAATTTTTATTTGACATAAATAAGTTCTTTATTTTAGCTTTAAGTTTAGTTGAATTATTAATACTTTAATATTTGATTTAACAATTATCTCGTGTTTTGTTAGCATTATATTAACGCTTATATTAAATCTCTTTGAAGTTCGCAAAAAATAAATTAATTTATGCTTTTTTTTCGCGAACTTAAACTCGTAACTTCGTATTTATTGCTCGCATTTATTATATATTTAACTTAGCACTTTGTAATTACGTTTAATCGATTTCTTATACATTAATATATTAACGTTGTTTACGAAACTTGTAATGCTAATTCGCAATTTAATGTTATTGCACATCTTTAACAAATTCGCATTATAAAACAAATATAAAACTAAAAAGAGAGAAAAATTCTACAATATATTTACGTTCGCATTGCGCTTCTTTATTGTGTAATTATTTATAATTAAAATAATACGACGTTTCTTTAGAAAATTCTCTACTTATTTGAATAAACAAGTAAAAACTTCTCTCTTCTTTATATTGTGAAGCAATCAAATGTGCAATATATTGTGGAATGCATTTAATACATCAAGATTAAGTAGAAATGTTACTCTTTTCTTTTAGTTACTTTATATTGTGTAAATCTTTTTCGTAATTAATTGCAACGTTCTATTGATTAAAAGTTGTCTTCTAACTTTTATTTGTGTATTTAATAAAATATTGTGCGTCTTTACAACGTAATAAAGACGCTTCAATATTATTAACTTCAATATCTTATCTAATGTATTTAATAATGCGATAAGTTTAAAGAATAACGACTTAGAATAATTCTTTTTTCTTAATTTGCGCAGCATTATTGTAATCGTCTTTTTAAAATAAGACAATTATATTTCTTTCTTAATGTTATTACTAAATAAAAATTTTACTTAAAATAAGACGATGCAAATTAATTGTCGCAACGTACAATTAATTACATCGTTAATTTCTAATGACTTGTTAGAAGTTGTCTTATGCATTGCTCTTATTACTTTGCGCTTCAATATTATCTTGTCGTCTTTTATAAAAATCAAATAAGAGAATTCGTTCAAATCGTTTACTAAAATTGTAAACGAAGAAAAAAATTAAAATTAAAACATCGTTTCAATTTTGTTCTTCGTTATTGTTGCAATGTTCGTATTAATTTGTAATAATAATATAATAAATTTAATTAACGTTTTTGTTGTCGCGTTTCTAATTTACTTTGTTATTTCGAAGAAATTCTTAATAATGTTTTTCGAAACTTTTATTTGTTTGCGAAACTTGTTTCCTTTGTGTTTCTTTAAAATTTTATTCTTCTTGTCGCATGTTCGAATGTATATCGTTCATTCATTAAAAATGCGACATTGTTAACATAGTCTTCTAATTTCTTTAATTATTTTCGTGCATTTTGTTATTTATTCGAATTTAATTTTCTCGTATAATCTTGTTTACAAAATAATTTTTTTAATAATTTTTTTTAAAGCATTAAGCAATTTTGTCGTGTATTTATTGATGTTATTTCTTTTTATTAAATCGTTTAATATTAATTTAAATAATAAATTTCTTAATATGTCGTCGAACTTTTTTAAGTTTATAGCTTTTCAATTTTGTCTAAGATAACGTCGAAGCTTCTTTTGCGTTCGAAGATTTAACATCGTTCTTATTAAAAGATAATCGAATAAATTTTTTATCTTCTTGTTTATATCGCAATATATTAATCGATTTGCTATTTTCTCTATAACGAACGATAAATTGATCGTAATTTAAGTGTTTTAATAATTTCTCGTTATATACTCTTAAAAGAGATTTAACATTGCGTCGATTGCGCACATTATATTTAACAAATTCTTCGAAAGTTAATGTTGTCTAAAATAAAATAAACTCGCTCAAAAGAAATAATGCAAATTAATTTTTTTTATAATAATATTTTTGTTTTGCATGCGCAAAGTTAATTTTATCGCTAAAAGATTGCTTTTGTCAATTATTTTATTATAATTATTCGAAGATAAGTTGTAAATGTTATAAACGTTAATAAAATTATGTTTTATGTTGTTATCGTTAAAATATAATTGTAACGTTATTGTTTTTACATTTTTAAAATATTATATGCTATGTTAATTATTATTATTAATGCGTTTGTTAACGTAGAAGCATGTTCTTTTGTTATTATTTGCGAACGTAAAGTTTGCGCGTTTTAAATTATATATCTTCGTCTTAACGTAATATTGTTACGACTTTTATATTATTAGTATGTTGTAATTTTGTATTTTATTCTTTTGAAACAATGCAATTATTATTTTATTTCTTGATTTATAAACATTATATTGTAATATTTTAAGCTTATTTTGTGTTCTTATTAAAATTGCTTCGTATAATTTTTAATGTTAATATTTATTAAGTTTTACATCTCTTGCGTAAAAGATATGTTCTATAACGATATTATTGTTATTTTGTTATTATCTTGTCTCATTAAAACGAACTAACTATCTAACAATTCGTTAAAGCGTCTTTTCTTAATCAATTGTTAAATTACACTTTTTTTCGTAATTATAAGAATGTTTTGCATGCGACTTGTTTGCGTCGAACGATCAATTGTTGTTATCTTGCGTTTTGTTCTTTTCTTCGACGTCTAATTAATCGTCGTTGCGTTCTTAAGAATTACTAAAGTAATTGTTGTTTCGTTTGTTTTCGTCGTTCTAACAACATAATACAATAACTTTGTCTTCGTTGCTTCTTTTATTTTTAGTTTTTCGTTCTATCTTTTAAAACACTTGAAATCGAATACTTTGTAAATATTTTTGCAAACGTCGCATTTTCATTTTAATAAATTTAATTAATGCGAGCATTAATTAAAGCGATAATCTCGCGCATAATAAGCGTATTGTTGTTTGTTCTTACATTCGTATATTAAGTAATTATACTTTTAACACTTTATGCATTGTTTTATTTTGCAACTTATATCGTAATATTTCGCTATCTTAATATTTAATTCATAAATTACGTTAAGTTAAATCAACTTATTTGTTGTCTTCGCGCAATTTACTTATATCACAATAAAGACTTATTTCTCTTTATTGCTCTCTCTTGTAAGTTAAGTTATTTTATTAATTTTTAATTCTTAATGCATAATCTTGCATAATTTTATTATTATTTTTGCTTTCTTCTTCTTTATGTTTTTAAGCATATTCTTTACTTTAATGTTGTGTATTATTATTTTTGCACATTTACGACGCAAAATTGTCGCAATAAATACGTTCTTAACTTAGAAATTACTTGATTTTAGAATTTTTTTGTTGTATTTGTTATTAACTTTAAAGATTATTATTTTTTTAAAACTTCTTATTTCTTGTATATTTTTTCGCGCATTTAATATGTTAACGATGTTTAAGTTGTATATTAATGCAATTATCTTTATTGCGTTTATTTTATGTACTCTTTTTTTTTTTTTTTTTGATTTACGTTATTAACTTTATCTTTCTAGTTAATTGTCGCTTTAAAAATGTTTATTTAACGTTTATTTTAATTGTCGTTTGTACAATTAATAACGAGCTTTGTATTATGCTCGCTTATGTGTTTGCATCTTGTGTGTCTTTTTCAACTCTTTTTACTTTTTTTAATTGATTCGTCGTCTTTTTCAATCTTTTTAACACGAAAATTATGTCAATTCGTTTATTTTTCGCGAAGAATTCGTTGAATTTACGCGTAAATTTTTCGACAAAAATGTATCACTTAATTAACGTCGTTATCGAAATTATTTTAAACGTATTGTTTTTCTTAAATTTATAGAGCTTCTTGATTTTTATTATTTTCGCAATAATCTTTATCGCGATTTGTGATAAATCGCGTTAAGACACATTAAAGACGTCTTAATTATTCGTCGACGTTGCGTCAATCACGTTTATTTAATTTTGACGATCGAGATAAATGATAAACGTTATTGTTAATAAGATCTTCTCTCTCGTCTCTTCTTATATAATGAGATAGTATAATATCGATTTTCGTAGACTTTTTCTTTCGATCTTTCAATATATTAGATTTATTATTATATAATTAAAACTTTCTTTAGCTTTAAATAAATTCTTAAATTAATTTTGCAATCTTAACTTTTATAATATTTTAATATTTTTTATCTTATTTTTATAAAGATTGTAAATCAATTCTATTAAATTGTTTCTTTTTTGCAACATTATAAATTTTTTTTTTAAAATAAATAATAACTAGCGATATTATTTTATAGACTTTTTTATAGTTAAAATAATAGAATTTTTGTTTTACATTTAATTTGTAAGTCTTTTAAAAGTTTTGTTAATAAACTTCTATATAGTACTTTTGTTTCTATTTTTTTTTATTCTAGCATATTTTCTAATATTTATACAAATAAATATTAAATACTATTGTAGAACATTATTGTATTAAATTTCGAGATATTTAAATAAATTGTTAAGAATATAAAAAAGTTAAAAAGAAGAGCAATTAAATTGTTTTGTTAATTTAAATAGTTAACAAAAGTAGAATAATACGTACAAAAAAAATAAAAAGCAAGTTAGACAAATAATCTAGTATAATTGCTCTATTCGATATTATTAATTGCAAAATAGTTAATAAACAATTTAATTTTCTTCTTGTTTAAGTAAAATATATTATATAACAAAAATTTTGACAAAAGATTTAATTTAAATCAAATTCGAATATTCGATATTTTATCGATTTTATCTATAAATATTACGAATTGTTAACAAGATATTAACTTAAAATAACAACAATAACAATAGCAAAATTAAAATTTATATATATATATTAATTGTTATTAATTAATTAAGTCAATTAAGATATAATAGAAGAGATAAATATAAATAAGAAATAATAGAAGAAGAGAAAAATTAATTAAATACAATGATTATTAGGATGCAACGTATCTTATTCGATCGAATATAGCGTTAGCGAGCTAGCAATTCTAGATCTTAATTGCAAAAGTGTTACAATTAAGATTGCGCAATCTATCTAGTTGTTTTGATAAGAGTAAGTTCGAACAACGCATTGTAGACATAATTGCAAATACATTATACAATTATATTAGAACGTATTATACATGTTTATGTTAATGTTGTCGCTTATGCTAATTGATTAATTTAAACGTTATCATTTATTTTATAATAAAGATAATGAGTACATGTATCTTATAATACAATTGTTCTCGTTATATCAAAGCGTTTTCCTACATATGTGTACAACATTTGTCTAAATCCTCTAGCTAGTCGCGCATAGCATTAGTTCGTCAAGATAGAAAGTTAAGAATACTTCGAACGCTTATAGGCATAATGTCTAGCAAAATATCTCGTCGTTCAAAATCTTTATTGCGTCATTAGTTATTGCTTTTATCGTGCGAAGCAGATTTCTATGTCGCAATCAAGAAAGTAAAAAACGATTTAACTTGCGAAACACATCTAAAATTTCACTTTGTAGATTTATTATTAACGCAATTGATGATATCACGATGTCAAAATTCTATTGCTAATACAACTTAATATGCTTTACAACTTGTGCATAATTTTAAGATATATAGATGTGTATTGACGCGAGTTGTAAAAATGCTTTTGTTTCGTTCGAGACTTTTTCGAATTTTAGAGTTGTTATCGTGTCAAGTAGATTTCTATGTCGCAAGATAGTTTGAGCGAGATTTTAAGAATTTTTAGACTCTTAATTCTACAACGCACGTTTGAAGTTTATGTCTCAAAATTATGCAAAAATTGTAAAGCATATCAAGTTGTATTAGCAGTAGAATTTTGACATCGTGATATCATCAATTGCGTTGATAATAGACTTGCAAAGTGAAATTTTAGATGTGTTTCGCAGGCCAAATCGTTTTTCACTTTCCCGACTGCGGCACAGAAACCTGCTCCGCACGATACCTTCAATGTCTTAGGGTTGTATATCCTCTACCATAACCACAGCCTTACGTTACAATGACATAACTTATTTTCATTGTCACCAGAGCATACTTGGGGCATCCAAACGAAGCGTGGCCAAGTCATAGCCAGCGCTGACAGCCTTACCTCATAACATAGCTTGAGTATCTCCGTGCATAGCAGATCAAAATTCATTGCGTAGTCTAGACGTCGCTACTGACTAAATAGCTCACACGAAGCAGTGAGACGTCCTCCTGTACTGATGACTCCAGCTACCTGCTGTCGGTCATCCCACCAGCCGCTATCTGAGGGACCCTCTGAGGTTCCAGGATCCCGTACTTTTTCTGAAATCTACTCACCCGAACAGCTCCGAAAGTACTTTAAGCGTATATCACTCGACGAAATATATCGCTGGTCTCCGATTATCAATGATCCTTCATTGGCCCGTACTCATGAGTATGGGATGCCTCTCCTGACTGCTCTGGTCAGATATCACCAGGCTGAATTACCATTCGAGAACTTGAATATCCATTGCTATCCAAACCCTATGACCAGACTCAGCGTACAGGACCTATACAACACAATGGTCGGCAGTGGCCGAGGTCGCGGCGGCCCATGTACGATGCTCAACAGCATGTTCAGTATAATGCTACGGAGCCTGGGCTTCGAGGTCATCGATACAGCAGCACGGGTTAATCAAGCTTGCCAAGCGATAGCATCGACCAACAAGTATCAAGGCCCTCGTTACAACGGTTGGTAAGTCTTGTCTCCTTACCCCAAAGCCCCGAGCAGACCTCGAGGAAGATCCTCCGAGGGGCTGAGGAACAACAGAAATAACCTGGCTCAGGGATCATCGGGTCATGTTAGTTGTACTGTCTGGACAGCACTATCTCGTCGATGTCGGCATGGGTACTCGTGGGCCAATCGTGGTCCTACCTCTTCTGCATGGCTTCACCACGACTTCTATCGCGCCAAGCCATGTACGGCTCTTGTACGGTCATCTACCGGAGAGCTCGTCTCAGCACCCATCAGACAGAATGTGGCGACTTGAATGCCGAAGTCGCGAAGCTTCGCCGTGGATCCCCACATACGCATTTGGCACGACAGAGTGGTTTCAAGCCGACTTCGAAGTACTTCAATGGTACTGGTTCACCAACTCAAGCAGCTGGATGGTTCAGGGTGTGGTGGCAACTCGCCTGACTTTAGACCATGCAAAGGAAAACGGGGATGGCTTCATCTCTTTCGCGAACGGTGTTTTGAGGGAAGTCAGGGATGGCAAGGTTACGATAAGGCGGAGAAGCAGTACCCCTGAGGAGGCAAGGGAGATATTGCGAACCGCTTTTGGTATCCATATCAGCGATGAAGAGGCGTGGAATCTTGAACGTTCTCTTCGTCGTATTGGTGAAGCGAAGCTGTAGTTTGTATAGTCTCTGCAAACCACTACCCTTGGCTGTAGCAGAGCGGAAGGGGTAGATCACGATACCCCTGGTCCAGCCCGATGAGGCTAGATCTGGTATTTGTCCCCTTGCCTTAATATGCTTGTGATGCACCAATTACATACTCACCCCACGGCGCCTCCTAGAAACCTCGAGGTGGACGAATAGATTCTGTCGAATCAGCTACGTATGATCGATTCAACCGTACTATCCACCATTTCCGTCTAGTAGCATAAGTCTGACTTCGGTGTTGCACCATGATAGTAAAGTTGTTTCAACCACTCGACCTATGACTTATCTGGCATACAGAAGGACAGGGACAAGCTGTACTCTCGGGCGATTGAGCTTGCAGAGGTAGCAATGAGTGATCAGACCCGCTAAGCAAGCTGGTGATGAATCTAGAAATTTGTCCATCGATAATTCTAGCACAAAGCTGTGTTGAACCAAACATCCGCCGTAGGCTTTCAAGGAATGGGATGCCAGTACATAACAAGGCAAAGCCTAGCCTGAAACAGCTAGCAAGGCACCGATAAGTAGCCATCCCACTAGGTCGCCCTGCGTGCCACAAAGAGACTCCTTTTGGGTTCCGCCGCAATGGCTTTTACTTATAGATGGCTGTACTTTTGCGTCAGTAGGGTCGACCGCCACCGAGCTATTCGAGTTCTTATCAGTTATAACGTCTGATCTTTCCTTATCGCCATGTCATCTCAATTGCGTATCCTTTTCGTCGACGCTTATGACTCGTTCTCAAACAACATAATAGCTCTGCTACATACATATTGTGGGGTTTACGTAACAAGAATCTACATTGACGCTACGATACCAAAATTGGAGATCTTCTTGACTCAATTTGCCGCTATAGTGTGTGGGCCAGGGCCGGGGCATCCGGCATGCTCTCAAGATGTCGGTCTTATCAAAGATGTTTGGACGCTTTCGGAGAGCCACATGATTCCCGTCCTCGGCATCTGCCTGGGATTCCAGAGTCTTGCTTGCGAGCTTGGAGCGCCCGTTCGTCGCCTTCCGCAGCCCCGGCATGGTATCAAGACCCTGGTGACAAGTTTATCAACATCGATCTTCAAGGGTGTCCCGGAGGTATACGCTATACAATACCATTCGCTTTATGTCGATTCTGACAGGAGCTTGCACGGTGACCAAACAAACAATCGCTTGTGGAAGCCTTCCGAAACATGCCCACAGCTTCAGCCCCTCGCATGGGAGTTTCGAGCACAAGAGACGATAGAAAAAAAGTTCAGAAAGAATCCAGCGGCGATTCTCATGGCCATCAGGCACGTACGTAAGCCGTTCTACGGAATCCAGTTCCACCCTGAGTCCATATCTTCGGAACCCACGGGGCGGAAAATAGTTCTTAACTGGTGGCAAACAGCTATTTCATGGTTGATCTGCTGTCGTCCTTCTAAGCTCAGAGATGTTGATATTGGGGCCCTCGGAAGCTTGGCTCTCCAAACACCGAGGACAAAGTCCGAGAGCCAATACGTTGATTGGAGAGTCTCCAAAGGATTCCACGCTTCAGTATATCCAAGTACTCGCTCGGACGATGTGACAATCCCAGGTAATCAGATGCCAAAAAGGCATCTAAGGCTTTCTTCGATGACTATTTCAACTGGCAGCCTATCTATCCCGTCGATTGTGGAAGCTCTTGACCTGACTAAAACCGAGGTCATCGTTCTGGATTCAGAGATGCGCCAGCTATCAGGCCTGGGGGGCACCAGTATTATTGGTATTGTCTCCTACAAGACGAGAAAGCTCGAGTACTCTGTTGGTGCAAAGCATGCCCGGTTACAAGAGGGAGACAGTGAAAAACTGATTGAACTGGATATGTATGACGGCAGTATATTCACTTTCATCAAGGCCTTCATGTCTGGTTATACAATCAACAATCATCACGACCGGCCTTTCTGCGGAGGACTGATGGGCTATATCAATTATGAAGCTTGCTTAGAGACAATAGGACTACCTCCAACAAAATCTTCACAGGGTCCAGACATCTGTTTCGCGTTCATCGAGCAAAGTATCGTGATTGACCATGACAGCCACCGGGTACATATTCAAAGCTTACATCAAGACCAATTCAACTTCGACCTATTTCGATGGCTCAATGAGACAGTGTCGGTGCTAAGCTCTTGGTCGAAGCAAGCAGACCACTTAGTTGGCGATCCTCAGCCATTCTTGGGTGATATTGTTGAGCAGACACTGCCGCAAGAGTCGGAGTACAAGTCCAAGGTCACTCGCTGCCAAGAGTTCATCGGTGCTGGGGACTCTTACGAGCTCTGTCTTACAGATCAAAGCTCAATTACCCTGAGGGGCACAGCTTCGTCATGGAACATGTACTGTCGTCTTCGCCGCCTGAATCCAGCCCCCTTCGCGGCCTACGTTCGTCTCGGCCCTCTAACATTGCTCTCCACTTCTCCAGAACGTTTCATGTGTTGGTCCAGAGCAGGACCAGCTTCCAATGACTCTGAAGAGAAATCGACCAAGTGTCAATTCCGGCCAATCAAGGGAACTGTCCAGAAACGACAGGTCCAACCTGACGGCTCAGTTCATCACACAAGCCGAACAGAAGCTACGAGCATTTTGGCAAGCCAGAAGGAGCAAGCAGAGAACCTTATGATTGTAGATCTCATCCGCCATGACCTCTATGAACTATGCCAAAGCGTCCGTGTCAAAGACTTGATGGTCGTCGAGGAATATGAGAGCGTATTTCAGCTCGTGAGTGTAATTGAGTGATGGATAAGGCAACCGCGGAGCCCCACAACAGCCGATGTTTCCGGCATTGCTTGCTTGGCGGCTTCACTGCCTCCGGGAAGCATGACTGGTGCCCCGAAGAAACGTTCCTGCCAGCTACTTCGAGAGATCGAAAATAGTAGACCACGCTCAGTCTACTCAGGAGTTCTGGGCTACATGTGTGTAAGCGGGAAAGGTGATTTCTCAGTGGTGATCCGAAGCGTCTACAGATGGGATGAGCGTGAGGAAAGCCACGAAACATGGAATATTGGAGCTGGTGGCGCAGTTACCACTTTGAGCACCGAAGATGGTGAGTGGAATGAGATGCTGACCAAGCTCCGCAGCACGTATCGTTTATTTTTCCCTTGATCTCAGAATCATCCAGTGACCCATGTGGCGGACTGAGAGGGGAGCACTGCCGGCAGGACATGATGAGAATTAGGCAGCAACAGAATCATAATCTGGAGGTTGGATGTCATCCATCGGAAAAACATCATTGGCAATGAAATCATAAAGCAGCGTTGAAATCTAGCCCTAATCTACTGCGACAGCGCAGGGGGATAGGATCCAACCGTGCATATTCCGCGGATAGGGAACGGGCCAATGGCCCGATAGAGAATAGTATGTAATTTGTCCGCATACGAGGCTATCGCGCGCCGCAGGTCGCCTCCACTCTCGCCCATCCATTTACCGATCCCCGCAGCCGAGAAAACACGGGCGCTTGAAGTGACTGATTGATTGGAGCGCATCTATCAAATCTCTCCTGCATACGACGTGGAGCAACGAATCCCACCACAATCTGAAAGCCTGAGATGGATCGTGTGTTGGCTGAAACTCATAATGACAGAGGTAGCTTTCCGGTTCTGCGTCACGCCTAGGCTTTTGGGATCTTCAACGACTGGATATTCCGGCCCCATCATGCTCGGAGCTGTTGTAGCAGGGAGGAATCCATGAAAGATGTCTTCGAAAAGCCGACAGAATCACATTTCGACTTGGGGACATGTGGCTGCATAGTGTCAATCTACTCATTGCCATTGTTCAAAGCGTTGAGTCTCCGTTTCTGGAAAGAACCACAAGCAGGCCTGTCTTTTCGCTACTAAAGACCGCCAAGAACCTCCCCACCCATACAATTTGCTACACTCTGTGTAACTGGACATGGTGCATCTCCATTTGTTGTATGCTCTTGATATCTAGCAAATGATGGATATTCTCCTTGAAGTCCTCACTCGCCTGGAACCGCATGTGTGCGTCGACATCGACCCACCCAACAACGTTGACATAGACCATACTCTTCTCTCCCTTCTCGTTTTCTTTGTCTTTCAAGGCCCAGCCATCATGAACCGCGAGTGCTTCCGAGCGTCCGATGACAGGTCTCATCTTGTCCATGGAGTCCATAATAGCGGCTTTGCCGGTCAGAGGAGACGGAAAGTAGTATAGAACAACCTCGGTCACCTTGACTCGTCTGTCCGCGCCGAGGGCTGGAGACGCGTCTTGCGATGGCTCGAATGGGACATGGAGGACTGCCATGTCCTCTTCGATGCTGGCCAGATCGCGGAGGCCCGAAAAGGGGTTTTCAGCGTCACTGTTTATCGAACGCATTTTTAGCCATTGCGGCGAGATTTCATCAAGCACCGAAGACTCTCTTGGTGTGTCGAGCGGGGGAAGTCAACTTACAGCGAGCTAGCGAATTCATTGCTGTTCTCCAGGTTATCCCAGCCGATAAAGATAAACATAGTTGCGGGCTGCTCGGACGATCGACCGAAGTACGCATAGCGCGCCCCTTCACGGGTTAACGTATGGACACAAGAGCTGTGGACAACATCGTAGACAGAGGCGACGGATTTGTTCACGTCTGCATCGGGCCGGAGATGGAGTATCCTGATTTCAAGGATCATATTTGAGTTATAATACTTTTCGAAGGCGGGATGAAATTGTGACACTATGCGACTCGGGAATCTTGCAGACGCTTTGAGAAAGTGTGGATAGTGTCAGAATAGTGGACTTCAGTACATTTCCCAGGCCAAGTACGAGGACACAATTTTTCGATCCCTGATTCTGTGGCTGAGAGCTTGCAGGAACCACTAGCGCAGCAGCCATGCATTAGCAATCCTTTACATTACTCGAGAAGCTCTTAGTACAAGGATAATATCCTCCCTCACATTGATAATAGTACTACACACTTTGAACTCACATACTTTTAGGTCTTATCACAAAAATCACCAATTCTTTCCCTAGCGCTTGTGGTACTTAGCGCTTTTGCGATGTGGACGAAGCTTTAACATCATGCCGTACGCCACGGGTGTTGGCGCCGTCAATCCAAACCTCGAAGCCGTTCTTGACTCTAGCTGAGGAGCCCACTAGCGTGGCACTCGTTCTAGAGAATCGACCTTCTTCTAGCTCCAGAATAGTGTCCTCATCCAAACGGTTGAAGCTATTCTTCTTGGGCCCAGGAATACCAATGGTATAGATGGTGTGACGGGCTTTCTTGATCGGTCTCAGAATCGAGTGTCTTTGAGACTTCTCTCGCAGCTTCAAAACAGACCTGAAGACAATTGTTGGGCCCAGTTTGGTCTTTGGAACAACAAATGCATTTGCCTTCACGAACCATGGGCTTCCAAATTCCGGCATCAACCCCGGCGGTCTCATTATCCGGAGGTTTCCTCTGGTTCTTGTATGGATCTGGATGAATATTCCGCCGTTTACGATCAATAACCAAACAGGCCCCGAGGCAATTGGAGAAGACAGGGCGAACAAACCTTGAAGGACCCTGCCATTTGGCAGAATGACATCTCAATAGGCGGAGAAGCTCGTGCTGGCCCTGTACCCTGTCGCAGTAGCACTGAGCACGCTCACTGGCGGCATCTGGCAGTCACTCAGCTTAGTAGTCTTAGGTGTCTGGTACAACAATTTTGGCGGCGACGACAAGAGCTGCGTGGTAAGGAACGCATACGGCTGTGTGTGCTTCACCTCGGGTGCTATGGAAGTCGCTCTGGGTATTCCCTTGCCAATCGATGCAAAGTTGGTGCGATAGTTCGCTGTTTTGGCAGCAATCATCTTTACTACGGGACATTCATAGGATATGTACGACCAAACGGGCGATAAGTTGAGGGGACGCAGAACCGATCCAATAGTAATGGGTGGTGGACCTGCAAGATGGAGCATCGCAATGCCCATAGTGTATTGGGGCCCTGCCTGTCCGTGCTTGTGGGGCGGAGGAAATTTCACTGTGCCACTGAGTGCCGTCCTTGCTGGCATAGTTGCCGCTCGAAGTCTGTTACTCCGCACTGTTGAGAGTGATCGACTGACATTCAAACTTTTGGAGTGTATGATGGCATTTGTCTTTGCCCTGCCCTTAATAAGCCATGGCTGAGCTATGGATGACACGATACCATTATCTTCCAATACGGAGAGCATTCCTGTTGGGATTGCCTCGAAAGATTGTCTCCGTACGGCCTCTGATCGATAGTAGATTTAGGAGAACTCAAGAATTTTTTGAGGGCTCATGGCACAGCCCAGTGTATCTGGTTGAGGAATCTTTGCAGCCAATTGAAAACAGTAGGCAGATCTGCCGAAAGCTGGAAGCGTCAAAACAAGGGTATCCAGAGACGTCTTCTTCCCTGCTCTCAGTGCCGACTGCTACCCCTGACACCACTATGGATGATGCGGCGATGTTCGAGATCGACCATTTCCTGTAGAGACATCGATTACACGGAACATGTCTTCGTCAGAGAAGTCATTTTCAGTAGTTATATGCCATGGCTCCTATCACACACCTGAACCCCATCAGAATTTTGTCGCCGCTCTGCGAAGTGAAGGGATAGAGGCACAGTGCCCGCAACTCCCCTCATCTGACCTCCGTTTGTTGGACGTCGGAGACATCTCCAATCCAGATTACGACAGAGATCCGCCGCCAAATGGGTATCCGCAGCCAGCGGACGATGCAAAAGTCGTCGGAGAAATCCTGAATCGGCTCATCCTCGAGCACGACAAGTACGTCCTCCTAGTTGGCCATTCTTCGGGTGCCTTCACCGCTACAATGGTAGCTACCCCCGAACTGCAAGCGAAGTCCCGTAAAGGCAAAGGGCTTTCCGGAGGAGTGATTGGGGTCTTCTACGCATGCGGGTTCTTGGTCCCTGTGGGCGAGTCCGCGAATAGCTTTTTCCAGCCCAAAGACGGAAGCGAAGCTACAATACCACCGTACTGCCGCGTCCATGTGCGTATATCCATAGCCTTGGACAATGGTGGCAAAAGTCCTGGCAGGCAAATCTAATTCGTCAACCGGCTAATGTATGGCTGATGTTAGAAACACGGTTTCAAGGGCCTCCTATCGACGAAGGAAGGCGCGAAGTATTTTTTCAATGGGTTGGATGAAGCCACAGCAAGAGGCTACGAGAAGACCCTCACAGCATCACAAGTCGCCACGACGGTACTGGAGAACGACACTTATACTGTGATTCCCTGTGCCTATTTGGTGACGGAAAACGACTTGGCTTTGCCGTCAGCCTATCAGGAAGGCATGGTGGCTATGCAGAGTCAAAGAGCGGGTGTTGACTTGACCGTTTATCGATGTCCAGCAGGACACTCGCCTCATTTGACTTGGACTACAGGCATGATGTCGGCTGTGCAAGACTTCGCGCAGAAGGCGTTCGATAAGCTTTGAATTTTTACCTGCTAGGGTTTTGCTCCCAGCACTTAACGGATTGGCGACGAATGTATGAAACCTCTGCAACACACATTCCCGGTACAGGTTGATAGAGAAACCATCTTGAAATTGGCTTGCGTACTCAATATGCAAACATGCAAATATGCGTCACACAATAAGAAAGTTTCGTTGAGCCACAATGCTTTCCAAAACTCTTCGCAGCCAGATAATGGGCTGCCCGTCGAATACATTATTGGACTATAAGCTCGTAGTCGAGTTATAGCGCCACCATTCAACCTGAGAGCGTCTACTGGCTATTCGCTGTACCCAGCTTAGAAAAAAGTTGAAATCAGGCCATCCAGCCGCGACTTTGGTCAGCAGAGGATGAGCTCGAATCAACCACAGGAACCTTCTTTCCCAACATCGATTGATGAAACCCCAGAATTTGGCCCAGCAAATGTTGAGTACAAAGTGAATCGATCAAGTGCAATTCTTCCGAATGCGTTCGAGTCCGCCCCAGCCAGCACACTCAATAACATCGTTCCATTCCTGGCAGCAGTGGTACCTATTGGTCTTAGTAGGACACCTCTTGTGTTGTGCGCGATGAATTGATGTCCGAAAGCATCGAAGCTGAAATCAGCGACGTAAGTCCCATAACCGGCAAGTAGGCAAGGTTCGCCTGTGGGCTGTCAGATAGCACGATCGATGGGAATCATACCTGAAAGCCCCTTGGCGGTGTTCGTGAAATATATGTCCCCACCATAGAACTTCATGCCGTTTATGCCCACGTGAGCCAGTCCCGCATTGACCTCGTCCGTGGTGCCTTCAAAGAGTGGGTCACGCTATACCGCAGTGGCTGTCCGCTGCGGAACAGAGATCAAGTAGAGAATGCCGGTTTGCGCGTCGCCACTTACCAAGAGATCGTCAGAATGATTGATTGATCAGGACGAGGCCATCGACTAGCTGCGCTTGCGGAACATCAACGATTTTGAATACTTTGGCAGTGCCTTGAGTGGTGCTGCTGTGGTTCCCGAACTAGCGCAGATAAAGTTCGAAAATGCTGACATAGCCTTTGTAGCCGTAATAGTTTGGTGTTTGGAGAAATTGCTTGCAATAATTAAGAAGTCGTCTACTGAGTCTTCTGTAATGCCGAAGGAACTAGTATATCCATCGAAGCGATGCACGACGCGGCCAACTTGATTGTGGAAAGGATTGATTTGGTAAAGCTCGGACCCGGTGTCCACCGTAACAAGTAATTGCCCATTCGATCTTGCAACCATACTTTCTGCCTGTTTGCTGACGGGAACATGGAATAAGGGCGTGGCTAGTATCTGGTTTGTTGAAGATTCTCTCTTCGATGGGCTTGCATTCAGTGATTGACCATTTCTTTGCTGTAGGAATATGTTGAAAAGGCCGAAGAGCAACAGCGTTGAAGATGTGTCTCAATGCAGGATGTTCGTTGTTACACTTAAGTTAGGTTAAGGCAAAGCGTACACAAAAATGTTCTACTCTTCAAGGCAATTGTGTTACGAGAATACGAAATAGACTTAAGTCGTGGATGTGGTAAGAGTCTTATTCAAGCAGCATACTAGGTAACAATAGAATCTATGTAAAGTTACACGCAAACTGCTCTAGGCAGAAGAGCGGTGAGCGTTGATATAGTTAGCTGTATGCATATCCTCTAATAGTAAATGCCAGAGGATCGAAGGATTGCAAAAAGGGCAGAAAACATACTTATAAAACAACGAGTTTAAAAGCATGAAAGAGAGTTATTGAAGTTGATGGAGTATGTACATCTTAGAGCTGCGTTGCAACTATGTCCGTTGCATATATTAACCCACTTGTTCGATCGGGAGGCGGCACGTTGTATCTCTAAACAAAGTAAGATACATCGAGCTATCGCCACTTGTAGTAGCGAAATATTGCCAAGCTCTATACTGGCACAGAGCTGCCAAGAATAACACTTACTAGAGGAAACGATTCAGTGCATATAACATGCGTTATTATGTTTGTTGGGAAAGAGATTGCTCTATATAATTGAGATAAGACTTCTGGACGTCTAAGCACGACAATACACTTCTCTGTCAACTAACAGTATGTCGTTGTAAATTCAAATAACTCATAAATAATTTCATAAAGTTTCTCTCGCAGGATCTATAACAACACTCCAGTAAATAGTAGACAGTTCTATAGTCGAACGAGATATAGTCGGCGAGAACAGACACGTGGCCACTAGAGATACTCGAGATTCGATTTGGATTACCTAATGCCACTGTGGGAAAGCTCGCTAAATCTGAACAATGTCTGCAACCTTGACGTAGCTGAAAATAAAACAATTACGGAAGACGGGCTGAGAGAGTTTGTACGTCGGATGTCCTAAGATATGAGACATCTTGTCACACTCATTGCCGTATTGTGACCAATCTTGGAGAAATCAACAGAAAGATCTGCGCACACAGCAAATGCGAACCCCGGGAGAAAAAAATCACACGGAGCTCTCTGCACGCTGCATGTGAAGTCTGGGGCGATGACTCATTCCATGCCAAATGAGAGTGGGCACTGGTGCCGCCCACGCCCCATTGTATCATGCACATCATCCACTTCAACTTTCTGCGACAGCCTCCCGATCGAAAACTGGAGTCCAAGCTACGGAGGAGGGTACCGAAGTTCTCGCGCTGCCAAGATTGGGTTGATAACCGGCACCCCCCATAATCGCTAAATAGCTCTAGCGACTAAGGGGGCGTCGGTAAGGGGCTCTCTAGGGGTGATCTCTCAGGTAATGCCCGCCCCGTAGGCGGCTAAGTAAGTCGTCCCGGCTGTTCGCCCTAGTGACGCTTAGAGCGTGTACGAGAGCTCTTGGCAAACTCCTGCCGTACTGGCGCAAGCGCTCGAGCGCCCGAATGCTCCGTGCGGTTGATGTCGCTAATTCTGCCACTTCCAATGATTTGCGTTCATGGTTTGCTATTATAGTACAGCTTTAGTGGGGGATACTCCGAGAAAGTGGCAAAGTCTAAGCATGGAGAAGTCAGGAAACCACCTGATATGATGGAAGACTTGTTCGTTCCTCTTACTGCTCTCCTATAACATCTGCTCTGTTCATTAACACTTTGCTAAGCTCGAGAAAAGTATAATTATTACCGTCGTAGCTCTTGCTGGTCTCCAACATACGGCTACTACCGTCGGCTCCACGTCAAAACAGCCTTTTCCGGATGTAGCAGCTGCAACAGCAGCACTTGACCAGTCTCGTTTTCCACCGTTGCCATGACTCTTTTCCTAGCCATTTCCATAGTCTCGGACGGTTCCGTTACAGGATCGACACGCCATCCGTGGAACAAAGTTGCCGTAGCCGCCACGATTTCTATATGGGACAACTTCTTACCTGGGCAGTTGAGGATGCCTTCGGACCAGGCGATGAAAGAACCTTTAGTCGGTGTGATCATCGATTCCTCCCTGTGAGATCCATCCTTCTCACTCTTGATCCAACGAGACGGTCGCCATTCAAGACTATCTGGACCCCAGTATCGAGGGTGGGTATGGACGGCGACATGGCTGGGAATGACCATTGTGTTGGCAGGTATCACTGCTTCCTGATCGCCGATCAGAAGCCTTTGAGGTTCTTGGCCTGTCGATTTGGCGATTGGTACTGGAGTGTACAGGCTGACCGTCGCGAACTTGGTTCCTTTTGATCAGTAATTGTCTTGTGTGGTTTCAGACTCCGTTGTACTGCTTGCCAGTATTGCAAGGCATCGCTTGAGTCCCGGAAAATTCTTGGTGTAGCCACAACCCTCGATTAGATTGTCACCCAAGAATAACCTGAGCTCTTCATGCAGCCAAAATCGAAAACGAAGATATTACCAAATCTCATTCTCTGTCAAGCCACCAGGTTCATAGTTCGAGTCATGGGCCCCCTTTGGTTCTGTCACGTTCTGACTGGCAGACCTGATCAGAGATGTCATGAGATTGTTCGCCTGGGGCTTCCCCTCAGCGATCGAGGTCTTTTCCTCTTCGTACACCTCCGTCATGTAACGTCGAAACGAGCCTACTGCTTGATGCAGCTTCTTAAGCTTTGACGGGAGCCACGGCATTGACAAGAACTTCTCGCCAAGGACCATCAGCAGAATACAATGATCTAGTATCAACTGCAGTGATTCCTTATAGCTTGTCGCCACATTTACAGCCGAAGCCTCGAGATGGCCTTGGAATGGATGGCGTTTACCGAATCCAGCACTGGCTAAGACGTGAAGGGAGAACGTTCTTGTGTCGTCCGCCACACTTTTAATCTCACGCTTCCCACGCCAGTACTCGAGCATACCTCGGGCCTGCATCAAGCTCTCCGACCATACAAGCTCGTAGTTTTGTTCATTGAAACATGTCGCCGTTACCTTGCGATGGCGTTGCCACTGTTGGCCATCGGTCTGCCGACAGTCAGTCAGCTTTTCACACATGATGGATTGGCAGGATCGAAGCACCGTTGAGAGATTCTGACCAAAGATATTGACCATTTCTACATTTATTAGCAAGGCAACAGCAAAAAGCAAGGTGATTGCCCAAACCAAAAATTTCTAGGGGCCTCGGGAAATCAACCCTTCGATGGAAGACATCGGCTAAAGCTTCAGCGTTGCATAGGTAGAACCAGTTGCGCCCAGGCGTAATCAGGACGAAAGCATCTCCCATTTCTAGGTGCGACTGCGCTTTGTCTTTGAACTCCCATCCTCGCCAATTGTACCGAGTAAAGCTTCCAGTTCCAAACGGTGACCGTTCGAAAATCGGGATGAAAACCTTCTTGTCAACGATCACCCAAAGCGGGTTCTCGGGGCTAATTGGAACGACCCGAAGAGGTAGACCGATGTTGCGGATGATCCAGTAGTTCGCGAAAAGGCAGTAGCCTGTGTAGACTAGCCAGCCAGCAGAGGCCAGCAAGCATGCGAGCAGGAAGGAGAGCCAGTACATTGTTTATGATGGATGTGACGTGACGCGACAACAAGGAGCGCCAATTGTCGTGACTTCTTGGAAGACTTACGTCGAAGATGCTCAAGAAGTGTGGGCAGTTTCATAAGGGTGGAGCCAACTACCGGGAAGTGGATGAAGGGTCTTGGCTGACAAGCATTCCAGTGATCGAAGTGGGTAGGTAGTCTGCGCCGTTGCCCTCTCATAACATGGTGCGCACAGACGCCCTGCCCGGCGGCTAGCAATGTGTCGGTTGCTGTCATGCAGCAAGGTGCGCATGAAACATGCTGCACTGTGCCTTGTTCTGGACACCAATCAGCTGCCGCGTGTGCCGAAATCGAGCACATTCGCGCGTCGCCTTGAAGACCGTCTGTCAGCTTACAGTAGCGGACTGCTTTTGAAGCTGAATCGCGTTGACTGAGCCGTAGCTGATGGTGGTACCTCAATTTGCCTGCTTCATCGCAGGAATCTCACAAGTCGCGGAAATTTTTGCTTAATTCAAACAAGGGATCATGTCTGTTGCGGCGAAGGCCTTCAGTCGTTTCGCCCGCCTTCAAATCTACGACTCCGCATTGCGATATGCATTTCTACCAGCAAAGTCCACACTTGCTACGAAAGTCAAAGGACTTTTCTTCGTCGTCTAGCGACCACAAGGGGACTCGCAAGCAGTTCTTTTATTTTTTGAATCGTTTTTCGATAGCTCTACTGTTGGTCACCCTAGCTTGAAGAGCGATTTCGAGTGATTTACGGAAGGAAGGACTTGGTTGGGAAGACTGTTAGCGCATAGCCCCCTGCTCAGATACCGAAGAGCACTTACGCAGCTCAGATGCTTGCTTTTGCTCTACGGTCGGTCACCTAAGGACTGTTTATGCTAGAAATGAGTTATGCTTATTTGATTTTCCAGCTGAGCATATGGCTTACCCCCACGACCATTTATGTCACTTTATACCTCCATCGATTACGACCGAGGGAAGGCTGTTGAATCTCGGTGCAAGTCTGGCATTGTTGTTCTTTCCGTTGCTGTACAATATGCTTCAGCGACTTAAAACCTGCAGAGCCGGCATCTTGTGGACGCTTACTTGCGCACGGCGAAATCCATTCCAACGAGCCGGAACACCGTCAGCAAAGAGCTTCGATCTCTATTGTGGTGGAAATAGATAGGGAAATGTAAACTCTACCTTGAACTCCGAGCCGTAATTCGAAAGCCATTAGACCAACACCTATGGCAGCGGAGCAGAGATCAATCCAATGGAAAAGAGGGTTCCGAAAGAAGAATGATGTACCTGTAGCGAATTGTCTTAGGATAGGTTGGTAACGCAGCCGGTATTTGTTCAGTAGCGATACGATGCGGTTCAGGCTTCGACGTTGGTCTTGTGCTCAAAAAACACATATCACTCATGTATGTGAGAAATAAACCCAGATTCCCAGTAGGATTTGCGCAAGGCCGACTCTCCATTCGCAGAACTGTCTTGTTTATGAACTTGGCGTGGCTATGATGTGTACCCACCTCAAAGTTCAAAGCCTCTTCCGACCCACTGCCTGTACCAGTATAAGGCTGACGGCAACACCCTGCCGAGCCGCGGCAGCTGCTCCTGCGATTGTTTCGCGCAGGCTCTGGAGTTTCGCGGCGTCGTCTGGGGAAGTGCTGTCCCTTTCGAGGGTCCTACAATATTCCTCGGCCAGCATGCAGCAGTTCAGACCAACCCACATTTTGTTGTGGTCCGTGATAGGGAACCGTTCAAACTGGACTGCTTCGAGGCCTTGCTGAACGAAGACGTCGCCTAATTGGGATACCCAGCTGAGGGGTCCATATGTAAGCTATCCCAGGTGTTTCTTGCTGGAAGAGCCCTTGAAGGAAGCCAAGGCTAGAAAAGCGGGCCCTGAAGGACACTGCTACAAAAGGTATTCTACATACTTGAAAACATCTCTTTGGGCATTTCTTGGCTTTGCCATCAGTGCCATCATGTCTTGGGTGCACTTCATATCTGCCTGTGGTTCCGAAACGGAGACGATACAATGGGCATTGATGTCGCTATCGTTCCACTGCAGCCAACCGCCAGGCTCTACCTCCCCTGTCAGTATACTGATGCCTAGTCCAACAAAGTGCGTCTCGATACACAACGCAACTAAGTAGTAAATGATTATTTGGAACTCACTCAAGAGACTGATGAGGTTCTTGACAACCGGCGCAGGATCATTGTCTTTAATGACGGTGGCAAACAGCTGGACATGCACCACATCATACTTGCCAAGCATTGAATCTGGGAACGGCACAAAGACATTGTGAGCAATCAACTTGATGTTCTTCGGAAGCCACTCCTGGGGCGGACATTGGGCCAAGGAGATGTCGATTGCGTCGATGGAAGCCGTGGATGGAATTTTATGACTGAGCTCGATGGGCCAAATGCTGACCGAGTTGCGTCAGTTCAGCGATGTGCCATTTGCGAGCGCACGGAGACGACTCTACCAGGTGCCAGTGCCGACATCTGCTATCTTCAAGTTGTCCATTTCGAGTGATATGTGCGGGCTCAGAAGGCCGCCGAATTCTTCTTTGAATAGGTGGTGTTGGGAATTGAGTCTACGTTGATCAACTATGGTATCTCTGGCGTTGAGCATATTTGGATTACCTCACAATTGAGTGGTAGTCCCGACTCAAAGGATAGTCATCTCGTGTATCCTCCGAGCTGGCCATTGGTGCCGAGCCTTGAGCCTGGTAGAGCCAGAAACCACAATACGTGGGATTTGTTGGGTGAGCCAATGCGCTTTGTATCTCGCACATGTAAATCACGACAATGAGATAAAGTAGTTTAGCGACGCGCATGCCAGGCCAAATCATCCAGCAGTTAAGCAATACCGGAAGCGGACAAGCTCACTTTACCCTACATCGCGCTTTGATGCAAGCTGATCCGGCATCTGTGACATGATGCAGATGTTGAAATCCCTCGGGTCGCCTCAGTCTCGCTGATAAGTCCAGCGAATGACGTGCGAATCTCCCGAAGAGTCCGGACAGCGGACCTGCTCACTGCTGGCGTCAGAACTAAATAGCATCGAACACTGCAGTACCTTAGGAATGGTATTTGCTGATCAGGCGATGAGCCGAGGCCTCCACTACTACCAGATCGGGCTTAGCGCAGATCGCCCCCTCCCTTTCCTTACTCAAAGCTCATTGGTCAGACAGCATGCCTGAAGTCTTGGCGATCACTAAACAGAAAATCCCAAACGTTTTCAAGTGACGTCGATCCTTTAGCTTACAGGTCAAAATACTGCTGCCACTACCGTCTGTCTGGGAAACCTACGGAGACCATGGACGGCTGGCCAGGAAACGTCCGCCCGGAGCAGCCGGGCAACGGCGTTAGCTGTTCGGTAATCGCCTATATCCACGCGGCCAACGGATTGCTTAGGAATTGAACTTTGGAACGAAGTACTTAAAGGTAATGACATAACCTCCTGTCCGTAGAGCACCCATCTCAGGAAATCACCCGGCCTACCGTAGCAACTTTCGACAACTTATCTTCATCATGGCGCCAAACCTCCCGAAGACGTATAAAGCGGCCCTGTTCAAAGAGGCCAACGCTCCTCTCACCTTCGAGGACATAGAGCTGAAGATGCCGGTCGAGGGCCAGATCCTGATCAGGGTCCTAGCAACTGGCGTCTGCCATTCCGACGCCATGGTGCAAGCTGGAGCGATGAACACATTGTAACATCTTGCCAGCACAGACAAAGCTCTCTGGAACCTTGACTAACCTGACCTGAAGCCCCCGCATCCCCGGCCACGAGGTTATTGGCGATGTCGTCGCCCTCGGTCCCTCAGAGAAGAAATGGCATGTTGGGGACCGCGTCGGCGCAGCCTGGCATGGCGGGCATGACGGTACAGTACCCATTCCCCGTCCCGAATCGCCCATTGCATCCACCGCCAGTCATTCATACAATGACTCATGACTGCGTCATTCTCCCAGGCACATGTAAAGCCTGCAACCGCGGCCAGTTCCAGATGTGCGACACCCAAGAGATCAACGGTGTGACCCGCGACGGCGGATGTAAGTCTTCTCGAACCCTCCCATATCGTCCGATATTTTCCACTAAGTCTTCGCTCCTGTAGACGCAGAATATGTGCTCCTACGTACCGAAGCCGTTGTCCGTGTCCCCACCTCCGTTTCCCCCGCAAAGTACGCCCCTTTGCTTTGCGCCGGCGTCACTGTCTTCGCTGGCATGCGTTCCTTGCGTATCCCGCCTGGCGAGGTTGTAGCGGTGCAAGGTCTCGGTGGACTAGGCCATCTGTGAGTTGGTTTCCTTTCTCAGTCCCTTTCCCTTAAACCCTATTCTCGGCTTTTACAGATAATCGAAATCTTATACCTGTTCTTCTCTACCTACCCTGACTGTAATACATCGCTAAGTATGATGCATTCACAGTGCGGTCCAGTATGCCGCCAAAATGGGGTACAAGGTCGTTGCCCTATCCAGCAGCGGCAAGAAAGAATCCTTCGCCAAAGAACTTGGAGCGAATGTGTACGTCGACGGAAGGAAAGAGGACCCTGCGACAGCGCTCCAGAAGCTCGGCGGCGCGGCGATGATCGTAGTCACGACGCCGGATATGGAGGGTGTCAAGAGCCTGGTAGGAGGATTGGACAAGGGCGGGAAGATGCTGATTTTGGGTGGTGTGTTCCTTCTATCCCAACCCCATCCCACACCCCCTCTTTCCACAAAGACTAATAATTCCTGCAGTGGCCGGCGATATCTCCATCCCCTCCGGTCCACTCGTCATACGCAATCTTTCCGTCCATGGATGGCCGTCGGGGCATGCGCTGGACTGCGAGGAGGCGATTGCGTTTGCGCTGCTGAAGGGCGTGGAGTGTCAGGTGCAGACGTGGCCGTTGAACAAGGCACCGGAAGCCTATGAGGCGATGATGAGTGGAAATGTTAGGGGGAGGGCGGTGATTACGATGGGATAGTGGCGGTGGTGGATGAAGAGAGAAGAGAGGAAGAGGGGATGGGGGTTAAGGTTGGAGGATGGAGGGAGAAGAAGAGAGGGGGAATAATGGTATGTAGTTGAGAGAGCATCTCAACATCGGATCATTCATTGGACTTACGACGATCATCCTCCTCTGCACTATCCCAGCAACAAAGTATATAGATTGCGCTGCCATTACCACTCACACCCTCCCTACTCTGTTCCCCTCCCACCATCCCCCAATCATCCATTGAACGTTTCCCACACGTCCCAATATCAAGACGAAAGGAAACAGAAAGATTCCATCATTCGCCCCCCAACCTCCTCCCAAAGACTCAATCTCTCCCACACAAACCTCAAAATCCCCATCACCCCTTCCCTTTGCTCTTCTCCTTCTGCTCTTCCTTTTCTGCTCTTTCTCTTATTTTTTGCTCTCTGTCCAATCACATCTCACTCCATCCAAGCACCCAAGCACCTTCTCTCCTTTCTCCCCTCTCTCCCCCAAAATACCAGGCTTCATTCTCCCAAACCCCACCTTCGCTCTCTATTAACCCCCCCCCCCCCCCTCTTTTCTTTCGCTCTTCTTTCGTCAGGCCCCTCCTAGACACATCAAACCCTTCCTCTCTTCTTCCTTTCTTCCCCTCTTCTCTTCTCTGTCCCCTCTTCTTTCCGGGAGATTATTTTATCCGCGCAAAGCCCCACATCCCCTCTTACAAAGCAGCCCATCCCGAAAGCCCACATCCCGAAACGCACACATCTCCCTTCCACACACAATAGCAGTATCATCAGCGCCATCTCCCCTCTCAGGTCCCCGTTCCTTCGCCCGTTGCGCTTCCGGGGGTGGAGGCGAGAGGTATTGCGCTGATGCTGAGGGGGATAGTTATTTATGGGGAGGAATGGGTGTACAGGAGGGTGCGGGGAGGGGAAAGGGGGGAGAGGGTGTGGGTATGACATGTAGCTATGCTTAGGGGCGAGGGGGAGAGAGGTGGGGGCTACAGTGGTGGTTCAGAGGAGAGTAAGTGTTTAATTAAGATAGAAAAGAACTAGAATGAAAAAAAGCTAACCGAGAGATTTAAGTGGGGGGAATAAAGAGAGAAAACAGAGACGAAAAAACGAATTGGGAGCGTAAATGTTTGAGTTGAAGGGGAGAAGGAGAAGAAAGAGCGAAAAGAAGGGAGATAAGTGGAATAAACTGGTGAGAAGTGAGTGAGAAGGGGAGAGAAGGAGATAATAGCTGTGGATTTGGGGTGAAGAGGAGGGGGAAGGGGAGGGGAGTTGATAAGAAAATGAGTGAAGGGGTGTCACGACCTACAGTATGGAGATGGGTTGGGATGGGAGAATGCGGGATGGTTGCGGTATAGCCAACGTATCCCATACTGCAATATAGTCCCCTTTCGTTCACTCCCCGAACAAAACACATATCCACCATCTTCTCCAGACCCGTCCTGTTGTTTCGTTGCTGTTTTGTTGATCGCGTAAGATGAGATTTTTGATGGGATGCCGCTACGTATGTGGCTTTAGTTGGTCGTTCGGTCTATCGTAAAGTGTATGTATAGTACTATTTTAGTATGTTTTTCGAGGGAGTGAAGGAGGGTGCACCAACTTCCTTTCCACACTGCATGGGTGACTTTGGTTCTTGGGGAATTTCGACTGCAGCTCCTTGATAGGGGCCTTGCCTTGATGCTGGGTAGGGTGAGAGTTGTGAATGGTGTGGCGATGGCCGAGGATAGTTGTCATGATTTTGATACTTGGACGGTCGTCGGGAGGGCTGTGTAACATGACGCAGATGATTTGACAACGCTCAGAGGAAGTCTGCGGAGATGTCGCATCAAACTCGAGGCTCTGGCTTCGAAGATACTCAACAGAAATAAGAATAGAGTGAAGAGCTTCAAGGCAAGCGGTGGGCCCAGGACAGATGTGCTGTATCACGCTCGAGGCTCAGGCCTCCAGGATAGTCAAGAGGAAGAATAGTAGAGTGAAGATCTTGGCTCCAAGCGGTGGGCCCAAGATCGCTGATTGATTGACCGCTCGACCAGCGCATGCGAGCACAACGATTCCACTCATTAGTATGGGCAACTCCCCAATCCCACATCGCCCATCTTCACTCCCCACACCTAAACCTCCTCCCTCCCTCCCGTAATTGCTCCCCTCCCCAGCACACTAACCATAAACCCCCCCCTCGGCCCCACCGCCATCTTCCCGCCCAACCACCCTTTCTCCGCCGTCACGCATCCCACCGTCACCTGCGCCAGCGCCTTCGCAACCTGCAGCTCGCTGAACACGTCCCAGCTGTCGACCTTGAGCCGGCCGAAGCTCAGCATCACGGTGCCGTGCGTCCAGATCTGCGGCACGGCGTGCTCGGGCGTGTTCCAGGGCACGGGGGAGGCGCTGAAGGTGGCGACGAGGGAGGTGATGAGGTTCATGACGTCGGTGGGGCGGATGTGGAGGACGGAGGGGGAGGGATCGAAGCAGGTTGGGAGGGGGTCGGTGAGGGGGTTGGGGAGGGTGAGGTTGTGCGTTTGGAGGGTTAGGGAAGGGAGAGAAGTGGCGGAGGTTGTAGGAAGGATGAGAAGGAAGAGAAGGGCGAAGAAGTAGAGTTGCCAGGGGATCATGGTCGTTGGTGGAAGCTTGTGTGGTAGGTATTGAGTAAATAGACCATACGCTGGGAATGTCTGGAATATGACATTTCCGCGGGACAGGTGAATGGCACTTAAAGAACGAGGAAGAGCTTCAGCGCTTGAATGTTCCTGGCGCATGGAGCGCCAGGACGGCAGTCAGATCCTTGTGGGGAGAAGCTTGGACGCGTCCGAGCTGAAGGAAGGTAGCCTACAAGGATGGATGTATGGGCGCATCGTTCACCAGTACTGGGGCATGTTATCCTGGAACTTTGGAAAGTTAAATTAACAATTCGAGTCGATTTCTATACTTAAAATCGAAATTCGACTCGAAAAAATTAACTCGAATTGCCAAGACTACTATTTTTAGTAAATTTTATAATTTTCTATAACAATTAATTGATAATTTGATAGAAACAATTAATTTATTTAAATTAATTAATAAATATATTAGAAATTTCTCTTTATAAATGCATTACTATTGTGCGTTATCTAGTAATTAATAAAAAATCTATCTTTAAACTTAATTTATACTATTTTTAATATTCTTAATATTCTTGATAATATTCTTGACATTCTTAACAACTCGATTCGATTTCTAATATTGAAATCGAAAATCGAGTTAAATCGAATCGAGTCAATTCTAAAATAATAGAAATCGAATTAGATTTTAAATCGATTTCTAATATTAAAATTGTCAAGTTAAGTCGATTTCTAAAGTTGTGTTACGCTAGTACTTCTTACGAAGATATTAGAGAGAGTTATGCTATTGAAAAGATTTGTAAACGTCTTCAAGCAATGCAAGCAATCACTTAATAACAAGGGATTACAACTTTAATAATCGTAACAATAAGTCAAAATTTAAGATAAATTGAACACGATTTATAAAAAAGTCGTATTTAAGAATCTATATATTAAAGAGATTTTTCTTTGCTCGTTATACTTGTTGTCGAACATGTCAAACATTGTTCGTTTAGCTCGTTGTCAAACATGTCGAGTATTGTTCGCTTAGCTCGTTGTCGAACATATCGAATATTGTTCGCTTAGTTCGCTATTAAATATGTCGAACATTGCTCATTTGTTAAGTTGTCGAACTTGTAGATAATTGTGCTTGGTGCTACATATTGCGTCGTAGACTATATATCACATTGTTTCGAACTAGATTCGTAACACTATTTCTCTTCTTCAAGGTTTTCGTCTTAAAAGTTATTATTTTTCTTATTATGTCTTTTTAGCAACAAAGTCGTCTTTGTATCGCATTTGAAATCGAACGTTACAATATATTAATAAATATTGTTTGCGAACGTTGCTCTCTTTTTGATCGTTCTTGTATTGTTATAAAAGACTTGTTGTCTTGTTTAAAGTGTTCGAAATGTGTTTGTGTAAGCAAATCGTATATAAACATGTCTTAATCTTTTCTTAATCACAATAGAGAAAATCTTTTTGTCAAATTGCTAAAGATAAAGCTCTATTGACAATCGTTATAATTTAATTGCTACGAAATAAAAAGATTCTAAAGAAGATTAATGCAAAGACGAAACGAAAGACACAATGTCTATTGTTAAGAAATGAAGAGTTAAATGTCTCGAAGTCTTTTAACTATTTTGTTATAAATACTCTTGTTAAGTCGTCTTTTATCTTCTAATTATCTCTCGCTATGCTAGATGATTTTTCGAACGTTAATGAAATAACTAGATAAAATTATAGCAATCATCAAGATTCTTCTTTGATTCTCACGTGTTCTCTAAGATAGAATATTCTTTCTACTTAATAAGATAGTTTTGATCTTGTTGCTTTAGAATCTTTTTCATTTTGTATCTACTTTACTTTTTTTCTAAGCTTTGTAACGAAATGTTTTCTATAAAGACGTAATTAAATTCGTTAATTCCAACAATAAGATATAAAATACTAAAAATACTTTGGCGTCTTTGAGCAAGTCGAATTTGTAATTAATTAATTTCTTTGTCTTTTTAACGAGAAACGATTCGACTTTAACATGATTTAATTTCTTGCTTAACTTTCTTATCTTAAGATTTTTTGTAAAAAGATATATCTTATTTTTCTTTTTTAGCTAAGATGTTGTTTTTCGTTTTTTGTTCTAGTACTTAATTAACTTTTTTTGCATTCTTAAGATGTTGTCATATTTTTTTTTTAGTGTTGCTACTCTTTCGATGACTAACTAAGCTAACAAATGCTTTCGCTCTTCTCTAAAGAGATTAAATTCTTTGTTATAATTGACGAAGAATAAAGTTATTTTAGTGATGTTCGAAATCTTTGCATTTAGCACTAGTTGAATTATAGATAAAAGTGATACCCAATTGCTATAAGTATTGTTGACATAGTGTCTTAGATATTGCTTTAAACTTTAATTTGTTCGCTCTATTTAATCATTCGTAATCAAGTAATAGACAATGAACATTCTAAGTCTTGTCCGTAACATTGATAGAAGCGTCTTTTAATAATTAGACGTAAAAAGCTTGTCTTTGTCACTAGTTAATTCTTTAAATATATTCTGATATTGTATAAATCGATTCAATACAATGTATTCTAGTTGTTTTGCTATAAACTTCTCTTTGCATGCGATAATATGTAAGTACTTAATAAGTTTGTCAACTATTACTAGTATCGAATTATATTTATCTTCAATTGTTAGATTCGTCGACTTGGGCAACTTAATAATAAAGTTTATCGTAACTTTATTCTATAACGATTTAGATAATTTTTAATATTAAATTTTGTCATAGCTTGCATATGTATTATATTTGTTCTACTAATAGCTAAAACATCGTTTAATGTATGTCTTGACAACTTGTCTTATTTAAGAAAACTAATAATGTTAACGTAAAAGCTAAAGGATTTTGATCACTTCTAGATGCTCTTGCAATGATTTATTATAATATTCTTTTATACATTTGTCAATTTTGTCGATAGATATTCGAAGTTTTTCTTTCTTTATTGAAAACTCTTTCTTATTATTTCTTAATATTTTTAATGTAGCATTTAGCTCGTGTTTGTTTGCTAATAATGATTCGTTTTTGTTAACTTTAAATATATTGTAATTAAACGATTTCTTCGTTTCTATATAATTACTTCTTTTGCTAAGTGCGTTTGCTCTATTATTATTTTTATCTAATGTATATTATATTTTAAACTTGTACTATTTAAGTCGCTCTAATTATCGCATTTGTCTTTTGTTAAATTGTTTAATAATAGTAAAATGTAGAAGATTTTTGTGATCTATGAAAATCGTAAGTTCTAGTAATTCTTCGATGTATACTCTTTATAACTTTAGAGAAACTACAATAGCGAATAGCTTCTTGTCGTAAATATTATAATTTTGTTCGACTAATAAGAGTTTTCTTAAAAGATATGTTATTAAGTGTTATATGTCTTTATGCTCTTAACTAAAGTATACATCAATAACTAGATTTAATGCGTTGATTTTAATTTTGCTTAATAATTGTAAATCGTACATCTTTAATATTGATTTCTTTAAACATTCTAGCTTAAGATTCTAAAATGATTTCTCTTTTGTTAATTCTTATTTTTATAAGATTTTCTTTTTCGTAAGATTCGTTAATAATATTGCGTTAACGAAGTAGTTTTTAATAAATTTCTTGTTGTAGTTTATAAAATCTAGAAAGAATTAAATTTTTTTGACGTTAATAAATGATTTTCATTCTTTAATTGCTTGTAGCTTTTTGAAATTCATGCGTACTTCATGTCGTTTAACGACAAATTTAAGAAAATTAACTTCTTTTTGATGAAATTCGCATTTCTTTAATTTAAGATGTAAATTTCTTCTATTTAGATATTCTAATATTTTGAAAACATGATTCACATGTTCTTTCAAAATATTTAAGTAAATTATAATGTCGTTCAAGTATGCTATGACAAATTAATTTAGATATTGTCGTAGTATATTATTGATCATTTTTTAATACGTTGTCAAGACGTTCGTAAGTTCGAACGACATTATCGTGTATTTGTATAATTTATATCGTGTGCAAAAAACTATCTTTTACTCTTTCTTTGTCTTTATTCTAATCTAGTTATACGTTTCTCGTAAATTCAATTTAATGAAGTACTTTGCTTCAAATAATCGATTTTGAAGTTCGCTAATGTTGAATAGTAAATTTTGATTTTTTATCGTAATATTATTTAGCTTTTAATAATCGACACATAGACGAAGAGTTTCGTTCTTCTTAAATACAAAAAGAATCGAATATCTTGCCTATAATTAAGATTTTTTTATAAATTTTTTTATTTCGTTTTTTGCCAAGTATTCGTAAAGAGTTTCTAGTTTTTTTTCGAATAAAGCATATATAAGTTTAAACGTAAATTGCTTGTTTAGTTCAATTCTAATCTCGTAATTTTACGATTAATATTTAAATAAAATCTCGATCGTTTTCTTTTCCTAGAATAGATGCTCTCATTTGTTGTATATTTGTAATATGTGCTTTAGCGATTTTCTCGCTATACTAGATAGTTTAAAGCTCTTAAAAGATTCGCAATTTTCTTTACTTACTTTGATTTTGTAATTTAATTAATCTTTGTCAATGCTTGTTAAATCAAACTTTATTAGATCGTTTTTTTGCGAGAATGTAAACTCGCTACTTGCGATCAAATTTTAACTTAATCTTTTATTTATTATTAAACGCTATTAATGCGTAGATTAGATGTGAATTGCGTGATCACATTGCGCAAATCTAAGTACTCGTATATTTTAGTTAACTTCTAGATTGTGCTACTTTAATCAAGGCATTTCTAAAACGATATTATAAGTGATTATTTTCACTATATTAAAGATTAGTTTCTCGTGATGTTGTTAAATAGTTACTAATAGTGATTTCGTTTTCTTATTTACTTTTTCATTTCTTGCGAACAATAGATTTTTATCTACAATTATTAGATTATAAACGTTAAGCTTCTTTTAAATAGAGTATTCTTTTCTCTTTACAAGAGCTTTGATTATAAAATTATCTATCGCACTAGAATCGATCATTGTTATGAGTTAACAATTGTTGATCTTAATTAGTGTAATAAAATATCGTGCGTGCGTTGTTAAGTTTAGTTGCTATTGTTAAGCTAACATATTGCATTTCTTTAATATGCTCTTTATTAAAGAATTTGAACTTTTCTTTACTCTTGTGCTCTAATTTCTACTTTAAACGCCTGCTTGCGCTAAGCTTTCTTTTGTTGCTAGATTGCTAACTTTGGCTTTCTAGAGAATCAATTAACTTCGTTCTTTTCTTTTAGATAAGTTTAGCATAAGTCGTTATAGCAAGTTGTTCAACTAAGACTTGCGTGTAAATTGTTTGCTTCTCTAATAATATTATCTTTACGCTTAAGTGTTAACATTCGTATGTTTATACTAATAAAATTTAGTTGTTTCATAATAATGTTAAGTATGTTCTTTTTTGTAATAACATTGCTTTTTAGTTTCTTCTCGCATTCGTCTACGATCTTCGACGAACTAACTAAAGTCTTAAAATGATTCGTAATGTCTTTTATGCATTCGTAAAAGTTCTTTTAGTTATACTTTTCGTCTAAGTCGATAACTAAACTATAAGATTTAATAGTCTTCTAAAGTGCTTGATTAACTTCTTGCGTAAATGCGAGTGCTTTGTCTAATAATGTTTTATCTAGAACTTTCTATAGTTGATTTAAGTTCTTCATTAGATAGTAATTGTTGTTTGATCTAGTTTTAAGAATGTTCGTCTTTGTGTTAATTTGCTCTTTAATGTTGTTTTAGCTATCAAGTATCTCTCTTAACATAACATTGATTTATCGACGATTTATTAAGTTTCGTGATCGACAATCTCTTGCGAAGTGACTTAATTTGTCATATGAATAGCATGTTTTCTAAAATTTGTTATCTTGCTTTTCTCTAAAATTCTTTTCTTTGCGTTGTTAAATAAAATTTAGTTTCATAGATGCAAACTTACGATAGTCTAAATTATTGTACTTCTAATTAGAACGAGATTCTTCTTAATAATATTTAATCGTTGATTCAAAGAAAATTCTTGCTTTTTCGTAAAATTGATCGTATTGTTTTTTCATAGCTCTTTTATATAGTTTGTCGTCGAAATCGATAGCTACTTCGATAAGATCAAACATGTCGCTAATAAATTTGTCATCGCGCATAATTTTGTTCTTAAGATTGTTTTTAAAATTTTGTCGAAACATTATTATAAATGCGACATCGTCTCATTCGATAAAATTGACATATTTTTAGAATTTTATTACATAGTTTGTTGCAAAGATTTGTTAAATTAAATGCTAAATTATTCTTTTTGCAATTTGTTTCTCGTTAAATGTTTTAAAAATTCTTCGAAGCTCTCTTTTAAAATTGTCGAAATTCGTAAATATTGTACAAGAATTTTCGTTATAATTCTTTAAATACTTGCGTAAGTATAATTTAAGCTAGTGTTAAACTCTTTCTTAAAAAAATGTGAATACGAAAATCGTTTTTTTGTTCGCTAAAATAGAATAGAAGATAAAATAAATATTTACTTGCATAAGTTAGTTCTTTAAACTAATTCGATCTTCATAATAAACGTTAGATTTGTTAATTTTTATCTTGTCGTTTTCTTCAATAGAGAGTTGACGTGATGCTATTGAGCTAATGCTTAAAATAAAGACGCATTAATCTAATATAGATATTCTTAAAGTGTTCAAAGTGTTACGCTAGTACTTTTTACGAAAATATTAAAAAGTATTATGTTATTAAAGAGATTTGTAGACGTTTTCAAACAATGCAAGCAATTATTTAATAACAAGAAATTGCAACTTTAGTAGTTGTAACAATAAGTCAAAACTTAAGATAAATTGAACACGATTTATAAGAAAGTCGTATTCGAGAATCTATATATCAAAGAGATTCTTCTTTGCTTGTTATACTTGTCGTCGAACATGTTAAACATTGTTCGCTTAGTTCGTTATCAAACATGTCAAGTATTATTCGCTTAGTTCGTTGTCAAACATGTCGAATATTGTTCGCTTAACTCGTTGTCGAACATGTCGAACATTACTTACTTGTTAAGTTGTTAAGTCTATAGATAATTGTACTTCGTATTATATATTGCGTCGTAGACTATATATTACATTGTTTCGAACTAGGTTCGTAACAAGTTAAAATCAAAACTCGATTTAAATTAATCGTAAAAATCCAAATTTATTACGTGACTTAATTCTATAACGTTAGATTTAGATTCTTGATTATTAAGCAAAAGAATTCATTCTAAGCGAATTAATTAAGTAGCTTGGTTTATTAATCTTGGCAATTTGGTTTTACGCTAAAAATTTAAATCGAGTTTTAATTTCGACTTTTGGAATCAAAACTTAATTCGACGATCAATCTAACTCGATTTAACAATTAATCTATATTTTCTCTAATTTTAGATTATCTTATTCTCTATTTTGTTATTTATCTTGTTCTTGTTCTTTTTGTTCTTTGCATTATTGTTATTATCTATATTATTGTTACTATTTTTAATAGATTTATTGTTTTAAGCAATTGTTAATAATTTCTTTGTAGCTTAATAATAAAAATTAAATAGAATTAACTTTGTTTTAAATCTATATACAATTCTATTAGATATATTTTTTTAATAGCAATACAATACAATATAGAGAAGAAATCTATTATTAATTTTATATTATCTATAGTCTACTTAGATTAATTGTCGATTCAATATTCGATTTTAACTTTGAAATCGAATTGAATTGTCAAGAAATTAAATAAAATCGAATTGCTTAAAGAAGTTAGCTTATTACTATAATAAGTTTAGCTTAATCGAAAAGTTACTATTTTAAGCAATTCGATTTTAAAAAAAAATCGAGGAATCAAATCTTAACGCTCTTACGTAATATTTTTGGTTTCTCGCGATTAATCTAAGTCTACTTTTGTTTCTTAACAATATTATATATTTTTACTATTCTAGTCTAATAATCTAACATTTTTTTTTTAAAGTTTAGCATACTTATCTTCGATAAAAATAATATTAAAATTGATTAAATTGCGTTTACTTCGCGAATGCGACGCTATCTTACTATTATATATATATAATAGTAAAAAAACAAATCGATTTTGCGTTCGATTTACAAGAATCTTCTAACTAATATTAATATTAAGCTAGATTGTCTATACAATATTTAGTAAAAAATGCTCGATATAATACGTTATAGAGCAAATCTTAATGCTCTTTTTTTAAAGAAGTTAAATAAAAATAATAAATTTATGTTTGACAATATTGTTGCAAACAACAAATCTAAGAATTTGTAAATTTTGCATAATTTAATAACTTTACTAAGAATAATATTATTTGTTTTGATTTTACTAATTAGACTTCTTTAAAGAAAAGCGACATAAATATCTAAACAAGACTTCTTTTATATATTATAGTTGTTTCGACAACTTATATGCTTAATTCGAATATGTCGAACTACTTGTTATTAAACAAGAATATTCAAAATAAATAAATTTCTTATTCGATAATATATAAAGCTAACAATTAGAAGTTTAAATCTTATTTATATTCTTTTGCGAATATTATATTTTTGCAATTTTTGTGTAAAATTTATATTTGAAAGATTATTATTTAAGATATGCTTTTATTATATTTAAAGCAATAAAATTAATTGCGTTTCAAAAGATTGCTTTTTTTATTTTTGTTATTAACAATTTATTTTTGCAATATTTGTGCATTATTAAAGATAATTGAGCAACAATAATTGAAGAATTAATTAAGAAAGATACGCATAATTAATTGTAAATAAAATATTAAATCTTGTATTAAATAATACGCGTATAAGAACTTTTTATTAACAAAGATTAAGTAATAAAAGCAATTAAATATAAGTGCACTTTATATCGCATTTTTATAACTCTTAATATTTAATTAACTTATTAAGAGAATTATAATAATACTTATATGCATTATTTATATTATTGCTATATTTTAAATATGTGTAATAATATTAAATCTTGCTTCTTATTGTCGAAATTTCTTTTACAAATATATAATTTTGATTTTCTTATTTTCGCACTTAATCTTTTAAGAGACTTATGCGTATTGTATTTCTTGAGCTTTTATCTTGTATTCGCGAGATAGTTTCTTAATATTTAATTATCTTTATATAATAGAAACTTTTTTTATCGAATAAGATATTACAACTTATTATATCTTAATTTATAATTAAGAATATTTTTTACTTTTTATTTCTTATTTTTGTCAATCAATATTATGTTCTTCGAGACAACAATATTTAAGTTACAATAATATAATTTTAGTAATAAAATATAAAAGATAAAATAAATACGTTATTTAATAAGAAAACGCAGACAATATATTTGCAAGTTGATAATATTTTTAACTTCGAACAATTTTGTAAACTTGTAAAATAACTTCTTTTTCGAGCAAATATCTAAAAGATTTTTGATAGAAAATATAACTTTGTTATTAATCTAATATCTTTTTAAAGTAATCTTTTTATTGTAATTTTAAGTTTGCGTTTGTTGCGCAACTTGTAAACAACTTATTAATTAATTGTGTTTATTTTATAGAGATTAAATTTGCTTTCGAGCGACAAAAATGTCTAAATAATTCTTGTCGTTTTAATTAAATCGAAAATTTGCAACAAATTTAAATATCGATTTAAAGAATAACATTTCAATTAAAATATGTAAGTATATTAAATTAGAGTTAGCAACAAATCTTAATTGTCTTGTTTATAATTGCAATAATAATATAGATAGTATTTTAATATTTGATTTTGTCTTTTAATTTATTTATTAATCTAAGAATAAAAAGTAATACTTAATTTTAGTTTAATGCGTATGCGATAATATATTGCGAATTAGTAATTACTAAAAAGAGCAAGTTATAATCGAAATTAATATTACAAATTTCGAGATAAATAAGCAATATCTTCTCGAATAAAGTGTTAGTTAAATCTTTTGTCAATTATATAAATTTGACAAGAATATATAAAGATATTTTGAAGTATCGATCGATTATTATTAGAATTGTGTTAAACATATTATTTTTGCAACAATTAGCAAACAACTTTGTTATAAAGTCTATTGAAATTTTAACTTATAATTGAACGAGAATAGAAAGCAATATTAATTTTTTGTAAAAACAATAACGCAAAGTCTTATTTTGCTAACAAATGTTACAATCTTTAATATATATATTAATATTCGTAATTGTTTTTGATTAATAGAATTTTCTATTTATAAGAGTGCGTGTTTTTTTAATTTTAAAGTATTCTATTAAAGTATTATTATAATGCAAGTGTAACAATTTGCTTTTTAGTAATATCTTGTCAAGAATTAGAACGATAATAAGAATGTTAATTTTTTGTAAATTAATCAATCTTTTTTTGCGCAAACTTAACTTAAGATTTGTAATATTAATTGTTTCTTAATTTTAAATGTTATAAAGTTTTTTTCTTGCAACTCTTCTATTTTGAATAACAACAAAGATAAGAGAGTTTTTAAATTGTTCTTTTTATTGTATACAATGCAAATATTGTTGCAACGCAATTGTTAAGTTATTGTGCTTTAAATTGTGTTTGCAACTTCTTTTTCTTTAAATTTATTAATTGTATTTTTTTGTTTAAAGTATTTTTATTGAGAAGTTTAATATTAAATTCTCTTTTGTTCTTCGATACTTAAGTCTCGAATTTGTTCTTATTGCATAATATTAGCGTCTAATAAACGTCTCTTATAAGTATTGATGTTATCTTAATAGCAACAATAGTAATATTCTTTAACTTGTTTTGTAGCATAAGTAGATAAATTTTATTATTTAATTCTTTTTTGTAATCGAAATGTCGAGAGAATTTGTTAGTTAAATTTGTTCTTTTCGTGCAATATTTGATTTCAAGATTGTATTTTGTTAGCAAAAGTACTTATCGAAATTGACAACAATTTAACGTTGTTATCTTTATAAATTATTATAAATTATTATAATTGATCAATATAATAATTGAGTAATAATTATTCTTTAAATAGTATTAATATTGTTTAAAGTTAATAATAATAACAAGCAACTTCTAATTATAAGTCTTGTATTAAATTTTTGCAAGAATTATCTTTTTAAATAGAATATTATCGAATATCATATTATTTAATCGACTTTCTTTATAAGATAAATTAATTGTAACAAAATTGTCGCAATTGCAAATTCCGAAACGTCTATCTTAACGCAAATATAATTTTTTAAGTTAAAGTAAATTAGTATAAATGTTTGCGTAAAGATTGTAATAAGCTTTCGAAAAATCAAAATAATATTCTTGTTAAATACAAAAAGGTTATTTTGTTTATCTTACTTATTGCTCTTTAGAAGTTTCGTCAAAATTCGAGTAATCTTTATATAGTATTTTACAAATTGTCGATAAAAGTTTGCGAAGCTTAGAAATACTTAAAGCTTGCGTAAAGTAATAGATTGAATTTATATTCTAATAAAATTAATTTGTTGTAAGTTTATTAATATATTATAATTACTTATAATGCATTTTAGAAATTTAATTAAGATTTTTATAAAAAAGCATTTAAATAGCTTTGCGTAAAGCTTGTAGAAGCATAATTTATCAAGTATTTAACATACGCAATTTTAATATCTTTCTTGTGTCTTAAAATAAATCAAAATATTATTAAAATAAATTATACAAAGATAATTTATCAAATCTCTTAAGACTTTGTTAATTAAGATTTAAAAAATAGTTAATATATTTGTTAGTTTAAAAAATATTATTACGTACTCGAAGTATTTATATTGTGTTCGAAAGATTGTTTTTTACTTATTGTTTTAACAAATTTAAATTTAATAGTAAGCGTTTTTCAAATTTAGTTTTGTAAAGTACGCAACGTTTATTAGACAATTTAGAGTCTTCTTTATAAGAGAAAGAAAATATTGATTCTTAATTGTAATCGCATTAAGATTATAATAATTAATATATAATTTAGACTTTTATTGCTCTTTGATACAAATAGTATCGATATCTCGATTTAACTAATTAATTTGCAAATTTTGTCTAAAATTAAGTTTTTTAAAAAATAATTATATAGAATAATTAGCTTTTGTTCGAATAGAGTATATATAAACTAATCGTCGAGTTAGGTTATAATATTATCTCTCTAGTTTAACCTGGCGCCAAGATCGAGTCGCGACGATTTTTTGAAATCGAATCGCTCAAACTAGTTTAGCGCGCTTCGCGCTAAACTACTTATAGTAATCGACTAAACTACTTTAAGAGATTCGATTTCTCGAATTTTTTTGACCCAAGTCTTGACATTTGCACGTGACATTTCCGGGTTAGCGCGACTAGTCTAAGTATATAACAAATTATAAGACAATTTTCTTTCAAAAAGCAAATTAATCTTATAATCTTTTTCTTTATGCTTAGAAAGAATAGATATATTTTTTGAATTAAAAATATTGTTGTAATTTTGAATATTTTTAAATATAATATATATTGTCGACGTTTTATTGACGTTAAGATTGCAACAAATTAGAGTAAATATCGAATTTATTTTTCGAATTTTAAAAAACTCTTTAAAGATTTAACAACAATAATATTCTTTGTAACTTAATAATATTAAATTAACATATATTAATTAACGTAAGAATTAACTTTTATTATTTAGAGAAGATCGACAATAATATTGTGTGCAATTTTATCGAATATATAGAAAACTTGTCTCGATATATATTCTTGTTTTTTATTATTGCAAATCTTGATTTTTGCGACATAAAATTTTACAAATTGAATCTTCTAAATTGTAAAAGCTTTTGCTTTAATTACAAATTACTTAATCTTCTTTAAATATTATATTTTTACAAGACTTTTATTAATGCAATTAATATAAGCGCTTTTATTAGGAAGATCTCTTTGTTTATATTATTTTTTGTCGACAAATATTAATAGCTTTGCAAGAAGAATTTTTGTCTTGTATTTTTAACTCGCAATTGCGACTATAATTCTTGCGAATTTATTTAGTTTTTCGAACTATCGAAATTTTTTTTAATAAGAGAATGTAATAATAATATTTTCGAAATGTTTGTTTTAAAATCTTTTTAAGAGTTGTTAACTACATTAATTTGCAAGTTATCTTTAACAAATTTAAATTTTTTTTTTAAATATATTTTTTCTTGTTACAATTGTAATAGATGCGCTTCTCTTATATATTTAAGCTAACTTTGTCAAAGTTACGTAGAGAAAGTTTTATCGTGCTTCTTTAACAATTTCTTGTTATTAAGATATTGCAAGTCTTAGTTGTCAATATAATCTTTTTCGATTTATAATTATACAACTTTTCTCTAAATTTATTGTATAATTTCGAGAACAATTTATTATTCGAGATTTTGTTCTTAATATCAAATCGAAAGAATAGAGCGCTTTTTATATATTGTATTAACGTAATAAAAGCGTTTTGTCTCGAGAATTTAAGTTACGTTGTTAATTTTTTTATAAAAATCTCTTCTTAGACATTGCAAAAGATAATTACGTTATTAACGTTTAATATATTTGTCAAGATTTGTCTTTAATATCTTAATATAGATTACAAAGTTATTAACGTTTTAAAATTAACTTTGCTTAATCTTCCTATACTTGCGAGAGAAAATAAAACAACAATTTTTCGAATTCTTAATAAGATTAATCAAATATTGTCTAAAATGTTTTGAATTTTACTTCTTTGTCTTGTTTGTTTGCTTATTTTTATAATTTACTTATTGCGTTATCGATGTGTCGCAAAGATATTATTAAACTTAGCAAATTTTTAAATTTTTTGTCGAAAATTAATCTTTATTAATTTTGAAGAAATTTTTTGTACCTTAAGTTTAATTCTTTGATTTTTTGAAGTTCTTTTTGTAGTAAAAATTTAGTTAAGCTAATCTTATAAAACAATTAAAGCGCTATCTCTTTAATATTAATTTGCTAATTTTGTTATCGAAATAATCTTCGCGTAAACAACGCAAATTTGTTGCTTTAATCTAGTTTTTACAAAGCAACTTTAAAAAAAGTTTGTTTCTTGTTTAAACAATGCAAAGCTCTTTCTTTGTCTAAAGTTTACGTCTCTTTATTTTCTCTTCAATTAAAAGTTTTTTATAATCGATATTTTTGTCGAATTGTAACAACTTTGCAATATTATTACTTTATAAGACTTCTTCTTATAATATAATATAAATTTCTGTAATATTGTCGAAGACAAGTTGATTATTTGCATTTTTATTGTTTTGAAAACGCTAAAATATTGTTTGTCTCTTGATTATTTTTAAATTTTGTCTTGTATTGCGTATCAAATTAATTATTTTGTTAAACAATCGCTTATAAAGATTGAGACAAATTAATATTGTAAGATTGTATACAAACGTATAACAAGACATTATTATATCGACGCATTAAAGATAAGATTACATAGTATATAGAATTTCAATTTAGAGAAACATTAATTTGTAAAATTTTAAGAGAAAATTCTTAGAAAGAAGACTTTGCACAACATTAAGTTGTTATTATAATAACTTAATACTAATAATGTGTTTGTTAATTACTAAGAACTAACATTACATTAATAGAGAAAAAGTAGAAATAATTAATTTAATTTTTTTGAATTGTTGTTAATTGTATAGAATCTATAATAGATTGTATTTATTATAATAAAGACTATATTTGCAAAAACTATATCTATAGAAATTAAAGTAATTGTTAAGAATATAAATATTAATTTTATATTTAATTTGCAAAATTCGACAATACAAATATTTCATTATACAAATTATATATTAACAATTAAAACGAATATAAAGATTGTTGCTACTAATATATAGATTATTGCTAATATATAAATTGTTGTTGTATTGTAAAAATATTCTTTTTAGATATTGTATTTATTATATTTTTGTTAATATTTTTATAAATCTATATTTCTATTATTTGTTGTTAAAATTTTATATAAATCTTTAAATTATTACTAAAATTGCTTTTTTTTTTACAATTATTATTATATATTTGTTTTGCTTTAAAAGTATAGATTATAGAAGTTATTTTATTTCTTTAATCTATTTACAATAAATATAACTCTCGAGATAACTTATATATAGATATGTTTGCTTTATTGTTAATAATAATTTTAAACAATTATATTTGTTTCGAAATCTCTATATTATAGTACTTATTAATATAATTAATAAAATAATATACTCGCATTTGATAAATTCTAACTTTAGTTCTAGATATATATAGATCTATTATAACAAAAGTCGTAATTTTGTTTTACTAATATCTTGACTTTGTGCAAGATCAAGATTTAATCTAATAAATCTTGCATTACTTGCAAAAATCTAGAAGTTCAAGTTAAGCTTTGCAAGAGATAATTTTAATATCTCTCAACATTGCGCTCGTAAATGCGTTCGTTCTATATAATAATTATAATTTGTTTGCATAAGATGCGTATACGTTCTTTTAATCTATTAGATTTGTCTCAAAAGTAAAGTTTGTTCAAATCGACAAAATCTAATATTTAAATCGAAAAACATAATAATTTAACACAACTATATAATTAGCAAACAATTGCAAATGTTTATATGCATTGCGAATATTAAAACTTTACGCGTTAAGATATAATTTAACTCGATTAAAATTTTACAACTTTGTCAAATATAAAGAAAACAAAACGAGCTCTCTAAGTAGATCTTGCTTCGACAATACTAATTTAAGCACGTAGAACAATTAAATCTATAAAATTCATAGAATCTTACAAATATCTTAATCTCTATTAGCTCAATTTGTCTTTCGAAACACAAATATAGTTGTTCTAATTAATATAATATTTGTTATAATATAATTAGTAAATAGTAAGTTAATAGTCGATATTGTTTATATTTTCTACAATATCTACTCTATTTTTTGTCTATTTTAATAATTGATTTGTTCTAGTAAGTCTAGTTTTTAATATAATATTGTCGATTAAAGAATCTAAGAATAAATTAATACGTAATTTTTTTTATCAAATAGAAATAGAAAAATTAATTAAGTTTTTGTCGACAATAGCAATAGTCTTAATTCTAATTATTAAATTAGAATAAAACTCTATTGTTTAAACTCTAATAATATTAACAATTTTGTTTTGTTAAAATACTAAAAAATTATTAATAAACTAATAAATCTATATAGTTTTTGTGTATTTTGCTCTAATAATTATTATAATATTTTGCAAGATTTAGCTTTTATTAATATTGCGTTTATCAAATATATTATTAAATAATTATTCAAAAGTTTAAATATTAAATTTGTTAACTATTTGTATAGTTGTAATATAAATTTGTTCTAAATATTTGCTAATACAGAAATCGATTTTTATCTTGTATTATACTAATACTTCTTATAGAAGTTTTAGTAAAAATTATACTATTAAAAAGATTTGTAGATGTCTTTAGACAATACAAGCAATTACTTAATAACAAAAGATTGCAACTTTAACAATTGTAATAGTAAATTAAGACTTAAGATAAGTTAAACACAATTTATAAAAAAGTTGCATTCGAAAGCTATATATCTTTTTATTACTTAAAATTCAAGATATTTAAGATATTTAAAATCTTAATTCTCTTAATTCTCTTAATTTCGAATTTAAGATATTTAAGAGTTAAGTCTTCTTAATTATCTTAATTCTATCGACAAATCTTCTCTTTTTAATTATCTTATAAAAAGTATTACGCAATAAATAGTATCTATTAGTACGCAACTTATAATATTATTTTCTATCTTCAAGAATTTTTGTTTCGAAATTATCTTTTTTTTTATTATATTAATTAAGCTAACTATTAAACAATATTGCAATTCTATTGTTAGTTATTGCTATAACTACATTATTTTTCAAATATATTCTTGTCGAGTCTATATCTTATTTAACATACTCTATCAAATAAATAAAATATATCTTAAGTATAAAAAATATTATTAAGAGAATCGAAAATATATATTAACTTCTAACTATTAGAGAATAAATAAAATTATTTAGAAAACTAAAAAGCTAAATGATAAAACAACAAAATTATATCGAAGAATTGCGCAAAAGACAAAATAAAGAAAATATTAACTTTGTTGTTTAAAAAATATAAATAATGCAAAGTTAAAAAATATTTTAAAAATTAAGAAAAGTAAAAGAGAAATCGAATATATAAAAGAGATATTCGAAGTTCAATTTAACACTACTATCAATTTTTTATTATTTGCTCTCTTGTTTTCTAATGTTTTGTCGATTCTTATAAGTAATTTTGTTGCTAACAAAATTGTTGCAATTTATTAAAATACTTCTTTGAATTCTTAAATAAATCTTATATATTCTCGAAAATAAAATACTCTTTTTATTTAATAAGATATTTTTGTTATTTTTGTTATAAAATTTTCTTAATCTTATGTTATTTCTTTTTTTGTAAATAGAAATAAAATATATTCTATAAAAATTTAATCAAATTTGCTAATTTTAATAATAAGATATAAAATACTAAAAATATTTTAATATTTTTAGATAAATCAAGTTTGTAATTAATTGATTTTTTTGATTTTTTTAACAAAAAACAATTCAATTTTAATATAGTTTAATTTCTTGCTTAACTTTCTTATCTTAAGATTTTTTATAAAAAGATATATTTATTTCTCTCTTTTAGTTAAGATGTTGTTTTTAATTTTTTGTGCTAATATTTAATCGACTTTTTATTTATTTTCGAGATACTGTTGTATATCTTTTTTAGTATTGCTACTCTTTCGATAATTAACTAAGTTAGCAAATATTTTTGCTCTTCTTTAAAGAGATTAAGTTCTTTGCTATGATTAATAAAGAATAAAGTTATTTTAGTAATATTCGAGATTTTTACATTAAGTGTTAGTTGTATTATAAATACAAATAATATTTAATTAGTATAAAGATTATTAATATAATATCTTAGATATTACTTTAGACTCTAATTTGTTTGTTCTATCTAATTATTTGTAATTAAATAATAGATAGTAAATATTTTGAATCTTGTTTCTAATATTGATAGCAATATTTTTTAATAGTTAAATATAAAGAGCTTGTCTCTATTACTAATTAGTTTTTTGAATATATTATAATACTATATAAGTCGATTTAATACAATATATCTTAGTTGTTCTACTATAAACTTCTTTTTATATACAATAATATATTAATACTTAATAAGTTTGTTAACTATTATTAGTATTGTATTATATCTATCTTTAGTTGCTAAATTTGTTTATTTAAACAACTTAATAATAAACTTTATTGTAATTTTATTCTATAATAATTTAGATAGTTTCTAATATTAAATTTGTTATAGCTTGTATATATATTATATTTGTTTTGCTAATAATTAAGATATTATTTAATATATATCTTAACAACTTGTCTTATTTAAAGAAATTAACAATACTAGTATAAAAGCTAAAGAGTTTTTATTACTTTTAAATACTTTTGCAATAATTTATTATAATATTTTTTTATATAATTATCGATTTTGTCGATAAATATTTGAAGTTTTTCTTTTTTTATTAAAAATTATTCTTTATTGTTTCTAAATATTAGTAAAATAATATTTAGCTTATACTTGTTTATTAATAATAATTTATTTTTGTTAATCTTAAGTATATTTTAATTAAACAATTTTTTTGTTTTTATATAATTTTTTTTTTTGCTAAATACGTTTGCTTTACTATTATTTTTGTCTAAAATATATTATGTTTTAAACTTGTATTATTTAAGTTACTCTAATTATTGTATTTATCTTTTGTTTAACTATTTAATAATAATAAAGTATAAAAGATTTTTGTAATTTATAAGAATTATAAATTCTAATAATTTTTCGATATATACTTTTTACAATTGTAAAAAGATTACAATAGTAAATAGCTTTTTATTATAAATTTTATAATTTTATTCGATTAACAAAAGTTTTCTCGAGAGATATATTATTAAATATTATATATCTTTATATTTTTAATTAAAATATATATTAATAATTAAATCTAATGCGTCGATTTTAATTCTATTTAATAATTGTAAACTATATATTTTTAGTATTAATTTTTTTAAATATTCTAGCTTAAAATTCTAAAATAATTTTTTTTTTATAATTTTTATATTTATAATATCTTTTTCTTCATAAGATTTGTTAATAATATTGTATTAACAAAGTAATTTTTAATATATTTCTTATTATAAAATCTAAAATCTAAAAAGAATTAAACTTTTTTAATATTAATAGATAGTTTTTATTCTTTAATTGCTTATAGCTTTTCGAAATATATATATACTTTATATTGTTTAACAACAAATTTAAGAAAATTAACTTCTTTCTAATAGAACTTGTACTTCTTTAATTTAAGATATAGATTTTTTCTACTTAGATACTTTAGTATTTTAAAAATATAATTTATATATTCTTTTTAAATATTTGAGTAAATTATAATATTGTTCAAATATATAATAACAAATTAATTCAAATATTATTGTAATATATTATTAATTATTTTCTAATATAATATCGAAATATTTGTAAATTCGAACAATATTATTATATATTTATATAATTTATATTGTATACAAAAAGCTATTTTTTATTTCTTTTTTATCTTTATTTCAATTTGATTGTATGTTCTTTGTAAATTTAGTTTAATAAAATATTTTGCTTTAAATAATTAATTTTGAAGCTTACTTATATTAAGTAGTAAATATCGATTTTCTATTATAATATTATTTAGCTTTCGATAATTAATATATAGACAAAAAGTTTTGTTCTTCTTAAATTCAAAAAAAAATAACTATTCTATTTATAATTGAAATTTTTTAATAATTTTTTTTTTGTTTTTTGTCAAATATTTGCGAAGTATTTCTAGCTTTTTATTGTATTAGAATTAACTATTGCTATAAATTAATAACTATTAATTTTAACTAATATAATAAAATATTATATATATATTATTAAGTTTAGTTGCTACTATTAAACTAATATATTGTGTTTCTCTAATATATTCTTTATTAAGAAATTTGAACTTTTTTTTGCTTTTATACTTTAATCTTTACTTTAAGCGTTTATTTGTATTAAGTTTTCTTTTATTGCTAAATTACTAACTTTAATTTCTTAGAAAATTAGTTAATTTCTTGCTTGTTTTGTAGATAAGTTTAGTATATATTATTATAATATATAGTTTAACTTAAATCTATATATTCTATAAGATTTAGTTATTTTATAATAATATTAAGTATATTCTTTTCTTTAGTAATATTGCTTTCTAGTTTTTTCTTATATTTGTTTATAATCTTTAATAAGCTAGCTAAAGTCTCGAGATAATTTGTAATATTTTTTATTTATTTATAAAAGTTTTCTTAGCTATACTCTTTGTCTAAGTCGATAATTAAATTATAAGATTTAATAATTTTTTAAAATACTTAATTAACTTTTTGCATAAATATAAGTATCTTATCTAATAATATTTTATCTAGAACTTTCTATAATTAATTTTAATTCTTTATTAGATAATAGTTGTTGTTCAATTTAATCTTAAAAGTATTTGTCTCTATATTAATTTGCTCTCTAATATTGTTTTAATTATTAAATATTTCTCTTAATATAATATTAATTTGTCAATAGTTTATTAAGTTTTATAATTAATAATCTCTTGCAAAATAATACGATTTATTATATAAATAGCATATTTTTTAAAATTTATTATCTTGCTTTTCTCTAGAATTTTTTTTTTTTTTTATTAAATAAAATTTAATTTTATAAATATAGACTTACAATAGTTTAAGTTATTGTACTTCTAACTAGAATAAAATTTCTTTTACTAATATTCGATTATTAATTTAAAGAAGATTTTCGCTTTTTTGTAAAATTAATTGTATTGTTTTTTTATAGTTTTTTTATATAATTTATTATTAAGATCAATAATTACTTCGATAAGATTAAATATATTGCTAATAGATTTGCTATTATATATAATTTTGTTCTTAAGATTGTTTTTAAAATTTTGTCGAAATATTGTTATAAATATAATATTATTTTACTTAATAATATTAATATATTTCTAAAATTTTGTTATATAATTTGTTGCAAAGATTTGTTAAATTAAGTATTAAATTTTCTTTTATAATTTGTTTCTTGTTAAATATTTCGAAAATTCTTTAAAACTCTTTTTTAAAGTTATTAAAGTTTATAAATGTTGCATAAAAGTTTTTGTTATAATTCTTTAAATATTTGCGTAAGTTTAACTTAAGTTAATACTAAGTTCTTTTTCTAAGAAATATTAATATAAAAATTGTTTTCTTGTTTACTAAAATAGAATAAAAGATAAAATAAATATTTATTTATATAAGTTAAATCTTTAAGTTAATACAATCTCTATAATAATCATTAGACTTATTAATTCTTATTTTGTTGTTTTTATTAATAAAGAGTCAATATAATATTGTAAAGCTATTGCTCGAAATAGAAATACATTAATTTAATATAAATACTTTTAAAATATTTAAAATATTAGTAAAAATTATATTATTAAAGAAATTTATAAATATCTTTAAACAATATAAGTAATTACTTAATAATAAAAGATTGTAATTTTAATAATTGTAATAATAAATTAAAACTTAAGATAAATTAAACACAATTTATAAGAAAATTGCGTTCGAAAGTTATGTATTTTTTTATTACTTAAATTTTAAGATATTTAAGATATTTAAAATCTTAATTATTTTAATTATTTTAATTGCAAATTTAAGATATTTAAGAATTAAGCTTTCTTAATTATCTTAATTTTATTAATAAATATTTTTCTTTTTAATTAACTTGTAAAGAGCAATACGCAATAAATAGTATTTATTAGTATACAACTTATAATATCTTTATTTTAGAATTCTTGTATTTTTTCTTTATTCTTAATTTCTTTAATTTAGAACTAGATAACTAATTTAACTTTTTCTAAGTCTTATATTTTTTGTAAAAACAATAAAAAATCTTAATTTTATTATATTCTATTATATTTTTTGCTTATTAATATTATTTTTTCTTTTATTATACTTTTACTTATATATAAGTATTTAATATTTTCTTATTTATTTTATATTTATATTTGCAAACAATATTATTAATAGAATTGTAAGCAACAATATTAAATAGTTTTTTTTAATAATAATATTTTGTAAATTATAAATAATAGATTTTGTTTTACAAATAATACAATTTTTTATTTAAAATATTATTACTTTTTTAAAATATTATTAATATAAATTCTATATAACAAAACTATATAATTAATAATAGAGAAATAAAAATATTTGTAACAATATTGCAATTGTTGCTATTAATAAAAGCAAAAAAAAAAAAATATTAAATTATTTTTTATAATTTCTCGATTTTTGTCTCTAAAAATAATAGTAGTACAAGTAGTAGATTGTCTTTGTCTATTAGATGTATAAGACAATATAAATTAGTTAATAAATAGAGACAAAATCTTAACTATGATATTAAGAAAATATATTATAGATCTAAAACAATCTAAATTTGATAATTAATATAATTAGAAGCTTTAGTTTGCTAATTAGATTAATAGATGCAATTGCGATAATTAGGAAGATAATCTATAATATATATGCATCGATAATGAGAGATTAAGTCTTTTCCTAATGTCAAGCTTTGCCAATCTTTATAAAATCGCTAATATAACGCGTGGTTTTGCACGCTGCTTCTGCGGTTGTGAGGGGCTTGAAGCTATATATCCTTCCAGTCCGTATCGTCTTTGTAACTTCGTGCGTATCAAGACACTATACTTCAATTTTCTCTAGAGCTTGCATTCAGAAAATATGGGCCTCTCATACTCAACCGCCAAATGGCTGGTAAGCCAGTCCTTCCACCCTTGAGCTCTAATCTGCAATCTTTCTGGCGCAGCATCCACATGGTGTGTAGAGATGCTGACAATGCTGACAATGCTGCCAGGCGCCGGCAGCATTTATCTTTGACTTCGCAGCGCAGCAATATGGCCTATTCTCAAGTCCGAACATGCAGTATATTCACGACCAGAACCTAGCCGCCTTCAGTCCTCAACCCTACTTTATCGGTGGCTTCTTCTTCCCTCAGCAGCTGTTCCAGCTGGCCTAGCTGTATCGCCTATATACACTTGATCCCAAGAAGCCGGCGGAGCGCACCGAGCTGGACCAGATTAGTGAGATGATCCGGATCATGCTGGAAGCGTAGCACTGACACGGCCACGAAGTGGACTTCGTTCCTTATTATGCTATCGGAAACGTGTGTATTGGAGGTATGTAGCATCACTCACTTTGCTTCAGTTGGAACCTGACACCGTCAAGTGTGGATGTTCTTCTGGAACAATAGTCGTCTCGACATCTCCAATATCTTCGTCACCATCATCACCCTGGCCCAACTCTACTACATCACGGCCAAGATCCAGCCTATGAACACCAACTCCACTGGCTCCATCCTCACACACATTGTATCCAAGACCTTTGCCGGCATTGGTGTCCTAGATCTTCTGCACAACACTAGCGCGGCCTTCTCCAAGGACGTCGAACCTAACACGATGGTCAAACTGCTGACAGGACTCGGCTTCGCTAGGGCGAGCGCAATGAGCGATTGGATCTTCGGCGGCTGCCTCGTGTATGACCTGATTGCGCTTGCAGTGGGTCAGAGCGGAAACTGGAGGACTTTGCTGGGGGCATATGCAGCGGGCAGCGCAGCGATTGTGACGGCGAAGCACCTCGCCAGGTAGGCGAGTGGCCCTGTCATAGATGGAGGAACGCGAGCTGACAGCTTTTCCAAGGCCTCCATACAATGGCGAAGACTCTGGATACCGAGAGACGGCGACAGAGGATATTCAGGATCGGGTGTGAGCGAGACGGTTAGGAAGAGCTTCCTCTAGGGTGGCTTTAGCATAGATACGAAATCCCATGACACCGCGACTCAAGTACGGTCTCGTTATGAGTTCGGTTGAGGAGTGGTTTCTTCAGCTGAAAGCCGGCCCCAACAGTACGAGTACGGGTTCGCATTCTTGGCATTCGATTAAGCTAGCCCGGAAGTAGGGTAGCTGAGCTCTTATCGCTATCGATTCCTTATCAGCGGATATGGGCTTCGTTCGCCTGATCCAACGCCCTCACCACACACCTCAATGATCGCATGATGCTGCTTGCCTGGGGATTGGCGCATGATCTCGACGCTTAACAAGACTCCACCATGCGAGTGCTGAGAGATCTACGGAAGCATCACACGGCCGTTCCTTTCCTAATCCAGCTGACTCTGCAGCCCTCGTCTCCAACCGAGTTCATCCGGAGTTTGTGCCAGCATGACTGTTCACTCTGCTTACCATCCTACGCTTTTCCTTTCTCTTCAACCTCTCCCTTCTCCTTCTCTGTTCTCGTACTTGTGGGTTCATGGCTTCGTATTGACATGCGCAGACTATAGCTCTCTTACCGCGGTCAAACGCTTATAGTATTCTATCCCTCTCACCGTCTGATTCCGTGGTGTAGCACGGATCTTTCAACATTGCTCTTTCCAATCCCTATCATTGTTCTTTGCTAGTACAAGAGACGACGCCCAGGCTCCGATAGGCAGTGGGAAAGTAGTGGCTGAAACCCAGTCAACCGCAGCCTCAACGACACCAGTATGTCTCGGCAGCTCCCATAATCAATTCTACGTCTACCCGCTTCTTTGACGGTTCGCCTTGAGCAGACTTGATGTGCGAAGCAAGCATACGAACAGGAGGCGGTACCACATTGGCATGCTTTATATTTCCTACGGCTATCCCGCAACCTACGGACATAGCACCATGCTCACAGCGAGCCTTCCTCAGCATTGCACACCCACAAGCAACTTCCTTACCAGCATTTCCACGCTCTTCGATACCTGCGTACCCACTCCACTGGCATTCGTATCGACCCTCCTAGGTGTCCTTAGCATCGTGTCCTGGCTTTTCGCCCAGCTTCCACAAATCTTTAAGAATTATACACTCAAATCAGCATCGGGACTATCTATATTTTTTTTGGCAGAATGGCTATTAGGCGACGCCACAAACTTATTCGGAGCGTTGTTGACCAGGCAAGCTACGTGGCAAGTGGTGGTTGCGGCATACTATGTAACCGTGGATGTGGCTTTGGTATGCCAGTACATCTGGTATTCGCATATCAAGCCAAGGCAACAACTCGGATTAGAGGACTGCGATACGGGCAATAGAAGGTGTGGGAACAGTGGATCAAGAGACGTGATCATTGGAATTTCCCCCGCAAGTGGTCAGGGTTCTCCAGTCAAGAGCCCAGGATTAGAGGGAAAGGCTGCTCTTGACGCAAAGCCTCAAGCTGCAAAAACGATCCCATGGCGCATACCAGGTTCTCTCTTTTCCCCAAGAGAGAAATCTACGTCGAGCTCCTCAAGCCGAACCATTAGCCGCCCTGGAACGTCACCTGGGCCCCTAGGACCATCTCCTAAGACAGTTCTCTTAGTTTCCATGCTCTGCACTATACTCGCGAATGCATCGCCCCTGACTATCAGCACTTCCCACTCTCACTCGAACCCCCTCTCAAATTCCAACACCACAGAAACCATCGGGCGCATTCTCTCATGGGTCTCGACTATCTTATACCTGGGCTCCCGCCTCCCCCAACTCTACAAGAACTTTCATCGGCGCTCTACTGCCGGTCTCTCCCCTACCCTCTTTATTGCGGCATTCTTCGGCAATCTCTTCTACAGCACATCCCTTCTCACCAATCCTCTCGCCTGGTCCTCCTATCCGCCATATGGCCTTCATGGCTGGTTTGGCCCCGAAGGTAGTGAGCGTGGTACTTGGCTAAGCCTGGCAGCGCCGTTCTGGCTTGGAGCCGCCGGAGTTTTGGGATTGGATGGAGCGGTAGGAGCGCAATTCTTGATGTATGGCGAGGAGAAGAAGGTTGCGATTGTGAAGGATGAGCGAGGCAGAGGACGTTGGCGGAGAGTAAGTGGGTGGATGAGGGGCTGGGTACCGAGCCCCAGTCCTGCGAGGGCACAGCCGCGAGATGATCAGAGGCCACTGCTGTCGAGGACTCTGGGTTCCGATGGATACGGTGCTGCGTAGAATGAAATTTATATCATTTGTCAGATTGAAGCCATCCACAGGTAATGAGACACCCAGTATCTGAGAATCGAATAGCAACCAAGAGAGTGGTCTTCTTATGTTGCCCTTTCAGAGTCTCCTAGCTGTTTTACTTATGCTCTTCGACACTTTTGCCTCTTTCGCAATAGGGAGGTTGCGCAGCTCCAATTGTAACAGTGATACAATTGCTTTTGCGAGGGCTAGCTGTAGGGCTATACCGTACTTTACATTAAGCGTCGAGGTGTTTTTCCTTCGTGTCAAGTCGACCAAATTGGGCAATTCGGGAAGCTTCGCCCGTACTCGAAATTCTGAACATTAAAACTTCACAATTTATTGTTCTTCTTTGCACTTCTTGTACACGCAATGCGTTATCTCAAAAGTTGCTAAGATAATTGCACTGTTTATAAAGCTCGTTCTACGCTTTCTATTGATGTCAAAATTATTAAAATCGAATCGCTTTTAATAATAATAAAGTAGAAAAAACAATTGAGTCAATCGTTTTGGGCGTCAATTGAATGACTTTCAATTGTATTATTGTTTCAAATTTTGTAACAGTGATACAATTGACGAATTGTCTCTTTGGGCAAGTCGTATTCTTGCTTTTCAACTACAACCCAATCTGGTAATCCGTCAATTGTATCACTGTTACAATTGGAGCTGCGCAACCTCCCTAATGGATCATCTCTGGGTTCTAAACGGGTTCTTACTACTTCAACAAATTGTCCTGGTCTGCAAAGCAATAGGTCCTGGTTCCACCAGGCACTCGCCAGTGTATGAAATCGCACCATTTGAAAACGCCACCATCTGAAAGCATCCCCTCAAAAAGTCTTTGGACATCCCCGTGCGATGCTATCCGATATTATGACAGGGTGCTTATCGCAGGGCTCGCGAGAAAACTGCCGCCCTACAGCAAGAAAATCGACAAGAGCTTTCTAGCTATAAGCAATTCATTCTACTATCTTATCCTCCATGATGGCTTCGACGGAACGAGAAAGAGAAGAACGGCCCAGCCATCATCTATCGGTGTCATCGTCCGTCTCCGGTCTGCTAGGGAAAGCTAGTACTCAAAACATCCAGTATAGAACAACAACGAAGAGCCAACGATCGAGTCCGGAGCCTTATAGAGCATCCTTTTATCAGAGAAGAATTGTCACTTTCGACATTGTGCTGTTCAAACTTTTGTTTGATTGCTTGGTTGCTTGATCGGCCAAATCATGCTACGCCTGGAGCAGAACACTCATGTTCTCCTCCGTCGGCGGCTAGAAGAACCATTACCATCCACCCGGCCAGATTGAGGCCAACACAACACTCATCCCCCAATCGTGATGAACTCACCTTTAGGTCCAGCATCGAACATCTCTTCATCGTCGCCGATCTAGTCGTACACGAACTTGCCCTCGAGAACCTTCAAGGAAATGTGGAATCTGGAGAACCCCTTCAGCGTGAGACTTCCAGCCGTCGTCGCAGCTTGCGAGAACGGAAGTTGGTGGTTGTGGTCCTTTAGAACCATGGGAAAAGCGTGATCGTTCCCATCATGTCCTTGCTCGACTTTTCGAATTCCTTCGATGGACTCGACTTCTTACGACTGGCCGAGATGGTTTTGTTTATAAGGCGGCCATCGGTGGAACAATGTTCGAGAATCTCAGCTACGACTGCTGGGAGCTCAGCTGGGCGGCTGGGACCTGGGCGGCTGGGACCTGTGCGGCTGGGAGTTGGGCTGCTGAGATGAACACAACAACAAATCCTAGATCACAACAAAGAGTTCAGGTCCTCGCTCACTGCCACAGCTAGCTACAAGCTGCGCCCTTCTTACTCATCTAAGGCAATCACTCTCGTATATCCTGCCTTTGGACTAGCGTCATTTCGCCCGTCTTCGTTGGTGCATACCGGCTCAAGTTTGCTGCTTTGTAGTATCGGTGAAGGTCTTGGACCTTCTAGGACCTCGAGATCCTCCGAATTAAGCTTCCGTCAACATGATTATTGGTGTTGTGGGTGTAACGCTCAACCAAGTCGTTCAACGCCGAAGCTCTTTATGGCAGGTCTTTGATTGCGGATCAAGTAGGTTCTGGTCTCCCCAGCCACTTCTCTCTTCGTTGTCTGATATTTTCCATCGGGACGCAGCCCGTAGAACCATACAAGGACGATCCTTCTTAACTCACTGATCCTCCTTGCAATTGAGCCATGCCCCAAATTCGAGTAGCGAAACATCGTGTTCTTTCCTTGAAACACAGGGTTTGCATAAGAAAGTAGAGATAGCGTACCATTCGACAATTTCGGTCAGACCAAAGCGCAATATATAGCATTCAATACCCAATATCTTAATCAAAAACCTCCTGGGCCAACAAATACAGCATATTCCCTAGCCATTCAAGATCTGCTTTCCCGTTCCGCTCCCGAAGAACATGATTAAAGAGGCGAAATTGTTCGTCACTCTGTAACTCGATTCCAAACTCCACGACGCCGTTAATAGTGAGTGCTGTCCACAGCCACCCGAACATGTTCTCGACAACAAGGTTCCTGTTGTCCTCTTATATAACTTCGGGCTTCTGGAACCTTCAGGGTATGCAATGCGCCTGTCGTAGCCCTGATTGGCCAGGAATTGCATCTCCTCACTCGAACAAAGCATGAGCGCCTTCTAAGGCTTCTTCTTTGGTCAGGAAGCATATAAAAGTCTTGAAATATTCTGAATGACCAGATCGAATAGGAACGCTTGGAGAAAGATATGTCAATAGAGTCTCTGATGATGAAGAGACATTGAAGGACTTGATAGAAGGATTGCGCTCCGAGTCGTTCCACTCTGCGTCTGGATGCGCGATATGCATCGCAGAGATTACCAGCCAGTGTACGTTAGTTAGTGTCAGACACAAGAGAGCGCCTTGAGACGCACACGCATGTTGAGTCTTTGAGGGCGGACACTTAGGTTGGTGGACTATAGTCGTAGTGCTTTCCTTCGATGGTCGTGGCAGTATGGTCAAGCAAAGTGGTGCATTCAGGGAACTTGGCGTCGATTCGCTGTTCGACGATAAACATATAATTCGAATCAACAGAGGTTGAGATCCGTTCTCTGTCTCTCTAATGCTGCGTGAATCACAGACGTCTTTTAGGAGATGGGCATGATGTTCAGGATTATTGTTCCCGCCTGAGGTTCGCCGTATGGTATCGTGAGTGGATGGATTTCTTTCCCGGAAACTCTGGGGATTCCTGGTTTGAGGGCGTAGGTCCTCACGTATACCAGCTTATTCTTTCCTCGTCTGCCTTTTCATCTCTCGACATACGCGAGTTCTGTTATTGCTGGCTTAAGGAAGTCGTTGGCGAAATTCTTTGATGTCTTCTGTTCCGAACGAGTTATCTTGTTTCGGGATTTCACTGCCGCCTTCTTGTCTATGTGCTCTTCTTGTCCATGTGGGATGTAATTGCTCGTGAACTGTTTGAGCGTTGTGAGCCCTCATATAAGTTGCCCATGCATGGGCCCAGGTCAGCAAGAGAGTGAGAATTTTCGCCGATTCCAGGAACTCCTGCTGAGATAGATCATCTGCGTTGAGGGCGACTCGAACGAGATCTAGTCCTCAAATTCAGCGAATAATAAGGAAGTCTACAGCATCGCCGCCGAAGATGAGACATCCGTAAGCGACCGGCGTTCGCAGCCACTCTTCCCCGGATCGTTCACTGCTACATTGATAAGTGACTAGAATCTCAGGGCGTCCTTTCGTATCTGTACCTACGCGAAGATGCAAGATTCCCAAGCGTTTGCAAACCGTTTCACACTATTAATGCACTACTAGTTTAAATCGTTTGATGCAATTTAGTTTGAGACATCTAACAAATCGTGCAATTTAATTTAGTAGATCTATATTACGATTTGCATTAATAGTTTATAAATATCTTGATATTTAGATTAGCTTCAAATGCAATTCTAAAATAAATTTTAATATCTTGTCAAAATATTTGTTTTCTTTCTAGCGTAGTCTAAAAAAAGATTTTTGATAACAAATTAAGATAAAATACGTATAAAAGTCTTATTAACAAATAAAAATTACTATTTACTTTATTGTTACTAGATCGATCGATAAGCAACTCGACAATTTAGTAGATTCGATAATCAACTTAAGATTTATCAAACAATAAAATTTAAAATCTCGAAATTTGTTACAAATCTAGTTCGAAACAATATAATATATAACCTACAACTAGATTAATCGTCGATTCGATATTCGATTTCAAATTTGAAATCGAATCGAATTATTAAGAAATCGAATAAAATCGAATCGCTTAAGAAAGCTAGCTTATTACTATAATAAGTTTAGCTAAGTCGAAAAGTTATTATTTTAAGCAATTTGATTTCAAAAAAAAATCGAGAAATCGAATCTTGACGCTCTCACGTAATATTTTCGATTTCTCGCGATTAGTTTATCTACAACATAATATATATTACAAAGCACAACTATTTATACGTTTAACAACTTAACAAACAAGCAATACTTAATATACTTAATAGAAAACTAAGTAAGCAATACTTAATATACTTAATAGTAAACTAAGCAAACAATACTTAATATACTTAACAACAAACTAAGTAAACAATATTTAATATATTCGATAGCAAGTATAACAAGCAAAAAGGATCTTCTTTAATATATAGATCTTCGAATATAGTTTTCTTATAAATTGTGTTCAACTTATCTTAAGTTTTTACTTATTGTTACTTTAATTTATTAAATTATTTGTAAAGATTTATTAAATATAAGATTATTTATAGTTGCAATTTTTGTTATTAAGTAATTGTTTATATTGTCTAAAAATATCTACAAATCTTTTTAATAATATAATTTTCTCTAATATCTTTTACAAAAGTATTAGTATAATACTTTGAATATTTTAAAAATATCTATATTAGATTAACGCGTCTCTATTTCGAATATTAGCTTAATAATATTATATCGACTCTCTATTAATAAAGACAACAAGATAAGAATTAACAAATCTAATATCTATTATAAAGATCGAATCGATCTAAAGAACTAACTTATGCAAATAAATATTTATTTTATCTTCTATTCTATTTTAATAAATAAGAAAACAATTTTTGTACTTATATTTTTTAGAGAAAGAGTTTAATATTAATTTAAGTTAAATTTAAGCAAGTATCTAAAGAATTATAAAAAAAATTTTCGAACAATATTTACAAATTTTAATAATTTTAAAAAAGAACTTTAAAAAATCTTTAAAATATTTAACAAAAAACAAATTGCAAAAAAAGTAATTTAATATTTAATTTAACAAATTTCTACAATAGATTACGCAACAAGATTTTAGAAATATATTAATTTTATTAAGTAAAATAATATTGTATTTATAACAATATTTTAATAAAATTTTAAGAATAATCTTAAAAACAAAATTATACGCAATAATAAATTTATTAACAATATATTTAATTTTATTGAAGTAGCTATTAATCTTAACAATAAATTATATAAAAAAGCTATAAAAAAGCGATGTAATTAATTTTACAAAAGAGCGAAAATCTTCTTTAAGTTAATAATTAAATATTATTATAAAAAAATTTATTCTAATTAGAAGTATAGTAATTCAAACTATTGTAAGTTTGTATCTATAAAATTAAATTTTACTTAACAATATAAAGAGAAGAACTTTAGAGAAAAGCAAAATAACAAACTTTAAAAAATATGCTACTTATATAATAAATCGAATTACTTTACAAGAGATTGTTAATTACAAAATTGAATAAATTGTTAACAAATTAATATTATATTAAGAGAAATACTTAATAGTTAAAATAATATTAGAAAGCAAATTGATATAGAGACAAATATCTTCGAAACTAAATCGAACAATAATTATTATCTAATAGAGAACTTAAATCAATTATAAAAAGTTCTAGATAAAATAGTATTAGACAAGATATTTGTATTTATGCAAAAAGTTAATAAATCTTATAACTTAATTACTAACTTAGACAAAGAATATAACTAAAGAGATTTTTATAAATATATAGAAGATATTACAAATTATCTTGAAACTTTAACTAATTTATCGAAGATTATAAACAAATATAAGAAGAGACTAAAAAGCAATATTACTAAAGAAAAGAATATATTCGATATTATTATAAAATAATTAAATTTAACATTATATATAGACTTTAGTTAAATAGCATACTATAACAATATATATTAAATTTATCTAAAAGACAAGCAAAAATTTAATTAATTTTCGAAAAAATTAAAGTTAACAATTTAGCAATAGAAAAAAACTTAATGCAAATAGATGTTTAAAGCAGAAATTATAATATAAAAGTAGAAAAAAGTTTAAATTTTTAAATAAAAAGTGTATTAAAGAAATACAATATATTAGTTTAATAGCAACAATTAAACTTAACAATATATATATAATATTTTATTATATTAATTAAGATTAACAATTATTAATTTACAACAATAATTAATTTTAATATAATAGATAATTTTATAATTAGAACTTTTGTAAAGAGAGAAGAATATTTTATTTAAAAAAAGTTTAACACTTACAATTTAGTAATTGTAAATAGAAACTTGTTACTTGTAAAAAATAAAAGAATAAATAAGAAAACAAAACTATTATTTATAACTATTTAGCAATCTTACAAGAAACTAATCTTTAATATAATAAAAATAATTATTGATAATATTGTTTTAAAAATATCTTAATTAAAGCAACATAATTTGAAAATTAATTAAAATATATAAATATTTAGATTTACGCAATATTATTACGCAATTTATATTTAATTTATATATTAATAACATTTAATAATAGATAAGAAATTAAATTAAAATTTAATTGCAAATAACATATTTATATTTTTGCAAAAAAAAAATCTAATAGAGTTCAACTTAATAAATATGAACAAAGATTAATTAAATTATAAAGTTAAAGTAAATAAAGAAAATTGCAAATCTTCTAAGAGTTCTAAATTATCTAATATAGCAAAAACATTGTTAAAATATATATTACGAATATATAACAATTAAGAGTATTTGTTTTAGAAAAAAAAAACAATTGAGATTTTATCTAAATATTAATTATAAAATTACAAGATTAAACTTAAATTAAATAAATAATTTATATTTAAACTTATATATATTTTATTTTAAAAAAAAGTTAAAAATACTTCGCAAATATTTAATAAAAAATATAAAAAAAGAATTTATTAAAAAATCTTAATTATAAATAAAATATTTAATTCTTTTTGTACTTAAGAAGAACAAAACTCTTTATTTATATATTAATTATTAAAAGCTAAACGATATTATAATAAAAAATTAATATTTAATATTTAATATTAGCAAGCTTTGGAATTAATTATTCGAAGTAAAGTACTTTATTAAATTAAATTTACAAAAAATATATAATTAATTAAAATAAAAATAAATAAAAAATAAAAAACAACTTTTTGTATACAATATAAGTTATATAAATATACAATAATACTATTTAAATTTACAAATATTTCGATAATATATTAGAAAATAATTAATAATATATTATAATAATATTTGAATTAATTTGTTATAATATACTTAAATAATATTATAATTTATTTAAATATTTTGAAAAAATATATAAATTATATTTCTAAAGTACTAAAATATCTAAATAAAAAAAATTTATATTTTAAATTAAAGAAATACAACTTTTATTAAAAAAAAGTTAACTTTTTTAAATTTATTGTTAAACAATATAAAATATATATAAATCTTGAAAAATTACAAATAATTAAAAAATAAAAATATATTTATTAATGTTAAAAAAATTTAATTTTTTCTAAATTTTATAAATTATAACAAGAAATTACTTATTATTGTAATTTTTTTAAAATTTTAAAAAATATATATTGAAAAATTATTAAAACTTATAATTCTTATAAATTATAAAAATCTTTTATACTTTATTATTATTAAATAATTTAACAAAAAACAAATATAATAATTAAAATAACTCGAATAATACAAATTTAAAATACAATATATATTAGATAAAAATAATAATAGAGCAAATATATTTAGCAAAAAAAGTAATTATATAGAAACAAAGAAATTGTTTAATTACAATATATTTAAGATTAATAAAAACAAATTATTATTAATAAATAAATATAAGTTAAATATTATTTTACAAATATTTAGACACAATAAAGAAGAATTTTAAATAAAAAAAGAAATTTTTTAGATATTTATTAACAAAATTGACAAACATATAAAGAAATATTATAATAAATTATTGCAAAAGTATTCGAAAATAATTAAAATTCTTTAACTTTTATATTAATATTATTAATTTTCTTAAATAAAATAAGTTATTAAAATATATATTAAATAATACTTTAATTATTAGTAAAACAAATATAATATATATACAAGTTATAAGAAAATTTAATATTAAAAATTACTTAAAGTGTTATAGAATAAAGTTATAATAAACTTTATTATTAAGTTGCTTAAATTAACAAACTTAATAACTAAAAATAAATATAATTTAATACTAATAATAGTTAACAAACTTATTAAGTATTTATATATTGTTATATACAAAAAGAAGTTTGTAACAAAATAACTAAAACATATTGTATTAAATTAACTTATATAATATTATAATATATTTAAAGAATTAATTAGTAATAGAAACAAGCTTTTTATATCTAACTATTATAGAATATTTCTATTAATATTAGAAACAAAACTTAGAATATTAATTGCTTATTATTCGATTACAAATAATTAAATAAATTAAACAAATTAAAGTTTAAAACAACATCTAAGATACTATATTAACAATATTTAGAGCAATTAAGTATTACTTCTATTTATAATATAATTGATATTAAATGCAAAGATTTTGAATACTATTAAGATAACTTTATTTTTTGTTAATTATAACAAAGAATTTAATCTTTTTAAGAAAGAACAAAAGTAATCTTTTTAAGAAAGAACAAAAGTATTTATTAGCTTAGTTAACTATTAAAAGAGTAACAATACTAGAAAAAATATTAGTGTGATCGTTGAGTCGAGTCGAACACTTTTTTCTCAACTCGACCCATTCTCTTGGGCCTCGTAGGGTTGGGCCAGGGTTAAGGCGCGAACTCGATCTTAGGGTCGAGTTTCGTTGGGTCAATGCCAAGAACTTAAGCTAACTTCGTCGCGTTAACATTCGCTTATCTTATCTTATCTTATCTACGCGCTAATCCGATTAGGCTAGCGCAGAATCTACGTTAATCGCATATGGTTAACGTATATCTTGCGCTAACTTAATCGAGTTAGCGCGTCACGTGACGTTACGTGATCGAATAAGTTAAATTAGACACTTGACGCGCATTCTTCGTTCGCCCCACCCTATTAAGCTAGGAAATTTGCTTAACTCTAGGGTCAAGGTTGAGCAAGTTAACTCGATCGAGTTGAAACTCGACTTAACGATCACACTAAAAAATATATAACAATATCTTAAAAATACAAGAAAAATTAGTTAAATATTAGAATAAAAAACAAAAAACAATATCTTAGTTAAAGAAAAAAAGTAAAATATATCTTTTTATAAAAAATCTTAGGACAAAAAAGTTAAACAAAAAATTAAATTATATTAAAGTTAAATTATTTTTTATTAAGAAGACAAAGAAAATAATTAATTACAAACTCGACTTATTTAAGAGTATTAACGTATTTTTAGTATTTTATATTTTATTATTAAAATTAGTTGATCTTAGTATATTTATTTAGAAAATATTTTGTTACAAAATTTAGAAAAAAAGTAGATATAAAGTAAAAAAGATTTTAACGCAATAAGATTAAAACTATTTTATAACGTAAAAAGAATATTTTATCTTAGAAAATATATAAAAATTAAAGAAAAATCTCGATAATTGCTATAATTTTATTTAGATATTTTATTAAGATTTAAAAAGTTATTTAATATAAGAAAAAATAATTAGAAAATAAAAGATAATTTGACAAAAGTATTTGCAATAAAACAATTAAAGAATTTAAAAATATTTGATTCTTTTATTCTTAATAATAGATATTGTATTTTTTGTTTTATCTTTGCATTAATCTTTTTTAAAATCTTCTTATTTTATAATAATTAAGTTATAATAATTATTAATAAAACTTTATCTTTAGCAATTTTAATAAAAAGATCTTTTTTATTATAATCGAAAAAAAACTATAATATATTTCTATATAATTTGTTTATACAAATATATTTCGAATATTTTAAATAAAACAATAAATCTTTTATAATAATATAAAAATAATTAAAGAAAAAACAATGTTTGCAAACAATATTTATTGGAACTTTATAATAGTTGATTTCGAATATAATATAAAGACAACTTTGTTGCTAACAAGATATATAATAGAAAAAATATTAACTTTCGAAACAAAAAAATTTGAAAAAAGAAATAATATTATAAATCTAGTTTAAAACAATATAATATATAATTTACAACGCAATATATATTATAGAGCACAACTATTTGTATACTTAACAACTTAATAAATAAGCAATATTTAATATACTTAATAGCAAATTAAATAAATAATATTTAATATATTTAACTATAAGTTAAGCAAGTAATATTTAATATACTTAATAGGAAGTTAAACATATAATACTTAATATACTTAACAACAAATATAACAAACAAGAAGAATTTTCTTTAATATATAAATTTCTAAATAAATCTCTTTTATAAATTGTATTTAACTTATTGTTACGCTAATACTTTTACAAGAAGTATTAGAAAGAAGTTTATACTTTAAAGAGATTTGTAAATATCTTTAAACAATGTAAGTAATTATTTGATAACAAGAGATTGCAACTTAATAATTGTAATAATAAGTTAAAACTTAAGATAAAAATTCTAAATAAAAGTTTATTGTTTAAAAAAGCAACGCAAATACTAATTACAAAAATTAAAAACAATAAAAAATATAGAAGTGCAAAATATTCTAAAACTAAAGACAAATAAATAAGAAAAGAAGAAAGAATAAGTTGATTTGTATATTACTTCTACTTTTAACAACAAATTCTCTAGTTTTAATTCTACTTTATTTAAGATATTTTCTTAAATTATAAAAAAGCTTTTGTAAAACTTTCTCTTTAAGCTAGTTTTTGCTAAAACTTCTAGATAAAATTATAGCAATTGTTAAGATTCTTCTTTGATTTTTATATGTTCTTTAAGATAAAATATTCTTTTTATTTAATAAAATAATTCTAATCTTATGTTTCTAAGATTTGTTTTACTTTATATATATTTTCTTTTTAAGTTTTGTAATAAAAATTTTTTTATATAAATATATTAAAGTCGACTAATTTCAATATTAAAATATAAAATACTAAAAATATTTTAAAATCTTTAAATAAGTCAAGTTTGTAATTAACTAATTCTTTAATTATCTTAATAAAAAACAATTTAATTAAATTTTAATTTAATTTAATTTCTTGCTTTTCTTTCTTATTTTAAGATTTTCAATTAGAAAATAAATCTTATTTCTCTCTATTAATTAAGATGTTATTTTTCGTTTTTTATTCTAGTACTTAATTAATCTTTCTTGTATAAATAAGATATTATTTTGTATCTTTTTAAGTATAATTATTCTTTTAATAATCGATTGCGCTAATAAATATCTTTATTTGGTTTCAAACAAATTTAATTTTTTGTTGTAATTTGCAAAGAATAAAATTATTTTCGTAATATTTAAGATCTTTGTATTTAATATTAGTTGTGTTATAAATAATAATAATACTTAATTATTCTAAGTATTATTAATATAATATCGCAAATACTATTTAAGACTTCAATTTATTCTTTCTATCTAATTATTTATAATTAAATAATAGATAGTAAATATTGGAAGTTTTGTTTCTAATATTAATATAAGTGTCTTTTAATAATTAAACGTAAAGAGTTTATCTTTATTACTAGTTAATTCTTTAAATATATTATAATATCGTATAAGTTAATTTAATACAATAAATTTTAGTTATTTTGCTATAATCTTCTTCTTGCATGCAATAATATATAAATACTTAATAAGTTTGTTACCTATTATTAATATCAAATTATATTTATTTTTAATTGCTAGTTTTATTAATTTAAACAACTTAATAATAAAGTTTATTATAACTTTATTCTATAGCAATTTAAGTAATTTTTAATATTAAATTTTGTTATAGTTCGCATATATATTATATTTGTTTTATTAATAATTAAAATATTATTTAATATATATCTTAACAACTTATTTTATTTAAAAAAATTAATAATATTAATATAAAAGTTAAAGAATTTTAATTACTTTTAGATGCTTTTGCAATAATTTATTATAATATTATTTTATATATTTGTCGATTTTGTTAATAAATATTTGAAGTTTTTCTTTTTTTATTAAAAATTCTTTTTTATTGTTTTTAAATATTTGTAAAATAGCATTTAGCTTATACTTGTTTGCAAATAATAATTTGTTTTTGTTAGTTATAAGTATATTATAATTAGACAATTTCTTTGTTTTCATATAATTATTTCTTTTATTAAGTGCGTTTGCTTTGTTATTATTTTTATTTAATATATTTTATATTTTAAATTTGTATTATTCGAGTTATTATAATTATTATATTTATTTTTTGTTAAACTATTTAATAATAATAAAGTATAAAATTTTTTATAATTTATAAGAATTATAAATTTTAATAATTCTTTAATATAAATTTTTTATAATTTTAGAAAAATTACAATAGCAAATAATTTTTTGTTATAAATATTATAATTTTATTTAATTAATAAGAGTTTTCTTAAAAAATATATATTAAATATTAAATATTTTTATATTTTTAATTAAAATATATATTAACAATTAAATTTAATATATTAATTTTAATTTTATTTAACAATTTTAAATTGTATATTTTTAATATTAATTTCTTTAAATATTTTAATTTAAAATTTTAAATTTTTTTTTTGTCTATTTTTATATTTATAACGTCTTCTTTTTTGTAAAATTTGTTAATAATATTGCGTTAATAAAGTAATTTTTAATAAATTTTTTATTATAATTTATAAAATTTAAAAAGAATTAAATTTTTTTAATATTAATAAATAGTTTTTATTTTTTAATTGCTTGTAATTTTTTAAGATTTATGCATATTTTATATTATTTAATAATAAATTTAAAATTTTTTTTTTTTTAATAAAGCTTATATTTTATTAATTTAAAATATAAATTTTTTTTATTTAAATATTTAAATATTTTTAAAACATAATTTATATATTTTTTCAAAATATTTATATAAATTATAATATTGTTTAAATATATTATAACAAATTAATTCAAATATTGTTATAATATATTATTAATTATTTTTTAATATATTTTTAAAATATTTGTAAATTCGAACAATATTATTATATATTTATATAATTTATATTATATGCAAAACTTTTATTTTTATTTTTATTTTTATCTTGTTTTTCTTGTTTTTGTTTTAATTTAATTATTTATTTCTTGTAAATTTAATATAATAAAGTATTTTACTTCGAATAATTATTTTTAAAGTTTATTAATATTAAATAATAAATATCGATTTTTTATTGTAATAATGTTTAACTTTTAATAATTAATATATAGATAAAAAATTTCGTTCTTTTTAGATACAAAAAGAATAAAATATTTTATCTATAATTAAGATTTTCTAATAAATTTTAATTTTTAATTTTTATTAGATATTTGCGAAGTGTTTTTAACTTCTTTTTAAATAAAGTATATATAAATTTAAACGTAAGTTGCTTGTTTAATTTAAGTTTAATCTCGTAATTTTACGATTAATGTTTAGATAAAATCTTAGTTGTTTTCTTTTTCTAAAATAAATGCTCTTAATTGTTGTATATTCGTAATACGTACTTTAGCAACTTCTTCGTTGTATTAAATAGTTTAAAGCTCTTAAAAAATTCGTAGTTTTTTTAATTTATTTTAACTTTGTAATTTAATTAATTTTTGTTAATGTCTATTGAGTCAAATTTTATTAAATCGTTTTTTTGCAAAAGTGTAAGCTAATTACTTGCGATCGAATTTCGACTTAATCTTTTATCTATTATCGAATGTTATTGATGCGTAGATTAAATATAAATTGCGTAATTACATTTCACAAATCTAAATATTTGTGTATTTTAGTTAACTTTTAAGTTGTGTTATTTTAATTAAGACATTTCTAAAACGATATTATAAGTAATTATTCTCACTATATTAAAAATTAGTTTCTCGTAATATTGTTAAATAACTATTAATAATAATTTCGTTTCTTTATTTATTCTTTCATTTCTTGCAAGTAATGAATTTTTATTTACAATTATCAAATTGTAAGCGTTAAACTTTTTTTAAGTAAAATATTCTTTTCTCTTTACAAAAGCTCTAGTTATAAAATTACTTATCGCATTAAAATTAATCATTATTGTAAATTAACAATCGTTAATCTTAATTAATGTGATAAAACATTATGTGTGCGTTGTTAAACTTAGTTGCTATTGTTAAGCTAACATATTGCATTTCTTTAATATGCTTTTTATTAAAAAATTTGAACTTTTTCTTGCTTCTATATTGTGACTTCTACTTTAAGCGTTTGTCTACGTTAAGCTTTCTTTTGTTGCTAGATTGCTAACTTTAATTTTCTAAAAAACTAGTTAACTTCGTTCTTTTCTTTTAGATAAGTTTAATATAAGTCGTTGTAACAAACTATTTAATTAAGACTTGCGTATATTATAAGATTTAGTTGTTTTATAATAATGTCAAGTATATTTTTTTTGTAATAACATTATTTTTTAGTTTTTTTTCGCATTCGTTTACGATCTTCGATAAATTAATTAAAGTTTCGAAATAATTCGTAATGTCTTTTATGCATTTGTAAAAGTTCTTTTAATTGTATTCTTCATTTAAGTCAATAATTAAGCTATAAGACTTAATAGTTTTTTGAAGTGCTTAATTAACTTCTTGCGTAAATGCGAATGCCTTGCTTAACAATGTTTTATCTAAAACTCTCTATAACTAATTTAGATTCTTTATCAAATAATAATTGTTGTTCGATTTAGTTTTAAAAGTGTTTATCTTTGTGTTAATTTGCTTCTTAGTATCGTTTTAGCTATTAAATATTTCTCTTAACATAACATTGATTTGTTAACGATTTATTAAGTTTCGTAATTAATAATCTCTTGTAAAGTAATTTAGTTTATCATATAAATAATACGTTTTTTGAAATTTGTTATTTTGCTTAGTATGATCGTTGGGTCGAGTTTCAACCCAATTGAATTAATTCGTTCAACCCTAACTCTAGAGTTAGGCAAATTTCCTAGCTTAATAGAATAAGACGAGCGAAGAATGCGCGTCGAATGTTTAACTTAACTTATTTAATCACGTGACGTCACATAACGCGTTAACTTGATCGAGTTAGCGCAAGAATTCACGCTAACTATATGCGATTAACGTAAACTCTACGCTAGCTCGATCGAGTTAGCGCATAGATAAGATAAGATAAGATAAGATAAGATAAGCGAATGCTAACGCGACGAAGTTAGCTTAAGTTCTTGACATTGACTCGACAAAACTCGATTCTAGAATCAAGTTCGCGCCTTGACCCTAATCTAACTCTACGAGATTCAAGAAGATGAAATAAGTTAAGAAAAAAATGTTCGACCCAATCTAACGATCACACTAATTTTGCTTTTCTTTAGAGTTTTTCTTTTTGCGTCGTTAAGTAAAATTCAATTTTATTAATGCAAATTTACGATAATTTAAGTTATTATACTTTTAACTAAAACAAAATTCTTTTTGCTAATATTTAATCATTAATTTAAAAAAGATTTCTACTTTTTTATAAAATTAATTGTATCGTTTTTTTATAATTTTCTTATATAGTTTGTCGTCGAAGTTAATAATTACTTCGATAAAATTAGATATATCGCTAATGAATTTGTAATTACGCATAATTTTGTTCTTAAAATTGTTCTTAAAATCTCGTCGAAACATTGTTATAAGTGCGACATCGTTTCACTTAATAAGATTAATATATTTTTGAAATTTTGTTACGTAGTTTGTTGCAAAGATTCGTTAAATTAAGTGTTAAATCACTTTTTTTGCGATTTGTTTCTTATTAAATGTTTCGAAGATTCTTCGAAGCTTTCTTTTAAAATTATTGAAATTCGTAAACATTATACAAGAATTTTCGTCATAGTTTTTTATATATTTGCGTAAGTTTAACTTAAGTTAATGCTAAACTCTTTCTCTAAAAAATATAAATGCAAAAATCGTCTTTTTGTTCGCTAAAATAAAATAGAAGATGAAATAAATATTTATTTGCATAAGTTAGTTCTTTAAATTAATTCGATTTTTATTAGTGTAATCGTTAGATCAAGTTTTAACTCGATTGAATTAATTTGTTCAACTTTAACTCTAGAGTTAAGCAAATTTTCTAACTTAATAGAGTAAGACGAACGAAGAATGCACGTCGAATGTCTAACTTAAGTTACTCAATTACGTAACGTCACGTGACGCGCTAACCCAATTAAGTTAGCGCAAGGTCTACGTTAATCATATGTGATTAGCGTAGATTTTGCGCTAGTTTAATAGAATTAGCGCGTAGATAAAATAAGATAAGATAAGCGAATGTTAACGCGACGAAGCTAGCTTAAATTCTTGACATTAACTCGACGAAACTCGACCCTAGGGTCGAGCTCGCACCTTAACCCTGGCCCAACCCTACGAGGCCCAAGAGAGTGGGTCGAGTTAAGAAAAAAGTGTTCGACTTGATTTAACGATCACACTAATAAGACTTATTTGTCGTTTTATTTTTTTAAAAATATCTTTATAATCATTATTGATTCTAATGCGTCTACGAACGTTGTTCGCGATAATTAAATAATCTTTTATCTAATTAAGATTGTCGAATTTTCGAAAATTGTTAACAAGAATGCTTTTTAATTTTCGATTTATCTTTGTTTCGAGATTTTGTTTAAGCATAACGTCGATATATTTTAATTCGTAATTTAAACGTGCAAATTCGAAGAAAAACAAAGCGAATTCTTGATTAATTTTTTGTTTAAAAGTTAGATATTTTTGTTGTGCGTTGCGTTAACAATTTAAATTCTTATATATATTCTTTAGAATCTTTATCATTATGTCGACGATCTTGAAATAAATAGCGTTTTTTATACGATACGCATTAATGTGTTCGACGACGTTTTCGTTAATTCTCTTGACAACGTACGTAGCTTTTGTAATATCGATTTCGAAATAATTCTTATTAATGATCAACTTATCGTATAATTTCAAATATTAATTTTCAAAAAATAAATTATTATTGTTAATAAAGATAAACAAGTCTAAAAACTTAACGAAGCGCTTATTTATTAAAGTTAATAACGTTAAAGAAGCTCGTGTCTTTGAACGAACTTATGCTATGTTTATCTAAGTAGTCGTTAGCGAGTTTTGCAATCGATTAATTTTCTTATTACAAAGATGTAATTTTTTTTTCAAATTATTCGTTAATTCTTGTAAAGAAATTATTTGCTCTTTAATGTTTGTTAGTTTTTGCTTACTTTTGTTGTAACAATCTTAAATCTTAAGAGTTGTATCGTAGATTTTTTTTTTGTTAATAATTATAATCTTTTATGATTTTACGCATTTTAGAAGTGCATCGCGTTCGTAACAAGACTTTGCAACATATATTAATACAACGTTAAAATTAATTTTGATTTAATGCTTCAATTAAGTTTTGCTCTTAATTCAAGACAAATCTTTAACGTTTTAAATTTTATTCGACGCATTTAAAAGTAGAACGAACATTCGTCGTTCTTTAGTTTTTTTCAATAGTGTATCGACAATCTTTTGAACTCGTTTTAGAGATCGCTTTGTCATCGTATATAAATAAAGTAATTAACGAGAATGTTTTAGATAAAAGCTTTAAATTTATCGTAGATCTTAACTTGTTGCGAGCTCACTTAATTGTTTCGTCGAATTACTTCGTTCTTTGATTTCGTGAAGCTACGAATAAAGTAATTAAATGCTTTTAGTAGTGTTAGAAGCTTGCATAGAGCAAATTATATAAGTATGTATTAATTAATACTAAAAGCATAAGAAGTAAATATAGAGAGAATTGCGCAATAGATATATGCGCGATCGCGAACACGCTAATACAAGTAAAATTAGCGACAAACTAGAATTAATTTAACCTAGATCTTGTCTAAATCAATGCATAATCGTAACAAAAATAAGATTATCTTCGTAATATTTAGAATCTTTGCATTTGGCGCTAGTTAAATTATAGATAATAGTAATACTTAATTGTTTTAAGTACTATTAATATAATGTCGCAAATATTGTTTAAAACTTTAATTTATTTATTTTGTCTAATTATTTGTAATCGAATAATAGATAATAAATATGCGAAGTCTTGTATTTAACATTAATATAAGTGTTTTCTAATAATTAGACGTGAAGAGCTTGTCTTTGTTACTAATTAATCTCTTAAATATATTGTAATATTATGTAAGTTAATTTAATACAATGTATTTTAGTTGTTTTGTTATAAACTTCTCTATGCATGCGATAATATATAAATACTTAATAAGTTTGTTAATTATTATTAGTATTTAATTATATTTATCTTTAGTTGTTAAATTTGTTAACTTAAACAACTTAATAATAAAGTTTATTATAACTTTATCTTATAACGATTTAAATAATTTTTAATACTAAATTTTGTTATAGTTTACATATGTATTATGTTTGTTTTACTAATAACTAAAATATTATTTAATGTATGTCTTGACAGCTTGTCTTATTTAAAAAAACTAACAATATTAACGTAAAAGCTATAGAATTTTAATTACTTTTAAATATTTTTGCAATAATTTATTATAATATTGTTTTATATATTTGTCGATTTTGTTAATAGATATTTGAAGTTTTCTTTTTTTTATTAAAAACTCTTTCTTATTGTCTCTAAGTATTTGTAAGATAGCATTTAGCTTGTACTTATTTGTTAATAATAATTTGTTTTTGTTAATCTTAAGTATGTTATAATTAAACGATTTCTTTGTTTTTATATAATTACTTTTTTATTAAATACGTTTGCTCTATTCTTATCTTTGTTTAATATATATTGTATTTTAAACTTATATTATTCGAGTTACTTTAATTATCACATTTGTTTTTTGTTAAACTATTTAATAATAATAAAATGTAAAAAATTCTTATAATTTGTAAAAATTGTAAATTTTAATAATTTTTCAATATATATTCTTTATAATTTTAGAAAAATTACAATAGCGAGTAGCTTTTTGTCGTAAATCTTATAATTTTGTTCGATTAACAAGAGTTTTCTTAAGAAATATATTATTAAATGTTATATATTTTTATGCTTTTAATTAAAACATACATTAATAATTAGATTTAATGTATTAATTTCAATTTTATTTAACAATCGTAAATTATATATTTTTAATACTAAGTTCTTTAAACATTTTAGCTTAAAATTTTAAAATAATCTCTTTTTTGTTAATTTTTATATTTATAACGTCTTTTTTTTCGTAAAATTTGTTAATAATATTGCGTTAACGAAGTAGTTTTTAATAAATTTCTTGTTGTAATTTATAAAATTTAAAAAGAATTAAATTTTTTTAACGTTAATAAATAATTTTTATTTTTTAATTGCTCGTAGTTTTTCGAAATTTATGCGTACTTTATATTGTTTAACAACAAATAAAAAAAAAATCAACTTATTTTTAATAAAATTCGCATTTTTTTAATTTAAAATATAGATTTTTTTTATTTAAATATTTTAATATTTTAAAAACATAATTTATATGTTCTTTTAAAATATTTAAATAAATTATAATGTTCTTCAAGTATATTATAACAAATTAATTCAAATATTGTCGTAATACATTATTAATTACTTTTTAATACGTTGTTAAAACGTTTATAAATTCGAATAACATTATTGTGTATTTATATAATTTATATCGTATACAAAAAGTTATCTTTTATTTTTTCTTTGTTTTTATTCTAATTTAATTGTACGTTTTTTGTAAATTTAGTCTAATAAAGTACTTTACTTCGAATAATTAATTCTAAAGCTTATTAATGTTAAGTAATAAATATCGATTTTTTATTATAATATTGTTTAGCTTTTAATAATTGATATATAAATAAAGAATTTCGTTCTTTTTAAATACAAAGAGAATTTTTATTTATAACTGAAATTTTTTAATAAATTTTTTCTTTTCGTTTTTTGTTAGATATTCGCGAAGTGTTTCTAATCTTTTTTCGAATAAAACATATATAAATTTAAAAGTAAATTGCTTGTTTAATTTAAGTTTAATCTTATAATTTTACGATTAATATTTAGATAAAATCTTAATTGTTTTTTTTTTCTAAAATAGATGTTCTTAATTATTGTATATTTGTGACACGTACTTTAGCGATTTTCTCGTTATATTAAATAGTTTAGAATTTTTAAAAGATTTGTAGTTTTTTTTATTTATTTTGACTTTGTAGTTTAACTAATTTTTGTTAATATTTGTCGAATCGAACTTTATTAAATTGTTTTTTTGCAAAAATATAAGTTCGTTACTTGCAATCGAATTTTGATTTAATCTTTTATCTATTATTAAACATTATTAATGCGTAGATTAAATGTAAATTGCGTAATTATATTGTGCGAATTTAAGTACTCGTGTATTTTAACTAATTTCTAAATTGTGTTGTATTAATTAAGATATTTCTAGAACAATATTATAAATAATTATTCTTATTATATTAAGAATTACTTTTTCGTAATATTGCTAAATAGCTATTGATAATAATTTCGTTTCTTTATTTACTTTTTTATTTTTTGCGAATAATAAATTTATATTTACAATTATTAGATTGTAAGCGTTAAACTTCTTTTAAGTAAAATATTTTTTTCTCTTTATAAGAGCTCTAATTATAAAATTATCTATTGCATTGAAATTAATTATTATTATAAGTTAACAATTGTTAGTTTTAACTAATGTAATAAAACATTGTACGTATGTTATTAAGTTTAGTTGCTATTGTTAAGCTAATATATTGCATTTCTCTAATATGTTCTTTATTAAAAAAATTGAACTTTTTTTTACTTTTGTGTTGTAACTTTTGCTTTAAACGTTTATCTACATTAAGCTTTCTTTTGTTGCTAAATTGCTAATTTAGAATACTTTGTTTTTTTTTAAGATAAGTTTAGCATAAGTTGTTGTAATAAATTGTTTGATTAAGATTTGTATATATTGTAAAATTTAATTGTTTTATTATTATATCAAGTATACTTTTTTTATAATAACATTGTTTTTTAATTTCTTCTCGCATTTGTTTACAATTTTCGATAAATTAATTAAAGTCTTAAGATAATTCGTAATGTCTTTTATGTATTCGTAAAAAATTTTTCAATTATACTTTTCGTTTAAGTTAATAATTAAGCTATAAGATTTAATAATTTTCTAAAATGCTTAATTAATTTTCTACGTAAATGCGAATATCTTGTTTAATAATATTTTATCTAAAACTTTTTATAATTAGTTTAAATTCTTTATCAAATAATAATTGTTGTTTAATTTAGTTTTGAAAATGTTCGTCTCTACATTAATTTGCTCTCTAATGTTGTTATAACTATTAAATATCTCTCATAATATAACGTTAATTTGTTAACGATTTATTAAGTTTCGTAATTAATAGTTTCTTGCAAAGTAATTCGATTTATTACATAAATAGCACGTTTTTTTTAATGTATTATTTTGCTTTTTTTTTAAATTCTTCTCTTTGCGTTGTTAAATAAAATTTAATTTCATAAATGTAGATTTACGATAGTTTAAATTACTATACTTTTAATTAGAATAAAATTCTCTTTGTTAATATTCGATCGTCAATTCAAAAAAAAATTCTATTCTTTTATAAAATTAGTTGTATCGCTTTTTCATAACTTTTTTATATAATTTATAATTAAGATTAATAATTACTTCGATAAAATTAAACATATCGCTAATAAATTTGTTATCGCACATAATTTCGTTCTTAAGATTATTCTTAAAATCTCGTCGAAACATTGTTATAAATGCGACATTATTTTATTCGATAAAATTAATATATTTTTGAAATTTTGCTATGTAATTTGTTGCAAAGATTTGTTAAATTAAGTATTAAATTATTCTTTTTGCGATTTGTTTCTCGTTAAATGTTTTAAAGATTTTTCGATTTTTTTTTTTAAAATTGTTGAAGTTCGTAAACATCGCACGAGAATTTTCGTTATAATTTTTCAAATACTTGCGTAAGTTTAATTTAAATTAATGTTAAATTCTTTTTTTAAGAAACGTTAATGCGAAAATCGTCTTTTAATTCGTTAAAATAAAATAAAAAATAAAATAAATATTTATTTGCATAAGTTAGTTCTTTAGATCGATATAGTCTTTATAATAGACGTTAGACTTATTAATTCTTATTTTATCGTCTTTATTAAACGTTAATCGACGTAATATTGTTAAGCTAATGTTCGAAATAGAAGCGCGTTAATTTGATATAAACATTCTTAGAATGTTCAAAGTGTTACGCTAATACTTTTACAAAAAATATTAGAAAGAAATTTATGCTTTAAAGAAATTTATAAATGTCTTTAAACAATGTAAGCAATTATTTAATAACAAGAAGTTGCAATTTTGTAATCGTAATAGTAAGTAAAAACTTAAAATAAATTAAATACAATTTATAAAAAAGTTGTATTCGAAAATCTATATATTAAAAGAGATTCTTCTTTGTTTATTATATTTGTTGTCGAATATATTAAGTATTGTTTGCTTAACTTGTTGTCGAATATATCGAACATTGTTCGCTTAATTTATTGTCAAATATATCGAACATTGTTTGCTCAATTTGTTGTTAAACATATTAAGCACTACTTATTTGTTAAGTTGTCAAGTTTATAGATAATTGTACTTTGTGCTATATGTTGCGTCGTAAACTATATATTACATTGTTTTAAACTAGATTTGTAACAACATTCTTCTCTCTTTATAAGAAGTTTAATTATAAAATTACTTATTGTACTAAAATTAATTATTATTATAAGTTAACAATTGTTAATCTTAACTAATATAATAAAATATTATACGTACGTTATTAAATTTAGTTGCTATTGTTAAACTAACATATTGCATTTCTCTAATATATTCTTTATTAAAAAATTTAAACTTTTTCTTACTTTTATATTATAACCTTTGCTTCAAATATTTATTTACGTTAAACTTTCTTCTATTGCTAAATTGTTAACTTTAACTTTCTAGAAAATTAATTAATTTTGTTCTTTTTTTCTAGATAAGTTTAGCATAAATTGTTATAACAAACTATTTAATTAGAACTTGCATATATTATAAGATTTAATTGTTTTATTATTATATTAAGTATATTCTTTTTTTAATAACATTACTTTTTAGTTTTTTCTTGTATTTGTTTATAATCTTCGATAAATTAACTAAAGTCTTAAGATAGTTTATAATATCTTTTATATATTTGTAAAAGTTTTTCTAATTATATTTTTTGTTTAAGTTAATAATTAAATTATAAGATTTAATAGTTTTCTAAAGTACTTAATTGATTTCTTGCACAAATATAAATGTTCTATCTAATAATATTTTATCTAAAACTTTTTATAATTCATTTAAGTTCTTTACTAGATAATAATTGTTGTTCGATGTAATTTCGAGAATGTTTGTTTTTATGTCAATTTGCTTCTTAATATCGTTCTAGCTATTAAATATTTCTCTTAATATAATATTAATTTATCGATAGTTTATTAAGTTTTATATAGCGTAATCGTCGAATCGAGTTTTAATCCAATCGAGTTAACTCGCCCAATCCTGACCCTAGAGTTAGGCAAATTTCCTAGCTTAACAGGATGGGGCGAACGAAGAATGCGTCTCGAGTGTTCAATTCGACCCACCCTATCACGTGACATCACGTGACGCGCTAACTATATGCGATTAGCGCAGGATTCAAGCTAACCATATGTAGTTAGCTTGGACCCTGCGCTAGCCCAATTGAGTTAACGCATAGATAAGATAAGATAAGATAAGTAGATGCTAACGCGACGAAGTTAGCTTGAGCTCTTGGCATTAACTCGACAAAACTCGACCCTAGAATCGAGTTCGCGCCTTAACCCTGGCCCAACCCTACGAGGCCCAAGAGGGTGGGTCGAGTTAAGAAAAAAGTGTTCGACTCGACTTAACGATCACACTAGTTTTATAATTAACAATCTTTTGCAAAGTAATTTAATTTGTTATATAAATAATATATTTTCTAGAATTTGTTATTTTGCTTTTTTCTAAAATTCTTTTCTTTGCGTTGTTAGATATAATCTAATTTTATAAATATAGATTTACAATAATTTAAATGAATGTACTTCTAATTAGAACAAAATTCTTTTTACTAATATTTAATTGTTAATTTAAAGAAGATTTCTATTCTTTTATAAAATAAATTCTACTGTTTTTTTATAACTCTTTTATACAATTTGCTATTAAAATTAATAATTACTTCGATAAAATCGAATATATTATTAATAAATTTATTATTTCGCATAATCTTGTTCTTAAAATTGTTTTTAAAATTTTGTCAAAACACTATTATAAATACAGTATTATTTTATTTAATAAAATTAATATATTTTTGAAATCTTGTTGCGTAATTTATTGCAAAATTTGTTAAATTAAGTATTAAATTATTTTTTTTACAATTTATTTTTTATATTAAATGTTTTAAAGATTCTTCGAAGTTGTTTTTAAAGTTGTTAAAGTTTATAAATATTATACAAGAATTTTCGTTATAATACTTCAAGTATTTGCGTAAATTTGACTTAAGTTAATGTTAAGCTCTTTCTTTAAAAAATATTAATGCAAAAATTGTCTTCTAATTTGCTAAAACAAGATAGAAGATAACATAAATATTTATTTATATAAGTTAATTTTTTAAATTAATACAATCTTTATAATAGATATTAAGTTTATTAATTCTTATTTTATTGTCTTTATTGAACGTTAATTGACATAATATTATTGAGCTAGTACTTAAAGTAAAAACGCGTTAATCTAATATAAACATTCTTAAGATATTTAAAGTATTACATTAGTACTTTTACAAGAGATATTAAAGAGAAATTTATGTTTTAAAGAAATTTATATGCGTCTTTAGATAATGCAAGCAATTACTTAATAACAAGAGATTACAACTTAATAATTGTAATAATAAGTTAAAACTTAAGATAAATTAAACACAATTTATAAGAGAGTTGTATTCGAGATCTATATACTAATAAGATTTTTCTATATTTAGAATGCTTAATATATTTAGTGTTTAAGCTTACTAAGTCTTCTAAATATTTGCTTAATATATTTAGTTATTAAGATTACTAAGTATGCTAAATTTATATATATTTATATCTTGTACTACAAAGTTCTAAGAACTTCTTATATTAATCTAGCTCTAGATAGAGTTATAACACTTATTTTAAGTTTTTATTTATTACTACTCTAATTTATTAAATTATCTATAAAGATCTATTAAATATAAGATTGTTTATAACTATAATTCTTGATATCAAATAATTGCTTATATTGTCTAAAAATATCTACAAATCTTTTTAATAATATAATTCTCTCTAATATCTCTTATGAAGTATTAGTGTAACAAAATTCTTCTCTTAAATTGCATCTTACAATCTTATTTGTATTTTATTATTTTCTCTATATATTACTAAAAGACTTATATTATTAATACACTATTAATTTAAATTATGCAACTTGATTTAAGATCTAAAACGCACAATTTAAGACAAGAATAAACAATTTAGTTTAATTTAAGATCTAAAACGTATAGTTTGCACAATTGTAATCTTTGCGAAGATAACGCTCGACATTTTGTCAATATTAGCGAGCTTTCGCTTAGTAATTGCTAATTTTTAAGCAAGATTTACTTAACTATATAGACGCGTCTATATATATCGATTAATTGTCTAACTATAGTTAGCAAAAGCTTATAATATATGTCTTCTTTATTGAAAACATCTTGACGCTCTTGTTAATCTAGACGCGTTATTGTATCGTTAGATGTAGTTCGTTTTCTAATATTATAACTTCTTGTGTTCTTGTTCTAGCTCGCTAGAATCTAATTCTTGTTATAACATAGAAATTCTCTTCGCGTTAACAATAGATGTTCTTTTCGACGTTTGCACATTTTTTGCCTAGTTCGTATTGGCAAAGTTCTTTTGAAATTCGTCTTCGATCTCTTTATTGTGCTCAACAGATTGAGCAAAAGTCTGGGCAGAATTATTGTTGTTCTATAGAAGTGCATCTTCGTGAACTCTATTTTCAAGGTCGAGCCTCAGGATTGCTTGATAGCTATCCTTAATCGCTTGCAAACGCGCAATGACTTTGTCGATAACGTCTGCCAATTTGTCTTTGATTCGTCTAGCGACGACGAACTAAAGAAATGTCTCTTCAGCAATGTGAAGTTCCTTTTCTAATCTCTATGTGTCGGCTCTCACTTCGAGATCTAAGAGTTCGATTAGGAGAGTAATTTGGGTGCATTATGTCCGTGTGGGGATGTGAGGATTCGTTGTTGGTCAATCTCCCTCATTCTCACAGCAATCCTTAGCAAACAGCTGGAAAGTGGTCGAGACTTGTCGTTCATCTTGATAGTTTTCGATCTGGGCAGCCTTCTCTCTTGGTACTCCTGTCTCTTGTCACATCCTATCCAATACAGTCACTATGTACGTACATCACGTGGAGTAGTGGCGACGTTCGTGCATTATCATACGGTCATGAGCCATGTTTTTGACAGCTTGTACTAACTGGTCTCGATTGAGTGTCGGTTGAGTGATATTACTGAAAATTGCTGTCTCTTTCGTGCTGTAATTATTGAAGCCGAATTGAGTCAGTAGTTCGATGCCAGCGAAGCCCTTGGCGAACACCAGCGATGCGAAGGCTTTCTTGTGCTTTAGAATTGTTAGGATCTGCTCAATAGCAACGAGCTTTGAACAAGCTTTGATAATCTCAGATTAGAGGATAGCCAACGCACATCCCTTCAAACGACCACTTGCGGGATCCATGCACATCTTCTCAGCGCTGTGCTTGTCGGATCGCATTTTCTATAAGGAAACACTAGAAGAAGCGACTTAAATACAGTCGATTGCTGCATACTTGCAGCAATCTCGCTTTGCTCAAGACTTCCTCTGTGCTAAGCTTCTCCGTCGGGTTTGGGTGCTCCACCAGATGATCTCTCGGGTTTCTCTTTGAGCTTCTAGGTGGTTTTTACTTGTGAAGTTTTTTCAGATTTTGCTCGTTCCGGTTCTCGATTACGAAGTTGTACGCGCTAAGATGTTGAGCGGGAACAGAAGTCTTTGTGAATCTGGCTGTTTTGATAATAGTGCGAGATCGAATTGAAGTATGTAAACAGTCGACGAGCAGATTTTTGGAAACGAGTGGGAACTCGGCGAGTCCAATGTGCTCTAACTCTTGAGCCCAGTGCTTCTCCCGGTCATAGTCATATGCTCACCAATCTGAAAGTAGATTCAGCTTACTAGAGTTACCGTTCACTAGCTCTTGCAGTCTCATTCGAAGCTCATCTCTGCTCATTCAGAGATATCGAGGCTCTTCGCAATGCGTTCATGCTTACCACAACCCAGCAGGCGCTTATATATAAGACTTGTGGTAGAAATGCTATTGGTGGGTTGTACGAGTACGGAGCAGCTTAACTTCCGAACCTCCCGAAGAACTCCATCCTTCTTAATTCTTGTGCACATGTTCGATAGGCAGCTCTAATCAGAATCGTCAAGGAACGAGTTGCGTAGAATTAAAGTCTTCTTACTAGGGGATGAGCCGTCAGGTCTTCCGCCATGTGGTCATCCTCGTACTTCAAGTGAGCTTGCTATTATAATAATAGTAACGATATTGGCTGTAGTTCGTGGTGACAGGATCTGGTTGTAGATATAGTTCATACTGAGGACATATCAGTGGTAGTTGCGAGTCTGCTCGATGCGGAGGACACGCCCGGCAATGTCGGCAATTCAACAGAGAGGATGCTGAAACAATCCTCCTGAAGATTGGTTGGCGTTTTTGGATCTTGATCTAACGTTGCTATTCGGAATGCCTCGAAGCGGTTTTTTAGTCGTAGCGAAGAATCGCAGAGATATCACAATTATTTGGATGCGATTCTTTAAGTCGTTGAACTCGTTGACGGCTTGGTCTCGAACGTGAGCTCGATGTACGTAGCCAGATACCGCTCCTCTATCACTAGGACGGCTTAATCCGAAGCTTAGAATGTCGTGCATGATGCTCAGCATTGGCCACTATTTGATGCTCCAGTAGAAGCGTTTCCTGGCGATCCTCCCTGGTTCTAAAAGTAAGTGTGGCTGTGGCAATCCATCCAGAGGACCGAGCGAGTCTTGATGTGTTGATCTTGCCAGGCTCAAGTGCCCAGTCGGCTCATTCGACTGGTAGCGACTCGGAATCCATAAATTTCAAGAATCTTTCTTTGGGTGTGTACGCCAATTTTTGGCTTCTTTCCAATGCGTTTGAAGTCGATGGCTTGATTGGGAAAGGTTAGAGTCGATCTCTTTTCATCAGTGTTGATGGCTCACGTTACACCTCGAAGCTTCGCAGCAGGTAGGTCAAACCACAAGATACATTACCTTTCGATGGGCGTGTTGCGATCGCTATCCCGAGTCTCCATAGTCGTGCCGTCACTGAGAACAGCAACAAAGTAAGGACACGCCACGAATCGATTGTCGGTCTATTCATAGACGCTGCCGTGTAGGATTGACGATCGCAGGAAGATCGTATCACCTGCTCTGCGCGATATCATGGTCCAGTGACCAATCTACCAATCACAGTGTTCGCTTTCGAGCTGATCGAAGGAGAGTATCCTCGACTTTGCCAATCTAGACTGGAGCGGTTGAGATCAGCTTTAAGTCTTTTACTCCACGTATTCCTCATCTCTTGTAGAGTTCCATCGAAGACTACCGTAATGTGTACGTACGCTGAGCTGCGATAGAAACACGGCAGCATGTCCACTTGGCTTCGGCGACTTGATTGCAGGTTTCTTTCCGTCTCAAACAAGATTGCCTGACATGCACGTTGGGCGCCTCTTTCTCTTCGCGTGAAAACTACTCGGTAGTTAACATACAATAGACAAGCGAAGAATCAGAGGCTTAAGGAAGACTCGTTGGGCGGCTTTGTCGTAGACGCATTGCTCATTATGGCTTGTGTTTGCGTATTCGGCCAATTCTGACTCTGGGGAAGTTTTTCTCCGTCAAACAAACGAACGAGATTACCTCGCACGTGATTGAGGGGAAGTGGGATCCACTTATCGTGTTTGAAAGACTGTAGTCCGAGGAACGCACATAGAGTTTTATCGACCCTCGATATAAAAACAAGGATCGCAATCGTTTAAACCGTGCGTTTTAGATCTTAAACCAAATTGAACTATTTGTTGTCGCCCTAAGTCGTGCGTTTTAGATCTTAAACCAAACTACACAGTTTAAACTAATAGTGTACGCTAATTTAGAACTTTAGTAATGTAATAAAGACTTAATTTCGTAGATGTATCCATCTCTTTATTGTCTCGATTATTGGATCTGCTAATTGTCGAGTTGTTCGTCGATCGACCTAGTAATAATAAAGTAAATAGTAATTTTTACTCGTCAATAGAGTTAGTAGACGTATTTTATCTTAGATTCTTATCAAAAATCTTTTTCCGAACGACGCTAGAAAAGAAACAGGCATCTCGACAAAGTATTAAATTTATTTTAGGATTCTATCTAGAACTAATCTAAACATCAAGATATCTATAAACTATTAGTGCAAATCGTGATGTAGACCTTCTAAACCAAACTGTACAATTTGCCAGATGCCTCAAACTAAACTGCACTAAACGATTTAAACTAATAGTGCATCAATAGTGTGAAACGGTTTGCAAACGCTTGCGAACCTTGTATAAAAATAGCTCCATTGTTGGTAGCTTCTTGATCTGATAGGCCACTCCACTGACACTTTCGTGATAATGAGACAGCTCCTTTGAATTTTTGCTTGTCTTTGACTAGTTCGCCTATCTCGTCTGCCTGTGATCCCCGATATAGACTCCCTTTTCGCCTTGTCACGGCGCCCGCTATCTTCAGCTCCTGCTGCATTCTGGGCCTGGTGACCACCTCGAACACCTAAGCTATCGCCTCGCAGATAATTTCGAATCCCGAAGACTGGTCTCTTCTTGTGCCATTCCTGTGTCGGCATGCAAAATCATCTCCTAACCGTCGTGCTTTCGAACTCTAAGAGAATTGGGTTATAAGCCACAGTCGCTAGGAAACAAGATCCCGTCGGACTTCTAAGAATAAGCGACCTCGAACGACTCGTGGCTATTGTTAGAAAAATAGTGTCTTTGGTCTCAGCATAAGACGTACGATCACAAGAATGGAGTCAATGCAGAAAAGGATTATGGGAGCGAAGAAAGAAATGTAGCGGGCGAGATAATGCTATCTCCCCTAGTTTGTAGCGCTGTGATGCCCAGGAACATAATGTACGACTCTTTAAGAAAATATAGCGTTGAATGCTTCCAACAGCAATGGTTTGATCATATGAACCGAGCCTTTTGACTCATTCCAATTGCTAAGATAGTTCTATTTGCATAATATTCTTGCATTGTAGGCTTCACGAGACTAAATAACATACTAGCATAAGATGGTTTGAGTTCTTGGTCGAGAGTATTGACCTTGATTTGACGAGTTTGCTTTGATACTTGACAAACAACGTTGTCATATCTCTTACACGCGTTCGCTATCGACAGAAAACTTCTATCTAGATAATAAAATGTGAGAAGACTATCAACAATGTTTAGAAATATTGTTGAATTAATGTTGTAAATGCAAAGCAATTTTTACTTCGTAAAAAACAACGTATATATACAACATAAACAATGTTAGTATTTAACTAGTTTAAAACATATTGAAATAATCTAAAATATAGATATATAAAGAATATGCTTGTTACTAAGCATGAATGTTGTTGCAGAATAAAGACTAAGATGTACATAACGTTATTGCTTGATTTATAGAATTAGATTATAACGTTGCGAGAATCCAATGTATTCTTGAAGAAACAATCAAATCGAATGCGCACGAAATTGCTTCAAGAGTAGCTGACTTTATTCGCGTTTCGAAAGATAGATCGAGCTAATAGAAATCAAGATATTTACAAGATCTTGCAAATCTTATAGATCTATTTACTCTACGTACTTAAATTAATATTGTCGAAATAGAATTTGCTTGAAGAGCTCGTTTCGTTTTCTTAAAATTTGACAAAGTTGCGAAATCTTTATCGAATTAAACTACGTTTTAATACGTAAAGTTTTAATATTCGCAATGCGCACAAACGTTTGCAATTGCTCGCTAGTTATATAGTTGCGTCAAATTGTTACGTTTTTTAATTTAAACGTCAAATCTTGTTGATTCGAATAAACTTTACTTTTGAGACAAATCTAATAAATCAAGAAATCGTATACGCATCTCACGTAGACAAATCATAATTATTATATAGAACAAACGCATCTACGAACGCAATGTTAAGAAATATTAAGATCGTTTCTCGCAAAGCTTGACTTGAATTCCTAGATTCTCGCAAGTGATGCAAGATTCTAACAAGATTCTAATCTTAATCTCGCACGAAGCCTAGATATTAGTAACACAAAATTGCGACTTTTGTTATAACAAATCTATGTACATCTAGAACTAAAGTTAGGATTTATCAAATGCGAATGTTAATACTAGATTAATATTAAAGAGTAGAACATGCTTCAAGTTACAAGAGTTGAATTGATTTAATAGGAAGTTTGTAACAACGTTTAAGACACTTCTTATCAATTAATAAACTCGAAGACTCTCTCGACTATAAGATTGATCTCGCGAACGACTAGGGAAAGTTTTATGATAACTTACATTGTTTGTAGACAATTAAACTTTTTAGCGCATTCGATTATTATTCGATTCAAGACAAGATAAAGTAGAATTTATCAAGTTGCGTAAATTGCGTTTGTGAATAGATAATTAATATTGACGAGACTAATACTAGTTAATGTTTCTAATTTAGAAGTCGCTTAGTTGTACAATTGTATCTTAATCTAAAAATTAAATCTAATCTTTTAGCGATTTTAGACGTTCTTCTTATGAAATTATTGTGTAATCGAAGTCTACGACGATAGATAGTGCTATCTAGTTATAATAATGTGAGATAAGTCCAAGCAATAAGAAGAAATAGAAAGTGAAGAATCAAGTTATTGATATTAAGACTTGTCGTCTAATTATTTTTATACAAGAAGAATTGTTTATAATTTAACAATAGAATAAATAGATTACGCAACTTTATTTAATACGATTATTTAATTGCTTTTGCGAAGACTAGTTGTAGAATTACATCGTACTTTATATTAAGCGTCGAAATGTTATTCGTTCGTGTTAAGCAAACTCGATTAAGCAATTGCGAGAATACTTGCGTTCTAAACATTAAAATTTAAAGATTTTTTAATTCTCTCTACATTATTGTTTTACGCAATGCATTATTACAAAAGTTGTTGCAATAATTAAATTATTTGTAAGACTTACTTTACGCTTTCTTTTAATGTTAAAATTATAACAATTAAGTCGCTTTTAATAAAGATAAAGTAAAAAAAGAAATTAAACTAATTGTTTCGAACGTTAATTAAATTATTTTGAATTAAATTACTATTCAAATTTTGAATAATAATTTAATTGACGAACATTACTTGTTCGAATAAGTCGTATTTATGTTTTTCGACTATATTTAACTTGATAATCTATTAATTGAATAATCGTATTAAATAAAGCTACGCAATCTATCTAATATAGTATTATCGTCCAATTACTAGCTTGATCGCTTCAAAGCACTAATATTAGTCTTATAAACTAGCAATAAAGACATTTTTACTCGTAAAGCTTCGCGTTATTATGTTGCTAATCGAAATAATATCTTAATTCAAGAATTGCGTAAACGTCTTTTACAACAACAACGTTTTGCTTACGCTCTTAATCTACTCTCTTTAGGGCTAATATTTCGCAACGTCTTTATGTGCATTAATTTCTAGATTGTTGCTTATTTTCTAGCGTGCGTACAAGTTAAACAACAATTTCTACCAATAATATTAGCGCTTTCACAATAGTTGTCATCTCTTAATCTTATTTTTAGATTTTTAATCCTATTATCTAAATTTGTATGTAGATTATCTAAGAGCTTAAAACACATTAATTATTTACAATTCTTATTATCTAAAGTCTAAATACAATAATATACGTTGAAATCTAGTGTTGCAATTATTGTACAATATAATTTATTGCAAAATTAACTTTGTTATTAAATTTAAAGCTCTTAATCTTCTTTATAATTATTAGACTCTTATTGTTGTCGTTAAAAAAGCTACATATACTACTAGAGCAATATAGCAATAGCAAAAACGTATTCAAAGCAATTATAATTTATTTAATTCTTCTTGCTTAAAGACAAGATTTTTTTAACAATTTTATTCGTTAATAGTTTGTAGTCTTCTCAAGTATTAGAAGCAATATTTATAAATATATCTAAACAAATTAACATTATATTGTAAAGAGAAGTAAGACGTTAACATATTTAATACTATAATATTACGTCTTTTAAAACAAGAGTTAATTAATCGAAAGAAAGAACAATCTATAGATTTTTAGAGCAAACAACTTCGCATTGTTTAACAAGCAAATATAATTCATTACACAACCAAGTAATTGATATTTTTCGATAAATTTTTGTTTAAATTGATAACAAAATAACAATATATAACGTACGAATCTATTAAAATAAATATTAGATAGCATTAAAATATTAAAAGAGATAATATATATAACATATTATTTGTCTATATTGTAAATAGCTATCTATTGTATATCGATATTAAGAAAAACTATTATAATAACAAGAAGCTTTATTAATAAGTTGTTAACAAACTTCTACTTTATTGCAACGCCTATCTAGAGTTATAAAATATAATTTGCTTAAAGAATATCTTTATTTATATAAATGCTTGCATATAATAGACAATTAAAGCAAAAAGATATTTAATTTGTTATTTATTTTTGTATTTATTAAACTACAATTTTATCGAATTTATATTTAGCGTTCTTAAGACTTAAATACAACAATATTAATAAAATTTGCAACTCTAATTTTAAGACAACTTCGAGAACTTTTTGCAATACGCTATTAGCGTATTCGAATAAAATAGATTTGCAAAGAAGTATTATAAATATATATACAACAAATAATATAAATTTGAGAGTAATTACAAAACTCTACAAAGATATCTAAATACTTAATTCAAATAAAAACAATAATATCGAAGAAAATATATTAAATTGTGTATAGAATAGACGTTAAATTCAATATATTCTTGTTCTATTAATAAATAGAATAATTTAATTTAAGAGTACAAACAATATTTAAACTAGCATTTAATATAATAGTGCAATAGATCTTTTTATTAATCAATATATTTTCTTTTTTGCATGCTAGATAGAATAAAGTCTATCTTTATGTCAAAATAATTGCAAAATCTATGCTCTTCTTGTATTGCTAGTAGAGATGACATTTTAGTAGATTTATATTTCGAATTAGTATTTCTTCTTTCGTAAATGCTATCGCGATTAATGCGTTTATATAAATCTATCAATTATAATAGTATTTACGTTTTTGTCTATATAGACAAGCAATATGTCGTCGATTTAACTTTATTAAATACTATTGTTTCTATTAGTAAATGCTATAAATCTCTTAAGATTTGCACAAGAACAAGATTCTTTTTAAATAATAAGCAAGATTAATTCTTGCAAAATATAAGAGACACAAATATATTAAATATATCTATTTAATTAGTATTTATTTCTAACAATTCAATAATTAGTAAATATGTTTAATAATAACATTAAGTATATTAATTAATTATTGAGTTGTTTCTATTATTGTAGATGTTCTTTAAACAAGCAATACGTTAGCAATTCGAAATTGTTTAATATTGCTAATTTAATTAATATAATACTATAAATATTCTAATATTTGCATTAGAATAAGATGTATTTTTAAATAATAAGCGAGAATAATTCTTGCAAGATATAAATAAACTAAAAACAAATATATTCTTATAAGATATAAGAAGATGCAATTAATAAATTGAAATGTTGAAATTATCTTAATAAAAGCTTCAAATTAATTTCGAAAATGCGTTTAATCTAATATCTAATTAGACGTTGTTCTTCTACTTATTACTCTTTTTCTCGCTCTAATTATTTTTACTATATTTATTTTCTCGTTCTTCTTATTATTGTTCTTTGCAAGCAATTTAAGAGATAATCTCAAAAACAATTCAAAAGACAATCTAGAAATTAAGACAAAAAATAGAATAATAAATAAAGCAATAGACAAAGCAATAAACAAGTTTTGTAAACAAATTTTGCGTTAATTATGTTGTCGAATTATTTGTAACAATCTATATATAATTTTAAATTAATAGAAATGTATTTTAAAATTAATAATTAAGAGATTAGACAATTCTAAATTAATAGCTACTTAATATTAATATAATTATTCGTCTTGTATTACTATATAGTTCTTAAATTTAAATATTTGTTTTCTTTAGATTAATTGTCGAGTTAAATTTCGATTTCAACTTTAGAAATCAATTCGACTTAACAATTTTAATATTAGAAATCAACTCAAAATTTAATTTGATTTCTATTATTTTGAAATTAATTTAATTTAACTCGACTCGATTTTTAATTCCAATATTAGGAATCGGATCGAATTGTTAAGAATGTCAAGAATATTGTCAAGAATATTAAGAATACTAAAAATAGTATAAATTAAGTTTAAATTTAGATTTTTTATTAGTTACTAGATAACGCACAATAGTAATACATTTATAAAGAGAAATTTCTAATATGTTTGTTAATGAATTTAAATATGTTAATTGTTTTTATCAAATTATCAATTAATTGTTACTAAAAATAATAAAATTTACTGAAAATAATAGTCTTGACAATTTAAATTAATTTTTTTGAATTAAGTCTCGATTTTAAGTATAGAAATCGACTTGAATTTTTAATTCAACTTTAGAAATTAAATTGTCAAGACTTTTAAATCGAATTAATACGAATTGTCAAGATTTAAGTCGAGTATTCGATTTAAATTCGATAACTTGATTCGACGCGATTGATCTAGTTTTCTTATAATATTTTTAGTCTTAATAAGATAGACACAATCTTTTAAGTAATTTATAACTATCTTTTAATCTTTTAATCTTATTATAATCTCTCTCTTCTCTATCTTTAAATTAATAGAATTGCTAAATTGATCTATAAGCAAGAAATATTAATATTAATATTGTACTAGCATTAAAGCAACAATAGAAATAATAAACACTCTAGAAAAAGATAAAGTAAACATAGAAACTATTATTAATTAAAATTAATAAATATATTATTGTTGTAATATTGTTAATATCTTTATTAACAAATACAAACAAATAAATTGAGAAATTGCAATAAAAAAAGTTTGTTACGCTAATACTTTCGTAAAAGATATTAGAGAGAATTATATTATTAAAAAGATTTGTAAACGTCTTTAAATAATATAAGTAATTACTTGATAATAAGAATTGCAATTATAAATAATTTTATATTTAATAAATTTTTACAAATAATTTAATAAATTAAAGTAACAATAGTAAAAACTTAAGATAAGTTAAACACAATTTATAAAAGAGTTATATTCGAAAATCTATATATTAAAGAAGATTCTCTTTGTTTATTATACTTGTTGTTAAATATATCAAATATTATTCGCTTAATTTGTTATTAAATATATTAAACATTGTTTACTTAGTTTATTGTCAAAGATATCGAATATTACTTATTTAATTTACTATCGAATATATCGAACATTGTTCGTCTATTAAGTTATTAAATATGCAAATAGTTGTACTTTGTACTATATATTGCGTTGTAAATTATATATTATATTGTTTAAACTAAATTTATAATATTATTTCTTTTTTTAAAAAAATTTGTTTCGAAAGTTAAATATTTTTTTTATTATATTTTGTCAATAACAAAGTTATCTTTGTATTATATTTGAAATCGAATATTACAATATATTAATAAATATTATTTGCAAATGTTACTTTTTTTTTAATTATTTTTATATTGTTATAAAAGATTTCTTATTTTATTTAAAATATTTAAAATATATTTGTGCAAACAAATTGTGCATAAATATATTGTAATCTTTTTTTAATTATAATAGAGAAAATCTTTTAATTAAGATTGCTATAAATAAAGTTTTATTAATAATTATTGTAATTCAATTACTACAAAATAAGAAAATTTAAAAAAAAATTAATGCAAAAATAAAACAAAAGATACAATATTTATTGTCCAAAATAAAAAAATAAAAATTTTTTAAAATTTTTAAATTGTTTTGTTGTAAATATTTTTATTAAGTTGTTTTTTATCTTTCAATTATTTCTTGTTATATTAAATAACTTTTTAAATGTTAATAAAATATCTAAATAAAATTTTAACAATTATTAAGATTTTTCTTTAACTCTTATATGTTCTTTAAGATAAAGTATTTTTTTTATTTAATAAAATAATTTTGATTTTGTTACTTTAAAATTTTTTTTACTTTGTATTTACTTTTTTTGTATAAATATACTAAGATTGATTAATTCCAACAATAAAACATAAAATACTAAAAACTTTTTAATGTTCTTAAATAAGTTAAGTTTGTAATTAACTAATTTCTTAATTGCTTTAATAAAAAATAATTCGATCTTAATATAATTTAATTTCTATTATTAAATTTTGTTATAGCTTATATAAGTATTATATTTATTTTGTGAACAATTAAGATATTGTTTAATATATATCTCGACAATTTATTTTATTTAAGAAAATTAACAATATTAATATAAAAGCTAAAGAGTTTTTGTTACTTCTAAATGTTTTTGCAATAATTTATTATAATATTTCTTTATATATTTGTCAATTTTGTCAATAAATATCTAAAGTTTTTCTTTCTTTATTAAAAACTTTTTTTTATTGTTTCTAAATATTTGTAAGATAGTATTTAGCTCGTATTTATTTGTTATTAATAATTTGTTTTTATTAATTTTAAATATATTGTAATTAAACAATTTCTTTATTTTTATATAATTACTTCTTTTATTAAATATATCTACTTTATCATTATTTTTGTCTAATATATATTGTATTTTGAACTTATATTGTTCGAATTACTTTAATTATTGTATTTGTCTTTTGTTAAATTATTTAATAGTAATAAAATACAAAAGATTCTTGTAATCTATAAGAATTGTAAGTTCTAATAATTCTTTAATATATATTTTTTATAATTTTATTTAATTAATAAGAATTTTTTCGAAAGATATATTATTAAATGTTACATATTTTTATATTCTTAATTAAAGTATATATTAATAATTAATTTTAATATGTTAATTTTAACTTTGTTTAATAATTGTAAGTTATATATTTTTAGTACTAATTTCTTTAAGCATTTTAACTTAAGATTTTAAAATAATTTCTTTTTTATTAATTTTTATATTTATAAATACAAACTTATAATAGTTTAAATTACTATACTTCTAATTAGAACAAAATTCTTTTTGCTAATATTTAATTGTTAATTTAAAGAAGATTTCTGCTCTTTTGTAAAATTAATTGTATTGCTTTTTTATAATTCTTTTATACAATTTGTTATTAAAATCAATAATTACTTCGATAAGATTAAATATATTATTAATAAATTTGTTATCGTATATAATTTTGTTCTTAAAATTGTTCTTAAAATTTCGTCGAAATATTGTTATAAATACAATATTATTTTACTTAATAAAATTAATATATTTTTGAAATCTTGCTATATAATTTGTTGCAAAGATTTGTTAAATTAAGTGCTAAATTACTTTTTTCGCAATTTGTTTTTTGTTACATGTTTCGAAAATTCTTTGAAGCTCTTTTTTAAAGTTATCGAAGTTTATAAATATTGTTCGAGAATTTTTATTATAATTTTTTAAATATTTGCTTAAATTTAACTTGAGTTAGTACTAAACTCTTTCTCTAAGAAATACAAATACAAAAACTGTCTTCTTGTTTGCTAAAACAAAATAAAAAATAAAATAAATATTTATTTGCATAAGTTAGTTCTTCAAATTAATATAATCTTTATAATAAATATTAAACTTGTTAATTCTTGTTTTGTTGTCTTTATTAACAAAGAATTAACATAATATTATTAAGCTAATATTCGAAATAAAAGTGCGTTAATTTAATATAAACATTCTTAAAATATTTAAAATATTATATTAATACTTTTGTAAAAAATATTAAAAAATATTATATTATTAAAAGAATTTGTAAACGTCTTTAGATAATGCAAGCAATTACTTAATAACAAAAATTGCAATTATAAACAATCTTATATTTAATAAATTTTTATAAATAATTTAATAAATTAAAGTAATAATAAGTAAAGATTTAAGATAAGTTAAATACAATTTATAAGAAAGTTGTGTTCGAAAATCTATATATTAAAGAAGATTTCTCTTGTTCGTTATATTTGTTATTAAGTATATCGAATATTGTTTGCTTAGTTTATTGTTAATTATATCAAATATTATTAGCTTAATCTATTGTCGAATATATCGAATACTACTTACTTAATTTGTTGTTAAATATATCGAATATTGTTTGTCTATTAAGTTATCGAATATATAGTTAGTTGTGCTTCGTATTATATATTGCGTTATAAATTATATATTGTATTGTTTCGAGCTAGATTTGTAACAAAGTTTTAGAACATTGTTTTTTATTAATTATGTTATTTATTATTATAATAAGATTATTAGTTACATTTAGATAAGCAATATCGATTGTTATCTTAATTAATTGTTTAAAAGACTTAATATTTAATCTTTATTTAATTTAAGTAATTGTTGTTCGACTAATAGATAATATAGATTTATTTCTTTACTTTAGAAGATTACAAAGTAAAAAGAGAGAAACATTAACAAAGATGTACTTTGCTTTGCTAGATATATAATTAATTTATTACTTTATCTATAAATTTGTAAATTTATAGTAAAAATCGATATTTATCTAGTATATATTGTATTTATTAAAGCAAACATTATTGTTATATTGTTACTTTTTAATTAAGATTTTGCGATAATTGTCGAAACGTTTGTTGCGATCTTGTTTTTTCGTTATTTGTTTCTTCTATTATACAATTCGAATTTAACAACAATATAATAATCTTAAACAAGAGCGCTAATTAACAATAAATAAAGCTATAGATTAATTGTTATTGTCTCGATTAAGTTTATCGATTGTCTTAATAACAATCTCTAATATATAACTAGAAAAGCGTTATTATTTTAACATTAATATTGATTCTATTTTATTGCGTTAAACATTTGTCAAAATACAAAATAATATTATCTTCTATATTTTGCTTTTATTATTATTAAATTTAATTCTAATAATAACGAAAATTAAATTGTTAACGTACTTTTCTAATATTTGCTTCTCTAGTTTTAACTCTAGAATCTTTGTATCAAATTAATCTTTTATTTAATTATTAATATTAGAAAAATATTAGAAAAATATTTTTTCGAATTATTTAATACAAGAATTAAAGCAATCTATAACATGTAAAGAGATTTTGACGCAAAAAAAATATTGTTGTTCTAGTTTCTTCTAATAATTGTTCTTTTCTTGCTTCTCTTATTTCTTATTTAAATTATTTGACGTTTTTGTATTGCTAATTCGAGACAACAATGATATAAAAGTTTATTTCTTTTGTTGCTTTCTAAAAGCTTTACAAGTATTTGTCTAATTCTTGTTTACTTTTATTATAGATCAATTCATTTTAACTCTCTTTACTATATTAGATAAATCTTATATTATTCTTATTAACTTTAACAATTGTATACAAGACAATCGCCAACTTATTTTATTCTTAAATCTTTTCTTTGAGATTAAGATTCAAATTGTACAATATAATAATGCAAAAATTTGCGAGAAAGACACAATAGATCGATCGCAATTACAATTATTATTAATAAACAAATTGTTTAAATTTACTTGTTAATTAATTGATAAATTTCTTGTTAATAAATATTTTATCGATAGAACAAAAGCAAATAAGTTACAAAAAAAAGAATCAAAAGAAGAAGAAAAATCAAAAGAAAAAGAAGGATTAGAAAGAGAAGGAAAAAAATTAAATAAAAATAAATCGAATGCAAAAGTAATAAAAGAAAAATTAAAAGCACGACAATAATAATTAGTCTTTAATTAACAAATTCGTCTTTGTATCTTCTTCTTTATTTGTCGATTTTTCGTCGCATTTAGTAGCAATTACGTCGCAATTCTATTTTGATTTTCGCAACAAATATTTGCAATTTTCTTGACAATAATCTATCGTTTATTAGATATAATAACGACGAAAAAATAATATAAATTAGATAGAGACAATAAGATTGTAAAGTAGATATAGAAACACTAGAATTTAACTAATATTTACGAATGTAGATTTTATTAAAGGTCAATTGATTGCATTTGATGCTCTTAGATAATTTGCATACAAATTTAGATAATGAGATCAAGAATCTAAAAATAAGGTCAAGAGACAACAATCGTTGTGAAAGCGCTAATAGTTCGCAAGGTTTTCGTGAACTTGCTTAGACTTAGGTCTTTCCGAGAGATGTCATAAGAGTCACTAACTATACGAGATAGTATGAATTTCGTAAAGAGGAACACTCTAATGACATCTTCTTAGATGACTTTAAAGCAGCTCGTAGCAAGGTCGTTGAAGTGCTGTAGAAAGTGATACAATGTTAGTTGAAGAAATGTATTAGAATGAAAAGGAAGAAAAGGTTGATGAAGGCTAAGAAGCACTCTGATCTTGTATTTCTTAGGCTCCGAGCTTTCTCAATCATCTAATTTGTGACTGATGTAGAGATCCTAGCTGGTAAGATATTGCGGCTAAGATGTTAGATGGTACGTAAATTATCTCACAACGTAATACAAGAGGAAGGGGTTCTAGCTAGAAAGAAATGTACAGTCAGCATTATGGACTCCGCTTTTAGTGTATACGAAAGTTTTAGTGAGAACCGGGATGTTGAATTTGCCGAGTACTAGCTAAAGAGTGAAACGCTTGACAAGGTATGTCGGTCTTGCACAAATTCTCGATATCCCACGAATGGTCGGCCGATCTTATTCTCTGTTATTCCGTGGTATAACAATCTCTTTCGGGAAGCAATTGTATAATTTTTGGCTCCAGTCCATAGCAATATTAATACAGATGTATTTCAGAGGTTTTCCGTCAAGTGTAACGTGAACGATGGCTTTAAGATAGATTTAGAAGATTTTGTCTCTTATATGGCCGCACGTTCTGCATTCTTGGTCTCCTGGCTCAGGCAAGTACACTATGAGTCCGTTTCCATCACTATGAAAATCATACCCAGACTCGGTTCTTATCTTTCAGGAATCCATGACTTTCTTGAGTCTTGACGAGACTGACAGTCACCACACTATACTCGTCGCTCTAGACTTTTCTCGCAATAATTGACTGAACCTCTCTCCAGTCGGGTTGCTAGTGAGCTTGATGCGCGGCTTGAAGACTTTCTTTTAGCGAGACTTCCTGTGAGAGGTAGTCTGTAATTAGGAACACCTAACTCAACAAGATGTGAAGCCCTTTGAAGGTTTGGTCCTCTTGAAGAGTCTTGAGCATTCTTACTCGAGCTTCGGCGAGATTCGCTTGCTGCTAAACGACGAATCTTTCGCCTGTCTATACGTCACATCGATGAAGTTAGTATTGATGATTATTGGAGAACAAAAAGAGGAGGAGCAATTAGCAAAAGTCAAAGAAAGAGATGTGGATTGTTTATCTTGTGCGTACTCTCCAAGGCACCCTCGAAAAAGATAGCATTTGGCGAGTGCATCAAGCCATTATGTGCCCGAGCATAACAACTTTACGGCCATGGTTGCTCTCAGAGATGCCCAAACCCATTGCCCAGGATTCGATGATATCTGAACCTGGCGCAAGACCAAATAGTCGACGGGACTTGTACCTGTTGCAGCGCCGACTCATCATCCCGCCCATTCTAAAAAAAAGGATACGTCAACCTATCCATGGCTTTGTGCATGTAACACAGCCTGAATCATGCTGTTGTGGCAAGGTATAGAGTTGATGTTACAGCTGCATTCCGTCATCGCAGAGATTATATGGTAAGAACTGCAAGGAACGAAGCGAGAACATGGAATGACGAGCAAATGAGGGATTGGCAGATAACGAAAGCAAAAATCGACTCCATACAGCCTGATCCTTAGCGCCGGATCACTCGACGGGGTTCAACATTGACTTGATAACCAATGCATTCACAATTAAAGTCATGTTGTCGGCCGCCACATGTAAGTCGATTCGATCCGACGATAGCTTTTGTGGTGGGTACCCCATGCCAGAATAGTGTCCACTCTGGCATCGGTTGGGTATCTCGTTAAAGTCTGTGCCGGGTTTGGATTTGTAGAGCACGACAGCTTTAGCGCCAGATTGGCGAAAGGCGGCCAAAGTCTTCCGGTAGTGCTAGGTTCTGCGGAGGTTGAACCAGAAGCCGAGCAGGTACTTATATGGCGTTATGGTTTTCTCTACTTTCGAGTCACCATCGCTTCTGCACTTCGGCATCCATTTGTCGATCCGGGCATCGTGCTGGTCGAAGAAAGGTTTGCGAAGGATACGCAAGGCGAATACTGTTTCCACTGCCTTGATTCGAGTGATGGTTGATTATATAAAAAGGAAGCAACGATTGCTTGAGCTGATTGTAAAGTCCCATCATAAAGTCAAGAAACACAATCACCACCACTCACATGGGCAAACAAGTTGCGCTCATTATGCCTTTCCAAGTCCCTCGGGAGATTTCGAGCAAATTGGCGTACCGTGCGTGCTGATATCGTCGCCTTTCGACTTGTTCTACTCTATAGCCAGAGCAACAACGCAGCAGCAGAAGAACACTTACTCGTCTCTAGAGCCAGCAGACCCAGCTGTTTGTAGAGCCAGCAGACCCAGCTGTTTGTAGAGCCAGGGGGGAGATCAAGATTGTTATTACCATGATCATTGGTATCGGAGCTCGAGCGTCTGCATAGCCAGAGTAATCAGTGGCTGATCTTTCTCGCACACGGGATCATTCAAGGAGGTAATCTGATTGAGAAATCCTTTCGCTGCGATATAATGGGTAGCATGGACCCTGGGAAAGGTTAGCATATTATTTGGTTCCCTTGCATGCTTTTCTAAGGTGGTGCGATATAAGCTACCTCAGTAGCGGAATTCCTGCGTATGGTATAACAAGTGGTCGAAGAGTCCTCCATGCTCTGCGACGTGCCGTGTACGAGAGACTACCTAGACCTAAATTTTATCGCAGTGGATGTATAGCTTCGACGACCAAATAACGAAGTACACTTTATCCTAATACTGACATCCGTTCGTGAGCAATGAATCTCGGTTCGCTTTTACTATGGCCAAAATGAATCAATTAGAAGCGCGACCTTGGGAAGCACTCGGCTAATGTGACAACTAAAAGTCTTGTCAATTAAAGACTCAGGCACCCAAGATTCCTCTACAGGCTCTAGCACAACATCGACAATTGACTAATAAGAGTCATGGATCCAGCTGATATATAATCCATTCTTTACTTTTGGAGTATGCTCATCGGAAAATTCATTGTCGATCGGCGCTCTCCACGAGCTTTTCCTTCATATGCTCGTATTTGCCGTCGACTTCGTCGAGTCCCGTGGCTCTCTCTATCATCCTCAACTGTTTGGTAGGGTTTCTATACATTTCAGTTCCCTCAATGAATGATCGGCTCGATGTTCGTGTCGGTATGTGAGATCTTAATTGGTAGTGACAGTAGAGTCCGATAAAGCTAATTTTGTAGACATTCTTCATGTTCGCATTTCACTGTATCAGCGCTGCCTTGATTGCATCGAGAATCAATGGAGAATTTCCAATCTTACACCGGGGTAGGGTGTAGAGGTCAGCTCACCAGCTGGTGAGGAGGCAGAGGAGGTCATTGCAATATCGCCAAGCAGAGGATGTCGTAAAGAAATTGTGGAGGAGCAGAGGAGCGCCAGGTTGGGTCCAGGCGATCCGCTTCACAGAGACGTCTCTGTAACGACCGAATCCAAATCTCGTAGGGATTTTCTTCAGCGTTGTAGTCTTGTATTCCCCTTTCTCTTTCTCCTCCTGGCAGAGTAATTGAATATTACCAGTGACAATTGCGCCGTTTTCCCTCGATAGTCTCCACAACAACGGACTCTCCATTTCTTCTGAAACCTGCCCTTACGCGCCTTGCGACATAGAGGTCTTTCGATCATCTCTTGCTGCGATTCTCTGGCTGGACAAGTCGTAGCAATCATGGCCATTTGTCAAATAGTATTTCACGTTCTTTCGGAGGATATTCTTTGTCGATCTCCGTTGGAATCAGTGGATCTGGCTTCCAAAGAACGACTTCAGCGTCCTTGTCCTCAAATATAGCTTGCAATTCAATTTCTTGGTACCTTTGGCATTGTCTAGACTTGAGTACAGCAGTGTCGTGATACTTCTCCTCAATTGCCTCAATGTTGAATTCTGGGAAGTCCAGCTGAACCTTATCTCCATAAATTTTCTTAACAACACCGCCATTGCCTTTTGGCGTCTCTGGTTCGGTGGCGGACTCCTCTGTTCCCTCATTGGGTTCGTTGGGGTTACACGCAGATTACGGTCCGTTCTGTGACTCATCGTTCTCGTTGTTGTCTACTTCGTCGTTCACTCGCCTGCCACGAGAAGAAAAGAAGCCAATAAAAGAGGCGAAAACCGTGGCGTGCACAGCTTGAGCAATGGTGCTCCCCAAGAAGACTGCCCCGGCATTCGCCCAGGTCAGCAGTAGTGTTGGGGTTCTCGCCCGGTCTTGGAAGTCATGCTGGTAGGAACGGTTGGAGTATATCACTTACATAGAGGCCTTGCTTACAGTAGCGTGGCTCATCATCGTATGTGAACCTCTTGTTTTCACAAGTGTGGCCACGGAGGCGACACGGGGCAAGATCAACGAGGACCTTTTTAGGACCACTTGCTGTATGTTGGCGACCTCAGACTTCATCCTGGCGTAACGCGCGTTGACGTGGTGCTAGCGCTGGAGGGCAACGTCGAAGTCGGCTCTGAGGAGACCGTGTGCCAGGGTCCAGCGAGTGAGAACAAAACCCACGATATACAACGAAGTTCTCACCGGCTACTGGCGTTCAAACTCAAGTAAGTCTCATGTAACACACGTAACATCGACGTCTCTTATCTGGACGTCTGAGAGAACCTCGTGATCTCCCAATGACTGCGCCGCGACTGCTAAGTCTTTTTGTGTCTCTCGTACAGTAATTTGTAGTATTCTTTTAGAAAGAAGCGCACCCCTCTCGCTCCTTCATCGCGGGTATTCCAATCTCCAGTGTCCAAGTAGCAGACCATCCCCCCGAGCGTTTCTCGAAATTCAGCCAACGGATCAGCGTCCATGACTCAGTCGCAAGAAGAGAAAGATTTATAGCCTCAGCCGTCTGATAGATCTATCTCCGTTCCCATTGTCCCACAGCTGGCGAGATTTCCGCTTCTGAACCGCTCTGATGACAAGTCTATTGTGCTCGAGATGGTGTAGAAGATGTAAAGAGAAGAGCGGCAGAGCATACTTGCTTTCAACTGATCGGATTCTCTCCTGTCGTTCAAAGCATTCTACGGCAGAACTTGTTGGCAGCATCGTCACAATTCTCAAGCTCTTAGCAGTATCTGCACACATCTTGGATAGATTCATTCTTTTCTCTGGCAAGCCATGAAATATTCGATAACCTGCTGTAAATGTATTGATCCACAGTACACGTGCCAGCCGCCAATGTGAGATGCAAATTTACATTGAAAATATAGATCAAAATGACCGATTTAATGGAAAGATGAACTTCGAGACGGGCTTGAAGAACAGCACAGGATGTGGCGAAGAGAACCGAGAAAGGATTCCCGGATCCATAAACTAAGCCAGAAAAGAGAGGTCGAAAGTAAAAGGAATCCAATGTTGTATCATAACTTCTCGAAGCTTGTGAGCCCTCCATAGAAATAGTTAATATAGAAGATAATAGTAGATGTGCTGGATCGCCAGAAGAGAGGTGCTACGTTTCTCTACTCGGGAGAGGTAAAGCTCCGAATGCACTATAAGCAAGCGCGGCCGTGTTGGAGATAGCCCATTGTAACTCTGGCAGCATTATAGTTGGTTGTATCTGGCCAATCCTTGCGATAGTGAACCCGAAGTAGTCTCAACTTTGGAGTGTAGAAGAATAGCCCGACTCGCGCGCTTCAAGTCCGCCGCATCAAGACATCCTTGACGACCGTCTTGGAGACGGTCGAGTTTCTTTCGGTGGTAGCTCCATGTTAGTGCCAGCTAGGTTCTCCTGTACTCTTGAGTAATCAGATGTCACTCTTGACTTATCTTCGAAATTCGAATTCTCCACCTTGTCGATATATACCGCTTGATGTCCGAGAATAAGATAATACACGTGCAAACTTTGATTCAGACCGAGCGAGGGGTAGCCAAAAACCCTAATAGACGTGTCGAGCCTGCAGGTCTGTATCTCATACTTCGACCCTGGGCCTGAAGCTCAGTGGGTCCGTTCTGTCGAACGCTCGAGCTAATTTCTATTAGGGCCGTTCAGCAAGCCCCGAGACATTTGCTCGGTCCTTTTGAGTCACCAGCGCCCCTGAGTCAAGTGTTCCCATCGTCGCTGCTATGTAGTGTCTTTTTCCTGCGATGCAGTCCCTTCTAACAAAAAGCCAATGGCCAAACGTGTTAGCGTCCTCGGAGAATGAGAAATCCAGAGTCTGAAGTGATCGACGTCTTGAAGCGGTACAGTATCATGAACTCTGTCAATAATTGTACCACGAAGCGTAGTCTATAGTATAAGAAAAGAAAGACCCGAAAGATGTGATCAAGATAAAAGTGATTACTAATTCCCATCGAGGTCATCTCTATTGCAGATATTGGCAGTCGGAACTCGGCTCCTGCAACATTGATTGATCTCTAATCAATACCGTCGATAAACCGAAGACAGCAAGATACTTATCGTGGGTAGTTTTCGTTTACCAGTCCTTAATGACTATCACAATTAGGGATTTGTCGAAATAACTAGCACTGGCAAAGCAGTATGCAAGGACAGGGTTATGGCGGTCAACCTTCCTATCCACCAACCTACGGCCGCAATGAAGACCGGAGGGTAATTACCAGAAGCCTTGTGCACGACCATCGCCATGACCTTCTGGAATCCGGTAGGGAAAGGCGTCAAAGGACTGGGGAATCTGGAGGAGGGAAGCAGGACGCTGCGGGGGTCACAATGTTGTCATCTGGATCGGCGGCGTACTGCTCTTTGTACAACGTCCAGGTGAACCAATCGATGTGGCGGTGAAAATTGTCCGGCCAACGGCTATCACCACGACATTGGTCGCCGAGGACACACTGATGGGTGGCACGATAGGCATCACTTGGGGTCAGCCGACGCTTGTTTTCAAAATCGGCTGTAGAATTGTTAGTATCGGAACGATGATGTCAGGAATTGTGGTCCATCAACATCGGACACTGAACAAGCCGTTGAACGCGGCCGAATTTCATCATGGTAGCGAAAGCGTTGTGTACAGATGAATTGGGCTTTGTGGTGTGGGTGGAACAGGGTCCATGAAAAAATTATAGAAAGAATTGGCATGGCCTAAGTAAGAGAATTGTCAGAAGTTAGGGGAACAAGGAAGGAATGAAGGGTTCATGCGCGCACGGATAAGAACAATGTCGTAAGCTCCATTGAGTGACTGAGTCACTGGACGGTGGGATGCTGGAGGGTTATGGCCTAGCAATGGGAAAGGATTGAAGGTCATCTCCAAAAATGGGTATCTGAACGATTAAGATAAGAAGATTGATCCTGTCGACTGTTTCCCGAACTTACCAAGAAGCGCGACTGCTGTGCATATTCAATGAAATAAGTGTCTGATGTATATTTGATTCATTCAACATGAAGGCAATGTTCCCTCGAATGGTCCTTTGATCCAATGGTATTGTCTTTCGGGAGCGCAACATTAGCAAATGAGAAATCCTGCGTTCTGTTTCAAAAATATCCTGGTGCCATTTTTCGAGTCTATTGGGATTCACTTTAGAGCCCATCCCGGCTTGGGACAGGACTAATAATCGCGATCGAGGTCCACCTGGTATAATGCCTATCACCTTGCTGCACATCGCATTAATTTGAGATCAGACAGAGTCAATGTGGGAAAGAAATCACTTACGCCGAGGGTAACCTGTGCAAGCTCTTTGTGCCGCAGGAGTGATAGCAAGAAAACTCCACGCTCAGCGTGGAATGGATAGTACTGTTCTTCAGGCCAGGGGGCATCTGCCGAGTCTTTGGTCCTCTTGCGAACTGTGAGCTTGAGATTCTTGCCGAAGATGTCGTGGCGCGCCGATAACCGATGAAATTGAGGTCCGGCGGCAGGCTTGTCTTTGAGCTCCGTTGTGTGAAAGTAGTTGAATCGGTCCTTTTTGTTCTGTACCAGCACCGTGCGGACGTGGGTTCGGAGTCCAAGCCGGGTGAAAACCTGAAAAGTAGTCAGGTCAACTCCTTTAAGGAGTACGATACCAAGAATCTCTTCTTCCGACTTTGCTGCATTTTATGTAGAATTTCAATTGATACCTTACAATTTCTTCTTCAATGCTCGCCCCATGTGTCCTTTGCCGTCAACTATGTTGGTTTCATGTCAGTGGAGTAACGTTTAAGCATCTCGAATATCAATCCCAAGCTTGGTGAAGCGAATCACACACGAGTTCTCTATCAGCAGGATGCCTGCCTAGACACTCTCTCCACAGCTGTAATTCTTTCCTTGTAAGTATCTCTCGGTGCGATTACTTTTCATTAGCTCTCTCTTTCTTGCAATGTGATTCATTCTGAGGACAGACCAATCCCTCTGCGATCAATCTCACTGCATAGTCCATCGAGCATAGTCATTTTAGAAGCTGACGACGAACAATGCGTTGTCCACCGAACAAATGCCTTCGTTCTTGACGAGACTGCTGACTATTCATAATTTGATATCGAGAGTGAAGCGAATAGTGATAGTAATGATCGATGCACAACCTCTCGGAACATCTTCGCGGATCCAAACGTTCTTTAGCATCTTGTACTAAAGCTTGACTTGTCAATTGAACTTCACCTCCCTCTGAGTATACTGTCGCCGTCAGTACCGATACAGCACGTAAAATAGAGCTGCGTCGGCACACTCTCCTCTTGCTGTCGCAAGAAACGTGAGAACCTCTATATAATTCGCGCTAGATTGGACAGTGGACGCCATCTCATTTATCACTAGCGGTATACTAGCTCGAGCACTATCGTGGGGACAGTTTCCATCCGGAGTGAGTGACTTCTTGATCGTAGCAATTGAAACACAGGTTCTCCCGCATGCTCGCTTTGCTGCTGCCAGACTCTTCTTATTTGACTTTTCTCGGTAAATCGTCTTGCTCCCAGCTTATGCCACTTTGTCACCTGGGAGTACGGTAGTATGCTCTAGCTTCGAGGAGTTGTGAAGCACGAGAGGTAATAATTACCAGCTGCTTGAGGTAAGATTTAGTAAAGAGGGAGATAAGATAGATGTTTCTTTTGGAACATAAGATTATGTAGATAAGAACTGTGAGCTATAATGTATATATCCAGTATTCGGTAGTAGCTGCCCATTCTCGATTGTAACCTGACTATGATCTTAGATAAGGTACGACACTCACTCTTGAGAGACAAATGTTCCGGAATTTGTCCAAGAACTTACTAGTAAGGAGGAAATTGGCAGCTGTGTGCTTTGGTCGAGTCGATGCATTTTCGCAAGGCTGGAAGGATCCCGAACCGGTTGCACTGCGTTCAGTGCTTAAACTTGAGTGGTCAACCGTTTACCTAGAAAGCACGCAATTTCGGCGATGTCCTTTATGCCATTCTGATCTTTGAGACATTTGTTATCCAATATGTTCTCCTCGACGGCATACTTGGCATCTGCCAGCAAGCCTATATTGACTAGATGTTGTTCTGGGACTGACTTAATCGTCGAAGACTTCTTTTCAGATTTGTAGTTGACTCAACATGGTTCTTCGCCTTGAAACATTTCTGGTCACTTTGAAGCTATCCTCATTTTGAGAGTCGTAGAACAACGATACGTCGTGACCAGTTGCATCCTAATCGCTTTGTAGGAGAAGCCCTATTTCAAGTGTTCTTGATGCCTGGTGAATATGTTGGCAGTCACCCTTGCAATTGTCTCGCGTGGACTTGATTTGCCCTTTGGCGCCCATCCTTCTATCCAAGAAGTGCACACACTCGCTTTCCCAAGGAAGCCTCCCAGTATCCGCGTAACCGGGACGTCGACACTCGCTACGACAGCGAGTACATCTCAGACCGACCGTGTTATAATTCTGGAAAGACTCCTTTGTGAGAAATCCACTCTCTGTTCACCACTTATATCGTAGACGCTAAGCATGCATAAAGAAGAGAGAAGGCAAATAGCTCAATGCTATGAGAAGCTCCGAACCGTCCGTTTTGTTGATAGATAACCTGAGGGACATTGTAGATTTCAAGATCGCTCCTAGTATCCGGAAACTGAATGGTAGTTCTCCAGGGAGAGGTGTCTTTGAAAGTTTTTGTTTCCAGATAGTCGATGAGTGACTGAAGCACGTTCGAGTCTAGTGCAACCATATGGACACTCAGTGCGATTTATGAAACGATTTCGAAAGAGGTGAAGCTGGCAACGGTGAGCACATCTTCGTTAACCCAATTCAAGGAAATTGAGGTCGTAGCTTGTTCTCTTGCATGTAATTGTCTCGAGAGAGCCGAGAAGGCAGGGGCAGGGGCTGCGCAAGCGGTGAGTGTTCGATTATGTGGAATAATGGTTACTGGCAGAAGTCCTTTAACCTCCGTTTTGGAGTAATTCCTGCAGCATGTACAAAGTACGAATCTGGTTTGAAATGTACCACCTTCAAGGAACATATATTTCGAGCTACAACTACCGTGCCTCGATCGACACTTGGTGGTCTATGTCCGAGAAAGCGTGATGATCGTCCATCAAACGCTCTTGAATTGCGAATTCTGAAACAAAGTCGCTGGGTCCGTCATATTGGTTCTTGACTTGGTTGAATTGGTCAATTTTCTGTACCTCCGGGATGTCAGATTCATAGCTGTCAAGGGCGTCTTGAGTACGCGTGAATATTTGGAGCTCATATTGAGCAAGCGCAGGCACCTGAGTTGAGTCAGTATCCGATCTAAGTGAAGTAAGTCTTTCGGCGACAGCTGAATCTATTAGTAGGCAGAACATTCGGAGTCTTTCTTATCATGAACATTCGTCGTCGAAGAAAACCACCACGAAGGAGGGTCGAGATCTTTCCGTATTCGTGAAACTGTACTCGCGAGATTGAGCTCTTGGGTGTACAGCCATACAGTAAGCTGGCCTGTTCATTTTTGAAAGGGCTTCTCTCTTCCCTTGGATCATTACATCCCATAGCTTCGCTTGTCTCTTTATGGACCACGCTTCGACGAATATATTCCCTCCTATCTCGAAGTCGTGATTTCGTACGCCGTGCTATTGCGCAAGGTCAGGAATTGTTCCCCTCTAGTAGAAAATGACTCGATCTGGTGATCTGTAAGACGAACAATATCGATACGTTGTTATAATAAGCCTAGCGACACCATCAGTGATACCACTGCCGTATCGACGACAGTGGCATTCACTAGATCCTTGTAACATACAATATGATTCTGAACACCCATCAAGCTGTGCATAGCAAATCCATTAGAGAGTTGAGAACATTGGTCCGAAAATGTATGTAAAGCACGAAGCGGTATAACCCTTGATATGTTGCTAGTCTCACAACGGCAGAGAAATGAGATCAGCTTACAACAGATCCGGTGTTCCGAGTGATCGTGCTCCCAGCCTTCCAGCCTGAATTTGTGAGTCGCTGAATTAGAAGAACGCGATCAACTTCTGCTTAGTGGTGACCAATATAGAAATAGCACAACAGGAAATTCCGTCACCAGGAGTAAAAATCATGCTAGCAGTACCAGATGCACCACCTTGACCCTGGTGGCCGCGTCTCCGTGATGATCCCTTGCCTCATGCAGCCGCCATGGGTACAAGCTTGCGCCAAACTTGTCGGCCCTTTCTGGTCCCATTCACTCGTTTTGTGAAAGTAGGCCAGTACTCTCTGAAGAGATCCGTTTCTGTCAAAGCGACACTGAACCCACCGCACTCTCTAGAGATTCTCGATCCTCTTGGTTCAGTGCTGTTGTGGCGATGACTGTTACGCTTCTTTGCTTTTGCCATGTTGCGAAAATGAGCTCGAGACTATGAGGTCCTTCTCCTGGATTTGTTGAGTTTGAAGCTCTAGCGTTGTGCGGTAAGGCTTTCGAATATGAGATGACTTGAGCGACCAACGCTGGAGAGGGATTGTGATTGAGAGGAATTCCAGAGGAGGCTGAAATTTACTGATTTCCTCCGCTTCTTCCTTGTCTTACTCCATGTAGTAATGCGATGGCCCTCCTGAGTCGTCAATCCCTTTGATTTCCGAGCATTCGACGAAGGGCAAGATTGCGATAAGATACATCTCGGCTTTATAGCACTGTCGTCCTCTCTCACAATAACCAGAAGACTCGCATGCTTGGCGACAAAGCCCAGGCGATCCCAGTCCCAGCCACCTTCTCTCATTCAGCGAATCTTGCCCAAAGAGCCACTCACCACGCTTTTCGAGACCCCCTCCCCTACAGGACAGAACTAAACAAACGTCTCTAGGTCTCCCGCAACAAGCGCTATGTCTAAATTGTTGGAAGGCAGTTCTGTAAAGGAAGTTGGAAGTTGGATCAATGCGGAGCTGGGATTGTTGGGTTATGGTTTGGAGCGGAAACTGTGTATTGTGGGCTTCCTCTTCAGCGCCATGTATCCACAAGTTATCTCCAAATTTGCGGTCGTCGCAGGTGTGTCGTGGATGCTTGGGTCATATATAGTATATCGGTGAGACAGCGGTGGTTGAAAGAGCCACGGTGACGGTGCTTGGAAGATTATCAAAGGAGAGAGAGTCTTTTGTATGAGAGGTAAATTGGATGAGAGGTGTAGTGTATAAAATTGACAATTCAATGGTTCTTTAGGTAGTAGGTGTTGGAATCCTGGAAGCAATGAAAGAGGAAAACGAATGTTGTTAAGTCGCTGGAGAATCTGTACCTCGGGGTCTTGGCGTTCCGGTATTCAACACTCGCAAGACGTTTGATACTGTGAAAAGATATATATACCGCGCAAACCATAAGGATATCATGCATAGAGTAGTAAAATAGCATCTGTCTCGTAGCCAACGGCGAGTAAGTAAGCTAGCCATCGTTTTCGCCTTACTTGGCTTGTTGCGAGGTGTCAGAAATCGTCGCTTATAGCGGTGTCAAGTACGCTTGATCAAGAGGAAATGGATTTTATTGGCCGGACTAGAACAGATGAGAGCTGTACATGGAAAGTAGAAAACATATGGAAAGAGTTCAGAGTTGTACGAGAGATGGAGGTGGAATGGTGGGAGGCGGGTACTTATTTGTAGTGGGGATTTCTTGGCAGATGGGAATGTAGTGATCTTGGTCAGGGCATGTGAGATCTTAAGTGAGCAGTTGCCAGCATACTCACTTATCTTCTTCAAAGATTGTGAAATATGGAGACGTCAGTTCGTAAAATCCACAGGCGAAGGATTAGCAAGGTAGCGAAATCGTGATATATACTTTTTATGTAGTGACCGTGACATCTTCAGTATGTACTCATCATCAGATTCTATGTACCGCCTCTCCGCACAGGCTTTACCACACATATCTTTTTGCATCAATTCATCGCCGTCTGCGCCGTCGAGCTCGGCGTCACAGGACACAGCCTCTGCTGCGCGTCCTCCGCCCAGTACTCACTCCCCACGGCCGTCTTCGCATACCAGACTCCACTCGGATCATACAGCTTCTTGATCGCCAACTGCTTCGGGTAGTTCGCCCCATAGAAACTCTCCTGCCAGTTCGGATCCTCCGCATCCGCCTCATTCATATACGTGCCGCCACCCGCGCTCACAGGCGCCAGCTGCTCGAGCGCGCTCGTGATGTGCGTGGTGATGAAGGTGCGGGCGTCGATGTTGGTCTGGAAGGGCGCAGTGTCGTTGTAGGGCTTGCCGATGACGACGTCGATGATGCTGTTGCGCCAGGCGGGGAGGACGGAGTTCGGCGCGACGGGCTTGGCGACGGCGAGGTTGGGGTTCATGATGGCTTCGACCATGATGTTGCCGCCGTCGAAGAGGGTGCGGAAGGTTTGCGACAGCGCGGCGGGTTGGCTGGTGATGACGCTGCGGGGGATGAGCCGGCTGCTCCATTGGAGGGTGCCGGAGCCGAGGTAGGGGAAGAGGCCCAGGTAGGCTTTGTTGAAGGTGGGGTAGGTGTAGGATGTGAGGTTGTAGGCGAGGGCCGGGTGCTTGAGTTTCAAAGCGTCGAGCTTGTCGGTGAAGGGCTTGAGGAGGGCGACGGTTTGGGCTTGGGTTAGGTCCGGGGCAAAGAGCGGCCAGACTTGAAAGTAACCAGTTTGGTAGAAGGCATAAGCGTAGGCGCCGGCGTCGGTGATGTTGGGGGTGATGGAGTGCCAGGTGTCGATCAAGGGCCAGAACTCGTCTTCGGTGATGATCCCGGCGTAGGGGAGAGTCAGAATTGCGCCGCTCACGGAGAAGTCTTTGAAGATTTTGAAGGTGGCGGATATGATATATGCGATAGTTCCGCCTGCTCCGCTGCCAGCCAGGAACCAGTAGATGTCCTTATTCTGGGTGGGTGTAGCTGTGAAACTGGTGCCATTGGCCAATATGCCCTGGACTTCCAGCAACTTATCAGCTGCTAAGCCAAGCTTGCTTGTTGTTGGTGCGTGGCCACCTGCGAAGAGGTAGCCACCAGCCAAACCCACGGTAGGGCATTCGCCGCCAATGGCCATATACCCTCGCTGCTCGAGATAGTCGTACATCTCTCCAACCTGGACACCCCCTTGGACTTGAAGCGCTGGGCCAGTGTAGTACGAGCTCTGGTAATTGAGGACTGGGCTGATTTCCTTGAGGTGGTGTGTCCATAGCGCTAACGAGCCAAAGCCAGTGGATTTTCCGAGATAGCTGTTTTACGATTAGCCCTCTGTGATCGACTATTTATAAGCTGAGTACAGCGAGAACTTACTCGTGGCCAGTGTTTCGAATTAGCAACCGGATATTGTGCTCTTTTGCGAAAGCTAGGCCAGCAACGACATCCGCGTCTCCAGTGACATTAATCGAATACTGCGCGTAGCTCCCAATACCACAATTCCCACCGCTCTGGTCCGCGATAGGATTGCAGCTGTCGTTCGCGAAATATGTCTGCATTACGCTCGAAGAGCTCTGCTCGTGCAATGGTGGCGTATGCCATGCCTGCTGGACAGCTGCGCAGGACGCGGCATTGTAGGTCGACAAGTCGTACTTCTGAGTGACAACGTCGAAGGTGCTATGATAGCAGGGCGAGCCGATGGGAATGTTCGCGATAAGGCGCCCACCGACCGTTTTGTTAAGAGAATCCCAGGTCCCCTTGGATGGCCAGCCCGCGTCGCCAGGTATAAAGCGACATCCGCCTGCTATGGGAGGAGTTGGTTTGTATACAGCGGCGGCTTCGACTGCTGGGCTGCTGGTAGCGAAGGAGAAGAAGGCGAGGGGAGAGGAGAGCATGAACCCTCTAAATTCTGATCGCACCATGGTAAAAATGGGGGTCAGGACAGATAATCGGACGGTACAGAAAATTTAATTGGTTGCACGCGGGGAGATGTTGAGGCTTTACAAATACTTCATGAATGACTGAACAGTACGCTGAATCGTCAAGACCTGCCAAAGGAGAACCGCTGATATGCTATGCTATGCGACACGATGCATTTGCGCACGGGAAGGCGATATCCTTGGGGATGTGGAGAACATGGAGGCTCTTTGTAATCGAGCAAGTCGGCAGGAGAGCTACATGCGATATCGCTTCCTAGTTGCATGAAACTGCATGAGACGTGCATTCAGTCTGCGAGGTGAAGGCAAACGTTCCAGACAAAAAAGTAGAAACTTGATGTCGGCAGTAGGACGGGAAAAATGGCTCGAACCATGCTTGACCCATGGCTCGGTTTAAAGTACGGAGTAGATTGCCCAATGATCTTCCTGTTGCATCGTTAGTCGATTCAGCCGCTGCAGCTCGCGACGTTCTCACTGGCCACATCCCGCTAGTCCCGCGCCTCGTCGCGTGGGGAATCTCAGCTGGCCCCGATTGATAGCCTGAATCGGGGGGTGTAGCATTAATATGAAGTGCTGTAAACGACGAGGATCAGGGTCTAGGCTGCTAGAACACTGACTAAATACGGTTTAGTACCAAAGACATTCTACTCTCATCGGACGCCGATCTTTGCCAACAGTACACACTCTACATAAAACGTGGATAGAACTGAGATGGTAGCGATCTGTTAACTCCCATGAACGAGTTGAAGAAGCGTCGCGATGGCCCGAAATCCAGATCACCACCTGCAAAGCCGCTTCTCTGCGCAGCAGCGCAGAGAAGGTCGAGCCCTGGCACTAAAACGAATCGCGCTCCTGGTATGACACATTCGTGCCAAAGGTATGGGTCTTGAGAATTCCCTCGTCATTTTCTGGAGGCCGCTGCCGGTTGGCAGTAACGTTGGTATGATTGTTCTGCGAAGGACCCAGCTCGATATAGCTGGCATCCATAAGCCCCGATTCGCCGTAAGATTTACCTGGCGCGCTGGTCTTGGGTATGCCATTTCGTAGCTTGTAGTCGGTCGATTTGTACGGTGTCTGCTTCCCGCCATAGGGCATTGAGGGAAAAAATCTGGAGACGAGGGGTCGTAGCACTGGCATACAGCCACAGACAATGGAAACGTTGGTCTCGATGGCTCTGTGTATGATCAGCCCGCCTGTCATTTGTCGCAGAGGATGTGGAATGAGGACATACAGCCATAGCAGACTGTTGGAGTTGTGCCAGGTCGCATCAGAATCACGGAGTGTCTTCACAATTTCAACCTCTCGGACGATAGACGCTATCAGTATACTAAAATATCTCAATCAGTGAAGATTCTTCGAGTCAGGGCACTCAACCCACAATGTTCCGGTCATGAAAATGCCAATGATCGCAAGCTTCATCTTCTTCGCCAACTGTAGCTGCAAAACCATAGGTATCGGTAAGACGAGCAGGATCACATCATAGGCGATAGCAACGAGGCCGCTAGAAACGCCGAGGTGGATGATATCGATGCAGCGGCCGGGCAGCAGAGGGTTCCACGCCTTGCGGATGGGCGAGCATTCGAAAACGATAAGACACAGAGCTATGATCGAATACAACGTCCAGGTCGAGATGACAATCAATGCCGCGACCCTGAATTTGTTGTTGACACCGAATATGCGGTGTAACAGGACAGCAATCGTAAGTTTGGCGAAGTAAACAGCGACAACGTACACGCTAGCCTGGGCCAAAGAGACCTGGGCTCCGTAAGCAATTGCGAGTACGCAGCGAGTGGCAGTTCTGCGTGCCTTGAGGAACGGGACAAAATACGTTTCTGGAACGTCCCAGAGATGATGGCCGACTCCCCATTTGTTGACGGCTGCTTTGTATCAGCCAAAGATCGCTAGAGAAGTTTGCAAGCCACCTACAGAGGATATTCAGAATTGAAAGAATGACTGAGAAAATCTAGGAAAACCTCCATGAGCATTGGTGGGAGATCTGCGTCTTTGCCACGTACAAGTGCTAGAACCGACGTTACTTTTGGGTAATCAGCATTGCCTCTTGAAGCTAATAATCACACAAACTCACCGTCGTCCCATCCAGGGGCGCGACTAACTACCAGCTTGACCCAAAGACGAGCGAAGACAAAGATAGCAGCAATGACCACGCAGACCACGCTGGTCAGTGAGAGATAGTGGCCATGGGATGCGGGATGCTCGAAGTTTGGAGTCACCCCCGGCGGAGGCGGCAGCACGCCAGGAATTTGCTGCCTTCCCACCAAGTATGCCAAAACCTGTACAGGCACCATGACGAAAATTGCAGACCGACGCCGAATAGTCGACTGGAATGGAGAAAGCCATCTATATATACCGTGGCGCTTGTCGTAAAAATCTCTAATGTACCATACTCAAATCCATACCTGAAGCTCTAGCGAACTAGCCAGGACAAGCTCCCGCCCACTGTTTCCATTTAGTGAGCAGGGACGTGGTCGCTCATTTTGGCTGACACGTGCGACCAATCTCAGAGCAGCCTGGGTGGTGGCTTGTTCACGGCTGTACTTTGTGTTCGGGGGGTTAAATGTTATTTTGGACAGGGTTTATTAAGGTGAGGGCTAGGCAGAATGAACCCTGTCAGAAATAACAATTAACCCGCCGCATACGAAGTAGAGGCGCTAAGCAAATGTTGTCGTGGGAGATACGGAGCATCGGATAGAAGGCTCGTTGTTTGAGCCATGGACAAGCTGTGACTGGCTTACAAGCTGTCGCATACCACGCTTCATCGAACCAAGGTGGAAGCTGGTATGGCCATGTGGAAACCCTAAGGATTGTCAGCTTCAGGAAGCGGACCGTGGCTGGATACGCAGCTGGCAGCAGCGCGCAGCACTCTAGCTAACAAATCAGCTAGTGACCCTGCCCAGGGGCGCCCTGACCCGTAGCCGTGGGCCGTGGGCCAGGTGGGGGTTTCGGCCTATTCCGCAACTCCCCAAGCGAGGTTGGCACCAGTGGACCCTTGGGCCTTGGGAAGCTGGGAGCGAAGCTGGTTAGATCATGCAGCTAAAGTAGAGATTGACGATGGGTCCGGGCCAAGGAGTCTTTAGCGCTTTCACAACGGTTGTCGCCCCTTGACCTTATTTTTAGATCTTCGACCCCAACTTCTGACAAGATAATTTTGATCAACTTTCGTATTTCGCTATTAAAATATATAAAATTAATTAATTATTATTCTAGACACTATGCACTTTTTAAAATTGCTTTATTTATAAGTTTTGATTATAAATTGCTAGAGCTATAGAAATTGCAATGTTTGTTAATATATAAAAAGTTCAAGTTGATCTTTGTTTTTGAAATACGCTTCCAAACACAAAAACTTTGCAATCAAATAACTTTCTTAATGTTGATTTAAACTTTATCAAAGATATATTATTGAAAGCGCAAAGATTACTCTATCAAACTTGAGATTTTGATAGTGATAAATCAAGAAATGCGAGTGTTGATTATAAGCATCTTGTCAGAAGTTGGGGTCAAGAATCTAAAAATAAGGCCAAGAGACGACAACCGTTGTGAAAGCGCTAACTCACCCCCACTGTTCTAGCTCTTGACCGCGCATCTCCTCGGTCTCCGGTTTGTTGGCATGATCTGCACAAGCTACTTTGGGTGAGAAAGCATGAGGGAGGCGGCGATAGTCGTGAGGTTGTCATCGGATCGCCCATCGCACTGGCTCCGATGCTTGAGCCTGATGTTTGGTGAGTTTGAGAGTCAATGCTGTGCAATCCTGATCTGAGGGAGGTAAACGGGGAAGTACTTCATAGTGTGTTCAAGTGCATGGATTGCATGTATAATGAACAAGAAAGATTGCTATACATAGTTCGAAAGATCGTGTGGGACTTGTTTGGCTGCCGTCTAGATTTCTTCAGGCTCACCGGCTGATCCGGGTGCCTTCTCGCAGCTTTTCTTGTGGATTCGCTATATATAGCATAGACCCAGCGGTGATGGCGATAATGAGCCTGCTGAGGAGCAGGTGCTTGAGGTCGCAATATTTCCATGTTGTTGTTTGCGACCAGTGGTCGAAGATAACCAAGTATTGGTGCCCTCGTTGATTCGAACCCTCAGTATCCTAGGGCTACGATCATCCTTGGATTGTCACTTTCTGAATCTTGAGCCCAGGATACAGACAACCACTAGGAATGAGAAGATGTCTAGTGGCTGTAGTGGCTCGAGGATGTGTTGTGACTCCACGGAATCCGAAGGAGGGATCGTAGTAGTGATGTCCGAAGGCATTGCTCAAATTGCTCCGATGAAATGTGACCAAGCGTACGGAGGATAATGTGGATTATCAATCATTTGCTTTGTAAACCACCATCCGAGCGACTTTCAACTGTCTTGGCAGTAATTTCATATATATTATCTTGTACTATCTCCGCTCCATTCGATTTCACATCCGCGACTTCCAACTCAGTCCAACTTACTGCCCACCAATTGTTCGTACTAAAACCTCTAGGAATGGCAGTATCAAAGCAGCAAGCCGCCGAAGCCAACGCCTGGGTCCATGCAGTCTCTACCTGCCCCCAATTCCAACGAAGACCCCCAGCTGAGATCCAACAATTAGTTCCACAACGCCGGCGACCCCTTCGACACCGAGCGCGGGATCACTGACTTTTATACCCCCGATGCGCGTCTCAATTCCGCAAACGCTCCTACAATTATCGGCATTGACAGTATCCGCGCAACGATGGTAGCGCAAACCTCTGCTTTGGCGTCGATGAAGCATCTGTACGCTCCACCACTTCCTACCTACTAGTGCGAATCACTGACGAGTTCGTTGACTTTAGTGTTGGCCATGTGGACGTGATGCCCGATCGCATCTACCAGGAGGCGGAGATCCATTATGTGGTGAAGAATGATCTGGAGAAGGCGGAGATTATCGTGAAGGGTTTTGCGGTGTTCCATAAGCGACCGGAAGAGTCGCATATGCACCAGTGAGCTGGCTCTTTTCAATGGCCCTGGGTTTGGGATGACTGATAGCAGATAGATTCGATATATATGGCGATTTTTCGAAGGTGCAGGAAAAGATTGAACAGTTCAAGAAGAACTGAAAGGCGAAATGAGCGACAGATTGTGATAGTATCGGGACGTAGCTTCAGAGCTTCAGGACAGTGGTGGAACTCGATGGGTTCTGTATTGAGCGGGCTACCGCATGGGGTGATATCGGAACCCTTCTGACAGCGAGCTGAGCAACTCCCTTGACCTTGTCTTTGCCGATGGCCGCCGGGTGATTGATTTTCGAGCTCCCGTTGATCGTTCCGATCATGGCAGCTGTGCTGCTATTGTCGAACCTACCGCCAAGCCCCATCTCTGTAGCGTCAAGGATACTTTGGTAATATCCTTGACAATGGTCCTCCTTCAACATGGTCGTTCTACACCTTTGGCGCGATCCGAGAAGCAGATGTAGATTTACTTCACTTGTGAAGAATCTATGTTATGCGCCAGGAAGGAGTGATGCATTTGTTGTTTTGCATTCACTCCGACGAAAAGACGGAAAGGTAGGTCGAATGAATGATGATCGAAGACCCGCATCGAAGAAGGCAGACTGTAAAATATTTTACTTACCTGTGCATTACCTACTGACGCGCAACAAGCTTGGCAGATATCATTACAAGGCTGTCGAGCATCCCACTCATTGGCATGATGTTGAATATGGAGATACCCATGACTCGATCAAGTATTGAGAAGTGTACTATAACCGGGCATAGAATACGCAACTCTCAGCTACTTGGCCTGGTCCTGGTGGATCAATCGATCCCACAATGCTCGAGGATCTGAATAATGCTTGACCCAGACTATTTCTCCAGCTTTGGGGTCCATTAGCACCGCATAATGGGTTAAGGCATTGGTGACGGGGTAGGTGTTCAGCCAGTCCGAGACTTTGTTCTGTGTAATGGCTTCCTCGCCGTTCATGGTGCTTATGCGTGAAAAGTCAGACTTAGCAGTACCCTCCCACAGCTTGGTCACGCAATGTTTCCGTGCAGTACTTTCTGCGACAATGCCGGACAGAGCGATCTTGTCCAAGATGTTCGTCAGCTTCCCTTCGTGAGACGACTCTACGTGACTAGGGCGCCATCCGCCAGAACCGAGCTCTTGCGCTCGGTCATGGTTTGTGACGACGATGATATCCGAGGCCGATTGCATGAAAGCGGTATTGTGGTCTTTCTCCAGAGTGACAGCTTGCTCGCCGTCGCAGAATACCAGATAACCAGCAGTAGTAGTAGTCGCAGGGAGCTCTGTCAACAAAAGATCAAGGGTAGCCAAAGCTTGAGAAACGTCTTTGGGAATGAGAATAGTTCGGAGAATGGCACTAATCGCGGGGCGACAGCCGAAGAGAACCAGAGCATGGTGCAAGTAGAAGCGGACGTTGGCCAGCCAAGTGCTGGCATTGTGGACAGGCCTGAAGTTGAGAGATATACTCAATCCTTTTCTTACGCCGGTCAAGACACCGACGTAGCCCACGTAGGTGATGGCTGAGGCCACCTTTACTCCATCCCTAATGTATTCTAGCTGGACGATAACCTTTCGTAGCGGATCCATGCCCCAATCCAGTGTGCGGAAGTGTAGCATTCTATCCTCCACGGATAATTTGACTCCGCCGCTTGTGCATCCCATAAAGAGGTCGAGCAGGACGTTGAAAGCCACGAGGAGATGCATGCCAAGGCCGGTGACAAGGTGTATGCCACGAAGCTCTTCAGTCTGCTCCTTGCTATTCAGACGCCGAAGGAGTAGTCTTGCTAAGCCCCGGAAGGTTGGCCTAGGTACTATCTCGTCAAAAAGGGTGGTAAGGGAGGCGAGATGTGGAAGGAACTCTGTGGCAGCACGCTGGTAGCGTCGCAGCGGTGGAAGCGACAGATCGATGGTGTACGTAGGTATTCGACGCTCCTCTAAGCACTGCATTTCCGCGAAGCTCTCCGTTTGAGAGTCTCAAGCCTCAGTCACGGCAGTTCCGTTGCGATCTCGCTGTAGAGCATCGTTGATACGCCTCTGTACGCTCCTCTGTGACACGTAGGAAGGCATCAACGGACCCAAGGCAGAATTCCGATGCCAAAGGCAATGTGACTCATGGGCTAAATCTGAGACCTCAGCATCAGTGGCGGAGCAGGAAAGAGGTTACTTTAAAAGGCAAGGCTTTGAAGCGTTCGAGACATTCGAGGCGGAAAAGGAAAATGAGGACATTGATCCTCTCAATAAGATATTAATGACATGACAGCCCTACTCTGGGATCTCGGGTCACGTAATTTAGCAACCCCTGCTTTCCCCAGAAGAAGTTTTCCAGAACTCGTGGTCAAACTTCCTCTAATTCTACTTGTTATGTTTCGACCATGGGGCTGTGGAATAACAGAAGTAATTGCACTAGAGACGGATTGGGCCAAAAGTGTGTTGCGTTCAATTGTCCATTCGAACGGTGGCAAGATCCGATTGATGAGAGACGTTATCTCAGGGTGACAAGCTACCGCACAGAAATGTGGTGTCTCTGAGGGGCAGATGTTATTGCAGAGACAAGCGTCAATGTACCAGCAGCGTGGAGCGTTCTCGACTTTCTGATGAATCCATGAAGCGCCCCAGCCATGGCAGCGCCAAATTACGATGAGACGCCGGGCACGTATGTATATGCAACAATTCCTGGTTCCCTTGGCCTAGCAAGTTATTGTGCCACCTTTACTGAAGGTGAGAGCCTCATTAGGCCTGATCGTGGGCCAGACCTGCGAGTCTGGAATATCGGCTCTGCTTGGCGATCAGACAGGGGAGGGTGTATGTCTCTTGACACTCTAGGAACCTCTCCAGCAGGCCTCAAATCACTATTACAAAACTACTAGTCTTTCTTCTCGGAAATCCTCAATACATAAATATTTTGACTTGATGGCGAAAATTGACCTTGGACGTATCGCACGTAAAGATGCCAGCTTGCTCCATATGTATCTGCAGATGGCCCTTCGAAGAACGACAGTATCCAAACTAGAGAGTCTCTACCCGCTGTCAAGAAATCTAGTGCAATATTGCATTCTATAGACGACAACCTCTGATGGGAGGTCGCGGGACTAGTTCTAATGGTGGTGATCCAAGAGTTTTTTTCTTGGACGGAGTGTCGCTAGAAGACTACAAGATGGCTCTAAGCTCGGATGATACCGCGAAGTATTTGGTGCAAGCAGGGGGACATATGGAGACTGCTTTGTCAAGAGTCCGGCCCTCTTGATGGGCTATGGTATATCATGATGAACCACGTTCTTCGAGTCTATGGTGACGAAGGTACAATAGTTCGATTGGTACCGCCTTGAAGCTAATCGCACCCTTGATGATCAGCAACAGGCTATATTTGATAGAAATCGTCCAGTAGTGTATTACTGGTTCATCACTTGGACCCCGAGCTGCGCTGACAAACTTTCCTGTGGAAGACTTAGGAGCGGCAATCCTTGCACTTGAGCATGACCTGGACCCCGAAAGTACTTCTGATCTTCCCTTCTCCACAGTGGAACAAAGGCGGAAGATATTGTGGCTCGTATACACGTCCGACGAAGATGTTGCCACGAGCTTTGGTAGACCTCCAATGGTCAAACGGAATGTGGTGCTCTGTACATAGCAAGGCGAAGGCCCGAGGTCTTCATCGATTGGTACGGGCTGACGGCAACAAACTTCGGTGTCTGAAGAGGCTCCACCGGCATTGGAAGGAAACATTCTGGCATGACTACCGAAAACGGCACAGGATGAAGATTGGTATCCGGATGCGCCTAAAGGAAGGATGTCATGGCGTCGAGCGTCAATCATTGGATACTCGCGCTACTTCGCAACGCGCATCGGCACAGTGTACCGACAACGGATCTACTATGGCTAGTAAGTACATCAGACATCTCTGACTTGATCGTTGAATTTTTGTGAAATGCACCGGATGGTCTTCCACCGGCCGATTGCCCTGCTAATGAGATAGCTTAGGTAATGTTCTTGAGAGCAAATGATTTCTCATGGTCAGAATTCAATCAGAACATGAGCACTCTCATCTCGTCGCATGTTTATATCGTCAGCGCAACGACCGAAAATCATGATATCCGTAATCGAGCCAAGGGGATTGTCCAAGTCACTCTGGATACTGTACTTTCACCTAGACCGCCCCGAGACCTGAATAAAACATCGCGGTCATACTCTAGTAGAAACAACGTAATATACTGGGGTGAACTAAGACTGTCAAAAGTGGTTGGGCCATATTTCGACCGGACTTCTGGGTGAACTCAGTGGAGCATCCATTACTTACATGGCCGAACTTGGCTGCAATTCAATGCTCGCCTTTCAATACTGTTTGATGTCACTGGTTCGCATCGCAATCATTTGGGAATATGTGATGAGAGGTCGAGTCAACCTTTATCGGCTCGTTCGATAAGCAACCCAGAGAAGCGAGTATTATGTCAAGTGCACTTTGTTTATTCCTTGTTTCACTACCACCACAAAACCACGCCACGGCCACGCAGATTATCCGAAATCATGCTGGAAGACGCCGGCGTGGCTCTTGCCCGAGTCCGAAATACGTGGGCCATATATGTCATATTCAAGCTAAGCAGGGGACCGATAACGTCTCGAAGACTTGGCCCAGCTAAGCGGGTGTTGTCGCCGGTCACCAGATGTTATTTTCCATTCGAGATGGCTATGATTGCCATGAGTGGGTCTGATCTTGATCTTGGTGGGGCGACGAGCCCTCTGCTGTGAAGAGCCAATCGTTGGTGTTGTGTTGGAGAAAATTCTGGCCCAGCATGTGCTGATTGATCATTGTGCTGAACAATAGCATAGACCTTTTCCATTGTGATCCTGACAAAGAAATACGCCTGATTGTTCTGAGGCTAGGTTATGGTCCTAGGAAGCATCAAATGCTTTCTGTTGGAGAGGGCGTGCAACGACCGCAAGCTTTCCGTTCTTGGTTTCCATAGACGTCTAAGCTTATACCTCTCAAGACTCTGAACGGCGCTTAGAAGTCACTGTCGATACATCAATTTTCCTCGAAGCTTCTTTGACCAGAGTCCACATCTGAAGGAGCACGCAACATCGTCCGCAAGGCCGACCCTTCATGTGAAAGTGGCGACTATATCGGAAGTGTCGTGCTCTACTCCCGGTAATACCGTTGTGTTGACAAGAGGGACGCATATTTCCACTTTCTACTAGCGTCACAATTCGGACCACAACACGAAAGATCTTGCCCATAGATCTTCTTTCGCCGCTCCCTCTTCTTCACACATTTTCCTTGCTACACTGCTGATCTCCAAAAACGCAAGCAAGCACCTTGATGGTGAAATCGCTCCTCTTAGCTTAGCTGCTCATGTCCAGAATATCCATCAAGGGCTACCTAAAACTTCGCATACTGACTGTCAAGATCAAGTCTTGAACATGGCGGCGGTCTACCTGAAGAATCTTCTGCTGAACTTCCTCAGTCATAGTTACGATGCTGGGTACTGCTGGGAAGATGTAGGTCTATCCTTGCATGGCGCATTTCGCTCCAACTACATAGATCTTGCTAAGTCCCGTCATTTTCTCACAGCTACCGTCCCTTTGTTTCGGCCCCGGCTTCCCTCGTTCGGACTTCGCCTTCGGTTCGAGTAGACCCATCGTAACGAAAGCGGCAAAGGCATCGCGATATGAATATGGGTATCTGACTTTGCCGGCACCTACTATACCGCTTCCTATGACCATAACAACCGCTCCAGGCGGTTTGGAGCTTCCTTTTGGGGGAATCACAAAGCCCGGTAGGTACCAGATTCGTTGCGGGATTAGCTACATGCTAACTGTCTGCAGGGCTATCAGACGTTATCTCATCGCCCGGAGATTATTTTTCGACGGGCCAGCTCTGCTACATATTCCTCGTGGGCATGGTTTCCATGTGGATTGGGCTTATGGTTAACCGCTTCGGTAATCGTGGACGAGCTTCGAAGTCCAAGGCCGAGATCGATCGGTGGGCCGTAGCGTATCAACGTCTCGAGCGCGAGTCGGAGTGCGGAAGGAAGGAACAGGCTGAGCGAAGTGGGCGACAGAAGCGTCGCCTCTTAAGGACGCTCCACAGCCAACAGCTGCGCCTGGGTACAAAATCCCGAGCAATGCGGGACAGATTAACACGCCGATATCAACGCTCCTTGTCAAGGGCGCAGAATGAGGCGACCGGGCTCCGAAAAGAACTTCGCAAAGTCCAGACCAAACCTGCCACAATCGATCCCAACGAATCTCACGGGCTTATTGCTCACCTCCCGTGGCAATACGACCACGCAAAGCTTATCATCATCAAGCAATCCAGCACGATCACGAGAACAGAGGCCTGGGTCAAATTCCTCCAGGGTCGTGTGGACAAGTTTTTGCTGCGTCAATTCCATCCTGATAGCGCAGCTCATCAGCTCGAGAATGATCTCAAATTCCGGACGAAGCAACTCGAGCTTATGGAGAAGGTGAACGGCATGAGCGTTGAGTGTATGCTAGACACCTTTACCAACGAGAGCGCCCTAATCCTGGTGCAAATGGTCCGACTGGAGAACCGTATCGACGCACTCAGCACTGATAATCACGTTCTCCAGGCCAAGTGGCAGTGCGCTTCTACCCTCATACTACAGCCACGACCCACTGAGGCACCAGTCCAACCGCAAGTTATGGCTACCGACGAGGAGACCCTTTGTCGGTTGGTTAGCCAGTTGTCCGCCGTGAAGGAAGAGCTACGCCAAGCACGCGCCGACCTAGATGCAAAGGCAGACCATAGGCCTGAGTCGCCATCAGTTGACTTAGAGAGAAACGAAGTAAATGAGCGACTGTCTCTCGAGAACTTCATAATCCAGGAGAGCAAACGTCAGCTCAGCTCCGAACTCTGCGAGACGAAGGTCAAACTTGGGCATGTGACTCGCTACCTCAAAGATGCTTTGCTCCACGACCAACCCGCAACTATGTCGAAGACGCATGGGTCTTACGCCGCTGAGATTTTTGGTGACGACAGTATTCAAACTGCTCTCGCTGAGTCTGGGTCAAAGGCAATAAGGCCAGCACGTCGGTCCTCCGTCTCTCAAATGGAGCGACTACAAGACATCACAGCTCGTCCACTCGCCCCCCTTCGTCGTCGATCAGTTTCGGCGGCAACCCCTATCTCTGGTGCCGATCCAACTTCCCCGATCCCAACCAATGCAGAGTCGAGGTCGCTGCGGGAAATTGTCACAATGTTGAGACTAGTGTATGGCTATGGCTCAAGCCAACCTGGTCAGGACGGTTCTGGTCCACCCCAGGACAACGGGTGCGACAAAGAGGCGTGCTCGACGCCGTCCCAGAATGGTGATGGTCCAGGAGCTGAGGACGATGGGACACCTTCACCCTATTATGGTCAGCGGCCAACCGTACTCAAAGGCAGGACCAACCGAAGACGGAGAAAGGCCGAAGGAGTAAAGGATGTGGAAACGGCGGATGCTCAATGAAGGTCCTCACACACTTCTCGACCGGGAGTCCGAATCTCTACCATGCGACTGACTACGGTGTATGTCCACGGAACCAGAAGCCCACAACCCCTATTACCGTTCGCGAAAAATCCGGGATCAGTTCATTGGTACAGCTTCCGATGTGTGCCTCTCTGCGGCACGAGAAGCTATCACGCAGCCAGTTGTCCACCATCCACGACCACTATGCCTTCCCAATTATATCAACCATGCGACTGACTACGGTGCATGTCCTTGGTGTGATTTGATCAGGGGCACGGTGGACCAACAGCAATGGCTTCTCTCGTCACGATCAAGGAAGCTGGCTTTCCAATTTCCGCCTCCTTGCAGCTTGGGACTGCCATTGCACACGTTTTCTCTACGTCCTCCGAGTGTATCAGCGATTTCAACATTCACTCTTATCAATCATTCTTTCCATGCGACTGACTACGGTGTATGTCCGTGGAATATTCTGGCTCGACGGGGGAGATCAAGGGGATACAAGTAGTTTAATATGCGTTTGTTGGGTTTGTTGGAATTATTCGTTACAGTATGGATGGCCTTCATATGTGTGTGCTTGGGGTTAATGGAGTTTTCTGTCTTTAGCAATGGTCTTTAAATTTGTGTGGTTGGAATTCATGGAGTTGTCTGTTTCTAGCAATAGCGATCGCAATGTTTTTGCCACATTATAATCATTTTCCCTCATCATGTTCAAGAAGCTAAGTAGTGTGGATGTTTGAATCTATTGTCCAGAGCTGGTTGCTGATGATACAATTAATAGGTGCTGAGATTTTCCTCGTGACCCCTGAGGCCCGTCCTATGTTCCTTCCTTCCAGAAATCTTGGTGGTTGATCTACAGACGCAAGGGTCTTCGAAAATTTGCATTAGCAGCAGCGAAACCCCGTTGATCCATCAATGCAATTAACTTGCTGCAGAACATAGCTGGAAAACTTGCCAAGAGATCACGACTTCCTTGGTATAAGTCTCTTGCCAGCTAGCCCAGGAGCTTTTGAACGTCATCCTGCTGAACCAAGGCCGAAAGCCTGTGAAATACAAATTGAAGACTACTATCCAACATCGTGCTAAGCTGACCTGCTTGAACGTGAGATGCGGTCAGGGGGATCAGGTTGGCTAGCTATAGGGGTAATCTACCGTCTGTGTTGAATACTGTGCTTGTCTCCACAGCGTCGTCATTGCTTTCGAAGACCGAGGCTCCCATCGCATGAAACGGGACATTCGTGCCTAAGAGGTCATATTAAGTGTTGACATAAGGGCTCTATCTCGCTAGTCGAATTTCCACTGCCATACCGAGGCCCATAGCGTGTGAATGGGTGTTATAGAAGACTTTTCGGCTCCACCCTTGGGGCATTCACTATAGTTTCTTTGTTCGGCTGTGGAAGTGTGGAAGCTAGTGGATTTCACAGACCTTTAGCGCGTTTCTTCCCCTCGCTCGATATTATATCTTCCTCCTTCGTTCACACTTTCTTCCTCTTCTTCTTCCTCATACTCTCCACCTACGTGACTGACGTTGCTCGTCCCACGCTGCTTTCGCCCATTCTCGTGATATCAAATCGATCTTTGCTTCATCAAGCAACCCTCCTGTGCACACGTGTGGTTCCATCTCAAGCTCCCAAATCCAGGAGTAAGTAGCGCAGACCCCGCGCCGATGATTGTACTCCAGCTAATTAGCTGTACTGTCAGTTTTTAGCTGAATCGACACGCCAAGATGTGCCCACCTATCGTATTTGGGTACATGCTGACGCTCCTGGGATTGTTTGGCATCCCATCATTGCTCATGTTGGCGGTTCAAAATGAAGTCATACCATATCGAGGCCTTGTTGGGTCTTCTATCAAGAGTCTGATTGACCAAGTCTCTTTTGATATCCTTGAACTTGGTATGACGAGTCCCATGGACTGTATGGATGCAACCCGAACGTCATACAACATAACAGGACCTTTCGGCCGCGTAAGTACCACTGTGACGGGGTTCACGAATCTCCGCCTACACAATGCTGATATTGGTGTGGTGCTAGCTCGATCTATCGGGACGCGGAGCCATTTACGCAAAGAACATGTTGCCTGCCATTGAAGCCATAAACATGCCTCCTTACCTGGGTCTACCTGCGCCTCCTGGCTGCCAGCGGAGTTCAATGCTCATCAATGGAACATGTATCCCCTTGTGGTTACTCGACGAAAAGATTTTCAGTAGCGAACTCGAGCTTGAGAAAGGATGTAAGTAGTCTCTGTGTCCTAGATCAGCCAATTAGCTGATGTTGTGCAGTTTTCCGCCCCGTCATGAGGATGAAGCTTAGTCCTATAGGTCTCGTCCTTCTCGCTGTCGTGCTCTTCTGGACATTGGCAGTGTTGTGGTCATTCTTCAATTCTAGGAAGGAGACTGCGGAATTTGAGCAACTTAGGAAAGATCACGAAGCGCTTCAGCACGCATTTCGAGGAACTAGCCAAATGTTGGAACATCTTGAGAACACTCTGGACGATAGAGTCAAGAGTGCGGTTGCCAAGGCAGACAATTCACCTTCAGTCCTTCCGGCGACTCCAGTGGTGAAGACGGATAACAGCGAAGCTCATACACAATCAGCTCTACAACCACCCACCTCATCAGCAACTGCAACATCTCAGAAGGCACGAATGCTGCCCTCCACCCGCTCTGGCTCATCGCGGTCTTCTCGTCGCACCATTCTTCAGTATCCTCCGTCCAAGCCTCTCCCCTCATCGGTTAACTCGAGTTCAATCGAATCGGAGACTCCAGTATGCACGCCACCGCCAAAGGTTGTCGACACCGCTTTGGACTATGTCCATCGCGTCACAAGCGACTCCAATGGCACTGGGTCGAGTATTATTATCGGAGAAACCACCAAAGACTTGGAGACTGGTGCTATTGCTGGTAGCATGACTCCTGTTGAAAAGCCGCAACGTACCCCCGGTGCCTCCTTATCTCTGCCTTCGCCCTCGGTCGAACATCGATTCCCGGTTGAGTCTCCGCTTTCTTCGAAGCGTGAAATCCCGGTCGAGTCTGTCCTTCCACCCTCCTCGCTTGTAAGGTCTTCGACGCCGATGAAGCCTTCAAGGCCGATAAAGCCTTCGACGCCGGTTAAGTCTTCGCCGTTATCCGGTCCATTAGCACCGGTCAAGTCTTCATTATCAGCCGAGCCTCTATTACCGGTCAAGCCAACGACCCCAGTCGAGCCTACGACGCCGAGAGAGCCTGCGACGCCGACCAAGCCTGCGACGCCAACTAAGCCTGCGACGCCAGTCAAGTATTCGTCCTCAGATGAGCTTCCTACCAAGTCAGCACTCTCATCTACGCCGCAGTCCTTACCAACGTTAGCTCCATCGTCCTCGAGTGCTGCATCCTCGTCCCCACTGAGCCTGCCGGAACTTTCACCCAAGACCCCTTCGACTGTGCCGTCGTCCCCACCGGCTGCGCCTACAGAGTCCGAATCATCTCCGCTGGTCGCATCACCGTCCTCTCCCAAGCTATCCACATCACTGCCATCAACTCCGGCCGCCGCATCCACTCCCTCGGCTACTCAGTCTCCACCGTCAGCTGCTCAAGGACCGGCTGCTCTATCGATCGAGAAACCATCCAAGGGAGCCCTTCCTTCCCCAAGTCGCAATGAGGCGAAGGTTGTGCAACCGACTAAGAGCCCTATGAACACAACAAAGCCGTCATCTATGCAATCGGGAGACTCGCTTTCTGCTCAAGGGCTTGTGGAGTCAAAATCACCGAAAACTGGAATGGAAGGGATAGATCGACCGACGCCTCATGTACCCCCTACATCCACACCGGCTTCAGCATCCACACCGGCTTCAGCATCCACACCGGCTTCAGCATCCACATCGGCTTCAGCGTCCACACCGGCTTCAGCGTCCACACCGGCTTCAGCATCCACACCGGCTTCAGCATCCATACCGGCTTCAGCGCCCACACCGGCTTCAGCATCCACAACTGCTTCAGCATCCCCAGCTCCGGCCCCAATGAGATACGTTGGCCTCGATGACCATGATGCCAAAGCCGTTCCACAAAAGTCGAATGGTAGCGACCGCATGATACCCAATGCCCCAAGATGGGAAGGAAAACCACATGGTCCAAGCTCGGCAAATGGATCTCTTAATGGGAAAATGACCAGCTCTGACTCGGACGCGGCCGCCAGACCTAAGGCTACTTGTACTACGGCAGGAAGTTCCTCGACCAATGTGCCAGAGACCGTCGAGCGTTCTACCGCACAGGATAAGGCGACGTCACGAAAGACGTTCTTTGTTCCGCCAGCAGCAAGTGTTGACCATTCGCTCATGTCAAGTCGGACGAATGTGCCATCTAAGAAGTTGCTAGACCCGGTGAAGTCGTCAGGTTGCGAACTATCAGAATCAATGTGGGCCAGCAAGTCGGCGTCTCCAGTTCTATCGAAAGCTCCAAATCGAAACCATGAAAAGTTCACAGCGACTGGAGACCGGAACAAGAGAGCCGTGATAGATGCGCCTCTCAAGCCTTCGATGCCAGCAATATTTAAAGGCACAGAACTCGAGAAGCAGTGGAACGCGCCACCTCTCGCGCCAACGGCAATGAGGTTCATTCCACCTCCAGACATGCCCGAACCTGGATCGCCGTTCATCAGCAAGTCAAGCCCAGAAGTCGCCCCGGTGATCCATAAAACTTTTTCCGTAGGCCCAGCGCAGTCGCCAACAAAGCCCATGATCCCGGCCTTCCTCGCAAACAACATGGGATCAAACGACCCCGGGGCCGCTGCGCGAAAGCAATACGGCGGTTTCGACACTAGGAGTGTTGCGCCGATTGACAAGACACCCGATAAGTCCAACAACGGCGCCGCTGCCCCAATTCCTCGTTCGACCTCACCACAGCTCCCAGGCCTCGGAGCCAGCAGATGGGCCCAGCCTGCCCAAGCAAACCCGATTCCACGCGCATCTTCACCGCAACTACCAGGCCTCGGAGCCAGCAGATGGGCCGCGCCTCCCCCAGCCCAAGTCAACAACGACGGCAATAACAAGGCATTCGTGCAGCCGACGCCTCTGAAGCGGAATAACAACAACGGTGGCAAAAAGAATTTCAGAAAAGGCTGGTGAAGCCCTAGCGCGGACCCATCAAGCGTCCAGCAGCATTGTCAATTCCACTCGTCGACCTCCTCCTTACTCAACTAGCACTCCGGCCGGAAACATCTGCCTGTCTCTCTCTTTTCGGCGTATTGACCCAGCCGACCACCAATCGGCCGTGCGTTCACGCTTGCTGAAGGACGACGAGCAGATATGGCTTTCCTGGCATTTCATCATTTACAGCGAGTTGGCGGAGATGGGTCGTTTCTTTTTTCTGCTTCTCGGAATTTATCGGATAGAGGTTGTAATGCGAATTTTGTTTTTATTGCGGGCTTGTGGTCTTTTTAGCGTGCTTCTTGTATTTGGTCTGGGTTTCTTGTATTTGGTCTGTTTTATTGCTTTTAGTTAATTTGCTGGTGTTCTGTAGCGTGCTTCTTGTATTTGGTCTTGTTTTCTTGTATTTAGATAGCTTGCTTGCGAACACAACTTGTTGTTCTGCACTTGGTATACATCTTGCCTCGGAATGTGAGTGACTTGTGACTTGTTCTGACATGGTTCTACCGACGGTGCTGCAAGTAGAAGTGAACTTTTTCCTATGCACTAGGATGATTGAATTGGGAAGATGATAGAACCTGGCTGCTCTCAACCACTTCTTATATTTCGAGTGCTACATGAGAGACTTCCCCCCAAAAACCCTGGGCTCGGCGGTACTCATTGCTCTTGCGCTTGGGATGGCGGTCATTGACTATGTTCCAGAGAAACCGTGACGACATGATGATGGCTTCGTGGAATAGTGACGGCACGCCCGACGGAAATCAGCGGCGAAGCATTTCCAATAACCCAAACTGGCAAAAACGCATCCAGAAAAGTCATGAAGCTTGGATCGAATCGTGGTGCTCTAGAATAGTACATGATGAGAGTCATTAATCTCAAGCCCAGCCACGAAGTCACTTACACACCAAGAATTCTTGAGACAGGACTTGCGAACGTGAAACATACCAGCCATGACACAGGCAAGATTGTTCCCATTATTGGGTATGGTACTCGTTGCTATGCCTTGCCATGCAAAGTAATACTCGCGATGTGAGACAACCCCGATGAATGCACTAGAGACATGACGAAGAGCTGATCGACCATTTATAACTCTTCGGAGAAGCCGGACGATGTCGAAGAATGACAGTGATCTAGAACGAGGACCCAGCGAGCATTTGTTAAGAGGTAGCATTCTTAGAGCGTCCAGTAGGACTAGCGCACAGTATTTGACAACGTGCGAGATTCAGAGTCGATGACAGGGGTCAGGAAGTCGACTGGTATGAAGTGAGTACGCGCTTTACAACGAGGGTACATTGCCAGCAGTTTTCTTTCCGAATGGTCTCAGAGTTTCACATGAGGAGTGATACTGTGTTTGGACTGTTTCCAGAGCCACAACAGTGGGCTTCTGGAGTCCAAGGTTGTCATTGTCATCTTTCCTCTTACATCCAGCTCTCTGCACCTCTTCCTAATCGATTCTAGTCTGTTCAGCTTCGTGCTTAGCCGACGCTCTCGTCTAGCGATCCCAAAGCAGCTAGCCCATCTATTGTTGGATGTTGACACGGAATTGCGGGGGAACAGCAAAATCTTTGCCGAGCTTCGGGACCTGATCTGTGGTGAAGCTAAGTTTGCGCTCTCGGGATGCCTTTGTCTCGCATTGCTGGGGGCGGTTGCGGAAGGTTTTGCTTTCCTGACCGGCGCATTGGGTGGCATTTTCGAGAAGCAGCTGAGCTCTTCATGTTGTGCTTGCGAAATGGTCAGACCGAGCCATGCCAATTACCTGAACAGCTCGAGTGATGATGTTGTTCATACGCTGCGTATGCTGGTCATATGCCGCAGTGCCAACGATCCATTGAGCGTTGTTGCGTTGCTGTTGTTCAAGAGCTGGATTTTGGGACCTGAATGCTTGGCGTTGTTTTATGCATGTTTGACGTGGGGTCTAAGCCACCCGACGCGGGATTTCAAGCGGGATATAATCGTGGGGTTCTTCTTGATTTAAGTATCAAAAGGTGGCATAGCCGATAGCCGTCCCTATGCCGCCCCCAAAAACAGAAGCAAGGCACATCTCTTTGTTCCACAATCGAAATGGCAGAAGAGGAGGTCGAAACGCTAAGGAAGATTGCGGAAACATAAATGGGAAAAAATGCTTAAAGAGTCGTGGTCATGCTGCAGCCACGGTTTACCAAGTTTTGAAAGAGGAAACCACTAGAACTACCTTACCTGTGATACCAGTGAAGCCACAAGCATGCGATTCGCCCGTCTTCTCGTTGACACAGTCCTTGTCATCTTCATCTCCACCTCGACGGTCCTGTCACACCCAACATACACCCCATCAGCAATAGAGATACGGCAGCCTCGAACAGAAAGCTCATACGATGCTCTTGCCGCATTTCAAAAGGAGCGCCGCAGACGATTTGTCTATGACCCTTGGCTCCATCACACCGACCTCCGTAAACGAACCATTGTCGAAAACGCCCTTGACTACCTCGATGACGACTGGGTGGGTTTCTTCGATGACGTTGCATACTTCCTGCCTCGTCCGAATGCGGCCTCCTCTCTTTACAAAGTCTACAACGACATATTCAGCCACGCCATCGGCGAGTGGGTTGACGAGCAGCCGGAGAAGAACCTCATCAGCATGAGTGAGGGCTTTTTCGAGCTGACCATGGAGGCGGTAGTCCCTTGGACTTTCGTGCAGACTTTCGCGGCGAGGTTGAAGCATGCGACCACGCAGGGGTTTGTGGGGAGTTATCAAGCAATATATCAGGATCCGAAGAGGCAGATTGGGGTGAAGGTCGTTTTGGCAGTAGGGGTGATGGTGGCGGCTGCGGCATGATGTAGGATGATGTTTGATATCTTGCAGCATCCGAAAGATTACTTTCGAAACGCCGATAATCTAGCCCAGCTGGTTTTTTGAGATGGTCATTTGGGCTCGATGAATTAAGGACGAATTTCGAACTCATTATGTGTTGCACCTCCCTCAAGTCGCAGGCGCCCCTCGTAGGGCTTGGGCAGTATCCATGGGAAGCTGATGGCAGAGCTCTTAGAAGGCTAATTCAACTGTCTAAGAAGACTAAATGCGATGATGGAGGATATAATCTTCTTTCGAGACTGGGGTCGTGGTGGCAGCTCCTTTGAAGACAGGAGAATTGTCCTACCTAGCAAGGCTTATTCTGCCTTTGGTGACGTTGAATTATTGATCAAGTGGACTCGACGGGTGAAGTTCTCCAGTTCAAGAAGCCTGCGAATTACAGCAGCTGTCCCAATCAAGACATTTAGAGGATGCAGACAGCCGGATCCCCAAGTGATGTCGATGACTGTGTGTGCATTGCTGATCTTCTTATATTGTAGCGACAGCGAGAACTCTTGAGCAAAGTCTTATACACCCTGACAGTAAACCAAATCACTCTGATCTGCACACAGCAAATCGGTCTCTTATTGTCTAGAATCGCGGCAAGTGTGGAGGTACTTTTGTCACCATATCGAGTTTCTAGGCATAACAGAGACGAGTATCACAGTATCAACAAGACTTGCAGTTCCGACAACATGGCTTGATCGAACCGCGAGATGTTCATCATTGAGCTGTCGTTGAAGGCTCGGGAAATGCTATTTTAAGATTGCCGTCAGCCCTACGGCGGGTAATTCCGGATGGTGCGACAGAGTAAATCGCGGCAGAACCCTTCCGTCTTCCAACATCCGGTCGCTGAATTGTTTCCCAGTAATAGAAATGCGCGTCGCATATACGCTAATCGTGGCATTTGCAAAGATCCTAAATCACCTATGACGCCCGATGGCGGCCGACGAAGCTACAGCTTCTTGCCACGCCACCCTACCTCCAATTCAGGAGGGACCACATCTCCGTACTAGTATCTTGTCTGGATACACTTGCTCGCTCTAGACAGGATAATTGCTTCAGCAGTGGATCGGGCACAGGCCATTCCTCAAGGTGAGATGCCATGAGCTTGGGTCAACGATGGCATGCAATATATAAACACATACGATCAAAATATAAAATGTTTTATGTTCCCGCTCACGAGTTGGAGTAAAGCGCTTTGAGACCGATTTCCAACAGCAGCCGCTTATGCGATGAACCACGCTTCATGTATACAGGTGCTTGTGCTCTAGCGCGCGCAAGGACATTGCGGCATGGTAAGCGATGGCAATCGAGCAATGGTCCCTTCTTTCTCCTCGCTTGTCCTTTGCTTTTAGATCTCTCAAATAAGTCGAAGCACCGTGCCTTTAATGTTCAGCCGAATCATGCTTGATCAGAGGAATAGCTCGGCCTATTGACTGCGAAGTCCAAGGACTAGTTTCCCTTGGGGTTTTGCAGGACAAGATCTCAATGTGGCAGCTTCAATGATTGCTCTTGAGACCGTCCCTTATTCGGGTAGAATGCTAGGAACGTGGTTGATTCGGCTACTGCTACCAACGATTGTGCTGTGCTATTTTACCGTTCTGTACTACAGCCAAGGTCACGCATACTTCCCAAGTCAAGAGCTCGGATCTTCCCCTACGCTTTCACCGTCGCAACCTCCGTCACCAGTGCACGAATATAGAAATATCGGGAACTCCACATTAGGCGTAAGACCTTCCCGACAAGCAACAGATGATCTGTTCGTGGCATATCAACAGAAGAGCCCTCCGCTAACGCTGTGTCTCCAGTTCCAGGATATCTTCGTACTCAACCTCCCTTCCCGTACCGATAAGCTCGACACATTTACCCTCACGTCTGCAGCCACCGACTTTACGTTCAAGGTACTTGCCGGCGTGGACGGCAAGACAGTTCCCGACAAGGCACTCACATCCACCGAAGGCCAACGATGGGAGCCTGGACGGCGCCGTCGAACCATCGGCTCCTGGCGTGCTCACCTGAACTTTGCCCGGCATATAGTGCGCAATCGTCTCGCCACTGCTCTTCTCTTCGAGGACGATGCCGACTGGGACGTTGACCTAAAAGCTCAACTGGAGCTTGTTGCACAGGGCACACGCGCACTCGGTGCAATGCCAAAGCGCCAGCACCCATGGTTGCAAGATCAAGTGGGAGAGGACAAAGCTCCCAAGGCGACTCCGCACTCCCCGTATGGCGATGACTGGGACCTCCTCTGGCTAGGCCATTGCGGCGTTACCCTGCACCAGGATTCGTCACAGATATTCCGCATCGACAACGACCCCACTGTCGCTCCGCCCCATCGCCGCATGTCTTTCAAGAGCTTCATCAATACCACAGCCTATCCAGACAGCACGCGGCTAGTGTTCCGCACAGGCCAGGGTTTGTGCGTGTACTCCTACGCCCTTTCCTACCGTGGCGCACAGAAGTTGCTTCTCAACGAAAACAACCGCAAACGCTCCGTGTCTTTCGACCTTTCAATCGAAAAGCTGTGTGGCAGCGGAAGCTCGACCGAGAGTGGGAACCCAGATGGGGGCTGGGTGGATGACTTCGTATGTCTGTCTGTATACCCACAGATCATAGACTCGCATAAGCCGGCTGGATCGACGGCCAGGGACAGTGATATCAATACAGCAGGCGATGTAGATGACAGGGAGCGAGGCTACACATTCAATATCCTACGGAGTGTGAGGATGAATTTGGACAAGTTAATAACATGGGGCGGATGGGAAGCCATGAGGCGACAAGGGGAAGAAGCGGTAGCGGAGCTGGAGCTGCAATGGAATGATCAACCATGCCCATCCAAAGATATACAGACAAGCATTGAATGGGTGGGCGAACTGGAGCCCGTGAAGGGAATGTTTGACTGATCGCAGCGTGTTTCTGTCCAGCGACCATAGCAACACTGAACATCGACGTCAATGTCGTATAAAGCATCTACTCCCCATAGAGGACTGTCTATAAAGTACCTGAGAAGTACAACCTAAGGTACCTTAACCTACAGTACATGTACCTTACCTTACCTTGAGGCGCACCATCACGTGATCAACATCTGGCTGGACCCTGAATCGTCCAAGGTTTCTTAGCAATGATGTCATTCTTTGCGCGTTGCGTTTTCGCAACGCTTCTACCCTTTGTGAAGCTATACATTGCTTCTCCCACGTATACTTTACCGCAACACCCATCCTTTTTAGAGAACCCTAGCAACCATTCCTCAGATTCACCAACATGGCTGCAGTTGACTTCGTGACCGGTTACATCTCCAACTATGTCGAGGGCATGGTGAGGCCGTATGTGGAGCAAGGGGCTGCCGCGGTCGGTGACGTTGCTGGCGGCGTTCTGTTTACTGTATGTGCCTCTCCGAAGCTTGTTCCTTACATGGAAGGTTATCATTACAGATGAGTGATTGCGATTTATTACTGATCATCGCGTACAGGCTGGCGACAAGATCTCCGCTGTTGGTCGGGGCGTTGGCAGTACCATCAATGGCTATTCTAGCGGCGTAGGAAATTCTATCAGCGGCGTAGCGGGGAGCATTCCCGTATGTTGAAGTCCCACTCATTCAGCGATCTTTATGTCGCCTTGTCTCGGATGCGACTGAGATGACGCGTCCTCGATCTGCCATCATCAGATGCTCGCCCGATCGCCTCTATTAGGCACAGTTGTACACTCATCGCTGACGGCAACAACAGGGTGCCCCCCAACAAGCAGCAGCGATCCCTAGAATGTCCGGGTCAACCAGCAAGCCAACCACCAGCAAACCATCAACCTCCGTTTCCTCCCAAGCCCCCAAATCCTCAGACCCGCGCAGCATCGACAGACCCGCAATGCCGACTACAGCCGAAGGACGGAAGAAAGAGATGGAGAGACTCAAGGCCAAAGGCATCACGCGAGCCAAGGACAATGCCGCTGCGAAGAAATCGCCTCCAGCAGGCGGAGCAAATACACCCGCCCAGAAGGCATTGCCGTCTGCTGGAGGAGCAGCTCCCAAGGCGACAGAGGCGAAGTCGGAAGTGGATGTTCCGGAGGAGGTGAGGCGGTCACGTAGGATGGCGAAGAAGGGGAAGAGGTCTGTGAGGACGTGATTGTGGATGGGTCGGTTGATATAGCTGTGTCATGTATATGTATATGTATATGTACCTTATACGATCAGAGCAGACGAGCTGGAAACGAGCCGCCTCTCTGAATGACCTCCGGTGCAGTCATCGCAGCATCTTCCCAAGCTCCCAATGACTCTTTCAAAATATCTCTTTTGGTTCAGCCTATTATCATTTCTCCTAGCAGCGAGTAGGTCCCCCTGTACTCCAATAATTGTTCTCCGCCTTTCATATACCTCCGCCTTAACCCCTACTTCTTATACCTCTTCATCAACTTCCGCATGCTACGCGTCTCCCACTCGCTTTTCTATACAGTGACCCGGGTCTGGTGAATTGAGACAATCATGCATTATCTAGGAGGTGCTATTGCCTACATCTCTGTGCGCATTACAAAGGGACTTTAGGAGGTAAGTGCATGAACCAAGTCTTGGCAAGTCCTTGGACAGCTGACACACAGTCAATGCATGATAGCGCTATCGGTCAGAGATTGTTGAGAGTCACATTGCACCGTGCAGCATGATGTGACGAGATGTGACGAAGAAAGGGGTTTTTGGTACTTTTCCATTAACCCACGCCAAGAGTCAGGCTTAGCCTAAGGCGGACACGATACATCGACGAGTCGGAAACATCGCCTGGAATTCCTAGTGCCTCGTTTCTCTCGGTCGAGACCCGAGGTTCAAACGGAGCTAACTCCGTCGTAATTTTTCTAACAGTGATAGCAGCAATAAATTAAACTTCGGTCCACCGCCGAGATGCCTCTTGAGTCGCCCACCTCTCGTTGTCCGCCCCATCTACCATGCCCACCCTACCAACGACAGTATGTTCGATTTCTGTCCTTCCATATCCGTGGAGAAGGTCGACAAGGTCATCCACAAGCTCGAGAACCGCCGCAGCTACTTAGCCAAAGCCCCGCACCAACGCAGATCTAAGAAACAGGTCCTTAGCGATACCATCATGAAGCTGTGCCCAGCAACCTGGCTCGCGCCTGTCATTCTCAAAGCGCATGCGCAGTATGAGTACAGGGAGGCTAGGCAGCAGGCAGAGAATCTACACTTCCAGTACGAGGAGAGGAGGAAGTCGGGCATGCTCATGTCTACCAATTCCGTGGTCGCCTTGGAGACTGTGCTCGCACCTGTTGACCAGAGTCCGCTTTCAGGCGGGGAGGCAGAGGACCCGTGGAAGTTGCCGTCCTGTTGCAGAAGTCCTTAAGAGGCGGTGGAATTGGTTAGAGAGACTTCGGGATGTGTGACGTGCTAAAAGCTGAGGTCCAATACTTGGTCCTCCGTCTCGCGGGTCCGAGATATTGCCTTCTGCCGTCAATCACACCTTTGCGCCTTCCTCTATCCTCTGTGGTCCCGGATTATGGGATACCCCTACTTACTGGGCGGCCAGACTGGCATTCTGGGGACATGAGAGTGATATCGTGTTCTAGCGGACGGGCGAGGCAAGATATTCGAGGATATAACGGGACCATCACATTGCGTCGGCTCTCGCATGCCCGTGGCCGTAAAGGACCTCACCTCTGATGTCCATGGCGTGGGTCAGTGAAGAGAGGCAACATGAAGTACGCCTAGTGCTGTTCACCAGTGTTGCAGCAGCCAGGCTTAGAGTATCGCAATAATGCAGCGATTCCGGGCACCAGGATGACTCCTTGGATATCTTATCTCGATGTAACTCCTATACACCGGAGACTCTCTTTCGCACCTCTCTGCGGACACTCGGTAAACTCATTGCAACATACTGATTGAACACTTCTTACAGGGTCCTGTGGATGTAGCACGCAGCCTGGCATTTGTACTCGTAGAACTGTACCCAGACTCCCCCTCATGTACGTTCAACACTGAGACAAGCGCCTTTGCTTCCTCTCTTCGAGATTGAATAAGTCGTGCTGTTGCAGAAACCCTCTTTCGGCGTTGGGCTTCCGCTGTCAAGGAAGAAATGTGATAAAGGATTTGGGACAACCCCCTCGCGAGTACCATTATCTTGTGTTCCCAGAATCCTTGAGGTCAGACTCCGGCCTGAGCAGCGCCAAGGAATCGCGCTGTATCCTCTTTGGAATTTGAAGATTATAAGAAAACCCTCCATTCTCTGCGGTCCATCCCATACGGCAGCGAATGCGAGTGTCCCCGCAAACCCTTTCACGAGAGGCGGCAGCAGAGGTCCACAATCCTGGTCTTCAAACACACAAGATGCAAGATCATATAGCATATGCTCATCTATATTGCCACTTTCTGAGATGTTTCATGTTGTCCATGCCAGGTGTCCGCAGAATCGAGCGACATGGCCTCTACGCTGTGGTATTGCTCTCATCAAGCCCTTGTAATCGACCATCAGTCATAGGGAGCCAGTGTCGTGCTACATGAAGGCTCTTTGTTTCCCATGCCAAACTGGCCAAAGCTAGATAATCGAATCCTTTCCACCGGACAAAGGCGGGCATTGATACCAACATACGAGAGAGAACAAAGGACAAGTGTGTGCCACGTGCTTGTTGTCCTTCTGTATATGTCTACCATGCTTGTCCCCGTGGGCGCAGACTGTTACGAGAATTACATACTCGAATTGGACTTTTCAGCCTGGCCGCTGCGGTCTTCCCAAACCAGACTGTCTTTACCACTATGTACAATACATTCTTTACCAGTATTTCCTTGACCATCTTCCTTGCCCTTCAATATGGCACCGGCGCCGCTGGATATTACACCACTATGTTTAGTGCCGGCAATGGCCACTGGGAGGGATTTGCGAAAATGAATTGGATGTTTGCCTTGTAAGATTTTGCCATCCCATCCGAATCTACCCTCGCAACTGCTGACTTCTCTCACAGCGGCGCATCCTATACCGCCACCGGCTTCGACTGGAAGAACGGAGCCCAACCGGGCCCAAACAACCCGCTCGGCAACCCCAGCACCTACAAAGGCCACACCGCCTGCAACGGGCCCAACTTCATCATGTACATGACAACGCAGTACAACCACAGCTTCGTGAAGGCCTACGATCTTTCCTGGGCGGGTGCCCCTGTGCCTGGCATGCTCGGCCAGGTCAGCTCGGTTTTCGCACCCTTCTACACCGGCGGCGGGAGGCTAGATCCCAAATGGGTACCCTCGCGGACATTGTTCCCAATCTTCGTCGGGATCAACGATCTTGACCACTGGAACACCGGAACCACATTTACGACAGGATTGGCGGCACACAGGGATGACGTATTCACCCAGTATGCCCGTGCTATCGATCTCGTAAGTCTAGCCTCCGAGCAGCTCCCCCACACAAATACTAATCCATCCCCACAGCTCTACACCACCGGCGCCCGCAACTTCGTAGTCTACAGCGCCCCCCCCCTCGACCGCGCCCCCGAATTCTCCTACGTCCGCGCTCCCAAGCGAACCGAGATCGCCGACTACAACGCGCGCCTCAAGGCCATGGCCTCGGCCCTCGCCAACAAGCACCGCGACGCCATCATCTGGCACGTCGACCTAAACGCGCTGTTCACCGATGTCTTGGACAACAAAGACCGCTTCGTCCAGACGAGGGGCTACAAGGAGTTGAATGCCATCTGTCCGTATTATGCGAGGAATTGGTTGCAGCTGCCGAGTATGGGGTATAAGGATGCGAGTTGTGAATTCAAGGTTAGTGAGTATTTTTGGTTGAATGGGAGGCATGTTACTTATCCGTTGCATGATTTGTTGGCGGAGGTTACGCATGATGCGTTGTTGGCTAGTCATTAGCCTTGTTGTATATTTTTGTTTAGTGGGGCCTGTGTTTAGCGTTCGATGGTCGTGATCTTGCGAGTGGTCACAGCGTGGACGTTGAAACTCTCGCAACTGGGCGGAGAAAACTGTTTGCGTTCTGGAAGCGATACAAATAAGCTCCGAGTCTTCTTGAAAATTGATTTACGTTCCCTGTCACAAACTTGGTCCAGCACCAATGAAGTATCAGACTTGAGGACGACCCGGTTTGTTGGATCTTCCTACGTTCTGGATCTTGAGGTTGTTGGAGAGAGGTTGTGGGGGGCTGCTGGAGGGAAGCAGGTGGAGGGGAGGGAAGGGGGATCTTGGGGGGTTGGGCGTGGTTTGGATTAGGAATTATACAGCAGTAAGGGAGAGAAATGTATAGAGATATTTTGGAATTGAGACGCTTTCTACGGGGCTCCTTGAGGGTTGAGTATCGGTCTTTTGTGTTGGTCCGTCAGACTTCGAAAGAGGTTGCTGTTCTCCTGGTTGTTTGCGGAAGAGGGGACTATTGATGTAGAATGCTGGGGTCTGGATGATGGGAACTATGATGATCTTACTTCGGTTGAATACTCGAGGAATATTGACAATATAGTATTAGCGTTTGGTTTGTTCGAGCTCCTTGAGAAATAGAGCTTGTCCCACGATATCGACATTCTACACTACACAAGGCGAGATGCGCATTTGCGTCGATGAACAAGCACGAAACAGATTAACAATATGTAGTCATCAGCGTTTAGAACATCGCACAGATTGTTGTTATGAGTGTTGAGAATCATAACACAGATTATTAGCTCATCTCGACATAATTCATCAAATCACTCCCCTCAAGCTTTTTTATCTGCATAAGCCTACCTTCTCAGCTAAGAAGCGTTCAGCCCATTGTACTTGGCAATGGAAAAGTTTGAGAAGCCGGACATAGGTCACTCCTGCCAATTGACCCTCCCGCTTCGAAACAAGCTAACCATCCCCATAGGCAGGAGGCCTGGATCCACGATGTTGAGTCCTCCAAACTTGCTAATCATGCCAGGGCCGTACAACTGCGCTACCCACTTCCAATAAGGTTCCATAGAATACCAGTTTGCCAGAATGCCACGCAAGCCTGACTGACTACCTAGCGAGTTGAGGGCCATCTTGATCTCGCCGTTATGATCCGTATCGATGCTTTCTTCCTCTGGTCGCTTCAGTAGGGTAGGGAAGACTTTAGCCAGCTCGTTTTCGAACCCGTAGCTGAATTCTTCGCGGTATTTGATGAATTCCTCAAAGGAGAAGAATACGTCGGCATTATCGGGCTTGAACTCGGGATCGAGCATTGAAGAGGGGGGCTTGTATAGTTGGCCTCGGTCAAAGCAGTCCTTGCGATACTTGTAGGCGTCTTTTTCGGCTTCGAGGAATTCGTCTATGAGTTTGGCAGGATCTTCGTGGACGGTCTCGCGGAGCTGCAATAGGCCGATGAAGGGGTTTCGGACTTCGAGCCCTCCAAGCTCGGCAGGGAAGTAGAAGTAGCCGTCCGGGATGTTCACAACGCCGAAACGTTGTTTGATCGCTTGCTTGAGGAACCCGAGAACGCTGCCTGCTCTGCCCTCGAGGTCTGCGCCTGCGCCTGCCCCGCTGCTCGACGATGCAAAGACCTGCCGCTGGATGCGCTCATGGGTGGCGAGCATATTATCCACATGCTGGCGGCCGAAACAGTTGGCTGGCTTCCCAAAGTTCGAGGTGAAGAAAGTTGCAGCATAGCTGTTCCACGCTTGTATCCATCCAAAGATATTGTTTGTCTTATCTTGGAGCTGGCGGTTGAGTTCGTCAATGTGAGTGTCGACCATCTTCTGGTCGATCTCGAAGCGACCCGAATCAGGATTGAGGTACAACATGCCCCATCTGATCTGTCCTCTTGGCAGTGTCTCTCCAAGATCAAGCGATACTATCTTGCTTGGGTTTTTTGGGTCTCGAGACATACGTGCTGCACCAGTCCGTGCTTCGTTAAGCTTCAGACCCGTCGTACTCATAAACTTCTCAATGATTGACCAGGACTTGCTGCACGTCGCTTGACTCGAGGACCAGAACCAGAAGTCGTCGTTCGTCCTCCACAGGAGTTCACCTTCGGTTGATTGATTAATTTGAAAGTCCAGGCAGAACAAAACAATTTCGCCAAAGACCTCGCTGAGTACGTGCGACCCAGGGGTACCGGTTTGGCGCTGACGAGGGGTTGACGACTCTTCGTCACTGAAACGGAGAGGCGCTTTGAGAAAGCGATTGAAGAATTGAAGCCAATCCTCGGAAACACCGAGGAAGGACAAGACGCAATCGATGGTGGAATGCGGCAGAGAAGGATACAATGCGTCAACCTGGGACCTGAAACATGTGAGTTCCCCATTCAGCCGAGTTTCCACAAGTATCTCCGTCGAAAGAAGGTGCAGCAGGCTCTGCTTAGCTTCCATCGCATTCTTGGGCTTGTATTGATCGTCATCATCCTCATCCAATTCCTCCTCCATTTCGTCCTCCATTTCGGCTTCTATCAGGGGTGAGGGTACCACTTTTCGAGAGGCCATCTGTACACGTGGCGCTTGCGCTCTTCTGGCGGTCTGCTTGGTTCTTCCTGGTTTGGATGCTGTTTGGACAGCAGATTCTTCCAAACAGGCTTCCTCGTCGCCTTCCTCATTAGCTCTTTCCTCTTCCTCGTCATCAAGGAGATTGGACAGGAAATATCCGCTACGGTACATCGCAAGCCGTCTAGTACAGACGCTGGAATGTTCAGACATGACGCCAAGATAGAATTGTCGTCGCTTTTGGTCCAGCAGTGAAATCGATGTCTTCGAGGACTTCCAAACGCCCGGAGATTGTCGGAATTTGTTTAAGGCGGATTTCCAGAACACCGACCAACGGACGCCAATGTATTGCAGGAAAATCGCTTCTAGGAGATCTTCATGCATATAAATGTTATACGTCCCGTTGAGTTGGCGCCGTTGCTCCATAACTACCTCATCACCCCAGGACCAGTCCGCCAGGGCCATCATGCGCATGTTCAGCACATCCGCTACTTCGTTGAGAATGGTCGTATTTGAAAGAAAGTCTCGTAGCACCTCCCGCTTCTCGTTGTCCAAGAGATCTGAGGCGAGCAAGCCTTTTATGGTCCAGCCCAGAGAGTACTGGTTGAAGTTTCCAGGTGATACCAAACCTCGCCCGAATTCTTCTGCCTTGTCACGTAGAACCCGAATTGCCTTGAGTAGATGTTTGGAATCATTGGGCGCGGATTCAAACAGGTGGTGGAGCATCTCCCTCATGGCTGTGTGGTCGATATGCACTGGCTCAAACACCGACTCTTCCCATTTGCGACGGGACTCGAGTTTCTTCCCAGCGGAGACATGTTCGAAATCCTTCATGTCGACATCATCATTATCTTTGGCTGCGAATTTCTGTTTTGCGGACAGCCACTCGGTTGTCAGCTGGCCATAGAGCGAAGCAAAGTCGAACTTCAGAGACTGGACTTCGAAGTGACGAAGCAAGGTATACTGCCACGAGTCCACGAAAGCGGGCGATACTGAGGGATCGTATCGTGCTTGTGCCAGGAATCGATCAAGATTCTTGAGATCAAGCTCAAGCCGCGGGTTGTTGGAAGCCCCACGGATGACACGTCCTTTGGCAGTGGAGATCGAAGAGCATGCTTTCAGACCATTTGTCAAGATGCGCACTTTCTCTGTTCCATCCTCTTCCAGTTCAGCGCCTGCTAACGTCCGGCGTCGTTGATCCTCGAATTTCGACCTCTTCTTTGCGAGCTCACTCAATTTAGTGTGGGTGATTCTAAGCAATGTCTGAGAATAGACACTGCCACCAGATGCCATAATGCGAGGATCTGATTGCAGTGATCAAAGTTATGATTAGCTTTGAAACTCCGATGTAGACTGCGAAATAGCAAGAAGATTTACAGGAAGGAGACAGCACCCGCAACAGCATGAAATAGTTGGATTTGAAGGATTCACTAGTCTCCCATTCTAGGCAGAAGCCCGTTAGGCAGCAGCAGGCACATCTTCTTATCACCTGACTTGAAGCACAACTGCACGACCCCGAACTGAGCTTCTTGAGCATCACATAGTATGGCTATCGACATTAACGTATCTGGCGCAGTATATACGTCGGCGTGACAGAGTTGCCCGAGATCTGATTCCGAATCCTGAGATTGGCACTAGCTTTAAAAGGGAGTAGACTGCCAAGAGAAAAAAGATCTTGGCGCTCGTCAGTCTCCACCACGCAAGCAGCTGGGAAGCGAGACCGACGCGCTTACTCTGCGAGTCAATTTAGAAAACAACGTCAAGAGCGACTAAGATTATTCGTGCATGCTCGAAGCTACCATCTATTGATCCGACCTATAGTTCCTTCCGAAACTGCGCGGCTGATGGAGCATTGGATGGGCCCATCGCTATGATGGCCCTGGCGGGCGCCTCCTAGACAAGGGAGGAAGTCATTGCTCCAAGACATGTACTACAATGAGGGTGAGTATCGCGCTTTTCAAAGAATAGGTTGTCCCGCGATGAAATGACCCAAGTCGGAGATCAGCGGGCCGTGCAGGAATGTCTCTGCTTGAAACTCGGGAAGCCGATTCACTTCGTTCCATGTCTATTTATATTCGTCTTTCTTCGGAGCAAACAATCTGCTTAGAGAATACTCTACAAGGTTCGCTCCCGTCTACGGTACCATCCTGGAGCTTCATTGGGTCGCATAAAGATTGGACATGGCCCGTGAGGATAAATTACAATCTAATCATGGTACTTTGGCCCCAATATGGCATCATTGGCCTGAGCGCTGAGAAGACGGACTTGAACAATAAGATGCTCTAGGACACGGTACACCATGGTCTCTGCTTGGCCTTCGCATTGCCGTCTTGCGGTCTATAAAAACACGATGTCAGCAGACGTTTCTGTGGAGAGAATCTTGCAAGCTTCTTATAGCGAGACACCTCGAGTGAGACAACATGCCCTTCACAACAAGATCAATCATCACAATTTGCTTTGCGCTCTCGCCCATCACGAATGTTTTCGCTGCATCTATTTTACATCCGCGTCAGAGTCCCGACTGTAATAGCCCCGGCGGTATCCGTGGCATCGATCCATCATGCTGGAACACTCTGGGTATGACAGCTTATACCCAGAATTGGTGGAAAGCACATCAAGCCTCCTGCGGCAGCATCCCCTTTTCGACCTGCTTCCTCGATACTCTGAAGCTTGGGACACATGACTGTACCGGTGTGAAGCCCGGAGCCTGCCCTGCACCGGATCCAAATGCCAACAATATAACGGCACGGGACTTCTACATCTTGTACAACATATATGCCATCAACCAGGTCTTCAATTCATTATATCTCGCGATCGGCAATGCGAACACACTAGCATCGGAGACCGTTGGCGCCATCGTGACGCTCCTGGACCCCCCTCAAGCGACCAACATAGCCTTGAACGATGTCTTGACAGCCCTCGGTGCTGGTCTGGGACTGATATCAGGTCTGGAAGGCATCGCTGGGTTGATCCTTCGAGTCAGCAATCAAATTCCGGGGATCGCTAAATACCTTTTCCCCGTTGGGACGACACAAGATCAGGTCAACCAATGGGCATCGATCAGCAACCAAGTAGGTACAGTGGTCCAACAGTTTCAAGGAAGTGTCTCGCAGATCATTCCGACAATCAACAACGACGTGACCAACTTCATAGCCTTCGCCTCCACGGGAGGTTTCTCCGTCACCCCGCTGCCCGATCTTTCAAACGAATCCAACGCTCTCCTCAAAGGCCTGACCACCTTCATCGTTGGCAAAGCTCTGGAATCCAGCAACATCCACATCGGTCGCGCAGTGGACACAGACGTCAATGCGCTCCAGCTCAACTCCAGCGACACCATCTCCTACGACACCGGCTGCGGCAAAGGCTACGACGCCGCCGGGATCTGCGGTCCCTTCTGGTTTGACCACAAGAACGCCGTGACCTACTCCCTGAACAACTACAACCACATGCCCACAAACTACCACAACGTCATGGAAACCCTCTTCGCCAACTGGACCACCGGCGACCTCCTCTTCGGCGGCGCCGCCCGCTGCGCCGCGCAAGGCGGACCCAAGGGCAGTCTTGCGCAGACCGTACTGGGCGCCAACGGGCAGGTCACGATCGACTGTCTGAGCTCTGCGAAGATCTGCACGTGGGATGTTAATAGCCTCTATGTTGATCATGAGTTCACGGATTGTCCGAGTCAGCCGGGGTATGTCGCAAATGGGTGCAGCGGCACTTGTGGGAATAGTGATGGTGCGACCGCGTCGGTCAATGTGCCGAATGGCTATCTTGGAGCGTATTTGCTGGGATCAAACATGGCTTGTGTTTGCAATACCTGAGTTTGGGGGTTTGAGAGAGGGATGATGAAGGGAGCGGTTCTTTGTAATTTAGCTTGGGCGTTGGGCTGAGTGTGTGCGCAGAGCTGTAGCATAGCGTTGGATTGTATTGAGCAAATCGTTGTTCTGCCTTTCGTATTGACTTCAGGCGTGCATTATATGTTAGCAACACCATTGTCCCGGAGCCGCCCTGTCATGAAAACCTGTGCCTGGTGAGCAAGTACACTAAATGATCTCAAGGTTGGTTTCTGGCTGAAAGCGCAATAGCTGCGGCTTGATCCAAATCAGTATATTGTGCCATTATCGTCAACGGCCGCAATCCTGGTAATTCAAGAGCGGTGAGCAAGACCTCTTCTTGTGCGTTTTCCCCCTGATGTTTGTTCGATGTTCACTTGTAATCTCCTAGTAATTCCCTAGCAGCAGAGCTCAAATTCTTGGCGCTACCAAGCCATTACAGCTCCAAAAGGGTGTCTGCCTTTGTGCGTGACTGCGCCTGTGCGTATCATACTCCTCCATCCCCCTCGATATCTTTTATGCTCTGCTCTATCATCGAGCATATAACGAATACAGAAAATCCGAGTCTGTCTGCTCCATACAATCATGCCACTTGAGTACATCAGACCTTTGTGCGAAGATTGAACTCAGACAACATCAGAAAGTGACGCATGTACACACGGACTTCAGCACAAGTGCCGTCAGTGAGCTCAAGCTTCAAGGAGCGGAGCTCCGACGCACGGTCGCTTGAGGGAGCCGCCAAGCGTGGTGGACGGACTCGGGGGTTCGTGATGTCGAAGGTTTTGAGCCTAGCTTGCAATTTTCCTTTCGGGGGGTGATCTATTCGGTTGTGTTTGGCGTTACGATCTCAGCGCCGTTGGAGGCAGGGGAATGGGCTGTGGCTTCTTGAGTGGGGAAGGGGGATTCAGAAAGTCCTGGAGACCTTTCTCTGATACGATATTGAACAGGCCGTGGGAAGCATGTATAAAGTACCACAAGAACGCGACGCAAATCGACCAGATTTTAGATCTTTCTCGCTTAGAAGATAGGGTAGATTTTGCCGACTCTTTCAACGGGGACACGCATCCTTCCCATTCACTGTATACATGAGTGTTTTGAGTACATAGAGCCATGATAGAAATTATAAGTCACGACCTATCTGTGGCATCTGATCGAATGAGCGGTCCAAAGAGAATACTCTTGACCGGGCGAGATTGAGGAGATTGTAGAGCGACGACCACAGCGGCACAAAAGATGATCTGGAGAAGAGATTCATCTCATGGAAGGTTCAATTAGCAGGCCGACAGTTGACGATTAGTGGCTAGTGTCACTCTGCCTAACGTATGATGGCTTCTGTATAACTAGTAGTGAAAGGCCGAGAGTACTTTAAGTTATTCGGATGAACATGCCGAGGATCACCCGGTGGCTTGGCACATAGACTTGGCATTGTGACTTCATCTTTTTTCATCAACAGCGGATTCTCCACCACTACCGCGTATCTCTATCAAGAGTCGACATCTACACAATGTCTACCGAGTCTCTTGCTCTGCTTCGACAGAATGCTGGCCAAGAGATCAGCGCGCTGGCAGAAGAACACATCAAGCACGACCTACAAGACTCCGATCGGGACCTACTCAACAGCGCCGCAAGTAAATTCGGCACTCATGTTAAGATTGGCTCACTGCTCGGCCTGAGCTTGGGTGCACTGCTGGCCTTTAGACTTCGTAGGACGAGGTTGCAGATGTTTAGAGCTTTTAGAGCACAGGAGAAGCCCACGCATGTCAGATTCGCTGACGGAAGGGAGGGTAAGTTTTCTGGCCGTGTCGTGCGAGAGTATCGACTGACATCTGCTCTTCCCATACTCAGAAGCCGTTCAGGATGTTACGCTATTCCTCAGACTCTCTACCCTTGGCGATGTCGCTGCGTATACTTTCTTTGGCTTCGGTGGTCTCTTTATCGGTGGTGAGACTGGCTTTCTCACCGGCAGCGGTTCGGCAGTCAGAACGATCAATCGGGATCCGGAAGCCAGGGAACGGATCGAGACTGCATTTCGAAGGTTCAGGGCAGATGTTCTGAGGAAAGAGGCAGATGCCTTGGACAAGAAAGAGGGTGTTGCCGATATGCTTGGGCTTTGAGGACACATCTAGGCAAAAGGTAGGATGGAATCAAAAAGGAGACAGACACAGTGGAAGGGGTTGCCAATCAGCTTGCCGTCGTATATCACGTTGGGAAAATGTGCAGACACCCTAGGATAAGAGTCGGCATACTGCCATCGGAAGGGTCACCAGGACTACTACGAATACGACTATCTCACCTCTACCTAAGCGCAGGAGCAGAACGTCGTATGTGAGCAGGTCAAAAGGAACGAATGCAATGAAAAGGAATTGTAGTGGACGGTCCCCATACTGAATACTATGGTGGGCCTCGTCCCTGGCACTAGCCCCCTCGTCGTGCAGGGCTGTAAGAGAGAAACAAGTCTGAATACGCCGAAATCTAAAAGTCACTCAGTATGGGTCCTTTCCGTGCTCTTGATGACGCTTGAACTATACCCCAACTAAAAACTCTCCGCACTTGATCCGTACAAACCACGATCTCGTTCGCCTCCGAGGAATGAATGTGCTAGACGTTTCACTGCAGAGTTTTTACGTGGTTAGCTGCATCGATCCGTTCAGCATGCATGGAACGCTCTGGCAAGCGCTAAGCGAAATTGTGAGTCTCTTTCATCATCTTGTAGTTGCTGCGGTCGTGGTATACCGGACGCAGCTCGACTCGGCTATCGTTCTCTAATTCGTCTGTCTCTTGCAAAGTGTTCTCGCTCCTGAGCTTTCGAAGAGTGGCGCTCAACGCTTGATGTAGCCTCGGTTGAGTATGGCGGTAAACGGCGGCCATTGAGGGCATACAAGTCACCAGGAAACCAGCGGTTATCTCTATGATCCTACAGTGGTGTCAGTGGAAAATCAATGATCCTCAGAAGTTTACCCACGTCACAATCCAAACGGAAATGATGTCCCAGGTATTGTCCTTGCTTCTGCTAAAACGCGTTCGGAAGACAATACTCAGGATACTGCTTATTACTGCCCTGCAAACAGGTTTTAGTACAATATACCCAAAGCACGATCGGGCATTATAGAGGCTTACGCGATACCACTTGAAAATATCGCTGAAACACCGATCTTGCGTCGTGTCGGCATCTGCAATGACCAGACGGCAGGGAGAGGTAGGCATAAGATATAAATGTCGCTCGCAAGATTAAATGATCCTACCACTATGCTGAGAGGCTGGCCTTGCTTCTGACATTTTGCTGAGGAGATCGCAGTTAACAAGTCGAGATGCGTTTGGCCCTTTGGCGCACAGAGGATAAGATATGCGACGGCGGTGGAAAGGTAAAAGAGCCCTGTGAAACAGATGCCGAAGTATGCAAGCCACCTCAGCCACCGGAGCTGGCCAAAGATTTCCAGGAATAGTAGGAGCAACGTTGCTTTGATGAACCATATAAACGGCCCGTACATAATCTCATTGGCAAGCGTCAACTACTCAAAACACTTAGACAAATCTATCAAGAGGGTCTGTACGTGCGGACCAGGAACAGACTTACACGTATCAGTTCTACCGACAGGTCGCCGATCTTGTAATCCCACTCATGACGGCCATAAGCACCGAGATGGACAGCTATTGCATGTCAATGAAAGAGATTATCTCTCATAACTCTGGAGTGTGCGTACCTGCCAATGTCAAGCAGATATATGAGCATCCGCCAACCTAAACTGGGTATCAACAAATGGAGCTCTGCAGATGGCTTGCGTAATTTACAAATCCAAGCAGGCAAGCTACTATGCCACAGTCAGAAAAGGGCTGTTGAGTTGGGTGTCCAAAGCATACCGTCATCCCACGTTCTTTTCTTTACGATGAAAGCCTTGGCATAGAGCCTGAAGCTGGCGAAGATAATGATAAGGGGTAGGCACACAGCTGCTGAAACATCAATCCTCGACACACGAGTCTCTGGATTCGTAAAGTTGGGTATGACGCCTGGTGGGGGGACGCCGGCGGGCATGTCCCAAATATCAGGCACCCTGTCCATGTTGCTTGCAGAGAGATACTGACCGTGACGGAGAGCGGCGTATCAACGTCTTATGATCTGGAACCCCTGGTATGTTATTCGTTACGGTGCCCACCACCATTCCAACCAGTCCATTACTCGATTCGCTGTTGCGGATGTAATAGTGGCTTAGCAAGAGGGACAACCTGCACGATAATTTCATGCGGCGTGGACGCGCACTAGAGAGTCGCCTTCTGCCTGTGGAGGTATGTCCATAGAAAAATTGAATTTTGACGTGGTCGTGAGACTGAACACCTGTTCCGCCAAGGGTCAGCACTAACGCACTCGCATCCTACGCTGCACTCGCATCCTACGCTGCACTCGCATCCTACGCTGCACTCGCATCCTACGCTGCACTCGCATCCGACGCTAGAAAACGAGACACACCTATGGACGCAACAACCTGACGGGCTTCATGTAGACAGTTGAGTGAGCATGCTTGATCTGGTGTGAAATCGAGATTTAGTGACCCCATGAATGCCAAGATGCTAACCAGAATGGGCTATAGCTCCGCAGGCTGCGATTTCCACCACTTCAATACCTTAGGCGATGGTTTCACACCAGCGGCGGCGTAGATACAACGTAGCTGCTCAGATCTGTACGGACCTAAATGCCTTCGTTTCATGACTTTTCGAATACATGGTGTTTCCGAATGCCGATTCAATGGGATCGCCGGCCGTCCGCTGGATTCGCTCCGTCCAAGTCCGATTCTGTCTGACTGCATGCATCTTCGCTTGCAGTGGTCGTGTGGATACTATCTCTAGATGAGTTGACAGGCTCGGGTATCTGGATTGCGGCTCATGTGGATTGCCTTATTTAGGCAAAAATGGTGTGAACGAAATTTCGAACATTTTCGTGGCGGTGTAGCAGTCACCCTGCACAATGCGCCTCCAGCACGGCACGTAGCTGATATCGACCGCTTCCAGCTACAGCAGATCCGGTCTCAATTTGTCAAAGGTTCGAGGATTCAAGGCCACCTGTTCAAACTCTACATTTGACTCTCCAGGTAACAGCGCTAACAAGACGGATAATATGATCCCCTCAGCTGTGCAGAGTTGCGGACAATCACTGAAGTATACGAGCCGTTATGATACTCTTATTACGACTCATCCCTTATGGCTTCATACTCCTCACCGTTGTCGTTATCAAGCTCCTCTTCTGGGTTGGCTTCATGGCATCAAGGCTACGGCCTCTTTCAAAGATCCCGGGCCCATGGTGGGCAAGATACACGAGATTCTGGCTTGTCAAAACACTGGCCTCTGGGCGATCCCAACATGTTTTCATCGATGTTAACAAAGAATATGGTAGCGTCCACCTCATTCTTTCCCGAGAAACAACAAATCTGATGTTGGCTAGGACCATTGGCTCGTATAGGTCCCAATAGCATTTTAACGGACGACCCAGTCGTAACGCGAAGGATCCTAGCACCACGATCTTCCTACACCAGAGGCCCATCATTCGATGCGCTCAGGATTAATCCAGCCGTGCCGGATATTGTCTCCGAAAGAGATCCCAAGAGGCACCATAGGCTTAGATGCAGGTTGTCTGCTGGCGTAAGTCTGTTCTGCTGCTGCTTGTATTCGATAGCTGATGATCAGCGAATCAGTATGCCGGTAGAGATGTCGATAGCATCGAACGCACAATTGACAAGCATGTCCTGCACTGGCTTGATAAGATCAAGGAGAACTGGATTTCTCGTCCGGGAGAACCCAAAATCTTTGATATTGGAAGACGTATCCATTATCTCACAGTGGACATAATAACGGACCTTGCTCTAGGTGAGGCATTGGGCTATATCGAGAATGATGACGATACGTATGGCTTGATGTCCACCATCAAACAAGGTAACATGGTATGTCAGCATTTCTCGGTGATACACGAGTTGAATACAATTTTCTTTGGCTTGGCACAGCTTCCCATTGTCAAAAGGCTTGTCTTACCATCCGCCACTGATAAGAACGGTCTGGGTAAGATCATGGGTGTATGTGATCACTGCTCCAATCTGGCCAGCTCCTTTTAGTCTGACCTACTCTATCCAGATTATACGGAAAGCTGTGGATCAACGATTCGAATCCCATCCAGCACCGAGGCGGGATCTTCTGGCTTCTTTTCTCAAGCACGGACTTCCACGACGCGAGGCTGAAGCCGAGCTTGTCATCTCACTGTAAGTCAACGTCACCCTTGGAGGTCTCATTCATCAACTGACGAGATCAGAGTGGCTGGATCTGATACTACGGCCACTGCAGTCCAGAGCACTCTGCTTGCGATTATTTCAAACCCTCCAGTATACGGGAAACTGAGGGCCGAGATTGACACCGCTGTGGCTCACAGTCTTGTGTCACTACCGATACAGAACAACGAAGCTGCACGACTTCGGTACCTATCGGCATGTGTACTAGAAGGCCTCCGTAAACACCCGCCTGTTGCCCAGCTTCGAGAACGCATGGCTCCACCAGAAGGTGATTACATCCATGGCTTCCGTATTCCGGGTGGAACATGCATTGGGTTTAACACATGGGGCCTACAAATGAACCAGATCTTTGGGGAGGACCCGGCAATCTTTAGGCCCGAGCGCTGGCTCATCGACGACGTAGAATGCTTGAGCTCTATGCACCGTACTCTCGATCTTGTATTCGGTCATGGTTCGACGAGGTGTCTAGGCACTCCAATCGCGATGACCGAGCTGAACAAAATCATCTTCGAGGTATGTCATCATCTCGTGCGGCCCGCTATAGGCAGAGGCTGGACTGACGGTGAGGTAGCTCTTAAGGCACTTCGACATCACGACAATCGATCCACAGCGACCCCTAAAGAGTACCTGCTACGGGATCTTCTACCTGGAAGACTTTGAGGTGAGGGTAACGTCACGGGCATAACGGTTTAATTCTTATTTAGCTTTCTATTGAGCCATAGACTGGCCAGAGGCGTGGTAAATATGATTGGATGATTTTGGGCCATAGCATGGAAGCGTGAAACAACGCCAAGACTGCATTGTCGACGTAGCTTGCCGGTCTGAATCCTGTGGGATTACGCAGACTTCTAGGCGCATGCACGCTGCTTGATGCATATCATGCAATGCAACAGATGTAGATATTGTAAATCGCTTAGAAGTACCTTAGAGTTCAGCCTGACAGCAACTATGACAGTATGACTGTCACCGCGAATCGCAAGGCCTGGGCCTAAACCTAGTTCAGCCGAGGGACGCTATGTCCACGCGCCGTGGCGCCGTAGAATGCCTCCCGAAGGGAATTAGCATGCGCTCCATCCCGGACCCGCTTTTTACTACGTACATGTACTTCTTTGCGCAACAGCATCGCCCCATGCATGGTAGCCTTGCGCCTGCATGCAGGCTTCAATTCCCTCTGCATTTGACCTGCGCGGCATCGGAGCGCTGCCTGACTCTGTACGCCGTAAGGCGACTGGGTCACTCTGATTGGAAAGTTGGCACTGCCTCTCGACCGTTTGCTTTCTCCACCTACAACCGGAGTCGGTTCGTTTCTACCTCTCAGCAGCTGCGGTCTTTCAATCCACCACATTCGAGCACTGTCACCTTGCCGTACCAACTCATCATGGACTTTAAAGCTTCGGTGGCTTTTCTTTCAATATCCACCCTCCTGTACTACCTCTACCGTATCAATTCCAAGGTCGAAAGGGCCAGCATGGAGCCCCCTACTGTATATCCCAGGGTGCCTATCGTGGGACATGTTCTGAACATGATATGGAAAAAATTCGAATACTACGTCCAGCTCAGGTTGCAATGTCTCGATCCCAATCAAGTCGCCCACAACAACTGACAATGTAGGGACCAAAACACGCTTCCGATATATACGCTCGCCATACCTGGGGCCAAAATCTATATCATAAATTCTCTGGAGCTCATTGCAGCTGTCCAGCGCCACTCCAAAACCCTCGCTTTCCCGCCTATCGAGGCCAAGATGGGAAGACGCATGAACGCATGGAGTGATGAAGCCGACAAGATCATCATGACGAATGTGAACGGTGACGAAGGCGATTGGGGTATGTCGGTGGAATCGTACCAAGCTATGCGTTCAGCATTGACGCCCGGTGCGGACCTGGACGCAATGAATCGTGTGATGATCCAGAACATCGCGGCATCGTTGGAACATATCCGGCCTGAGAAAGGTTGTCTCGGTACGAGTATTAGCCTGATGCGCTGGCTACGTCACGAGCTCACAATGGCGACAACAAACGCTGTATACGGTCCACTGAACCCCTACGTAGATCGCAATGTTGAGGACGGGTTCTGGTGAGTCTCATATCAAGCAGGTTTCGTATTCACTGTGCAACACATGTGCTTACCATTCCCTTAGGCACCTTGTGGGCGATCTGACGATGATGTTTGTCAACTTCATGCCATCAATAACTGCTTCGAAGGGCTATCGTGGCCGTGAGACAGTGGCCAGAGCCTTCGTCGATTACTACGACAACAAAGGGCATGAGAGTGGGTCAGCATGGGCTAAGAACCGATTCAACGTCAGTATCAAGAATGGTATTTCAGTCGAAGACACAGCCAAATTTGAATGCGGCGGTGGCATAGCAATTCTGGTCAATACGGTTCCTTCTGTCTTTTGGATGCTATATCATGTCTACTCGAACCCTCTCGTCCTCGAAGATCTTCGCCAAGAGCTATCGACCATCATTCTGACAACAGAGACTCCCGACGGTGTTCCCATCCACAAAATTGACATCACACAGATCAAGACACGTTGTCCCCTGCTCACCTCGACATTCCAGGAGATGCTACGTTGCCGGGCGATGGGCACTTCAGTGCGGCAGGTCATGGAAGACACACTTCTCGACGGCAAGTATCTCCTGAAGAAGGACGGCATAATTCAAATGCCCAGTCGTGTAATCCACACAGACCAAGAAATCTGGGGACGCGATGTCGACCAATTCGACCATAGAAGGTTCACCAAGGACGGTCTAGAGGCGGCCAGAAAAAGAGGAGATGGTGCGAAACGCCCCAGTCCCGCAGCCTTCCGAGCTTTCGGCGGAGGTCATACACTATGCCCCGGTCGACACTTTGCAACCACCGAGATTATGACTACAGTGATCATGTTCGTTGTGCGGTACGAGCTCAAGCCAGTCTCGGGTGACTGGGCGGCTCCGACGTGCGCCAAGACGAACATCGCAGCCACGATCATGGAGCCGGATACGGATATCGACCTCTTGGTACAGCCGAGAGTGGGTTTCGAGGATGCGTCGTGGGGTTTCGGTTTGGCTGATTCAGAGATGGTGTTTGCTGTAGCGGAGGAGGACATGAGATGACCTATGAAGAGAAGTGAAATAGTCATCAAAGCCTTCGATAGCATCAGTCTCATGGCTACAACCAAACATACCGCTACGACAGGGTTTGGATGGGGTGAAGATCGTCTAAGGGCGAAGCGAGGGGCGATTATGAGGGAGGTCTGGGGCTGCAACAGAGATGTTAGGTAGCGACTGGAATGAAAATAATAATTTCGGAGATGACAAAGCTCTCGAGAAGGATGTCCTTTGACATCATATCTGACTGGTTGCAGAATCCTAGATTTGCAAAAGTAACTTCTGAACAGATAGATGCTACTGTACAAGCACCGAGCATACCGAAAAGATCGAACACATCTTTCAAGGGAGGACTTTTCTCCCAACCCGTTAATCGGATTCACCAACAACACCGAATACACCCCTGATACAAAATAACGTTTCTCCCAACTTCACCAGCAAAATACACTTCAGCCAATCCGTACAGTCTCCTTTCTAGTAATTCATGATATCATCTGCAAGCCGACATACCCAAACAGTAACGACTGGTGTGCTTTAAATCGCAGGCTTGACGAAGACGCCGAAAACGAGCTCATTCAACCATAATCCGCTTCGCATGGTGAGAAACCGCCTTGGGAATCACGACACTTAGAATCCCATTCTTGAGGTTGGCCTTGACAGCATCCTGGTCCACGCGGGAGGGGAAGCTGAAAGCACGATAGAACTCCCCCACAGAGCGTTCGGAGACCCAATACTTGGTCCCATCCTTCTTCTGACCTTCGCCGTTGTCAGAAGCCTTGCTGGTCTCTCCTCCTTTCCCAGGAGTACTGGAACCTTCGGCCCCTTCATCTTCAACGCTAGCTTTGTGGCGAGTATGATCCGTCACTTCGCCCGTGATGCGACCGCGTGCCGCCTGGGAGTCGTCGGAGGAATATTCACGTTCGACGCGACCCTTGATGACGAGGGTGTGCGGGTCGGCGAATTCGATGTGGATGTCCTTCTGTTCGAGGCCGGGGAGCTCGCCTTGGAGTTCGTAGGAGTCCTTATGCTCGCGGACATCGAATTTGGGATGGAAGGCGCGGATGGAGGATGAGGTCGACGAACCGCTCGGGTTTTGGCTCGTGTAGTCGTCGATGAGACGGAAGAGGGGGCCCAGTTCGCTGGATGGGAAGCGAGGGAAGAGAGACATCGTGGGTGTGAAGTGGTGGGTGGTTTTTGGTGATACTAGTATGTTGTGTTAGCAGTAAAGAGTAAAGACTCAAAGAAGCCTGTCTCGACTGTTTGTGGATGATGATTTGTACAGTGAAAGACAGTGGGTATGAAATTTTTTATATTGAATATCAAAAGCACTTGGAATATTCGAGAGCCGTCCAGGCATGTGACTGTGAAGTCATTGTGGGGTGATCGTTGGGTGCCAAGACTTTTCCGTAAGGTCCTGGAAATACGTCGAATACTCTGGGACCATCACCACCACTTCATCTCTTCCCTCTGTCGACAAAAGCCCAAAGACTCCAGAATAAAGATTTTGAGTCTCCAGATGAGCGCAAACACTAGCGGGTAACAAGCAAACACGTTAAAGGATCTGACTGAATCTCATCTATAGTCTCATGGCTTAACAAAGTCGGGCTCGGTACCTGAACTTACTCAGAGATGCAATTGTGCATGTCGTCAAATTGGATAGGTGGCCGACAATCGGTAGTAATACCTGCCAGGGAATACAGATCTATTGGACACCAAATCTGAACGCTCTCAGATGTCAGCCTTCTTCAACAATTTCCGCGGCGCCACACTTCTCTGCACTTCAAAGACCATCAACGTTCATGGCCGGACCTGCACCCATCTAAGTAACAATCAGAAATTTCTCGCTACTTGTAATCGTCCTGCTGGGCGCCTAGAACACACTCACTCAGCGTCCGAATCCAGATCCCACTCTCCATATTCCATCATAGCTTCCGTATGCTTTCTCTGAAATTCCGCCCTTTCTTCAACAAATTCATTCCTTATATGCTCTGCCTCCTCCCTTGACAACGGATACCCGTCCATCGCAGCCACAATGTGGCCCCAGATTTCATTCGGCAGCCGCCATAGCACTGCGTTTTGTCGCCGGACCTCCTTCGCCCACCAATCGCGTCGCTGGGGTGGAACACGAGACGTGGATATTATTCGCCGGTTGGGGTCGATGAGGTGTAGGATAAGTTTCTTGAAGTGGCCTGGCCTACTCTTGTCCGCCAGCTCAAATGGTAGGAGTCGGGTTTGCCAGATATTTGGGAAGGTGACCAGCCGGCCTTTGCGCATGTCTACATCGCCGATATGCTGAATAGCTGGATCGTCACTCTTGGCACCGTATATCTCTGGTGCGAACGGTGGTTCCGAGATGTACCCCCAGGCAAGGCTGGCTTCTTCTGTCCATACACGTCTGCGGAACGAAATCCGGGGCCGGGTGACGTTGTGAAGCGAGTAGGTCAGGATGGCGGAGGCACAGATATACTCGTTTCTCTGACCTTGAACGTGCCACTCCTCGCCTTCGAAGCTGGGCTGATCCGGACCCAGGTCGATTTCTTGCACTTCGCAGACCATTTGTAAACCACGGTTCCAAAATTCCTTTTTCAGATCCACATAGGGCCAGCTTAGCCAACGATATTCGCGATCAATGAACTGTCCTGTAGTCCGCTGTTGTGGGGGAGTGAACTCGCGCACGTCTTTGGAGATTGTGGGAGTTGCACTGTTGTTTTCTAGGACAGCGACGTGAATACGCGTGTGCTGGTAGTGGGGAGCTCTGGATTCCATGAGCGACTGGTCAAACATCGGCATCACTGTAGCAATCAGAGTCTCTAGGACCATGTAGAAGTCTCGATGTTCGACAGGGTGCACGTTGTTGATGTAGCTGGTGATTCTGACACCAATGACGATATCTTAGCTTTGAAAAGCTTTGTGAAGTGAGATGAACATACCTAGGTCCTCCTTCTCCACAATCATCAAACTCGACCTCAAAGGGTAGCCATTGAAAGCGTTTTGAAAATGCTTGATCATTGGGATACCTATACAACTCTTTTTCCCTGCATTGTTCGTCCTTCGGTTGGCGCAAGTGTATGCTATTGCCCTCGCCGTATCTTTGCAGACAATCAGACAGAGACATGGCATAGCCGAACAGGACAAATTTCGCAGCCTCCCAAGAGAACGGACATAGAAAAGGGTCAACGACGTTTGAGATCACACTGTGCCCTTTTGAAACCTTCTGAGAAAAGTCTCCTCGCAAGGCGGCCGAAGTCCGTTGGACATCGCGAAGGAAGATGCCCGAGACTCGAGTATCGGACTTGACCACGCCTCCATCAACAGCAGGTACCATTGCTGATGCGTAAAAAAGCTGGACATAGGATTTCACCTCTTCGACACACTAAATCCTGTTAGCCATTTATGATCAAGCTTGATGCAGCCACACGAGAGTGTCACCCAGTCAGCCATGGGTCTGGTCACGTCCCTTCCACTCATGAGCTGAGCGCTCTTCCACTTGAACGTGAAATCGGAGTCGAAAACCTTGCGCTCCCAATTCGACATGTCAGTGAGCTCATTCATCAAGGCTATTATGGTCCGCTCTCGGACAGTCCAGCAATCATTCCTATAGCCGGATCAGCCCTTTTCCACTTTATGCATTCGATTGAAGCTCTCTGTGGTGTCATCGTCATAGAGACTTACACTCCTTCCGAAGCGTCGAGCACAGAAGCTAGCAATGGTGTCTCCGCAGCCGCTAGCAACGCGTCTGTCCCCGGCGAAGGCATTGGCCAGTTCACAGGTAGCTCAAAGCCTGGGAACCACCCATCGTACTGTTTGAATGCCGCCATCGACGTCTGTAATGTAACGGGGCTGTTCAAATGTGTAGACGGGCTGGCTTCTTCCGTGAGTCATCGACGACGACCATGGATCTTGACTGTGAGTAGAGTGGACCAAAGTTATACACGTGGCTCGAAGCGGATCCTACCAAGCAAGTTTACATAGCCCACGAGGGTGCTCTACAATTCCAACACAGGATGGGAGTGACTGCTGCGCTCCACGTCAAGCTATGCGGAGCTGATCGCAAGCGGCGAATGTGATTCCTTCCCTAGGCTGTTGTACGTCGGTAAGACGTGCAAAGGGCACGAAGTCGACGGTTACTCAGAGGAGACTGTGCGTCATGATGACAGAGCGAGGGAATTGAAGGATGTTCGTGGTTTCAAGGTGGATCCTATCATGTGACACAGTGAGGCGCCGGGAGGCATAAGCTGACGTATAACCCATGCGAATCCTCTTCTTGTGAAAGATGTTTCGTGTGCTGTATGACCGCTGTCGGCACTTCTTCCTGGCCGAATCTTTCGGGTATGTCAAGTAAGGTAATCTCTTACCGCCAAGCCACCTACCCTGTCCTCCGCTTAATAAAGGAATGCTATCGAAAACCCGAGCGTCTTGGCGGGGCTGGGGCTCGGATCATCTTACGTCGCCTTGAAGGATCCAAGACTACGGTATGTTGGAGTTTCGAAAAAATTCTTCCCTTGGCTATGTCATCAATCAGGGCATAGATCGAGCGCTCCTCTATGAGCAACAACGATTGGGAGACTTGTTGTCTTCGATCTTTGATGTGGCAGGGTCCACGGGAAGACTCTTGGCAAAGAAAGCTCAAAGTATAAGGCCCCAACTTTAGTACTAACCCCACACAAGCCAAGTTTTTGCGCGCACGCCTGCCTTACGTTTCTCTCAAGTGCGTCCTGTATCCCAGTATTCGTTGACGTTGAAACTATCCCTAGATCAGCAGATCGTGCTGTAGCCCAACGTGCTGCTTATAATATCTGACGCTGACTAGGATGCTGATGGCGATGCCCCTCGCAGCATGCTTCCTTTGCCACTCGACTTAAATTTCAGCTTCAGTCCATCTCTAGAAGTATTCCGATATCGTTGCCGCACTCCGCAGCTCTATAGTGACGCCTCTATACGTGAAGCCCTGTTCCCTGTGATTTCATCGAGCGCTTCGAACGTCGCAATGTGGATAAAAAGCATCACCTTTATCTCTAAGCTTACACAGGAGCTATGAAATTACGACATCGAAACGCCCTTATATACGCAACTTATCTTTGTAAGTTTTTATTCGCCTTGCGGTCGAAGTGACTTTCTGCTCCGACCATAACATTCATGGTATTGTACCACACCAGGTGCTGAGTTCGGGCTGGAGGTTGCGCTGCCACTCAGCATTGTAGTGTCACCGCCGCACGTCCTTCAAAGACCCCTAGTGACTTGTCCACAAGGCCACATGTTTCAAGGCCACACGTTTCAAGTCCTCCTCTGTTGGTAAGCAACAGCATGCGTGGGATCATTATTCCAACTCCTCTTGCCTCCAATTTTATCGAAGGATCACAATGCTCGGTGAAAGATTATGGTGAGTGTGGATGGAGGCTTGGGGGCTATGCTTCCAGCTGGAATACCTTGGTTGGAATGGCACAAACAGCATAGCAAGAGGCAACGACACAATTATACAAATGACAGGAGCCCCTCAAGAATTTGGCGTAATAAAATCACTGAAGATCTACTCTAATACCTTCAATCATGTATTCTACTACTAAATTTCTCGCTCTTGTAGCTCCCTTGACGGGACTGCTTATGACTCGATCAGTTTCGGTATCTCCGTATGGAAGGGACATTGATCTCTCAGCCTTCTCTTTGAACAAGAGGCAAAGCGATCCTTCGGGGGTCGCCCCAGAGGACGAAGACCCTGGCGAGATAACCACTGATGGTACTGGCCCATTGAGAGGTGGTGAGTGAAGACATGAGTGTCCTATTATCCTTCTTTGAACGAAGCTAATCTGCACACACAAAGCTGTTGACGCTCGATCACTATACACCAATCAAGCGACTGCAACATGGTACCAAGTCGATATTGCCTCCGATGACGCAGCCGCCTCTTTCACCTCCTTCCAAACCACCTTTCCAACTACAAGTCCAATCCCGCCACCAAACGACACCAACCAATTCACGCCCACCAATCCGTGGAATGTGGATCATATCTTCGAGCTCCAGGCCATCGTCGAAGCCTTCGGAGCTGGGGCTACCAAACCGTGAGTAGCCTATCAACAGTATCTATTGCGAGCCATACTTTGCTAATGCACGCACAGTAGCAACATCCCGATGCCGATTGGAGTTCAGCATCTAGTGCTGTCAATACGGCGGGCAAGTAAGTATTTAACCCCGACATCTGCGCTAATGTCTCACTAATCTTGGTCAGCCCCAACGCAGCAATTGCTACCGCGGTCAGCAACCTGAACAATCTCGAAGGAATACCGAACGCCCTCAACACGTTCAAAAAGCAAGTCTTCACACAACAGCTCACAGGCAAGGGTGGACCCAGCAGAGATCAGAACGCAAGATACTTTAACTTCTTCGGCCCAGCCATGCGGAAGTATCTTGAGGACGCCCAAGCCGGCCTCATGTCAGATACCGTGGACAAAATAGGGAATCAGATACAGTCCGCTGCCAACGACAACACGGACATCAAGAACTACTTTACATCATATGCTTCCTCTAATTATCAGGGCTGCATCGGCTACCTATCGACCATTTGGAGTGGTCAACCCACTACTCGAACCACGGTAACCTCGACGGCTACAGTTGTGCCCATACCTGCTACCACGACTGCGCCATCTTTCCAATTATGCCCGACAGTTCCACCTGGAGGCTGGCCTGATTACGGGACTTGCCAGGGCATATGCCAACCTAGCTACCAGTGTGTGCAATATCTTGCGAGCGATCCTGCTACTTGGCAGTGTAGTTGCAATTAGGTTGCCCGCGGTCGCTGTACAATTGATGTTCCGAGGCTGGTCATTCACTAGGATTTCGCTTGGCGGCAGATTTATCGGAAACAGGGCTTCGGGTGTGAATCTGGTTGAATTTCTTTCGACTTGTCATGTTGAGAAGTCAAACATTGTCCTGAGCTGGATCTCAGAGATACTCTGACTATGGATGTTTGATAATAGCGAAAGAGGATGTAATAGTATATACCAACGGTCATTATCATATAGGGCAGGTTCAAGCATAATCTACAAGACCCCAAATGCGAAATATTGATGAATTGGTGCCTGCTCACGAAGTCTACAGATCACAATTTCAACATAGCCTTCCAGAAAGAAACGCGAAAGTAGGCCCCTACAATGTTCGGCTACAGGGCCAGTCCCAGTGTGAGCGCAGCTTACGGACTCTGGGATCCCGAAGCACTACATCTGCGAGTGAGTATCTATCGGAAAGGAAGACAAGGCTCGGGCTAGACAAGTTGACCTGCAACTGTGATATTAAGAAGCGAATGTCCACTATTGCGAGCTGCTGCCTGGAAGCCGACAGCCAAGAAGCAAGAATTCTAGCAAGTTGGAATTGGTCAATATCCGATAGCACACCAGATTTATAGACCAGGCAGCAATAACACACTTCTAGTGTATCTCCTAATACTCTCTTTTTGGAAAGACCACAGACATTGAGGGAACTTTAACTCTTCTCTTGATTCCGGATTAAGTTGTATCAAAAATTAACTATCTACAAGCACAATTAAACAAATATATTATTGCTCTAAATATACAAAGTTCTTTCTTTGTTCTAAATAACAATATAATAAGAATTAAACAAGTTTTGTACTATAGTATAATAGCAAGTGTAGTACTTGATTTCTTCTTTAGCTTATTGTAAGAACTATAAGTAAATACTTTTAAATCTTAGAAATAAGCTATATCTATATATATATAAAAGAAATTTAGATTATTAACTATCTTATAGTATCTTTGTTGCTACAAGTAGACGTATAATAAAGATTATTAATAGTATAAAATTAAGAAAAAGCTATAACAATTGCTTCGAAGTTAATTATATTTTCTCTTTCTAAATAATATTATCTTCTTCTAAAAGAATATTCTTATTCGCTTAATAGCGTTAAATTCTTTTAATAAAATTCTTTTAATCTAAAATTCGATAGAATTATTATTCGAATTAACTAAAGAAATTTTTTCTTAATTAGAAAATAAAAGATAAGTTATTAAACTTTATTAAACTTAATATATTAGAAAAACTACAACTTGTAATTGTAATTATTTATATATTTACAATCTTAATATACTATAATTTACTCTATTTGTAAAGTTTACTCTATATATTTTATAAAATCTACAATTACTTAATTTAATATAATATTTCTATTATTATTGTAGATTAAATATTTATATTTAATAGTTATATTGTTTGTAGATTGCACTTATTATAGAAATTCTTTATAGCAAATTTTGCTTATTTTAATATTATTTTTTGCAATTGCTTTATTAATTAAATATATAATTATTATATAATATAAAATAAATTAATCTAGATTTAATTTAAATTTAACTTATAATAGATCGATTTCGAACAAATTTTAAAATCTTTAATTTAATCTATTAAATATAGATTAAATCAAATTAAAAACAAATTAAATCTAAAAATTTAAGTTATCTCTAAATATAATTAATTATAGATCGAAATATATATAAATTCTAGTTATCTTTCTATTTATTCTTAAATATATTTTAAAAAAATCTTTGTATAAATTAATTCGCTTAACTTTAATTCTATCATGTATGATTAATTGAATCCTACGTAGAATTCCATTGTTTGTTAGTATTTATACTTCACATGAGCGCGAGTATTTCCTAGTCTAAAGAGTAGAATTCCATTGATTTCAGACGTAGAATTTCATTAATTTCCCTCGACCAAATCCCACCAAAATTGGGATCCTCATAGAGTCATATCGGGTGCATCATCGAGTGAAATCATAGACTTCAACATGGGTTGTGGAAGTTGCTATCATGTATGATTAATTAAATTCTACGTAGAATTTCATTGTTTGTTAGTACTTATACTTCACATGAGCGCGAGTATTTCCCAGTCTAAGAGATAGGATTCCATTGATTTCAGACGTAGAATTTCATTAATTTCCCTCGATCAAATTTCATCAAAATCGGGATTCTCATAAAGCTATATCGGGTGCATCATCGAGTGAAATCATAGACTTCAACATGGATTGTGAAAGTTACTATTCAATTGCGAAGTTGATCGATTTCTGCTAGGCGCCAAGATCTAGTAGATTAGAAGCTGTCGCAAAATTAGTCAAAGCCATCATTTTTATCATTGCATTTCATAATATCGATCATTCAAGACGCGCACGTTCAATTGAAGCGTAGTTGATATCTAGCAGCATGACAAACATCAATCAAGAGACAATTAATCGCGTCAATCGAAACGTTTAGCAGATTCTCGAGTATCAATTAGTAGCATGTCGTGAATGTTAACATGCAATTTGATCACAGAAATGCATACGACATTTCGCAGACGCAAAGCATGATCTTACGCGAGAAAATATCATAAATATTTATCATGTTGTTTAGTCATGAACTCATTTAATTTAGTATCGCATTAAGCTGGAAGTATTCGCATCGATTAAGCATTCAATATCTTAATTAAAGATATTTCTAGACGAATTATTATGTACTGTGAAGTCGAAGCAGTGTCAATATATTTGTCGTAGTCTGAAGGAAATAAAGCAACATATTTAATGACAACATCATGAATCGCGACATCGACAAACTGGCAGATCTAGTTTAATCGCTTAAGTTCAAACAGCAGCAAAGAAATCGCTATGAAAGAAGATAGTATGTCAGCGATTTTTTTTTAGTCGACAGAGATCGCAGTATTTCGAGATTCGTTAACTCAAACTTAGAGAAAACTCGTTGCAGCGAATCATTCTCGTGTGGAAGCAAGTCGAGAGAAAATTAGAACAACGTCAAGAAGCCATTAAATGACGAAAGAATCGTGTGATGAAGAAAGAAGACGTGCGAGAGATTAATTCATGATTGAAGCGAGCTAGATGGCATACGTATTTAATCGACATTAAGCGAGAGAAGTTGTTAGAGTCGATCGAAGAACTTGACGAAGAGAACGAACTCGTGTTAGCAGTTATCTGACAGATCATAAATAAGATGATCAGTTATTGCCAACAAACGATTACGCGTCGAGTCGAAGTCAATGTACGCATGAAGATTATTCGTACGAAGAAGCATCAGATCCGATATTAGTCGTTACAGGCATATATGAATGTTCAAGAAATTAATTAGTACAGTCGATCATAAAAGTAGATTGTCATGTTTATCAGTCGAACTCGTGACTCATGCGAATGAACGACACTCAAGATTCGATTACGCGACAAGCAGCGTTAGACATGAAAGCATATAATGCGTTTGACTCAAGCTAGTAGTTCAGGATTCAACGAGATTCTCGACGCATAAGAAGAGAACGATGTTAGACAAAGTTCTCGTCTTATCGAAGTCAGCGACAAACATTCGCACGACGAGCAAAATTCATATCAATTAAGATTGTTAATTAAAGCGTGTTTGACGTTTTGCATCGCATTGTTGAACGAGCGAATAACGCACAAGAAATATCACAGTCCAATGATATGCGCATTAATCGTATTAGAAGTCAAGATCAATGAATAATTAGACTCGAATCAATATTCGCTCATTTTATTGATCGTGATTAAGATTAGTTGATTCATGATTATTCAAGACGCGTTAAAGATTATCGATCTCGTCGAATTTAAGTTCAGCGACGAGAACAGTTAATTCAGCAGTTCTAGTTTCGATGTCTAAAGTTAAGAGATTCAGTAGAATTGTTTATAACTAGTGCAGAATGCGATAAATCGATTTATGATTCGAGACAGTTATAGTCTCATGCAGTGAATGTTGAATCTGCGTACATACGAGCTAAAGATTCATTATAACATCATCGCGAAAGAGTGCATCAACTAAGTCGAGAAGCAAATCGTATACAAAAACATTTAATTCATCATGACGAAATTGCGAAAAATGATAACAAAGTTTATGATCGAAAGTCGACAAATGTTGTTCGAAAAATTGATGTTCGTCAAGAATAAACAGAATGCGTCGATGATTTCATGAAGTGCGCTGCGAGATAATTCGATTAATTAAGAACAAAGATGAAATTTTATTCACGACGAGCAAAACTCATGACTCGTGAATGAATCTCGATGATTGCAAGATCGAATCAAGAGTTATCTCAAGATTTAGCGAGAATTCATTTAGTCGAGAGAGCAATTACGATGAAACAAGCTCGTCATTCGAGCATACATGAGTCGAGTTGTTGAGTTTCGCCAACGATTGTTAGTATTGTTTCACATTATTGGCGATCAATTCGCACGAGAGTCGAAGATATTGAGCGTTCGACACAGCAACAGCAGCAAGAGCAAACATCGAAATATATTTGTCGAAGACGAATTAATCGTGTTTGTGACACAATATCATAAGAGATATCATGTATTCGAAACGATAAAAATCATTCATCAATATGTTTCACGAGTCGTTGATGAGTTATTTGTGTATTATTAGTGGTTGATCAAGTCGTTTCAGGAATTAATTGAGACCAAAATATGAAATCGATCGATCATTTCCCCATTTATGTGGTCGACGAACCTTGAGAGGAAGAAATGAACATCTTAGCGATTTAGTCAGAGGTTAAAGAAGGTTAGTCGTTGTGAGATTGAAGCATCGATTAAGATTCAGGCATAAAGAGATATCGCTATTGGAATTAGCCGACGATATTTGCAACAAAAGCATGTATTTTGATCGAACAAGAATGACGAGAAGCGAGTTGCCAAGAAAGCGAAGAAGATTCACGACGCACAGGTCGCACATACGTCGCACGTGATCGAGCAAATATACGCGCGAGAGATTATAAAGATGAAGAGAATTGTGACTAGCAGGCGACAACAATTCCGAGCGATCAGCATGGCATAACATCGATTTTTGGAATTCGAAGAAATCAAGATAAGAAGAGAAAAGCGACGACGAGAGTCGTTCGAGACGAAGACGAAGAACGTGTTGTTTTAGCAATAAAAGCGCATGCGAGAATTAAATATTCGCGACGAGTTTCGACGAATGATGAATTCGCAGACGAAGTTTCGTAAGATTTAGTCGACAGTCGTTTAAGCAATTGTTCGAGAGAAGAGCTTCGTGATAATAATGATAAATACGAGGAAAGAAAAGAGCATAAGATTTATGTTGCCAACATGATGCAACAAGAGTGAAGTGAGCGTGATAATGATCTCGTTGATTGTATTGCGTCAGAATATGATAATTTGATATCGAAGAATAAGAATCTTATGTCGCGAATGAAGTCGTGATTTCATTTCTCGCGCAGCACGATTAATATTCGTCACGCTCGAGTTAGCGATCAGCGAAGATTTCTAGACATTTATTAATTGATTGCAAGTTACGCAGCAATTGAATCGCATTGTTATTGACGAATATCACGTAATATTAAACAATTAGTTGAATTTCTAACGAAAGCTGCAGCGAATAAGAGAGTTGAGTCGTGTGAACGTGCAGATGATATTGATGACGACCACGTTATCGCTTAGCCAAGAGATCGAGTTGTGAAATTGAATAAGATGGAATGACGATCAAATGCAGTTGTTTCGTGCGAGCACGACGCGAAAGAACGTTGCATATCGAGTGATTTTTATCGAAGTCGCGAGAGACAAGTTCGATTCAATTGTGAAGACGATCGAGCAAAAGATGAAGCAGTATTCGAAGAAAAAGATCGTGATATATTGTTATTCGATGCAAAAAAGTTAAGATTTGACGAAGCATTTAAATTGCGCGACGTATTCTTATTATGCAAAGAAGAAAGAAGCGATTTTGAACGAGTTTTGCGAAGAAGATCGATTGATGATGGCGACGAGTGCGTTTGAGATGAAAATTAATGTGGCGAACATTTAAGTGATGATGCATACGAATCGATCATGCACATTGTTAAATTATGCGCAGAAGAGCGAACGAGCGAGACAAGACGAGAGAAAGAGCGAGACGATCATAATACTGCAGCAGAAAGAAAAGAAAAGAGAGACAAGAACGACGAAGAAAAAATTGATCGATCAAATAATTTAGGGGGGAGAGTGTCAACGACAAATGTTGAATTAGCATTTGAATGAACGTACGAATCAAGTTGAATGCGAGAAGAGAGAGAAGACATGTAAGATTTGTGCAGAGTTCGAGTTCAAATAACGAAGAGAAAAGATTTAAGAGAAGAGTGTGAAGACAAAGATTGCAGTCGAGATGTTTACGAAGCAAAAACATCGACAAATGACAATACAACAGCAATATCGAGAAAGAATTCAAAGCGAGACGAGAGAGGTGGCGAAGTTAGGACAGCATTTGGACGAGCGAGTGGAGCAGTGTTTATTTTGTCAATAGATTGAAGTGAAGACAGCAGATTATCGATTGAAACAATGTCGAGTGATCGAGTTCGAACGAAGTCAAGAATTACAAAAATAGATTCGCGAGACGATGCGTCGAATGCGCGAGATGAAGACGTACGAAGATTGCGTTTAATGTTTTGTGTCACAAGCATAATGCGAGCGATAAGAGACGAAGAGCGAGAAGAATGCAAGACAGGGAAAATATCAAGCGATAAAAGAAGATCGATGTCAGTATATGGACGTGACAATGGAAGGGTTCGCGATAACGATGACGAAAGATATGAAGTTTAGACAGCAAGTGTTGAAACAATTAGATGAAAGCGAATATCGAACGAAGTCGAATGAGGACAACGTACGATATTTAGACAGGCGAATGAAATGGAAAGATTTAGAGACAAATCGATTAATATGAAAGTTTTGACAGGCGACGCAGTTAAAACCGAAATAAATCCGATATCAAGTGAGCAAAAAGATTAAAAATTCGATTATTCGAATTGAAAAACAATAATTATAAGAGAAGAGAAAAGAAATTGAGTTGAATATGTAGAGAAGAAGATAAATCGCAAAAGAAGTTATAATCAAGTATTGTTTAATTCGAAGAAATGTAAGAAACAAAAACAAGATAAAGTATTAAAGTTTTATGTTTAAGCAATATTAAATAAGTTAAAAGTTAGAATTTATTTAAATTGACAAGAATGATAGAGAATGTTTGAATATAAACGAGTAAATTCAAGAATTGATCATATTATAGAAAGAATATTAAGTTAAATTTATTATTTAAAAATACAAATAGAAATTCAAATAAAAATAGTAAAACAGAAAAAAAGATTAAAAAAAAGAATTAAAATCAAAATCAAGATATAATTCAAATTATATAAGAATCAAAAAAGTATAAAAATTAAAATTAGAAACAAAAGAATAAAAATAAAGATAAAGAAATTATGAAAATCAAAGTAGAAAAACAGAGAAAAAAGAAAAAGAAAAAGGAGATAGAGGGAAGAATTAAAACAAAAAATCGAGATCAGAATAAAATTAAGAAAAATATCAAAGCGAAAATATAGATTAGAATAAAAATAGAATATTGATTGAAAAAAACAAAAACAAAATATTATAATAGAAATTAAAAAATTAGAGTAAAATAGTTCAAGAAAAATCAAATATCGAGTAAAAAGAATAAAAAAAAAACAAAGAAGAAATTCGAATCAAGATTTGAATTTGTAATATAAAAAAGAGAAAGAAAGATTCGAACAAGAATTAATATTGACAGAGATTGATAGAATCGGTTAGGGTTAGGGTTAGGGTTAGGGTTAGGGTTAGGGTTAGGGTTAGGGTTAGGGTTAGGGTTAGGGTTAGGGTTAGGGTTAGGGTTAGGGTTAGGGTTAGGGTTAGGGTTAGGG